>Ga0209609_10002642_pt1 | contig 10227 bp, 9 predicted proteins | sample LakKivw325mmetaG_FD_184136 | JGI IMG/M metagenome (GOLD analysis project Ga0209609, IMG submission 184136) | Anoxic lake water microbial communities from Lake Kivu, Rwanda to study Microbial Dark Matter (Phase II) - Lake Kivu water 325m metaG... | ecosystem: Environmental > Aquatic > Freshwater...
ACCCCCATCCAGAGGGTATTCCCTTGGCCGATCTGGTGTTGGATAGAATCGTTGACCTGCAGGAATGCTAGACAATCTATATGGAGGCATTTCATGAAGATCACCGACATCAAGCTGCACATCGTCGAGATACCCGGTCACAAGGGCAGCATTCTCAAGCTGATCCAGGTGCCCGGGTTGCGACGCACCCAGTACACTCACAAGGGCGTAGCCAGCGATGATCCTTTCCGCCAGTATGTGATGCGCGTAATGACGGATGACGGCGTGGAAGGGATCTGCACTGGCGAGGGTGGCTCCTTCCGTGGCGACCCGGCCTCAGTTCTCAAGCTGCTGCGCGTTAATGTCCTCGGTGAGGACCCCTTCGACCGCGAACGCCTCTTTCAGAAGCTGCAACTAGGCACACGCTGGCTTTACCAGGAACCGGGATGGTTCGGCGTCTTGGATAACTGCCTGTGGGACATCGCCGGCAAGGTGGCCGGGTTGCCCATCTACAAGCTCCTGGGCAAAGCCCGAGACGGCGTGCCCATCTATCAGACGGCCGGGGATGGTCCCGTGGAGATGTATATCGAGCACATCGAGCAAGGCAGGGAGCTGGGTATCCGTGCCTACAAGCCGCACTCCTACAAAGGCGCGAAGGCAGACATACCCATCATGCGCACGCTGCGCGAATACGTGGGGCCAGACTATGACCTCGTCCTCGACCCCGTTTGCTCTTATACCCTGCGCGAGGCGGTCGAGATCGGGCATGTCCTGGAGGAACTCGATTTTGTCTGGCTGGAGGAGCCTTTCCACGAGCAGAAGATGAACCTCTACCAGCAACTCTGCGCCGAGCTGACCATCCCCATCATGGCTACCGAGATGCTCATGCACGACATGGGCCTCACGGCACAATGGCTCATCCATGGGGCCACCGATCGATTGCGCGCCAATGCCCGCCACGGTACGACCCAGGTTCTCAAGCTGGCCCATTTCGCCGAGTTGTATGGCACCAATGTCGAGCTGAACGGCACCGGTGGCCTTTATGGTCTGGTTCATGCCCATCTTGGCTGCGCCATCCAGAACAACGACTACTATGAGATGGGCGTGGGGGGGGGCGCGCACAAGCTGGGCCTCGAAGTGGGGATGGCCAACCCACCCAAAGTGGTGGACGGTTGCCTAATCCCTCCCGATGGGCCGGGCTGGGGCGCGGAGTGGGATTTGAGCTATCTCCAAAAGCGCACCGTCGCCGTGGTCTAGTGCTCGTGAAACGATGTGGCATGATTGTGAAGAAGTGAGGTGCGGCGGTGAATGCACTCCTCTTCTGCGATGACCCCAACGAGACGGCGATCCTCACTGTGGTTCTGCAACTAGCGGGGTTGACGGTCACTTCCACCGGTGACCTCGACAGGGCTTTGCGCGGGTGGTCGGAGCGCCCCTCTGACCTGGTGTTCCTGGCTTTGCACCATGGGGTGTTGCTCGATCAAGTCCGCCGCATCCGCACGGTGGCTGAGGTTCCCTTGGTGAGCGTCAGCAACGCCACAGATGAGGACTCCGTCTGCCAGACGTACGAGGCGGGAGCTGACTTGGTCAGTTCTCGCCCCTACAGTGCACGCCTGCTGGCGACACAGCTTCGGGCGCTGCTACGTCGCGGTAGAGGCGCTCCTTTATCGCAGATTCCCACTTTCACGATCGGCGGGCTCACACTCGATGCTGCAGCGCGGACGGTCCAGATAGAAAAACGCGACCCTTGCAGGCTGACCCCGCTCGAGTTCCGCCTACTCTACACTCTGATCAGCCACCAGGGACAGACCCTACCCACAGAAACCATCGTCGAGCGCGTGTGGGGTTATAGTGGAGAAGGCAGCGCGGACTTGGTACGGGGACTGGTGGGCCGCTTGCGCGCCAAGGTGGAAACCGACCGCAAGAACCCGCAGTATATCCAGACTGTCCCTGGCGTGGGCTATCGTCTCCTGGCCTCGCAGCTCGGCGCGGTCGGACAGCCCGAGAAGGAGCGGAAGTCTCTCGCCTGAGTAGCAGATTGTATCATGATTCACACATGCAGGCCCGAAATGCGCGCTCCTTTGCACAGCGCTTATACGACATTTGCACAATCACGTACTATACTCTTTCCTTGATAATGAGGTAATGAGGGCGAGGAACGCGTCATGGCGATTGCGACCTGTCCCGGGTGCGATGAAGACATCGAGATAGGCAGCAGAGTAAGATTGGGGCAGACCATCATCTGCAATCGTTGTGGTGCCCGGCTAGAGATTATCGCCGTCAACCCTCCTGAATTGGACTGGGCATTTGATGAGTCAGACGATCTGGAAGACGATTCCGACGACCTTGACTTCGACGAGGAAGAAGAGGACGAAGAGTTCGAAGACCTCGATGACGAAGAAGATGAGGAGTAGAGCACCCACCGATTGGTTGTCATCCATCTTGGTGTCTCTTCCATAAGCCCTGCCCTGTAAGTTACGGGGAAGGGCTTATATAATGCAGTGAATACAGAAGGAGAAACTATGGAAAGTTCACGTAAGGAGCTCGAAGAACCTCCTGGGGAAGGCAAACCTCCCCACCCCTGGCAAAGTGTAACCCCGCAGCAGTGGAGCGACTGGCGTTGGCAACTCAGCCACCGTCTGAACTCCGTCGAAGAGCTATCGCAGGTCATTCACCTAACCCCGGCCGAGGGAGCAGCACTCGCTAGCCCAGGCCACTTCCGAGTTGACATCACACCGTACTTTGCGAGTCTGATGGATCCCGATGATCCAGACTGCCCCATCCGTCGGCAGGTTGTGCCCACCGATCGTGAGTTGGTGCCCTTTGAAGCCGAGATGGCCGACTCGCTGGCCGAGGATGCCCATTCGCCGTTGCCTGGTCTGGTGCATCGCTACCCTGACCGCGTGCTGATGTTGGTCACCACTCAGTGTGCCAGCTATTGCCGTTATTGCACGCGCAGCCGGCTTGTGGGTGACTCTCATGCTCAATTCTCAATGGCCGATTATGAGCGGCAGATCGCCTACATCGCAGCCCACCCTGAGGTAAGGGACGTCCTCCTCTCGGGTGGTGACCCGCTGACCATGCCTCTGAAGGTTCTGGACAAGATCCTGGCTGGGTTGCGGGCCATCCCGCATGTAGAGATCATCCGTATTGGATCGAGGGTGCCGGCGTTCCTGCCCCAGCGCATTGACGCGGAGCTTGTGCAGGTCCTCAGGCGTTATCATCCCTTGTGGATGAACATTCACTTCAACCATCCCAAGGAGATCACGCCCGAGGTCGAGCAGGCGCTCGCCATGCTGGCCGACGCGGGTATACCTCTGGGTAGCCAGACGGTCCTCTTGGCGGGGGTCAACGACTGTCCAAATATCATCAAGGCTTTGGTGCGCAAGTTGGTCAAGAACCGCGTCCGGCCGTACTATCTCTACCAGTGCGATCTGGTACACGGCGCAGGGCACTTCCGCACGCCGGTATCCAAGGGCGTCGAGATCATGGAGGCCTTGCGGGGCCATGTCTCGGGGTTCGCTATCCCAACTTACGTGATTGATGCCCCTGCCGGTGGCGGTAAGGTGCCTATCCTGCCGAGCTACATGCTCAGCATGTCCGAGAGCCGCGTAGTGATCCGCAACTATGAGGGCTTCATCAGCACCTATGCCCAGCCGAGCGACTACAAGTCGCACGACCCCGCGACGTGCTCCTATTGCCGCTCGCACATGACCGAGGGCGGCCAGGAGGGCGTGGCCGGGTTGCTGAGCGGCGAGCATCTGTCTATCACGCCGGAGGGCTGGGAGCGCACTCACCACCGCGAGGTGCCCTTCGCCGTGCCCATCGAGCTGCCTCGACACTCTGAGGTAGTGCGATGAGCAGGTTGCGCATCGCCTTGTTGTATAACCTGAAGAAGCACGTGCCCGTGTCCCCCGATGCGCCGGAGGATGCGCTGGCAGAGTATGACTCCGAGGAGACCGTGCAGGGCCTCAAGGCCGCCCTTGAATCGGGCGGCCACGAGGTAATCCCCCTGGAAGGGGATGAGACCCTCCTGGATACGATCCGTCGGGTCAAGCCTGACATCTGCTTCAATATCTGCGAAGGGCTGAGGGGGGATGCCCGCGAGTCTCACGTGCCCGCCTTGCTGGAGATGCTGGGCATCCCCTACACGGCCTCCAAGGTGCTCACCCACGCCATCTCACTGGATAAGGTGATCGCCAAGCGTATCTGGCGCGATAGCGGGCTGCCGACGGCCCCCTTCCAGGCCTTCCTGCATGGTGCAGAGCCTCTGGCCCTCGATCTGACCTTCCCGCTCTTCGTGAAGCCATCGCGGGAGGGGACCGGGATGGGGATCAACGACCACTCGGTAGTCCAAGATGAGCAGGCACTGCGCGCTCAAGTGGAGTGGGTCATCCACACCTATCACCAGCCGGCCCTCGTCGAATCCTACCTGCCGGGGCGTGAGTTCACCGTGGGGCTTGTGGGCAACAGACTCTTCCCAGGCCAAGCCTCCCCCTCCTCTGATTTCCTTGATACCAGGGGCTTTCACGTCTTCCCTGTCATGGAGATAGACGTGGGCAATCTGGGTGGCGCTGACCGGCTATATACGGGTTACATCAAATCCGTGATCCCGCTGGAGCCCAAGTATCTCTGCCCCGCGCCCATCTTGCCCCGTCTGGCAGGCGAGCTTCAGGAGCTGGCCATTCGGGCTTTTGAGGCCATTGGTGGGCTGGATGTGGCCCGCGTGGACTTTCGCCTTGGCGGCGATAACAGGCCCTACCTCCTGGAGATCAACACTCTCCCTGGCCTTAATCTCAACATCAGCGATATCGTCCTCGCAGCCAGGGGCGAAGGAGTGGAGTATAACCGCCTGATCCTGGAGATCCTCGGTCTGGCTCTCCGCCGCTATGGCATGAGCTGAATCTAGCCATTGTCAAAAGGCCGGCCTCAATCGCTTGCAGTTTCCACAGACACAGGTTATTATCTAGCAGGCTTTGGTCCCATCATGGCTTCTTGGGCACTCAGAGAGGCTGAGACCGATGGCGAAAAAGACTGTGGGCTACATTGACCTGGAATGGACCTGCCCCTCTTGCGGCGCACGAAACCCCGGCACGGTGAAGAGCTGCAAGCAGTGCGGGATGGCCATGCCGCAAGATATGGAATTCGAGCTGCCGGCTGAGCAGAAGCTGGACACCAGTGCTGAGACGGCCGCGCGCGTCGCTGCGGGGCCCGACATTCACTGCCCGTTCTGTGGTGCGCGCAACCGAGGAGATGCCTCTGTCTGTGTTCAATGTGGCGGCGACCTGTCCCAGGGCGCGAGGCGCGCCGAGGGCAAGGTGCTGGGCGCCCTCCAGACTGGCCCCGCGCCCGAAATCATCTGTCCTCATTGCGGACAGAAGAACCCCGCCACACAGGTCAAGTGTTCTTCCTGTGGCGGCACCTTGCCGAAGCCCAAGGCCGAGACCGCGGCTGCCCAGGCAGCGCCTAAGAAGAAAAGCCCGCTCCTGTGGATCATCCTGGCCCTTGTCGCCCTCCTGGGCTGTTGGCTCATTGCCACGCTTTCGCGTGGCTCTCGTGAGACCGAGGCAGTGGTCAAGGATGTCCAGTGGAGCTACATAGTCCAGATCGAGGAGCTCAAACCAGTCGCCTATGAGGACTGGCGCGACCAGGTCCCTGTAGGAGCAAAACTAGGGTACTGCTCACGCAAGGTGCGCCGTACCTTGCCTGAGCCTGTTGCCGGAGCCACCGAGGTGTGCGGCACCCCTTATGTAGAGGACACGGGCACGGGCAAGGGAAAGGTTGTGCAGGATTGCGTCTACCAGGTCACCGATGAGTGGTGCCAGTACACCGTAGAGGAATGGAGGCCGGCGACCCAAGAGGTAGCTTCTGGACGTGACTTTAGCCCCGGTTGGCCGGCTGTGAGGCTCGGAGCCGCCCAACGAGAAGGCTCCCACACCGAGGAATATCAGGTGGAGTTGGATGCCGACGGCAAGCCTATGGTCTACCATCCCCATGACTTGGCCGAGTTCCGCCAATTCACGATCGGCAGCTCGTGGACCGTAACAACCAATGCTTTGGGCGGAGTGACCTCCGTTCAACCCAAATAGACAGTGGCTGGACGGCCACTCCAAAGAGAGCATGTCTGTACTGGATCAGTACCCCCGCATAGTGGTCCTCTACAATCAGACCGAGTACCTGGTGAAGGGTGAGCAAAAAGACCTGAAGGCAGACCAGGGTGTCATTGCCTGCGCCCACGCAGTTGCTGATGCCCTATCTTCGGCCAGTCTATCCTATGTCTCTGTGCCCCTGACGGGCGATGTCGAGAAGGCTCTGGCCCCCTACTCCCCCACAGAATGGGTCATATTCAACCTGGCTGAGGGACTGGCCGGCAAGCTCTTCGAGGAGGTGCGCATCGCCTGGGCCTTGGAGGTCATGGGCTATCGTTTCACTGGCGCAGACGCCATGGCCCTCGCTCTAACCACACACAAAGCCCGTGCCAAGGGAGTGCTGCGCCGGGCGGGCGTGCCCACGCCAGACTGGCGGCTGTTCACTAACTCCCAGCAGGTCACCGAGGAAGCCCTCTCAGGTCTGACCTTTCCAATGATCGTCAAGCCCGTCGCCGAAGACGCCAGCTTGGGAATCAGTGAATGCTCTGTAGTCCAGTCGCTGGAGGCCCTTCGGGACCAGGTGCGCGTCTTGGTGGAGCACTATCGTCAGGCGGCGCTCGTGGAGCAATTCATAGATGGCCGTGAGTTCAACGTCTCCATTTGGGATGACCCTCCGACGGTCTTGCCGCTGTCAGAGGTGCATTTCCCTGCGGCCAAGAGCCCGAGCGAGCGCATCGTCTCCTTTTCTGCCAAGTGGGAAGAGGATTCTATCCCCTACCAGAATACTCCCGTGACCTGTCCTGCCGAGGTCAGTCCCGAGTTGGCAGAGGCCATCACCCAGACGGCGCTCCATGCCTGGCGCGCCCTCGGCTGTAACGGCTATGGGCGCGTGGATATGCGGATTGACCAGCACGACAGGCCCTATGTGATCGAGGTCAACTGCAACCCCGATATCTCGCCCGACGCAGGCTTCTTCCGCTCCGCCTCCCATGCTGGCTACAACTACCAGGAGATGGTGTTACACATTCTGCAACCGATCATGAGGTAGATGGATGACCCTGATAGAGCGTGCCACGCCGGCGGACGGCGAGGCGATCTTGCGGATTGCACATCTTGCCGGGAACTTTACTCAGAAGGACGAGGACTGTGTTCAGGAGCTGTGGGAGGCTTTCGTAGAGAAGGGCTCTCAGGTCACCGGCTATGACTTTATCCTCCTCCGTAACCAAGATCGCGTACTGGGCTTTGCCTGCTTTGGCCCCACGCCCCTGACTGAGGATGTCTTTGACCTCTATTGGCTTGCAGTGCATCCCGAGAGCCGCAGGCAGGGCGTAGGTCGCGCGCTCATCGTCTGGGTCGAGGAAGAGATCAAGAAGCAAGGAGGCCGCCTGCTCTTGGTGGAAACCTCGGGCACTGCCCCCTACGGGGGCACGCGCCGCTTCTACGAGTCCTGTGGCTACCGCTATCAGGCCGTCATCCACGACTTTTACGCCCTGGGAGACGACTTGCTCATCTTTGGCAAGGTCCTGCGCCCGGCGAGTTGATCCTTCCCATCAAATGCTCCTGCCGCAAGCCCGTGACGGCCACACTTAACTGCATTTTGTGCCCATAGGCAATCAGGTTCACCCGCAAGGATACCTCCCGTCGGCTGCTTTGATCTGCTCATGTTGACATGGCTTCATTACATCCCATAATGAACCTGCCTTATCTCTAGCTCATGCCACATGGAGGTCCTCATGATCGTCGAATGGAACGCCCACATGTTCAGTAGCGACATTTCGCGCTACCCCTTCTACTCCCATGCTGCCTACATACCCGAGCCGGAGAGCTTGCTGGCCGATCCCCTGGCCGCCTATCAGCAGCGCATGAAAGAGATGGATATCGCCTGCGCCGTCTTGGTGCAGCCAGAACCCTATGGTGATGACCACCGCCTCGTCCTGGATTGCCTCCGACGCGAGCCTCTGCGCCTCAAAGCGACCTGCCTCTTCCTGCCCAAGGACCCCGACGCGCTCACCAATCTGGCCGAACTGGTCACCGCGCAGCCGCGCATCATTGCCCTGCGCTTTCATGCCCACCGAGGCAAGGAGCTTTACCTGGATAGCTTTCACGACGCCAACGTGCGCGCCCTATGGCAAAAGGCCGGTGAGTTGGGCCTAGTGATTGAGCTGCACATCGGCCCCAACTATGCCCCGCAGATCGCCGATGTCCTCAGCGACTATCCCGCCTTCCCCGTGCTCATTGACCACCTCGCTGAGCCTCAGTTTGGCACTGTGGAGGAATACGAGGATGTGTTGGCCCTGGGGCGCTTTCCCAACGTGACCATGAAGCTCTCCGGCCTGGCCCACTTCTCCAAAGAACCCGAGCCACACCTGGACGCCAAGCCGCTGGTCGCGCGGGTAGCCGCCGCCTTTGGCCCTGACCGCCTGGCCTGGAGCGGGGAGAGGCCCGATGTCGTAGATGTGCTCCTGGACCACTGGCCTAAGGCCGACAGGGCCAAGATAAAAGGGGCCAACCTTGCCAGGCTCGCAAGGTTTGATCAGTGAGAGGTTACAGCAAATGGTTGCTCAACAGCGAGTTGCCTTTGAGTCTCAAGACGATCTGCAAGCCGAGATCGAGGGCCTGCGTCAGAGTTTGCTGTCGGCATTTCTGCCCGCGGTGCTCGCCACGAGCTGGCTATGGTTCTCCTATGTAGTGATATATGACCAGCCCCTCAAGCCTAATAGCGCCGCCTGCCTCCTACTGCTGCTGGCCTCATATGGTGCCCGCAGGCTGCGCGAAGTTCACCACACGGCGGCTTGCTGGCTGCTCTTGGTGGGCATGATCTTGGCGGAGAGTCTCATCGCCGTCGCTCACCCCTCCTCACTGGCCGCGGCATTCGGCATCCTGGTGGTGATTGCCGCGAACGCCTTTCTGGGTACGGGCCAAGCTCTGCTCGTCGCTTTGCTCGCCTGGCTGGGAGTGGGGGCAGCGCGATATGCGACTGGCGATGCGCTCAGGGTTGCGGCCAATGGCCAGGTTCTCACTCTCTATCTGCTGACAGCCGGCGTCTCCTGGCTGGCCGCCCGCCCTCTCAAGACCTCTGTGGCCTGGGCGCTGGCCGGCTGGGACCACGCCCACAAGGCCCTCCTGGAAGCCCGTGAGCGTCGTGGGGAGATGTATCGCGTCGTGCGTGCCCTGGAAGAGGCCACCTACCGCCTCGAGCACACCAACAATGAGCTGATCGTGGCCCAACAGGAAGCAGAGTTGGCCCGTGCCCTGAAGGGGCGCTTCGCAGCCACAGTCAGCCACGAGCTGCGCGCGCCGCTCAACCTGATCCTGGGCTTTAGCCGTTTGATGGCCCTCTCGCCGGAAAGCTATGGGGAGCCGCTCCCGCGCACCTACCGCGCAGATATTGACACGATCTATCGCAACAGTCAGCACCTCGTGGCCCTGGTGGACGACATCCTCGATCTCTCGCAGATTGAGGCCCAACGTCTACCACTGGTCAAAGACCGCATAGACCTGGAAGAGGATGTGGTCAAGAAAGCGGTGAGCATCGTCCAGACTTTGGCCGAGCGTAAGGGGTTGTACCTGCGGCTGGAGCTGGCCGGCAACCTGCCCTGGATTCTCGCGGACCAGGTGCGTTTGCGCCAGGCGCTGCTAAACCTGTTAACCAACGCCATCCGCTTCACCGAGCACGGCGGGATCACTGTACGCACTAGCCAACAAGAGGGCCTACTCGTGGTCAGCGTCCAAGATACCGGCCGGGGGATTGCCCCCGAAGACATGCCCAAGCTCTTTCAGGAGTTCCACCAGGTGCACACCAGCGAGACGCGAGAGGGCGCTGGCAGTGGGCTTGGGCTGAGCATCAGCAAACACCTTGTGGAGTTGCATGGCGGACAGATCTGGGCCGAGAGCCGCCAAGGCGTAGGGACAACCCTCTGCTTCACGGTGCCCCTACCCGAAACGGAATCAGTGCTGGCCACCACAGTGAAAACAGGCGATGTTCACCCTACCTCAAGGCCTCATGAAAGCTGCCTGATCGTCCATGATGATCCAGGGATCATGCGCCTCCTCGCCCGACGCCTTGAGGGCTATCGCATTGTGGGCACGCCCAATCCGCAGGAAGCCCTCAGGTTGACTGACGAACTGCACCCCAGAGCCATCCTGACCACTCCTCTAC
>Ga0209609_10002644_pt1 | contig 10226 bp, 12 predicted proteins | sample LakKivw325mmetaG_FD_184136 | JGI IMG/M metagenome (GOLD analysis project Ga0209609, IMG submission 184136) | Anoxic lake water microbial communities from Lake Kivu, Rwanda to study Microbial Dark Matter (Phase II) - Lake Kivu water 325m metaG... | ecosystem: Environmental > Aquatic > Freshwater...
CGCAACGTCTGTGCTTACCCGACCTGCTTCGGGACGAAAACCAGTCCCGAAGCATAGACACGGTCCTCACACGCTACATCCAGATGATCCTTGCTTACATCCACTCCATAGTACTTCGCGTTCATGCTATAATTACCTCGTCCGTAGTATATGGGGTGGAAACCACACCTGCGTTTGCTTGTGATAATCGACGGTCATTGCTAGATGCCGTAAGATTCCTATTGACGCTCTTGGTGTGGGTGGGGGATATCTTCGGCAGGCTGTCATCATTCAGCATAAGTACTGAAAGATGCAGAAGCATACAAAGCCCCTCCACCCCTGCATCTGATTGTAACCCATCAGATGCCCATATTGGAATCATACAAGCATAGAAGAGGAGGGAGTTGGGATTCTGATGTATCGTGAATCAGGCCGGGACGCGATGCCCGGCCTGAATGAATGTGACTGCAAATACCAATACTACTTGCGTCGGCGAATGAGCGGCAACAGGCACCCAAGTCCACCGGCAAGAGCGAGGATAGACGACGGCTCGGGAACGGCCTGCATCGAGCCGATCTGGAAACTGAAGTCGTCGCCAGCCGTCGGGCGAGCCATGCCGAGGCTCAAAGTTGTGACGTCCGCCATGTTGAGAGGATCATTACCCTCACTCCAGTACGCGTCAGCGACGTTGAGCACGAGCGTGCCGGACGTGGAAGCCGTGGCAGAGATCAAATACGTATAATCGAAGTTAGCCAGGGCCAACGTAAAGTCGACAGTGTCGCTCAAGTTGATCAAGTCGAACTGGAACGCCGTCACGCCACCGAGTCCCAGGGGCACAACAACAGGCCAGTTGAGGCCGTACCAATCGTTACTCCAGCCTATATTGGCATTTCCCAGCAAAGTTTCAGTTCCACCTCCCTGGAGTGTGTAAAGTTCCGTTCCGAGCGTGACATAGGCAACGCCGTTGCCCGTGCTGCCGACCAGTGTGTTCCCGTAGAAAGCCGAGGCATAGCGTTCGGCGGCGAGACCGCCGTAAGCCGATGGGCCTGTCTGTCCGTAATTGAAGGGGTTGGAACCGGGCACCGCAGTGGCGTCAAACGCCGTGGTGAACGGATCGATGGTGATGGCCTGAGCGCCAACGCCCAAGCCCAGCAGCGCGAGTGCTGCCATTACTAGAATCACTTTCTTCATCTTTTTCCTCCTAAGTGTTGGTTGTGGCCGCACGGCTTCTACTGCTCCGCTCTAGCCTACTGTAGTATACCCCCCCCGCGAATTTGTCAAGTGGTAATATAGAATTTTTTTTTTCTCGACTGAGCGTGAGGCGGCTGAAAACCTGGTAATTGTAATAGGGACTCAGGACTGATCTTCACAGCATGCCCCGATATTAAGCAACTCCTCATTGAGCCTCTGGACATGGGCTTCTTCGTGGATGATAAGCGCCATAGCGTCGGCAAACTCATCAGCCAAATCCGCAGGCAATCCAGCAGCTTCCTCTATCCGCCGCAGCCGCTCATCGAGGTTGGCAAGCAAGTCCAGCACATGGTTTCGAATGACGCCGTCTCGTTTTTCGGAGGGCGACGGGATGAACTCAGTCATCCCGCCGCGTCGATGAACACGCATAGCCCCTCCTTAGCTCAAGGTCGCGCCCAAGGAGTGGATGCGCGGATAGATCAGGTTGTTGCCGGTCATTACAGCCTTGTAGCGAACCCTATTTCCGGCCGGATTGGTGAACGCCCCGGCGGCTAGTACTTCATTATGAAATGCGGTGCGATCTCAAGCCACCTGCCCGACACATCTGTTCTAAGGATACCCCTCGCAGATGCGTAGTCGCCAGTCTTGACCGTCGCCAGATAGCCAGAGGCACGAATGACAATCGGCGTGGGCGAACCGTAGCTAAGAGTGAACCGGTCAGAATCGATCTCGCTCACCCTGCCCCAGAACTTGAACAGATAGACTCCTGCGGCACTATCCATGATTGTGTGCTGTGCCGACTCATCAAGCACAATCGTCAGCGTCGCGTTGGTGGGAGTGCCCAGCGTCGCACCGCCTATGGGTGAACTGAGCATAAGGTTCACGGTTTCATCCGGTTCTACCTCCGTGTCTCCCAGCACGGCCACGGTGAAGGTCTTGGTCCCCGCCTCACCGTTGGCCCATCTCAAGGCCCACGCCATCAGCACGGTCGGTGCAAGCATACTACGCCTCGCGGCCAAATGCAGGCAAAACCGCAAAACAGGACTGTTGCCGAGAGCAGGAAGAGGCGTTAGCGAATTGCACTCGGCAAGGGCCGGATACGCCGCTGAGACACCCGGGTTCTGCGGCTGAAAACTTCTGCAGAATTCTTTACCAGACCCCTTGACATCGCCAGTGTTCGGTGTTACAATTCATGTAGTTAAACCTTTGCGGTACTACGTTTGATATTATCATTGAGCACATCAATGGTCTTGTGGGTTCGGTGGGTGTATAATGAGTTGAGGCTCCCACTGGCGCGCGTCGCCGGGGTTCGTTCCTGATGCAGGGCTGAGGCTCCAGACAGACTGCGGAAAACAAGACAGAGGTGCATAAGGCTATGCGAGTTACAATAAAACACATTGCGGAACATCTGGATCTTTCTGTTGCGACCGTATCTCGCGTGTTGAGCAAGGTTGATGATCCATTTATCTCTGATTCGACCAGGGCGCGGGTGACTTCAAAGGCCAATGAGCTGGGTTACGTGCCAAATCGGGCGGCCAGAGCTTTGGTGACGGGACGAACAAATACCATCGAGCTGCAGTTGCCTCCGTCCGATCATTTCAGCTCGCAGATTTCCAAGGCGATGATCGATATTCTGCGCGAGCGGGACTACGACGTGGTTGTGCACGATCTGGTCCCGGGACCAGCGATCCAGGGCGGCATTCCAGTCAGCAGGGCACTGTGGCCAGCAGACGGTATCATTAGTATGGCTAACGGGTCCGTGATCGACTCGTTCCTTGAGTCTCAGGCGGCCAATCTCGTCAGCATTGGCGCTTACTTCAGCGAGAGAGTCGACTATGTCGGCCTGGATCTATACCCTGGAACTCTGGATGGAGTGCGCCACCTGATTGCCACAGGCTGTCGGCGGATCGCCTACTTGGGCGATCGCAACGCAGACTTCAGAAATGAGGCCAGAGGCATCGCCTATCATCAGGCGATGGATGAAGCCGGACTGCAGTGCGAGTATATCCTGGGCAACGACAGCACCAAGCTCGGCGCTAAGAGAGCTGTGTGCGAGTATATACGGCAATACGGCCACCCCGACGGCATCTTCTGCCACAATGATACCAGAGCCCTGGGAGCTCTGCGCGGTCTTTGTGACATAGGTATGCGCGTTCCCGATGACGTGAAACTGATAGGTTGCGACGGCATCGAGGACACCGAATATGTGAACCCGTCAATAAGTACCATCGTGACTCCTATCGACGAAATGTGCGAACTGGCCTGGAGGTTTCTCCAGGCCCGAATGGAGAACCCGACTGCGCCCAAACAGCAGGCCATGCTTCGTCCCGCCTTTGTGCGCAGAGAGTCCTGTTAGCCCGACTAATTCGGAGGTGCAAAGATGAATAGAACAGGATTTACGTTAATCGAGCTTCTCGTTGTAATTGATAACGGTCTGATTCCGGATGGCGACTACGTGGCCTATCTCAGAGACACAGGAGCATCGCTAAGCCAGACACTGCGCACGGCCTCAAGGCAGGTACGATCTATCATCTGCGATACCGCGACAACTCAACTTCGGTGTGGACAGCCTACAGTCAGGTGACAGTGAAGATCGGAGCGCAGACTCTGGATTGGCACTACTTCAGTCCGGTGGATGCCCCCTGGACGTACACGACGCCATTCTATACCAGAGAGGTTGACTTCACTGTGCCTGCGGACGGCGACTATGTGCTGTCGTTCACCCAGACTGGCGTCGTTCCTCCAGAACTGCCCAACTACCACCCATGTTCACTCGTGGATGACATAAGTGTGAGCCTGCCCGACTGGATGAACAATACGCTCGGGATAGACGACAATGTCCCGGCTCCGTGGACGCCGTTGGTAGTGTCAAGCGGCGCAATAGGATGCTGGAATCGCAACTACAACTTCGGCAACTCCGCTTTCCCGACACAGATCACCATCGGCGGGGCGAACTTGCTTACCGGACCCATCGAACTCCGAGGCAACTCATCCGGCCAGAACTTCAACTGGAAGAACAGCGTATCCTCTGTTACGCAGACGGGACAGAGCAAGGTCACATATTCCACAACGGCTCACAGCGCGGGCATCGATATGTCTGTCGTCAAGACGGTCGAGTTTGATGGATTCATGCGCATAGACGTTACCCTGAGTCCAGATTGCGGCACAAGGAAGATAGACAGACTCTCCCTGCGCATACCCGTTGACAAACGCTACGCCAAGTACAGATATGGCTACGGCAACATAGCGGGCGGCGGGGAGGGAGTGCATTTCCCCACAGAGAAGGATATTGTGGGCGCATTGCGCACTCCCTGGCGCAGTGACTTCCTGCCCGGTCTCTGGATCGGGGACACAAGTCACGGCATCGCCTGGTACAGCGAGAGCCAGAAGAACTGGTCGCAGAAGCTGCCCAACAACGCGCAGACCCTGGAATCGGACGGCGGATCCATCGTACTTCAGGTGAACTTCATCGATACGCCGGTTGAAATCTCGGGGCCCATCACTCTGACGTTCGGCATGCAGGCCACGCCGGTAAAACCTTTCCCCAGGCCAAACAACTGGCTCACATACCGTCCGGTCGAGTGCCCCGGCAATAAGCTGTTCTTTATGGGATGGGGCGGAGGCGCTCGGTGGGGCGGCTACCCTGTGATCGGAAATCCGAGCTTGCCGATTACTGACCCAATGGCATTTGACGATACGGCATTCAAGGCATCACTTGACGAAAGACATGCCCAGGGCCTCTACTTGCCTATGTACCTGAATGCCGGGACGATGGTCCTGGACATCCCGGAGGTCCAGGCAAACTACCAAGTCTGGGAGACCAACCCTGTGCTGGCCCTGAGCAATGATATGGGACAGCCAATGACCCACGCATGCCCCAGGGTCAAAGACTGGCAGGACCTCTTCCTTTATCGCATGAATGAGTTCTTCAGCAAGTACGATCTGGACGCTATCTACATGGATTTCGGTTTCCTTCAGAGGTGCGATAACGCTCTGCACGGATGCGGCTACGATACCGCGGACGGGCGCCAGGGCACCTGGCCGATCTTTGCGCATCGCGAGCTTCACAAGCGCATATACAAGATACTGAAGAAGGCCAGGCCGGAATCGGCTTTGGTCACGCTGGGGCACCCTGGGGGATCTCTGAACCTGCCACACATCAACTTCTGGGATGCTTCTGTGGAAGGTGAGTACATCAACGTCGATATCCGCGGACCGGTCTATGAAAAAGGCTACACTGCGTTCTACTCTCCGGAGAGGTTCGCCGCCGAGTTCAGCGGACGCACGTTCAACTCAGTGCCGATGTCCATGTTCTACACAGTGAACAACAACACTCAGCGAACCAGAACTGTTTTCGCCATGGCTCTCGCGCACGGCTCGATTGTTTGGCCCGCGTGGATCGACTTGCCAGGGGTCGTCTATCCTGTGTACTATGCTCTGGACAGATTCGGAGTGGCGGATATCGAGGAGTTCCTTCCTTACTGGAACAATCGCGGCGCCGTGGCGACCGACCACGCTGGCTCCGCATACGCCACGGTCTACAAGAAGAAGGGCAAGTCTCTCATAGTCGTATCCAATCTCTCGGAGAACAATATGGATGTTCACGTTCAGATCGACCCAAAGGTGCTCGGGCTCAAAAGCAACCTGGTGGTGAAGGATCTCGAGTCCGAAGGCCTTCTCGCAGTGCAATCTTCGGGTGCAACAGTGTCTGTTCCAAAGAAGGACTTTCGTCTGCTTGTAGTAAGTAACTGATATGGGGCCAGTTTGTCCGGAACACAGACTACTCGGCCAGAGGAGCGAATATTGAGCACAAACACGAATCACGACATCGAGTTCCCAAAGGTCATACAAAGATGGGATGAGCTTTATCCGCTGGAGCAAACACGGGTGATTCAACTGCTTGTTGAGCAGGTCACAGTGAGCACCGATGGCATGCGGGTGCGCATCCGGTCGAACGGCCTGCACTCGCTCGTGAGTGAACTGAAGAGCGTACAAGATAGAACGGAAAGCGAGGAGTGCCTGGTATGACGAGGGGGACTGTGCTTGAAACCAGCGACCACGGGCTGGTTGTCGATGTGCCACTGAAACTGAAGAAACGCGCTGGACGGAAAGAGGTCATCCTAACGGATGTATCCGGCGGTGGGGCCATAGAACGCATGCCGCACCAGGAGGCGCTGGTCGTCGCCCTGGCCCGCGCTCACCGTTGGCAGAAGCTTCTCGACGATGGCAAGTTCAAGTCGGTCTCTGACCTCGCACGCGAGATCGGCTTGGACCCGTCATTCACCGCCCGGCTGCTTCGGCTTACGCTGCTCGCGCCGGACATCGTTGAGGCAATTCTACTGGGTGAAGAACCGGGAGGATTGTCGCTGACTAAGCTGACACAGCAAGTGCCTACGCAGTGGGCGGAACAGAGAGAGGAACTTGGACTTGCCAGCCGTTAGGATCAGATCAGTATAGCGGCAGGTGGTCACTATCCTCCATCAGCACTCACGCCTGCCTGAGACTGCACTTTGCCTACGCGTGTCTCAATCGTCCCATCGCCAGTAGAATCCCGTGTATGATGCTCCATGGATGCGGAGGGTCACCAGGAATGTATGCAGACACGGGCAGCAAGCCTGACACCCCATTTGCCTCTGCGTAACCACCGCCGTGCAAGCCTCCGCTGATGGCGCTGACACCAACAGCGATCACAATATGAGGTTCAGCCATGGCCTCATAGCACCGGCGCAATGGTTCATTCATTGCTCGTCCGACTGGACCTGTAACAAGCAAGGCATCTGCGAACCTCGGCGAAGCAACAAAGTGTATGCCGAAACGTGCTATATCGAATATCGCATTGGTACTGGCAACAACTTCCAAGTCGCTTGCGTTGTCACCCGTGGAGACTTCACGAATATGCATCGAGCGCCGGAATGGTAGATGAGTTGGTATCGATGCAGTGGTGGGCTTGGTGCGGTTAGTCAGGAGCAATTCCTCGCGCGTAGCGACTGCTGTCTGAGTCGAGAGGTCACGCTCTAGTGTTCCTGAAGAGCAAATCTCAACACAAGCATTGCAGCCAATACAACGTCCACGATCAAGTGTGACTACATCATCTATCACACCTATGGCCTTTGTGGGACAGACTTTGGCACAACGCCCACATTCTACGCCTAAGCACGGAGATGCCGTTACCATTGGCAGTCCGTTGGCATCATCGGGTAGTGCGGGAAACAAGTCCCTCTGGGTGATGACTCCCGTTCTCAATATAGTGAAGAGTGGATTTCCCATAAGCTCATACTTCCTTAGAGGTCATTCCCGCTGTAAGACAGATTAAAGCTCTTGTTGCAAAGCGGGAAGTCGGTGACCAGGTTCCCGCGAGCAGCGATTGCCAGTCCGGTCCAATTGTTGAAACTTGGGTCTTTGATGGCATAGCGTGATATCGCTCCCGTGCCGTCCGTGGTCACCCAGTGTATGAGTTCACCTCGCCAAGCCTCCACTATTCCGATGCCGAAACCGTCCGGTGCTAAAACCTTTTCTTGACAATCGATGCAGATGGTACCAGACGGTAGATTGTTCAGCAGTTCATTCACTATGCGAATGCTGGATTGAATCTCATCAGCACGAATCTGGGCACGTGCTAACACGTCGCCTGTGTCACGCATAGCGGGTTTTGGAGCGTGTTCAGGATAGACACCGTGCGGATAATGTCTCCGTGCATCGTAATCACTCCCGCTTGCGCGTCCCGCAGGCCCGACGAAACCGAAATCCCGAGCCAATTCGCGAGTGATGCGGCCAGTGCCTTCCATTCGTTCGATGACCGAGGAGTTCTCAAGAACAAGTGGAATCAACTCCTGTAGGCGAGTCTCTATGTCTGAAAGCTCATTCTTGATTGATCTTCTTCGATCATCGTCCAAGTCGCGCGCTACTCCGCCGGGCTTGACGTAGTAACGTTGGCGACGACTGCCGGTCAGCAGTTGCGCCAAGGCCAGTATCGCCCCTCGCATAGGTGGAAAAAGCGCAGCGCCTGCACTATATCCTATGTCGCCCGACAGCGCTCCTATGTCGCCGATGTGATTTGCCAAGCGTTCGAACTCCAACGCGACGGTGCGCAATGCATGCGCCCTCGGTGGCAGATCGAGACCCAAGAGCTGTTCCATTGCAACTGCATGCGCCAATGCATTGCCGACGGCGGTATCGGTGCTGGCAGATTCGGCAAGATAGCGGGTCTTTTGCCAGGGAAGCTCTGCAAGCCTCTTCTCAATTCCACGATGCTGATAGCCAAGCCGAATATCAAGATTGGTAATGATCTCCCCCGCGCAGCTAAATCGGAAATGACCAGGCTCGATAATCCCTGCATGTATTGGCCCAACCGGAATCTCGTGAATACCTTCGCCTGTTACTTCCAGAAACTCGTACGGCTCCCGGTGACCATGGCTATTCGACAAGAGGGGAAAAAGGTCATTGGGCCATGCGCCATCGTGAAGTATCAGCGTCTTCCAACGCGGGTGCTCCAATGCGCGTAGGCCAAAGAAATCCCCCATAGCGCGCTCCGCCCAGTGAGCAACCGGAACTCCAACAGTGACCGAAGGATATTCCATTTCGCCATCCGCGAGCGGCGCTGTAATGATCACTCCGCCGCTCGTATGTGTATCAAGCAGCAGAACCTGAATAGCCAATGTATTCCCGTCACAGACGCGTGCCGTGAGGTAGCCAAACCGCCTGCCGGGCTGTTGCAGCCAGTTATGTACTGTGGCGGCTAGTGCCCTTGGTGTTTCGGAGACAAGCTTGAAGTCTCGGTTGGTATGATTCATCACTGCGCCCCCAGTCGTGCAAGGACAGTTAGCATACGCATTACCGGTGGGGCCACAGCCACTCCAGCAATGAGCGAGATCGCCATAAGCAAGGCCGGAGTCAACGCCCACACTCGCACGGGAGCGGTTCCTGCGGGGCTGTGCTCGTGCCCGAAGACAACACCCCCCACATGTGTGGTTACAGCTATGAACGTGATCGTCAGTCCGACCACCACGGCGATGGTGGCTGCTATTTCACCCGAGGCAAACGTATCGCGAATCAGGAGCCATTCACTTATGAACGTGCCGAATGGAGGGCTTCCGGCTATAGCGAAACCGGCAACAATCAACACGATTCCCCATACAGGTGATGCTTTCAGTATCCCACCCAGCTTAGACAACTCCCTAGTGCCATAGACATGCAGAATACTACCAGCCATGAGGAACAGAGCCACTTTCACTATACTATGGTTGAACGCGTGCAGAATGAAAAGCTGCCCCGATCCGATGCCGATGGCGAGCGTCAGTAGCCCAACGTGTTCGACGCTCGAATAGGCCAACATGCGCTTCAGATCGTGCTGCTTCACCAGCATAAGACTGGCTGCGACCACAGTGATCGCCCCTGCGGGAACGAGCAGTTGGCGCACCAACTCCGCTTGCCCGGCAGCTACAACTACCTGAGAGAGCCTCCATATCGCGACTAAGGCACAGTTGAGCAGGGCACCCGAGAGCATTGCGGACACTGGCGATGGTGACTCACTGTGAGCATCGGGCAGCCAGTTGTGAAGCGGAAATACGCCTGCTTTTGTGCCATAACCCAATAGGCAGAAGATGAACCCGAAGCGCAAGAGACGTGGATCCATATCCTTCGCGCGAGCGATCAGATCACCCAGCATCAAAGTCTCACCATTTCTGAATGCATGCTGAGCAGCTAATAACAGGACTGTGCCAAAGAGCGCAAAGGCTATGCCGACGCTGCACAGGAGCAGATACTTCCACGTGGCCTCCAGAGAGTCGCGACCGTGATGGTAGTTGATAAGCGGCGCAGACATCAGTGTGGTAGCCTCAACAGCAATCCAGAGGTAGCCGATGTGCTGGGAGAGCGGTATGGCATACATCGCAAGAATAAACATGCCCGACAGCGTGTAGAAAAAGCAGAACCGTCGATCAGTTATCTTGTGCCCTGCTTTGCGTTCCGCAGGCAACAGCACAGCAGCTTGAATCATCGCAGCCGCTGCCACCAAAGTAGTGATAATGGTGAATGCAGCCCCCATGCCATCTATGAGA
>Ga0209609_10002652_pt1 | contig 10212 bp, 11 predicted proteins | sample LakKivw325mmetaG_FD_184136 | JGI IMG/M metagenome (GOLD analysis project Ga0209609, IMG submission 184136) | Anoxic lake water microbial communities from Lake Kivu, Rwanda to study Microbial Dark Matter (Phase II) - Lake Kivu water 325m metaG... | ecosystem: Environmental > Aquatic > Freshwater...
GTATACCGTTGAGGATATGGGCTGGGGCCTCTTCGTGACTTCAATAGGCGGAAAGGCCTATAATCCCGTCACGTGGGACCCGTCATGGCTGTACCGTGTCGATTATTTCTCGCCACAGGTCGGAGCTGCGGATTTCGTACTAAACGTAACGGAACCTCCCTCCTCACCGCATGAGGAAGTATTATGGTATTTAGGCGCATTTACGGCCGCGCCGCTCAAGATAACACTGGACAAAGCAAGCGTTAAGGTGAACGAGCATTTTAATGCAACTGTAGGCTCATATAACGATACCTCGGGCTTATGGGATTTGGTAGATAATGCAACGGTTCACGTAGACGGCTCCAATTATACAACTAATCTCAACGGAAGCGCGGTAATCGCGCTGTCGAATGCGGGCATTTATGCTCTCTCTGCAGATAAAAAAGGCTATGTTCGCTCAGACAAGAAGTCCATTACGGTGACCCCGGGGGAAGATGGCGGTGATGGCGGTGATGGCGGAGATGGTGGTGATGGCACATCCTGGTGGGTGGACGTTAGCGTTAGTTTATCCGAAGGAACGTTCAATAAAACAGCAATTAACACTAAAAAAATCTTCACTATAAAGTGGCAGACGGCCTTAGGCGCACTTCAGAAAGCCTCGGAAGTCAGGGGCTTTGAGTATAAAATTGAGGAATGGGCTTTTGGTCCCTTTGTCTATTCTATCGATGATACGGAGAAATACGACGAAGGTGAAACGTCAGGCTGGATGTACCAGGTAAATGGTTATATTCCCAATATAGGTGCGCACGAATACTCCGTAGATGTCGGTGATGAAATAATCTGGTACTTCTCAAAGAACATGGACACCACACCTTCTACCTCTTCAAGAGCATTGAGGCTAACAATTAAACAGCCTAGCGAAGGCTCTGGTGATAAGGAGAGCATAAGCTCACCAACGCCAGCCCAGACACTAACTCAAGTAATAGAAGGGATCAAAAAGATTGCCCTCATCGAAGCAGGGTCGAATGCTTCAGTAACGTTTGACAAGACGAATGTTACGCGGATCATTATTTACGCTAACAACACCATTCGCGATGCTAGCCTTATGATCCAACCGCTCGAAGAAGCAGCATTTGCCATAAACGTCTACGGAGTGCCGTATTGCTACTTCAACGTAACCACCACCAATTTAACAGGTACCGACATAGCAAACGCAACCATCGAATTCAAAGTGAACAGAACTTGGATAAACACGAGTAACGTAGACGAAGCAACAATCACTCTATGTAGAGACCACAATAATCACTGGAATGCCTTGCCAACCGTTAAACTAGGGGAAGATAACACATCGCTGTATTTCCAAGCAGTAACACCGGGCTTTTCAGTATTCGTAATCTCAGGTGAGCGGAAAATACTCCCCACATTGGCTTCAGGCCCCTCGCCTACAGTTCCACTTCCTGCGCCTGAGGCAACGACGGAAAAATCATTCCCAGCTACGATAGCACCAATGCCCGCATCAGCATCAACGCCACAGACAATGATTCCTAGGCTAAAAGAGATTGTAATATCCATGGTGAGCATCGCGGTACTGTTAATCGTGCTCGTCGCATATTATGCACGGAGAAGAGAAAGAGAATGAACGCGAGTAAGAAGAGGGGGTGGGCAGTACTCGGTTTTAGTCTGGTTGTCTGGTTAATGCTGAGTTTAAGCGTGCCCCTTTCGACAGCTTTGGCCACCCAGGACCAGCAGCAGTACCCGTTGTATCAAAATGACGCCAGAATACAGCAGGCATTGGAGTATCTACGTACGTTGCAAAATAACGACGCCGGATTCAGTAACCCCGGTGAGGAAAGCGCTCTGAGTAATACGCAATGGGCAATTATGGCAATAGTGGCTGCTGGAGAAGACCCACGCGAATGGAAGAAGAACGGGCGTTCACCGATAGACTACTTGCGAGAGAATGCGAATAATTTAACTGGCTCAACGGATTATGAACGGATGATTCTCGCGCTAGTTGCAGCAGGCGATAATCCACGAGATTTTGCGGGACGGGATTTCGTGGCTGAACTCAAGGAAGACTATGTAAAGGAAAATGGTCAGTTCAGCGATTTTATCTACACGACCATCTGGGGAATTCTGGCGCTCTCTTCTGTGGAAGAAGATGTCTCGACGTCTGTACTATGGTTAAAAGGGCAGCAAAACGACGACGGTGGATTTGCATGGGCGCAGGGAGAGAAGAGCGATTACGACGATACAGCGGCTGCACTAGAGGCACTGATTGCCGCGGGAGAACGTCCCGATTCCAGGGTCGTACGAGATGCCGTTGCGTATTTAAGGACTGGTCAGAATGAAGATGGCGGCTTCAGATACTTTGGCAGTTCTCCCTCTAATGCGGCTTCTGATGCCTGGATCATTCAAGCCATTGCAGCGTGCGGGCAAAACCCAGGGGATGAGGACTGGACGGTAAATGGCACCAATCCGGTAGACCATCTTGTGAGTCTTCAGCAACAGGACGGCTCGTTCTATTACACGTCATACACCAAATCAAATCCCGGTTATATGACCGCCTGTGCGATCATGGCATTGCGCGGGCAGCCGCATCCAATCAAACCACTGCCGCACGTGCAACCAGAACCTTCGCGCACACCCACGCCATCTGCCACCTTAGAAGCACCGAGCACAAACATTCCCCCATCAGCACCTCCTTCAACAATACGCGCACAGCAGCCACCAGCGCCCACGGTAACTCCACCATCAGCGCAAACACCAAATGCGTCGTCAGAATCCACCGATGCCACTGCAGTCGCCGGATTTGAACTCTTATCCGGTGTTAGTGGATTAGTAGTAGCGGCATTTACCGGTCTAACACGTCGCAAAGCTAAAAGGTCATAAATGAACGGAAAAAGGAAAACGACCATTGCAGTACTGGCATTACTGATCCTGCTGATCATCCCCCTTTATCTGCTCGTTTGTGGTTACCTACCTCCGGGCACAACCGATTCATCACAAAGCGTAGCAGCCGTATCACCGCCACGTGAGGCTACAGACGTTTGCGTCGCCACAAAAATAGGTGCTACATTCTCAGATGCCGTCAATCGACCCGCTCTGGAAACGGCATTTGCCATCGAGCCATCTGTGCCCGGCAGGTTTTATTGGACTGGTAACACCTTGACGTTCGTGCCCAGCACATCTCTGGAGTATAGCACCACCTACACCGTACTGATAAACGACGATACCTGGCGATTCAAAACAGCCGGGGAAGGTTTTCCGGTAACACTCATTGATGATCTCGGCTATACTATTACACTAACCGAGAAGCCGGAGCGAATCATTTCGTTAGCGCCCGCCAATACTGAGATCCTGTTTGCTCTGGGGTTAGAAGAGAACGTTATCGGCGTGACCGAGTATTGTAATTATCCATCCGAAGCAGAGGATAAGGAGAAGATCGGCAGTTACACCACGCCTAACATCGAAAAGATCGTCAACCTCAACCCGGACCTTGTCTTAGCGGCCTATGGTAATCCAACAGGAACAGTTGAAGCATTGAAAAGGTTTAATCTTACTGTTGTGGGCTTAAACGCGAGGAATTTGGATGAGATTCTTTATAATCTGAGACTGGTGGGAGAAATAACAGGACGATCCGCGAATGCATCGGTCTTAGTCGCGGATATGGTGCAACGGATCGAGGTACTAGATGAACGGATGAGCAACCTGAAGGATGAAGAAAGGCCTAAGATCCTTCATATAATCTGGCACGACCCAATCTGGGTGGCGGGTAAGGGAACGTTTGAGGATGAGTTAATAAAACGGAGTGGCGGGGTGAATATCGCCCCGGTTGAAGGATACAGAGCTCTCTCGTTGGAGAAACTGATAGAACTGAATCCAGACGTTATCATTACGCCGTCAGGGAGTGGCATGGGCTGTACGCTGACAAACTTTTGCTACGAGTATATCATGGGTGAGCCACGATTACGTAGTATTGAAGCAGTACGAACGAAGCGAGTATATGTGATCAATGCTGATATCGTTTGCCGTGCTGGTCCACGGATCGTGGATGCATTGGAAGAAATGGCTAGGATGACTCATCCGGAACTTTATTAAAAAAACGGAACAGGTGGTTTGTGTGGCCAAAACAGCATATTTCAGCAAGTTCATCCAGTGGAAGCTGGTCATGATTTACTTACTTGCACTTTTAGGCATGACTATAGTGCTGACCACGGCGATCGGGCCGGTTTACGTGCCGCCGATGGAGATTGTCACGTTGCTGGGTAGTAAACTGCACCTCTGCGAGCTATCCTCGACCTCGCACGAAGTCATCATCTTTCAGATACGACTGCCGAGAATATTCCTCGGACTATTGGTGGGGCTTTCGTTGACAACCGCAGGTACAGTGCTGCAAGGCTTATTCAAAAATCCGATGGCAGATCCCTACATCATAGGGATCGCTTCTGGAGCTGCAGTTGGCGCCGCGCTCTCGATACTGGTGCTTCCTCCGTTCCTCTCCGTGTACACGCAGCCATTGATGGCCTTTTTAGGTGCTCTGTTTACCATCTTCCTGGTTTATAATATCGCGAAGGTAGGCGGCCGAATACCGGTAGACACGTTATTACTCACGGGAATAGCGGTTTCGCTCTTCCTGGGTGCCGTTTTATCGTTTATGATGTCCATCGCCGGCGAGGCGCTGCACAGCATCTTCTTCTGGACGATGGGCGGCTTCTGGCTCGCAAACTGGACGCAGGTGAAGATAATCGCTTTACCAGTATTCATCAGCTTCGGCGTGATGTATCTCTTCGCCAAGGATCTCAATGCGATGCTGCTCGGCGAGGAATCCGCGCATACACTGGGCATCAATGTCGAGCAGGCAAAGCGGCTCCTGCTGATTCTCTCGGCTTTTATTACCGCGGCGGCCGTCGCCTTCACGGGCACTATCGGCTTCGTCGGGCTGATCATTCCCCACATCACCCGGATCCTTGTTGGCCCTGACCATCGCGTTCTGCTTCCCGCGTCAGCCATGATGGGCGGGATCTTCCTCATGTGGACCGACGCTCTGGCGCGACTACTCGGCGAGCTGCCCGTGGGGATATTGACCGCGTTCTTCGGCGCGCCCTTCTTCATCTACCTGCTGAAGAAGCGGAAACGTGGATAATAGTAGTCTAACCACCTAACCAACTCGAGATGGATGAGCACGGTTCGCTTGTCTGGCGGTCTCACTTCACCGGCACGCCCACAGCCCGCTGGATGAGCCGCCCGATCTCGTCCAGCCCCTTCTCCATCGGCCCTTGCTTGTCTGGTATCACGAGGATGATAGGGACGACGCCCTTCTTCTTCGCATTCAGCTCCCGGATCTTCTCCCGCGTCCGTGTCTCCGTGGCAAACCGTTCAGTAATAAGGATAATCGCGACATCCTCGCGCGCCATACGCTCCACCCACCGGGCAGTCTCCTCACCCGGCTCCGAGTCATATTCATGCACGGTCTTCACCCCCGCAAGCCGGAAACCCATGGCCGTATCCGGATCCCCGATCACTGCAACCGCGATCATTTCAACAACCTTGCCTGGAAGAACGGAAGTTTGCAGAAAGAACTGCCGCCCCCTCGTCCTCCTTACTTCCTTTTACCGTACCTTTATTTAGACTGAGATTCGCTGCAGGTGGCCCTGATGTTCGTGTAGTTAGGACGCGGTTTTCGCGAATAGTGTCTTGACGATCTCTTCGCGTAAACTGGTGGAGAATCGCGTCATGCGCTGCTCAAAGGTGTTATTCACCTCGATCTTGCCGTCGGTCCGGCGTACAAGAACACCGCCTGCGGATTTGAGTCGGTGATTGGAGAGCGACAGTTTGCCATCCACACCCGCCTCAGCGCTGAGCTCTTTGGCCACCTTCGCGAGTCGGGGCTGATCTACGTAGTTGGCCTTTACATCCTCCTCGCTGAGCAGCACCTCCATCGCGGCACCGGCACCGGCACCGCCAGCACCGCCGCCACCGGCGATGCTTACCGCGCTCTCCTTGATGAGGCCCGCGAGGATATCCGCGTACGATTTCCCCTTGAAGCCGCTCCGTTTCACCGTTTTAAGGCGATCGAGCGCGTTATCGAAGGCGGTATTGATCAGCTCCTCCTCCGCGGCCCATTTGAGTCGCCGCGCCTGTTGCCGCGCAGCACGCACGATGCGATCCTTCTCCTCCGCACCTTTCCGCTCCTCGGCCTCCACGAACTGCTTTCGCTGCGTGTTGAGCTCTCGTTGTACTTCTGCGAGCCGCTCCTGGGCCTCCACTCTCGCCTCGGTGAGGATTCGCTCGCCCTCCTCCTTCGCTTCTGCTCTTATCCGATCCACCATCTCGTGCGCGCCCATCGCAGAATCGTCACCTCACGCCCAGTAGTCGCGCCAAAATGAGCTCAACCGCGCGGTCAAGGTTCGATTTGGTCGCGGTCTTCAACTTCTCTACCTCTGCGCGAGCGGCTTGTAAGATCGCGTCCTCTTCCTTCTTCCCCGCCGCGGTGTACCGAGCGGCAATTTCGGCAGCTAAGCGCTTCTCATCCTCGCGTGCTTGCTCCTTGAGCCGCTTGATCTCCTCATCAGTATCGGCCTGGATCGCGGTAATCTTCGCTCTGGCCTCCTCGAGTACCTTTCGCCCTTCCTCTTCGCCACCTCGAATGAGCCTCAGTGCTTCTACTGCCATTGTCTTCTATCTCTCTCTATTATACTCGGTGGTCATTATTATAGCTCCCCTTTTTAAAACTTTCCGCGGTGCGGTGCGTGCGGACAGCACGAGTGCGGAGCTAATCCCCCTTCTCCTTTCCTTAATATCCAGCCGTGCTTACTACCTCTATCTAGGTAGGGATCGGTCTCTGCGATGAAGGTGGTAGCGATCGTGGGTAAGAAGAAGACGGGGAAGACGAGCCTGATCGAGCAGTTGATCGCGGCCCTGAAAGAGTACGGGAAGGTGGGCTGCATCAAACATGCGCACGAGCTGGAGTTGAGCTCGCCGGTTGCACGGGATACCGACCGGTTCTTTACCGCGGGCGCCGCGGTGGTGGTTGGTGCCTCACCGAACAGGACGATAACCCTTAGAGGAGAGCGGAGCCTCACGGACCTGCTCGAGGAGATGGCGAGCGCGGGGGTTGACTTCCTGCTCGTCGAGGGCTTCAAGAGCAGCGACCTCCCGAAGCTCTCGTTGAGCGATTTCCCGCCCGGGGAGGTCAAGAACATTCTCGCACGGGTCGAGCTGAGCGGAAACCCGGAGACACAAGAAGCGGTCGTGCGGGACGTAGTTAGGCTCATCCGCTCGTTGAACGAGTACTAGCGTAACGAGCGCGTTACCGCCGTTTTGGCCACCAGAGCCAGAGCACGACTGCAAGGTGAGTTGGATATCCTTTTCTTCAAAGCGGATAAAGGATACGTGGCATGGCGGCGAAGATCAGCTTCTCCTCGGTGGATGCGACCGCGAATCCGTTGGACTGGATGTATCGGCTGGAAGATGCGGGCTTCCAGGGCTGGGAGATTGTGGACGAAGGACTGCAGCGCGTGGAGGGCGAGCTCCAGGAACGTGTGCGGGAGCTCCATCAGACGACCAACCTCATCTTCTCGCTGCACGCACCGCTCTCGGATATCAACATCGCGAGCGTGAATGAGCCGATGTGGGCGGAGAGCCTGCGGCAAATAAAGCAGAGCATCGAGAGCACCTACGAATTCATTGATGAGATCTGCGTCGTGCATCCCGGCATCTTCTCACCCCTGTCCATGCAGATTCCGGAGAAGGCACTCGGGAAAGCGACTACCAGTCTCATCACGCTCTGTGAATTCGCGGCTGATCGCGGCTTGCGGATCGCTGTGGAGAACTTGACCTCGGCGAATATGCTCCTCGGGCGGTATCCTCACGAGCTGGTGGAGCTCGTGCACCGAGCGAACATGGACAATCTCGGGATCTGCCTCGACGTCGGGCACGCGAATACCACCAGGACCCTGGAGGAGTTCTTGACCATTACGGAGCGGGCGAATGATGTGGAGATCATCCATATCCATGCGAGCGATAATCTCGGCGACCAGGACCTCCATCTACCGCTGGGCGCTGGGAATCTGGATTGGAAGACGGTCGTGCGGGGAATGAACGATACCAGCTATGAGGGCATGATGGTGCTCGAGCTCTACAGCTTGGAAGCGGGCATCAAGAGTCTTGCCTTTCTTAACTCCCTGCGGCACGATCAGGGGTTGAATTGAAGACTGATTGAGCTGTTTTTTTTCTCGATACGCGAAGCGAAATGCGCCTCTACGCTTACGATGCGGGGCAGTGCGACCCGAAGAAGTGCACCGCGCGGAAATTGGCACGGGCTGGTTTGCTTACTTCGGTCACCGAGCTGCGCAGGATCCCCTATCGGACGGTTCTGCTCGTGCCCATGGCCGTGCAAGCGCTTTCGCCCGCGGATCGCGCCCGTGCGACCAGTATTACCGTTTTCGATTGCTCCTGGAACCAGATAAATCCGTTTGAAGAGCGATTGAGGCGGCTGAATCGTGAGAAGCGTGCTTTACCCTATCTGGTCGCATCGAACCCCGTGAATTATGGCAAGCCCTTTATTCTGAGCTCCGTGGAAGCCTTTGCCGCCGCACTCTTCATCCTCGGCGAGGAAGAGCAGGCGCAGGCGCTCCTGCAGAAGTTCAAGTGGGGTCCCACCTTCCTCCAGCTCAACGAGGTGCTGCTCCAAGCTTATGCCGCTGCGAAGAGCAGTGGCGAGGTGGTCGCACGGCAGCAGGAGTTCATGGCGGAACGAGATCGAGCGCGCGAGCGAGCGCGCACGTCCTAAAGTTTTTCTTCTCGCAGCCACAACCCAGTATCCAGACAGACGGGATGGACCATGGTCTCCTGCGACATTGGCGGAGCGCGTAAAGGTAAAAGATACCGTGCCGTGCCACTGGGCAAGGCGGATGCGAAGGACATTGCCACGGTGTACCAGGCGGTATGGCTGAACGCCTCCGAGTATCCCGATGAGTGGCGGCAGAGGCGCGCGCTGACCGAGGATGAGGTCAGGCACGAGCTGGAGGCCGGCTATTTCTTCTTCGGCGTGCATGCCGAGGGGAGACTGGTAGGCGTCTACAAAGCATCCCGCACCGCCCGTGGGTGTTACGGCGAGCATCAAGCCGTGCTGCCCGAATACCAGAACCGGGGCGTTGCGTACGCGATGTACGAGCAGTTCCTGGAGTTTGCGAAGGCGAATAAGTGTGCCGTGAATTACGTGAATATCCTCGTGGGGAACGAGCCCTGTGAGCGTGCAATGAAACGCTATCACTTCTACAAGACGGGCGAGCCCTGGGAGCAGGCGAAGGGGATGTGGGTCCAGACCTACGAGCGTAAAGTGGCGGAAGAGCCGTGACCGGCGATAAGGGCTTGCGGGGTCGTGGGACGAAGCCCCGGCCCATTACCCGCTGCAGCCGGTAAACCGAAAAACCGTGTTGAAGAACGCTGACCAGTCCACGGAGCCCGGCGCATACCGCTGCCTGAGCGCTGCTCGCTGCTCGCTCTCACCTTCTACCGTCTCCGCATTGATGATCGCACGTACGACCGCAGCTACCTCCTCGATGCTCATCGCACTGGTGTCCACCTCGTAGACGACGGCACAGAGGTCAACCGCTTCAACGAGAATGACATCGAGCGCCTCCGCTTCCACATTCTCCTGGATCTTCTGCTGCGGGAACCCCTTCTGCTCGAGCCGCCCGGCGAGCACGAGCGGGTTGGCGCGAAGCACGATCGCGACCTCGGGCTCGAGGAGGTGCGCGAGATGGCCCTCGAGGATGAGCAGCGGCCCCGCTATCTGATGGATATAATCATGCAGGCGGTCGAGATCCGCGATGAGGCTCCCCCGGTCCGGGTCGAGGCCGGTATACAAGCCCAGCTCACGGATGACCCGGTTCAGATCCAGATACTCGAGCCCGAGTGCGGTGCAGACGCTGCTCTTTCCGGTGCCGGGCGTGCCCGTGACGGCGATGAACATCCTCTCCCTTACTAGACTAGGATCTTTATGCTCGTAAAGCCAAGTACCCTAGCAGAGGACCCCGAGGATGAGTATTGAGCTGGCCTTCTCGGAGAAGATCCTCCGAAAGCTTAATGAGCTTGCACGGCAACAGGATGCGCTCCCCGAAGAGCTCATTACCGAAGCGGTCCTGGACTACCTCCAGCTCGCGGATCCTGAGACGAAGACAGCGCTCCATCTGAATCTGAGCGAGCAGTTTTTGAGGTCCGCGGAGG
>Ga0209609_10002656_pt1 | contig 10207 bp, 8 predicted proteins | sample LakKivw325mmetaG_FD_184136 | JGI IMG/M metagenome (GOLD analysis project Ga0209609, IMG submission 184136) | Anoxic lake water microbial communities from Lake Kivu, Rwanda to study Microbial Dark Matter (Phase II) - Lake Kivu water 325m metaG... | ecosystem: Environmental > Aquatic > Freshwater...
CGGAACGGCTACTTCGCTTCTGGAGGCGATGGCTACAGGGCTCTACCCTATTCTCTCCGACATCCCGCAGAATCGGCCCTGGGTAAGTAAGGATCTCAAGAACGGAACCTTGGTACCTCTGGATGACGCGGATCTGCTCGCAGGCGCCATGCTAGACGTTCTTCGGGACCGGCAAAGTTGTGTGCGGCTCGCTGAGGTCAACCGCGGGGTGATTGAGGAACGTGCCAACGCGAGGGTCAACAGGCGCGAACTTGCCCGGCATCTGGTGGAGGCTGTCGAAAGCCACGGGAGGAGCAGGCGATGAGGTTGGAAGACTACGGTTACTTGGCGACGGGAAGAACCTCGTCCTTTTTCGAGGCAGACATTTCGTCCCGAGATGCACATCTTCGAGCAGCGATTGGTGGCTCGCGGATTCTCGTCATTGGGGGTGCAGGCAGCATCGGGAGTTCCACGGTGCGCGCCCTCACGCGATTTGCACCCCGATCGCTGCACGTGGTGGATATAAGTGAGAACAACCTGGTCGAACTGGTCAGGGACCTGAGAGGGTCAGCCGGTGGGCTGGCAGTGCCCGATTTTCGCACGCTGCCATTGGACTACGGCAGCCCGGTTATGAGCAGGCTGCTCTCGGCAGAGGGTCCCTATGATTATGTCCTCAACTTCGCCGCACTAAAGCACGTTAGGAGCGAGAAGGACGTCTTCTCGCTGCTTCAGATGATCGAGACGAACATTGTGAAACAGGCTCGACTTCTTGGGTGGCTTAGTGAGACCCACGGCTCACTGAGGTATTTTTCGGTTTCCACAGATAAGGCTGCCAACCCGGTGAATCTCATGGGAGCAACAAAACGTTTCATGGAGCATGTGATGTTTTCCGATGAGATCGCGAGGAGCCCGAGCAGCACAGTGTCCAGTGCGCGGTTCGCAAATGTTGCTTTCTCGGACGGCAGCTTGCTATACGGATGGATACAACGCCTGGCCAAGAACCAGCCGATCCCGGTTCCTGAGAGCACTAAGCGGTTCTTCATCTCTCTGGAGGAAGCGGGCCATATCTGTGTGCTGGCTTCTGTGCTCGGGATGCGCGGCGATATAGTAATTCCCAACCTTGATCCCGCGGATGACCTTGTCGAGTTGGCCCCGATTGCCGTGAGGTTCATTGAGGCGAACGGTCTGAAACCCCGTGAGTACCGTGATGAGAGAGAGGCCGTCGCCAACGTCGAGGAAGACAGGTCGCGCGGGTTCTACCCTCTGCTTATAACGCCGTTGGATACCAGTGGCGAGAAGCCTTACGAAGAGTTTGTCGGAGACGGCGAGACCTCAGCGGACATAGGCTTCCGGACGGTGCAGGCAGTGAGGTACAGTCCGGCACCTGCAAACACCGTCAGAAGGTTTCTTGCGTTCGCGGAATCAGCCATATCGGATCCGAACCTCCCCCTAACCCCCTCCGAAACGGAAGGGGGAGAAGGAGGTGTTACGAGTGCGCTGGTCTCAAAGGAAGTGATAGTTGACCAGTTGCGGGCTGCAATCCCGCAGTTCGAGCACGCCGAAACCGGAAAGAGTCTGGACGGACGTTTGTAGTCCGTCAAAAGGTGTATTCACCCATTCTTGGCGGACGCGTGCCCCGAAGCTAACAACAACTATGGAGCGTGAGCAATGGACAGAGTAAAAGCCCTGCGGGTCAGCGAACACCTCCCCCTCCCCCCTCCGTTTCGGAGGGGGTTAGGGGGAGGTCGCGAGGAGCCGGTGGTTTGGGTGTTTGCCGGCGACAGCATAACCCACGGAGCGCTCCATACGATGGGCTGGCGCGACTACACTGAGCTGTTCCGCGAGAGGGTCGTGTGGGAACTGCAACGGGCGCAGGATGCGGTGATCAACACTGCTTTCAGCGGATTCAACACGCAAGCCATTCTTGAGCAGTACGACCTGCGTGTGAGTCGGTTCAAGCCCGATGTGGTATTCATCATGATCGGTATGAACGATTGCTGCGAGCAGTTGGTGCCGCTTCCGCAATTCGTGGAGAATCTCCGTGATATGGCTGGTCGCATTCAGGCTGATGGCGGACTGCCGGTTATGCAGACCACCTGTCCGGTCATATCCGGCAAGGCCCCAGGGCGCGAGCAGAATCTTCCCGCGTATATGGACTCTATCAGGCAGACAGCGGTTGACATGAGCCTGCCGCTCGTGGACCACTATGCACACTGGGAAAAGCGCACAGAACAGGTGCGCAGCTATCTCATGAGCGATCCATTCCATCCAAATGAGTTTGGACATCGCGCTTTCATGCAGCAGATCAGTCGTGACTTGGGAATCTGGGACGACTCGTCTTACGTGTGCCGTCTGTTCGTGCCCTGATCGGGAAGACCGACTACTGTTGTTGGGAGAACAGATTGGAGGACAGCCGATGGCGAAGACAGTGAAACCTGAGATAGTTACGATGCCCGCAAGGTGCATCCTCAAGAATGGGTAGCCGTCAGTCGCTAGCCGATCGATTCGTGCAGGAGATACAGGGGCTGTTGTCGTAGAGGTACTCATTACCACTCAATCGGAGAAACTTACAATGAATGCGTCTGAGCGACTGGCCGGATTGATGAAAAAGGCCGCCAGGAACGGCATCGTAGTGCCGGCCTTCAACGTTCCCTATCTGCCTATGCTGGAGGCCATATCGTCCGCACTGGCAAAACACAACACGTTTGGCCTGATTGAGGTGGCGCGCCTTGAGATAACCAAGTTCCAAGCCCAGGGAATTGCCGAGGTTGCCAGGGAGTATCGGCGCTGCGCGGATCCGGCCGTGACAAGTCTTCACCTTGACCACATACCGGTTGTCGACGAGGACGGACTGCTGGTAGACTGGAAATCTCTCATCGCCGCAGGTATCTCAGAGGGCTACTCGTCGGTCATGATCGACGGATCACGCCTTCCGTTGGCGGAGAATATCGCGGTTGCCTCCGAGGTCGTCCGCATGGCCCACTCTGCAGGGGTGTTGGTTGAGGCCGAACTTGGCGCGGTTCTGGGACACGAGTCGGGTCCAATGCCTCCGTACGACGAGCTCTTCGAGACAAAGAAGGGGTTTACAGACCCCGATGACGCAAGGGAGTTTGTGGAGAAGACCGGCGTGGACTGGCTCTCCGTCTCGATCGGCTCTGTCCACGGCGCCGTGTCGGCCGCCGCCAGGGACCAGCAGAAGACTGCGGCCAGGCTGGATATTGAGCACCTGAGAAAGCTGAGGGATGCGACCGGTATTCCGCTGGTGCTGCACGGGGGGTCCGGTGTCCAGCAGTCCTATGTCGACCAGGCCATCGGCAGCGGGATAGCCAAGATCAACGTCGGCACCGACATACGCCAGCCCTATGAGCGGGCGATAGCGGCTGGCGGCAGCATCGCCGACGGGCAATCGGCAGTAGAGGAGATGATGAGCAAGCTGATATGCGATGTCTACCACATCAGCGGATCATTAGAGCGCCTGAACGCTCTCCTGTAGAAAACCGCTGAATTCTGAGCACGCAATGCTTCGGGGCAGGGGTCCTTCCGGACGCCTGCCCTGCTGTGTTTTCAGCTCAGCTTAGCGGCAAAAAGCCTCAGTGCGTTGTCTCGCAGAATCATCTTCTTGTCCGTATCGTCCAGGCTCGCACAGTCGATTCGTGCCCTCTGCATGGGAGCAAAGTACAATGGTGAATCCGTCCCATACAGAATCTTGTCTGCTCCGACCTCTCTCACGGCCCACTCGATCAGGTTTGGTGTGATGGACTTCGCACTGGATGTGTCGGTGAATATGTTGCCGTGCCGGCACTGCTGTATGGCCCTGACCTGCGCCGTCATGTCGCCATCCCAGTTATTGCCCAGGTGCGATATGATGAGCTGCACCTCTGGGAAATCGTCGGCAAACCGAACGAAGTCTGTCGGCTGGCTGTTGGGGCAACCGCTGTGCGACTGCACAATCGCTTGATGGGCGGACGCGAACCTGAATACCTGCTCGCCGAAATCCTCAATCCTGTACTTGTGCTGCTCAGGATGGATCTTGATGCCTGCGCACCACGGATTGTCTAGCATTGTTTCCGCCTGCGCATACGTTTCGGTTGCCTGCGGGTTCACGACGACCCACTGAAGAAGCCCCTCGTGCCTCTCCGCCGCCTCACTTGCTTCGACGTTTGCCGCAATAATTCCAGCCGGGTCCGATGTGAACAGGCCGGAAAGGGGTGAGACGATAGTGCGCTCCGTGTGAGAGAGCTCCGCCAGGCGGAGCACGCCTTCAGGATCAGCTGTCATGAAGCTGTTGACCAGATCGCTCTGGTGTTCGTCGTAGAGTCCGAAGTGCGCGTGCACGTCGATTGACCAGATTCGTTCCTGAATTTCCTTCATCACAGCCTCCATAGTTGAGGAATGGCATCAGCCCGTTGTTCGGCTCCGCCCATCGCCCCGCCAAGTGTCTACAGCTCGAGGAACTCTGGCATGTTGTTTCTCAGCCAATTTCGGAAGCCGTCCAGCATCTCCGGCGTGCAAGGAGGATAGGGGCCTCGGCAGAGCAGGCTGGTCTTCAGGAAACCGGCGGACAGGCCGATGAGTCTGTCTATTGCGCTGTCAACGCAATCCGCGTCAAAACAAGGCTTCAAACCTTCAAAGACCAGCCGGTTCAGCTTGTCCATCCAGGGTTTGAGCTCCTCCCATTTCTTCGCGTACAGCAACTCATACATGTGGAGCAGCAACCTCGGGTTCTGATAGACCAGTGAACTGCAGGAGCCGATCAGACCGCTCGGGCCCAGCTCGATCAGTTGGGTCTCGCTCGAGAAGACATTGTAGAGCTTGCTCAGCTCCGCGCAGCCCTCCGGAGTCGCCCCGACCGTACCCTCATTGGACTTAACGCTGATCACCGCGGGAACTCGTTGCTTGATTGCTTTGTGCTGCTCGATTGAGATGGCCTTCTTCGCGCGGAGTGTCTCATAGATCGAGATAGGCATCCCCGGGACACTCTCGGATACTTCCGCAAAGAAGTCCACGACGCAGCGGTCCGGCACGTCCATCCAAAACGGAAGAGCGACCTGGATCGCGTCCGCGCCCTTTTCCATCGCGTATCTTGCACGTTTGATCACCCCGAGCGTGAACGTGGAACTACAGCCGATCATTACCGGCGTGTTGCCATTCCTGCACTCCGCGATGGTTGCATCGGTTACTGCTTTGAACTCGTCGAACTCGAGCGCATAGAACTCCCCTGTTGTGCCTCCGGTGTAGACGCCCGGCACTCTCGCCTCGCAGCAGCTTGCTACGTCTTCCCGGTAGGTCTTCTCGTCAAAGCTGTAATCTTCTTTCCACGCTATCGGTAGACCCGCCCACGGGCCTATCATCTGCTCTTTCTTCAGCATATTAGGGCTCCCACTATGATTGATTGGTCTCGCTGCTCGCGACTGTCTAACGGCCGCGACGGCTACGGATACTTATCTTCTACGTCTGATGAACAGTGCCAGCCCCGCGAGACCTCCCGACAGCACTGCCACGCAACCAGGCTCAGGAACCACAGAGCCGGCGTTAGCCGAGTAGATTAGTGAGTTTGCGTAGACCAGTGCGTAATCCCCGCTCATTCCGGTGCGGGCGTTGCCCTGCCCGGGATAGAGGGTGATTCCGACGACTTTGCCGCCGCGCTGCGTGGCCACCAGTTTGGCTCCGCTGCTCCAGTCTGCCACCGGCACCGCGCCGCTGGCCAGAGAGACAAGGTCGCGATACGAGCCCACCACGTTGCTCACCCCATCCATGATCGGATGGGTTGGATCATACCATCCCAGCGTATCCGAGGCGTTAACGGTGAATACTGGTGTGAACGGGCTGTACGATGTAGTCATTATCTTTCCGGCGAGAGTGCGTGCGGCACTGGTGGAAAACGCCATTCCAGCAATCACCACTCCGCCTCCAGCGTCCACGAAATCGGCCAGCCGGTCACCGAGCAAAGCGGCGTTGTCAAAGCCGTAGTTGCTCCAGACAAGCACTGCGTCGAACGCCTGGAGTTCGGCGAGTGTGGGGGTATATGCTGTGACATCGATCTTGGTGATATCAGCGCTCGCAATGACCCCGGTGCCGGCGAGGTAGTCCTTCACAATGTCGTTGTTGACGTCCGAAAAGACCAGTCCGACTTTTACTGCCCAGGCCGTCTGTGACAATGCCATCAGAAGAATGGCACACACCAACGCTAGAACAGGAAGCTTTCCCTTTACCATCTCACGTTTCTCCTTGTGTTGCTGCTAGTGTTCTGCACTGCCCCTAGTTCCCTGTAGTATACAGCCACCGTACCCAAACGTCAACAGCTCGAATAGCATCATTTGGGAATCGCCCTGATGTGCCGGTGTTGATCAGTCGGGAGTGTTAGTGTCTTCCCAGTTTTCGAGAAGGTCATCCATAGGCACGGCGGGCTTTGGCGCAGCGGTATTGCGTGACACCACAACAGCCCTGCCCTGCGCTCCCGTGCAGAACATTATCCTGTCCGAAGCTTCCATCATTATTGCGTACCCCATCCCGAGCAACGCCGTACTGGAGAAATCCTCTCCGGGTGTCGCCCCGGGCATATCCAGTGACGAGATGGCTGGGCCTCTGTCTGACACAGCTACCCACACGGAGTCGTCGCGGAATCCAGCATCGACTTGTGCCTCGTCTGCATGCTTGAGGGCGTTTGTCATCGCCTCACCGACAGCGCCTTCGAACGAACCCAGAGCGTCCGCTTCCAGTCCTTTCGAAGCACAATAATCCATAATCTCGTGCCGTGCACGCGTAGTGTCCGCAGCCGACGCGATTCTCAGGGTAGTCTCTGAGGAGTTCAGATAGTCAGACAGCTCCTCATACGAGATCAGGTCCAGTTTGCCACGCGTTACGCCTCTGAGAGTTTCTCTGTAGAGAGACTGCCTCTGCTGCTCCGCCCGTCGGTTCTTGGAGACATTCACCACCGCAACGCGGCACTCTTCACCATCGTGAGAGGCTCCGGCTTCGATTAGAACGTGGAGCGCTTCGCGCGCACCCGTCAACATCACCAGTTCGCACGTTCCTCTGCTTCGGTTCACCAAGACGTCATTCAGGAATGCATTGAAGGCGGGCCGAGTCTCGGGCGAAACGTATTGTCCGAACTTCGCCTGCTCAAGGCTGGAGCGTGTCGCGCCCAGGAGCTGTGCCCCAGCCAGGTTTACTCGGCGGATCAGGCCGTTGCGGTCGAGCGTGAAGTAGGCCACCGGGGCAAAGTCGTACAGGTCGATTTGCTCCTTCAGGCCTTGCTGCACCTGTTCCCACGCCTGGCGAAGCTCCTCGTTCTGCTTCCTCAGCTCGGCCTCGTGACGCTGAAGCTCGTAGATCAGCCGCTGTGTTTCCTGCTGGGCAGGCACACCCGAATCCTCAGACCCGGTCTGTTCTATTCGCTCTCCGGCCGAGCCGCGAGGTTTCTCATTGTCGGCTGACGTGCTGTGTTCTCTCCTCACGGTCATTTCCTCCAGTCGGTCAACCGCGGTCAACGTGTTTGTGGCCCGGGTGATCAGCATAAGAGCTGTAGCCAGTGCAGACGCTCTGTGGCTCGTTTTCCTGCCACTCGCAGGATCTGCCGCACGGCGGGCCTATCAAGAGTCTAGCGCAGTCTCGGCGCGTTGTCAACGGTCAGATGCCTGCCCGGCGGTCCGGTGGGGTGTCATAGAGAGCTTCGAGTGTCATTCAATTTGAAATCAGTCCGTTGCAGGTAATATAATGAGTGTCGGCGACATCATTGCCGCGATTCCCGCCGGGGTTTCGGCGGTTCTCACCGGATGTATCGTATGAACTCTCTTGTCCTCCTCTTGTTTGCTATCTGTTTCCTGGCGCTGGCCTATCGTTACTACAGCGCATTCCTCGCAGCCAAAGTGGCCGTGCTCGACGCTCAAAAGAGCACTCCAGCCTATGAGTACCGAGATGGCAAGGACTATCACCCCACAAACAAGTGGGTGCTGTTTGGCCATCACTTTGCAGCCATCGCGGGCGCAGGCCCCCTCGTGGGACCGGTGCTTGCAGCCCAGTATGGCTGGATGCCGGGCGCGTTGTGGATACTTATCGGTTCGGTGTTTGCGGGCGCAGTGCACGACTACATCATTCTCTACGCCTCAGTCCGCAACCGCGGCGAGTCTATCTCCAAGATAGCGCACAGATTCCTCGGGCCGGTTGCCGGCTGGTGCACGGCCTTCGCGGTTTTGTTCATCATCATCGTCGCGCTGGCGGGGCTCGCAATAGTGGTGGTGAACGCTCTTATGGAAAGCGCGTGGGGAGTCTTTACCATCGCCTGCAGCATCCCCATTGCCTTCCTTATGGGCCAGTGGATGTACCGGATCAGGCCAGGCAAGGTCGCCGAAGCTTCAGCTATAGGGGTGGTGCTTCTGCTGCTGGGCGTGCTTTTCGGCAATCCGGTTGCGCATTCCAGCTTTGGCAGCGTGTTCAGACTAACCAAAGATCAACTGGAGTTTGCCCTGCCCATCTACGGGTTCACAGCGGCAGTCCTGCCGGTCTGGATGCTGCTTTGTCCGCGCGACTATCTATCGACCTATATGAAGCTTGGCACGGTCGCTCTGCTGGCTATAGGTATTGCACTGGTTAACCCCAAGCTCGCTATGCCCGCCACTACTCAGTACGTGGCTGGTGGTGGGCCGATTATCCCCGGGCCGGTATGGCCGTATGTCTGCCTCACGATCGCGTGTGGCGCGATATCGGGCTTCCATGCTCTGATCGGGTCAGGCACTACCCCCAAGATGATCAGTAGCGAAATGGATATCCGCCCAATTGGCTATGGCGCCATGCTGGTTGAGGCGTTCGTCGGGCTGCTGGCTCTTGTGGCTGCCTGCACGCTGCTGCCGAGCCACTACTTCGGCATCAATGCTGATCCGGCCAAGTTCCCCATTGCCGCCGAGACTGCCCGGAGCCTCGGAGAGATAGCGGCCAGCGTTGGTGAGCAGACGCTTGTGGGGCGCACGGGCGGTGCCGTGACTCTCGCAGTCGGAATGTCAAGCATATTCTCAAAGCTGCCTGGGATGAAGTCGCTGATGAGCTACTGGTACCACTTTGCCATTATGTTCGAGGCACTCTTCATACTCACTACTATCGACACTGGCACTCGTGTTGCACGGTTCATACTTCAGGAGATGCTCAGCCCATTCTACAAGCCATTTGGCAAAGGCACGTGGATGCCGGGCGTCATCATTACCAGCTTTGCTGTCACTTTCGCATGGTTCTACCTCCTGAGAGGAGGATCGGTCAGCGCTATATGGCCAATGTTCGGCATAGCGAATCAGCTCCTGGGTGTGGTCGCGCTGGCAGTGGGCACAACCTACATCCTGCACAAGTCATCAAAACGCGTCTACGCGCTCACCACGTTCCTGCCGTTCCTGTTCATGGTCGTCACCGTGCTCAACGCCGGCGTGCAGTTCTCGCTCAAGGTTCTTGCGCCGGGCCAGGCGGACTACGTCAAGGCCGCACTCACGATTGTGATGATGATCTTGTGCCTGACGGTGATCTCCGTCTGCGCCGTGAAGTGGGTTGGTGAGTTGCGATGTCCGACGTGCGCCAAAGTGGAACAGGAGCCGGAGCGCGACCTCACGAGATTGGCCGAAGGAACGGACATCAACGATTGAGCCCGCAAAAAACTGTGTGTAAGCCTGTAAGAGTTCACTCTTTTGGTGTTTCGGGACTTGAGTGGAGCCTGGCGGAACCCAAGTCCCGAAACATGGCACTCTGGTGAAGTAAGACACCACCGATCACTGCAGATCATACTCTGTGTTGGGGTGCTGCTCGGTCTGCTTGCACTTGACGGCAGAAGTGGCCACTGCGGCACGTTTGGGATGGTGGTGGTCGTTCCTGCGCCGACCGCGCAGTCTTTCTATGTTATGGTTGACCCATCGCTTGTTCCCGCGGCGGATCGCAAGAAGACGAAGCTGTCTTTCATAATGGACAGCGTTACTCTCTGGACTCACGTCGTCGACGTTCCTTCGCTATTCGCTCCTTACGGTGCCTGGGTAAACTACAGCAATTGGGGGACCGGGGCGCTCAGCGTGCTTGTTCAAACGGTGAACCCTGACGAATCCCTGACAGACCTGGGTTCAATCCCGCTAACCATACCCTCGTCCTATCCCTGGAATTCATTCCAATGGCCGACTTTGCCGCTTGTACCCGAACCTTTTTCTCCTGTCCAGCTAGTTGGCAACACTGCCAGCGTCTATGGTCGGCAATATAGTCTCGG
>Ga0209609_10002659_pt1 | contig 10203 bp, 8 predicted proteins | sample LakKivw325mmetaG_FD_184136 | JGI IMG/M metagenome (GOLD analysis project Ga0209609, IMG submission 184136) | Anoxic lake water microbial communities from Lake Kivu, Rwanda to study Microbial Dark Matter (Phase II) - Lake Kivu water 325m metaG... | ecosystem: Environmental > Aquatic > Freshwater...
CAACGCAGCTTTAGGACGATCTGCGCGGAGAGTAGCAGTCAGCGGGCAGTCGGTACAGGGCGCGCCTCGTCCGTGCAGGGATGCAAAACAGGTGGTGTGAAGCAGCTCTTTGCCGGTCCAGGCTAGTATCCGTCTATCAACAGCGGTGATACGGTACGTGTCGTCAATGGCAAACCAACTAGCGGCAACGTCTGTCAGGTCAGTGATCAGTCGCTCGCGCGCCTCGCCAAGCTGATCCAACGCTTCCCGCCGGCGGAAAAGGCGCGTGGCCAGCGTCAGAGTGACCAGGAACAATGCTCCCGGTCCCAGAATCTGACCCATCGCCAACCCCTGGCCGGTCCAGCGCGTGATGCCGAACAGGGCCGTGGCAAAAGCTGCCACTGTCAGGCTGGTGATGGCAATCAGAGTAGCGCGGCTGTACTGGTGGGCCACCAGGGTCAGGGGCAGCAGGTAGAGAGCAATCAGTGCCGAGTCGGGGTCACCGCCCAGGAAGTAGAACGTGGAGAAGAACAGAACGTCCACGATCACTTGCCATACTTTGATCACCTGCACGGCGAACAAGGTGGGATGGAAAAAGCGCAGATAGCCCAGGAGCACCACGTACCAGAAGAAAAAGACGCAAGCCCACTTTTGAAGCAAGACGATGGCGGATGGTGCGCCATGCTGGGCGGCCAACCCGAAGCGCAATGTCAGACCGATAAGAATGACAAAGCGCAGGACAAACATGGTGGTGAAGACCCCGCGCTCGGTGTGGATGCCGTACTGCAGGAATTGATATGGTTCACTGCGTTTGATAGCGTCCCTGGCCCGCTGCAGGCTGTCCACGCTTACACCCCTCCCGGCAGGCTGATTAACGGTGCTCTTGCCTGGGCGCTCGTTTGGGGGAAAGCTATCAAGAGCGCAGTGAAGAAAATCCCAGCCAACACGCAGTAGACTCCAAAGGCGACCAGAGAGCGCCGCTCGAGCACGTTGCTCATCAGAAAACGCACGGCTACTAATCCACCGGCAGTGGCGACCAGGATGCCCAGTCCCACGCTGACCCACGACTCAACGGTTGGGCCGGGAGGTGTGATCCCCCCCGATCTCGCGGCCTCTACGACGGAGCTGCCCAGAACGATAGGCAGAGAAAGTAGGAAGGAGAGTTTCAATGACTCGAACCAACTCATCTTACGGGCCAATCCCATGCACAGGGTGAAACCCAGGCGAGAGATGCCGGGAAACACCGCCAATCCCTGAGCCAGGCCGATGAGCAGGTAATCTCGCAACCCAATCTCAGCCATAGACTTGTTACCGGACGTCCACCGGCTGGCAGCCACGATCACCACACCATTCAGGATGAGTAATAACATGACGAGGCCAGCCTGTTCGCGGAAGATCGCGCTCACTGCGTCCCGAAAGAGTAAGCCCATCCCTCCAGTGATCAGGGTGCTGGCCAGGAGATGCCAGGGCACGCGGGCGTCTCGTCGCTCGAAAGGATTCCTTGCCTGCCCTGACTGTGAAAACAGGACATTGCCCAGGGAGCGGACAAAGGTTGCCAGGAGATCGCGGACGTCGCGCGCAAAGTAGATGAGAATGGCGAAGAAGGTGCCGAGGTGCAGGAAAAGGGCCAGGTTCATAGATACGATGTCTAGGTTGAACAATGCTCCGCTGAGCACCAGGTGACCGGAGCTGCTGATGGGCAGAACCTCGGTAAGTCCCTGTACGAGGCCCAGGAATATGTAGTGCAAGACCTCGCTGCGCATGGGTAGCCCTCCAACTATTCCAAGACCTCCGAAATACCCTTCGGAGGCCTTATGGCCCTTATGCTCATTGTACCCTAATTCGACCAGGTTGTCATCCGTCAGAGGGACTATCCCAAAGTGTACAAAAGGCCCAGTGGGACAAAAAACAGGGCCTCGTTCTCAAAGAACGAGGCCCTGTGGAATATGAAATGATCACTCAGGAAGCCGAGGAATCGCCGGCCGGCAGCAGGACGGTGAACGTGGAGCCAACACCCACCGTACTATCCACAGTAATCGAACCTCCGTGGTTCTGCACTATGCAGCGGGAGATGTACAACCCCAGGCCGGTGCCACCGTCATCCCTGGTGGTGAAGAATGGCTGGAATATGTAGTCCAGGTGTTCGGGCGGGATGCCCTGTCCGGTATCGCTGATGGCGATTTCAACCTGGTCGCTGCCCTCGTCGCGTATCAGAGTGGTGCGAATGGTCAGGGTTCCACCCCGGGGCATGGCCTGTAGAGCGTTCAGTAGCAGGTTTAGAAACACCTGCTCCAGTTGGCTGGCCGACCCAGGGATTGGGGGTATCTGCTGATCGTATTCTCGCTTGACCTCTACGGTTTTCCTTTGATATTTGAGCAGGTCCAATGCTCTATCGAGAATAGCATGAATCTCACAGGAATATCTGCGTTCGGGCTCTAGGCGGGAGAAATCGAGCAGGTTGTGAGTCATGTGACTGATGCGTTGGGCCTGAGCGATGATAATGTCTATATCCTTGGCTATCGGCGAATCGTCCGACACGGCCTTGCGCGCATTGTAGGCATAGCCCAGGATGCTGGTCAACGGGTTCTTGATCTCGTGAGCAAAGCAGGCGGTCAGTTGCCCAATTGTGACCAGCTTGGCGGAGTGCACGAGTTGCGTTTCAAGCTCGGCAATTCGCCTGGCGGCACTGTCTTGCACCGTAGACTTGTCGGTCTGCAATTTTGCTGTGCTTGAGCATATTGGGTGATACATACCGCTTTCCCAACGACGATATACCTGCTACGATCCAATGTAAGGGCGGCTCTCAGGGCTATCCGTCTCAAGTAGTGAGATCGGGTCACCCCGCAGCGACCAAGACAGGGACGCATACGGGGACTGGTCGTTGCAGGCGATGGCCGGGTCCTCCATTCCGGCGGTGATGCCGCTGCATCATCCACTCGTCCAGGTATTGGGCGAACTCGCTGAGCGTGGAAGCGCGGATGGAGGCCACTGCTTCCAATTCCTCTGTTGCCAGGCCAAAATGCCGGGCCGTTGCCCTGGGATTGGCCAGAAGCAGCGCGCCAAACTTTTGATCGGTGATGGCCGTGCCAATTAGTTTGTTCAGGGTGTAATCTACCATGTCTATCTCCTTAATTCTCTTTGTAAACAAAAACGCTGCTTTCCTCCGTCACCCCATGGATGAACGAAAGCAAGCAGCATCGTCTGCCCCTGTAGGGGACAACGATAACGGGCCCAGCTCCCCCCCTGTACCAGGCCTATAGCGGTTTTGGTGACGGCAATGATGGTTTTAATAAGTATGATGGATGGTGGTCTTACAGGGTGCTCCCGTTAGCTACCACCGAAGGCGTGCGGCGCGCCGCCAGCTAGGACGATGGCAGCCAGAGTGAGCAGGACGTACAGCACCCGCAGCAACCGGACGTTGGCATACTTGTTGTAAAGGTACTTGATCTCTTTCATCGGATACTTCCTCCCTGTGAATCTATTCTTGGGCACAAACTAGCATTATTTTACCACACAGGATTTACTAAATGTTTACTAGACATAAAAAGGCCGTCGGGTTTTCTCAGTTCCCAAAGGCCTTGTTGACGACGATGGGTGCGCGCTCTGCGCACCTGAATGTGAGTGTGGGCTAACGGGCGATAATCTGCTCGTAGAGTGCCTGGGTCTCTGGCATGGGCTCGACGCCCATGTCCTCCTCCAGCATCCTGACGCATTGCTGGTAATAGCGGATGGCGGCAGCCCGGTCTCCGGCCAGGGCGGCGCATTCCATGAGCTGGCGGTATATGGCTTCGCGGTAGGGGTCAATGCTCAGGGCACGCTGGCACAGGGGGATGGCTTGGTCGTACTTTCCCTGGCGGATGTAAATCCCGACCAGTGAATCTACGGCCCCCAGGTAACGCTCCCTGAGCCGTTCGCGCTCCGGCGCGCACCACTCAGAGTAGAATTGGGCCAGGTAATCTCCCTGGTACAGGTTTATCGCCTCCTGGTAGAGCTGGGCCGTAGTGGAGTCAAGCTGGAGGCGCTCCGCCTCATCCAGCAGACGGTTGAACTCCTCAACGTCGTACCAATGCTCGATTTCGGGGTTCAGGCGGTAGCGGTCGCTTTCCAAAATCACGCAATCGGGGAATAGCACTCTGCGCAGGCGGAACAGGGTGGCGTGAAAGGCGCTGTGCATCTTCGCCGGCGAGCGGTCGGGCCAGAATACCTCGCCAATTTGCTCTTTGAGCACTCCTTCTGGACGGCTCAGAAAGTAGTAGAAAAATTCCTGCGTTTGCGCTCCCAGCCAGCGTGGTACCGGTTGTGAATCAACGAGCACCTGTTGCCGCCCCAAGGTGTAAACCTTGAGGCTCGGCAGAGCAGGAACTTCCTCGACTGCAAGAGAAACCGCCGGCTGTACCTTGATCCGTGCCAACCGTCTGACCTTATCCAGAAGCTGCTGTGCCCGTGGATCAGGCGGAGGGCCGCTGGCTGCCGTTTCCAGCATGGGAATGACTTGCTTGCCGTCGGCGACGAGAAATTGGTCATATCCCAGTTGTCCAGCCAGATCCAGCGCAGCATCCAGGTGGGTGCGCATCCCCGCGTTGTCCTCTTCCAGGAAAGCCAACTGCGCCAGGTGGAAATGGACCCGCGCCAGGTCTCTTACCATACCACATTGTTGCAGGCGTTCCTGGGCCCGGCTCAGATACTGTCGGGCGGATGCCCGGTCATCCCATTCGTAGGAATTGATCCCCAGCGCGGTCAGGCACAAGCCAAGCTCATAAGGGGATTCGTGTTGTTCGGCCAGTTCGAGGGCCTGGCGGCCGCGGGCAGTGGCCTGTTCGTGCTGGCCCAGCAGGCGGTGGGTCTCGCCCAGCGCGCTCAAAGAGTAGACGAGAAGAAATCCCTCGTCTATGCTCTCGGCGATGCGCAGGCCGGCTTCGTAGGCTTCCAGGGCCTGCGTAGCATCTCCCAGGTCACGGTGCACATCGCCCAGGCTGATCAGGGCGTATCCCTCGAGACGCCGGTAGCCAGCTTCGCGGGCGGTGCTCAGCGCTTCCTGCAGGGTCTCCAATGCTGCGGTCAACTCTCCACTATAGTGCAGGTTGACCCCCAGGCTGTTCAGTGTGCGGGCTAACTCGCCGGTGTTGCGCAGTTCTTTCCATCGGCGTTGGGCCTCTTGCAGGTGTTTCAATGAGACGTTCAGGTTGCCGGCTTCACTATAGGCGACGCCCAGATCCAGATGCAGGTAAGCTTCGTAAAATGGGGATTCCAGTTGTTGGAAGATGGGCATTGCCTCGTTCAGATAGCGTACACCGTGCATTGGCTGTCCCAGATGCACGTAGCAGATTCCGATATACCTGTAGGTGCTGGCGATCACGTTTTTGGTGGCGCTCTCGATGGCCAACACTTTTTCGCAGGTCTCGATGGCTTCCTGATACCGGCCCTGCAAACGATACACGTTACCCTGGCCAGCCAGCGCCCGAGCCGTGCCTTCTTCATCGCCCTGGGCCGCGAAGTCAGCCTGGGCACGCTCGTAGTCCGCCAGTGCCTCGTCCCGCTTTCCTAGCTCGGTCTGAACATCCGCTCGATGGAGGCGCAGCACCGGCCTGGCGGTGAGCAGGCCACCGGGTAGAGCGTCTATCCACGAAAGAAGGGTAGTCCAGCGGTCCGATTGACACATCTCGGCAGCGACAGCCTCAATGACCCGCCCGGCATCCGTCCAATCCTGGGCTTTCAGATAGTGGGTAATGGCCTCTTCCCAGGCTTGCTGTTCTTCTAAAAGTTGGCCGGCGCGGCGATGCAGTCCGATGAATCGGCTTGGGTCGCTGTTCCAGAGCCTGGCCTGCAGGAATTCTTGAAAGAGGTGGTGATAGCGATACTGCCGGTCATGGCCTTCCAAACGGACAATGAACAGGTTGCGGTCCACCAGCAGATCTAGCATCTCCTCAGAATTGTGTATGCCCAGCAGAGCATCGCACAGGTTGGGGCTTAGTTCGTTGAGAATTGACGAAGCGAGCAGGAACTCCTGTATATCTGGTTGTTGCAGGGCGAAGACCTCGCTGGTCAGGTAGTCGTATACCTGGCCGCTGGTGCCCGTTGTCTCCACGACGCCAGCCAGGAGTTGTTTCCACATCGTCTGGGCGGTGAGTATGATGCCGGTGATCCAGCCGTCCGAGTGTTGAGCGAGTTGTTCGGCTATCTCGATGGGCAGATCGAGGTCGTAATTCTGTTTGACCAGAGCCTGTATCTCGTCGCCGTTGAAGCGCATGTCCTGAGTACCCAGGCCGATCATCTGCTGGCGAGCGGTGAGGCGCACCAACGACAATCCGCCGGGGACGGTCCGGCTGGCGATGACCAGGTGGCAGTTCTCAGGCGTATGGGCCAACAAAGCGTTCATGAAGTCATTGATGGCGGAACTGGTTTCTACCAGGTGGTAATCATCCAGAACGGCGATGAAATACTCTGGGATGGCCTGGTAAATCTCATTGACTATGGCGGTGACGAGGGGATACATCCTTTCCTCATCGAATTGCGAGGTATGATGCAAGGCGTTCCGGCTCTGCTCTCCGAAATCGGGGAAGCGGTGGGTAATGGAGGCGAGAAAGTGTTCGATGAAAACGCGCGGGTCGCTGTCGGAGGGAGCCAGGGCGTACCAGCACACAGGGAGATCGGTATCGTGAGCGAAGTCGGCCAGCAAAGTGGTTTTGCCGTAGCCGGCGGCCGCTGACAAGAGGATGAGTTTGTAGTCTACGGAAGCGTGCAAGAATTCAAGCAAGCGTGGGCGCCGCAGCAGGCCACGGGGTAATTGGGGGAGAAGCACCTTGGTAATCATTGGCGCGATCATGCTTTGCGGTCCACCTTGTATTGTGTTCCAAAGGAAGGGTAGCCACAGTTTGACATTCTCACCTTTCCATTATAGCACAATTGGACGAAAACGGGCAATCACTTCTTCCAGATTCTGTTAGCTTGAGAAACCCCCGTGCTTTCGGCGCCGGATTTGCGCGGCAGTTGCCCGCAAGCCCGATTTGACAATTTGGAATATGTGTGGTATATTTCTGCCCGTAGGTTGAAGTAAGTTCCTGAACCGGCTGAGATTGTAATAACCGCCCGGGCTTACGTAGCCTGAGCGGTTTTGTTTTGGGCGGTCGGGGTAGCACTTCTGGCCTATAATTTTCAAGGAAAGGAGATCCGACCGTGTCTGAACGAGTAACTGGAACTGTCAAGTGGTTCAACGGCGCCAAGGGCTACGGCTTTATCTCGCGTGAGGGTGGTGAGGACGTGTTTGTCCATCACACCGCCATCCAGGCCGAGGGATACCGCACCCTCGAAGAGGGCCAGGCCGTCGAGTTTGCCATCGAGCAGGGACCCAAAGGCTTGCAGGCGACCCACGTGGTCAAACTGTAGAACCTCTATCAACCGGGTCAACCCTCCGCTAGACTTCATCGTGGGCAGGGTGTTGATCCCACAGAGGAGATCTGGCAGAACGCCGGGTGCTCCCCTGATTCAACAGTTAAGAAGGAGGAGGCTTCATGGCCAAGAAACTGTACGTAGGCAATCTCAGTTACACTACCACTGAAGACGCACTGATGGAGTTGTTCTCCACCGTCGGAGAAGTGGAATCGGTCAACGTCATAACTGACCGGATGAGCGGTCGCTCGAAGGGTTTTGGTTTCGTCGAAATGAAGACAGAAGCTGATGCCCAGACCGCGATCAGCCAACTCAACGGCAAAATGGTGGATGAGCGGCAGATCACCGTCGCCGAAGCTCGACCCCAGAAAGAACGATCCGACCGGGGCCGTGGTTACGGTGGCGGCGGACGACGACGCTATTAGACATCGCTGAAACACTGGCGTCTCAACTTGAGGTTAACACAGCCGCGCCCAGGGGAATTTACTCCCCTGGGCGCGGTTTGTTTTCGCTTGCCTTTCTCTGCGAGTTGGGGTAAAATAATCGCAACTAAATAGCTGCTTCTCCGAGCCATGTGACCTACTGGCCAACGGTAGACACTTCGACTCTCAGGACGGGCCTACGGTGCATGGCCGCAGCGGTGACCGTTCATCCCGGTCGCCCAAAGGTGTGGATGGAAACACCCATGCCCCCCGTGCTTGGAAAGGAGATGCTGATGGTTTGTGTTGTCGCCTGTAACGGCCAACGTCTTCTTGACAAGCGTTGGCCGTTTTCGTTGTCCCGTTCATCTGAAAGGATGCTATGTCGAAACCTCGCTATTATTTTTCCACCCGCGATCTGCTGACGATGGCCGTGCTGGCTGCCCTGGGCGGCGTGGTCAGCACCTATGTCAATGCCGTCGGTGACCTGTTTCAGGCCTGGTTGGGTTTTGCTGGTACCACCCAATGGGCCGCCGGACTGCACGTGCTGTGGTTGATTCTGGCCGTGGGGTTGACGAGAAAACAGGGTGTGGGCACGATCACCGGGTTGCTCAAAGGGGGAGTCGAGCTCCTGTCAGGAAATACGCACGGCGTGCTGGTGGTGCTCATTGACGTAGTGGCTGGTGTCCTGGTGGATATAGCGATTCTTCCTTTCAGACGGAGTCATCGTCCTGGGGCCACAACGCTGGCCTACTGTCTGGCTGGCGGGTTGGCCAGTGCATCCAACGTGTTCGTCTTCCAGATATTTGCTGCCGTGCCCGCCGACACTCTGGCGATGGGGGCCATGTTCCTGGTCGGAGGCATGGCTTTTGTCTCCGGCGTGCTCCTGGCCGGGCTGCTCGGACAGGCACTGTTAACCGCGTTGGGCCGCGCTGGCGTGGTCAAAGACCAACCCGTGCAGCCGATGGGCCGTTGGGCCTATCCCGTCTTTCTAGGGGTGGCCGTCGTTTTAATAATAGGCGTGGGAGCGTACTTATACGTCAGGTTACAGGGGCCGCCTGTCGTCCACATCGGCGGTGAGGTGGATGCCCCTTACGACTACGCATTGACGGACGATGCGCAGACCGTCACCATCGAGGAACGAAATCTGCCCGGCTTGATCGGCACTTACACCGGCGTGCCTTTGCGGGAGATCATCGCCCGTGCCCAACCTCGGCCCAGCGCCTCGGCCGTGTTGGTCAAGGCCACCGACGGCTACGATTTCTTTATTTCGATGGATGAGGTACAGACCAACGAGCGTTTGATCATGGCCCACGTTGGCAGCGGGCAGGGAGCCAGCTATCGAATCGCCGGGGCGAGCAATAGCAAAGCCTGGGTGCACAACGTGATGGAGATTCAGGTCGTGGCCCAGGCCGTCGTCGAGGTGCGCGGAGAGTTAGGCAACGCCTATCCCTATAACCCCGACGAATGGCAGTTCGAGATGGATAATGCCCGCCTGGACCTGGGCTACGGCGTCTGCAAGTACCAGGGCGTGGCCTTGGGCCAGGTCCTGGAAGCGATGCACCCGAAAGATGCGGCGACGACAATCGTGCTCAAGAGCAGGGATGCTCAGGAGGTCACGCTGCCCCTGGCCGATGTTTTGGCCGATGAACACATTCGCCTGTTCAACTACACCGCCGAGCAGGGCATGGCCTTCGCCGTAGCCCGCGACGATGGTCAAGTCTGGTTGACCGACGTCATCGAGATTGAGGTGCGGTAGGGGCGGCGCACGCGCCGCCTGCGGTGGGCAATGATCAAGGTACGCGATCTCAGCTTTCGATTCCGGGGCAGTGAACGTTACGCCCTGCGCGACGTCAACCTGGACATCGCGCCGGGCGAATTTGTGGTCATTACCGGACCCAGCGGCTGTGGCAAATCCACACTGGCCCTGGCTCTGGGTGGCTACCTCTTCCGCCAATATGCTGGTGACGCCGCCGGTACCGTGCTCGTGGATGGGGTTGACACGCGCACAGCCGAGACGTACGACGTGGCCGAGATCGTGGGCCTGGTGCAACAGAATCCCGAGGCTCAATTCTGCACTCTCACCGTGGCCGACGAGGTGGCCTTTGGTCTGGAGAACCGCTGTTTGCCCGGCGAGGAGATTATCCAGCGGATGAACTGGGCACTGAGCATAGCCGGCGCGCAGTATCTCCGGGATCGGCCCCTGGCTACCTTATCCGGTGGGGAGAAGCAGAAAGTGGCGATTGCGGCGATGATGGCCGCCAAACCGCAGGTGCTTATCTTCGACGAGCCTACCTCCAACCTGGACCCGCCGGCCACCGCCGAGGTGTTCGCAGTCATCGAGCACATTCGCCAGAAAGCCGACATCACCGTGATCGTCATCGAGCACAAAACCGGCTATCTGCGACCGTTCAATCCG
>Ga0209609_10002663_pt1 | contig 10194 bp, 10 predicted proteins | sample LakKivw325mmetaG_FD_184136 | JGI IMG/M metagenome (GOLD analysis project Ga0209609, IMG submission 184136) | Anoxic lake water microbial communities from Lake Kivu, Rwanda to study Microbial Dark Matter (Phase II) - Lake Kivu water 325m metaG... | ecosystem: Environmental > Aquatic > Freshwater...
ATCCTGTTCCAGGTATTCACAATCATCGTTATAGTCGGTCTTCTGGAATTGACCGGAAGGAACAGGGAGAGAAATGGAAAAGAGAGCATGGATGGAGGTTGACCTCGGCATTATAAAGGCAAACATAAAAAAGATAAAGAAATATACGGGCAGGAAATTCATGGCCTGCGTTAAGGGTGACTGCTACGGGATGGGAATGTGCAGGATATCCGGAAGTATAGAAAGCGTTGTTGACTGTTTCGGAGTGGCGACAACATCGGAGGCAGTATCCCTTAGAGACTCCGGCATAAAGAAGCCTGTGCTGATCATGGGGCCCATCCTGCCGGGGGACGTTGAGACTCTTGTCATGAATCAGATACGCATTACGCTATTTGATGAACGCATGCTTAAAGTCATAGGTGATGTCGCGCGGAGGCGGGGCAAGAAAGCGTTCGTTCACATAAAAGTTGACACCGGACTGGGAAGGATAGGCGTAAATGCAGGAAAAGCGCCGGCGTTTATTCAAAAGGCGATGAATAATGAAGGAATCGCGGTTGAGGGAGTTTTCACGCATTTTGCCACCGCCGGCTGGAAAGACAAGACCTATGCAAGAAAACAGTTGCAGAGATTCAATGCCGTTTTAAGCTCAATCGCCGGACGCAATATCCCGATTAGACATATAGCAAATTCCCCGGCAATCCTGAACCTGCCCGAAGCGCATATGAAATCTGATATGACAAGGATAGGCCTGCTCATTTTCGGAGTGTATCCCGAAGTCACTTTTTACAGGAAACTACCTCTGGAGTGTGCCGTAAAGGGATTCTGCAGGGCCATTTACGTGAAGAAGGTCCCGGGAGGAACTTCCTTGAGTTACGGACTTACTTATACTGCTCCAAAGACTGCCGCCATAGCCACAACCGGCATCGGTTATGCCGATGGATTAAGCAGGCTTCTGTCAAACAATTTTCATTTTATTCGCGGCGGTCGCAAAGCCAGAATCGTGGGCAATATCTGCATGGACCAGACTCTCGTGAACGTCACCGGCATGAGCGTGAAAGCGGGAGACATAATGCAGGTAACCGGTGACGATTTTGAGATTGAGCAGATGGCAAAGATATGCAAGACCGTTCCCCAGGAGATATTGTGCGGATTCGGGAGTCCCCGAATGGAAAAGGTATATAAGAATGCGTAAAACAGACCTGAAGAGCTATAAATCACTGGTAGAAGACCGCCTGGACAGCATACTGCCGCCTGCAGGCATGGAACCCAGAATACTCCACAGGGCAATGAGATACAGTGTGTTTTCAGGAGGTAAACGGTTGAGGCCCATTATAATGCTTGTCTCCGGAAGGATTTTCGGCGTGAAAGAAGAAGAACTCCTGCCTGCCGCATGCGGTATTGAGCTCATCCACAATTTTTCACTCATACACGACGACCTGCCGGCCATGGATAATGACGATTATAGAAGGGGACGGCTGACATGCCACAAGAGGTTTAGCGAACCGGTCGCCATACTTGCGGGAGATGCTCTCCTGGCGCTCGGATTTGAAGCGATTGCCGAATGTGGAAATCCTGGCCTGATTAAAGCCGTTGCAGCGGCAATCGGTTCTCAAGGCATGGCAGGAGGACAGGCGCTGGATATCGCATTCAAAGATAAACCGTTGTCCGACAGAATGAAAAAAGCCATTGACGGAAAGAAAACAGGCAGGTTATTCCAGTTGTGTTTTACGGCTCCCCTTTTCTTTGGTAAAGCCGCCGCAGGCGACCGCAGACGGATAACTGACATCGCCGGGGATTTCGGTATGGCATTCCAGATAAGAGACGACATAGAAGATAATGAAGGAGATACAGCGGATTTGAAACGCAAGCTTGACATTCTCTCGGAAAGCCTGGAAAGGAATATAGCGTATTTTGGCAGCAGAGGACTGTTTTTATCGGAGATAGTGGACAGACTTTACGGAAATTGACAGAACTGACGGTTTTATGGTAACATAGCCGGCATTCATTTGAGATTTTCAAATCAGGATTTCCATGTTTTGAACAGGGGAGGTATTATGGCAATTCTTGAAACAAAAGACCTTACAAAAATCTATACCCTCGGGAAAAATAGAACCGTGACGGCGCTCAACAAGGTAAGCATGAGCGTTGAAGAAGGCGAGATATTCGGGATCCTCGGTCCAAACGGTTCAGGGAAGACAACATGCCTCAAGCTTCTGCTGGGTATCGTTTTTCCGACTGACGGAAGCATAACAATCATGGGGAAAGATCAGTATTCGGTGGACATCAAGAAAAACATCGGTTTCCTGCCGGAAAATCCGTATTACTACGATTATCTCACGGGTCCCGAAATCCTGAAGTTTTACGGAAGACTCTTTGAGATGCCGGATTCTCTCATAGCCAAACGCACGGATGAACTGCTGGAACTCGTCAACCTCCAGGACGCGAGAAACCTGTCCTTAAAGCACTACTCCAAGGGAATGCTTGAAAGAATAGGGCTGGCTGCAAGTCTTGTCAATGACCCCAGGATTCTCATACTGGACGAACCTACCACAGGTCTTGACCCCATAGGATGCAAGGAAACGAGAGATTTGCTGATAAGGCTTAACAAGGCTGGAAAAACCGTACTCTTGTCCAGTCATTTCCTGTCAGAAGTTGAACGGGTCTGCAGCAGAATAGTGATTTTCCATAAGGGCAATTTACTGACAACCGGCACTCTTCGCAATCTGCTTGAGGAATATCAGGCGGAAAACCTGGAGGATCTGTTTGTCAAGGCAATAGAGAAGTTTGACAGGGAAACGGGCAGCATTGATAAAGGCGTGGAATAAGGAGGAATTAAAATGAAGAAATCATGGATCATCGCAATGAATACATTCAACGAGTCTTTAAGGAAAAAAACCTTCTACATCCTGCTGGTGGTGGCCCTTGTGGTTATAGGCGCTTCAAGGTTCTTCTCCTTCCTGGCAGTAGAGGACGAGTTGAAGATGATAAAAGATGTAAGTTTTTCAACGATAGAGTTCTTCGGCGCATTAATCGCGATCTTTACCGCGCTTGCCGCAGTCTCAACCGAGATGGAGAAACGCACAATCTACACGCTTCTTTCAAAACCCATCACAAGAAATAATTTCATAATAGGCAAACTCATAGGGCAGTCTCTGATAATATTGCTCAACGTTATACTCATGAGCATATTCTTCGTGGCACTCCTCCTGATAAAGAAAAGCCCTCCGGATTTGCAGACGTTTAAAACCATTTTCCTTATTTATCTTTCACTTGTTCTGATGGGCTCAATCACCCTTGCCGTTGCCACCTTCGCCACGGATGCGTTCAACCTGATTTTCTCTTTCTTCCTTTATATCGTGGGACATCTTATCACCTACGGGAAGGCCCTCCTTGAGCGAACAGAGAATGTAGTGCTGAAAGGCCTGGGTGAGATGCTTTACACAATCATACCAAACTACGAGAACTTCAACATAAAGGACAAGATTGTCGTTGGAGTGGACGTCACGTGGAAGTACATCGGGCAGACAACTCTCTACGGCATCATTTACATAACCATTGCAATTCTTATAGGCATCCACTTCTTCAATAAGAGGGAAGTATGAACAGGAAAAAGAACAGGATAATTCTTTTTATTGCCATATTCCTCTATATTCCGCTGGGTCTTCTTCAGGTCAGCATTGATTACCTCCGAAAAGCGGAAGACCTTGAAGGACGTATGCTGCTGATGCCCGGACAGGTTGCCGGCAGCCTTGTTCTCGGAGGTTTCAGGGGAATTGCCGCCGATCTCCTGTGGTTGAATGTTGAGGACTTCTGGCACAAAGGACAGCATTACAAGATGCTGCCATTGCTTGATTCGGTATCATGGTTGCAGCCCCAGTATATAACCGTATGGGCAATAGGCGGCTGGCATATGGCCTATAATATTTTTGCCAACGTGAGTGGAAATGCGGCAAAATTTGAGAAGCAATTGGACGAAAAATTCCAGGGATTATCTAAAGAAGCGCAGAAGAAAGCACAGCCTGTCATGAAAATTGCGAGGGATATCATGGACTTGAGGGAAGACCTTCAGGGCTATGACGCCCCTGGCATGGCCGAAGACAGGATTCCGTCAATCCTTGCCAGGCTTGACGGTTACGACGCAGCACTGGCGAAACTGCATAAGAATCCGGATATACAGCCTGTAGTGGAAATCGCTCAATCCCTGGCATCTGTCCCGCGCGAAGAGTTATTCTGGTACAGGAAGGGAATTGAATTTCTGAAGAAGGGCCTTACATATAATCGTGAAAAATACGACCTTTATTTTGAACTGGGATGGACCTACTACCACAAGGGGATGGACTATGCGAATGCCGCCCGCTATCTTGAAAGGGCTGTAAAATTCCCGCATCCTGACTATGTCGACAGCGTGCTTGCGCACGCATACGAGTTGAACGGCGAAGTTGATAAGGCGCTGGCACAATGGGAAAAGCAGCTTAACACCGGCTTCAGCAGCGTTGCCGAAAGAGCCGTACACGCGATCAAGAAAGACGGAGCGTTTACCCCCAAGAGAAGAAGAAAGCTGGGTCTTGATCCTGAATGAAGATTCACTCCGGGATTAACATAAGATGCCATCAAAAGACAAAAACAGAGTTTTTGTTATTTCAGCACCTTCAGGGACAGGAAAAACAACCATAGCGAGAAAACTGAAGGAAGAGATTCCTGAACTTGAACTCATCGTTTCGTATACGACAAGAAAACCACGCGCTGAAGAAAAAAACGGTGTAAACTACCACTTCGTAACGGAAAAACAATTCAGGAAGATGATTGCTGACGGTGCGTTTGCAGAGTGGGCTGAAGTTTACGGAAATTATTACGGGACTTCAAATAAAACAATAATGACAAATCTTGCCAGAGGCAAGAAAGTATTTCTCACGATTGACACGCAGGGCGGCAGAAACATTATAAAGAAATTCCCGCATGCGACTCTTATAGGCATCCTTCCGCCTTCAATCAAGGAACAGGAACGCAGAATAAGAAGCCGCAGCGGGCTGGATGAACGTGAAATAGAGAAACGGTTGGCAGCAGCCAGGGAAGAAAGACATATTCTTATGAACGAATATCATTTCAGGCTGATAAATAGGAATCTTGAAAGCGCAGTAAACAAGATACGCAACATAATAGTAAGAGGAAGCAAGTACTGAAAGGAGTCCACAATGAAAAAGATAAAGATTGCGGTAATAGGGGCAGGCGGCATGGCAAACAGCGTTCACTATCCTTCACTGCACTCCATTGAAGACGTTGAGATAGTCGGAATATCCGACCTGGCGAAAAACCGGATGGAAGAGACTGCGAAGAAATACAACGTGGAACGGACTTTTACAGACTACAAAGAGATGATTGAGAAAACCTCTCCGGACGGAATCTATGTCATCATGCCGCCTTACCATCTCTATGATATAACGGTACACTGCCTTAACCTTGGCTTGAACGTATTCATAGAAAAACCACCGGGGGTCACCAGGGAACAGACGAGACAGATGGCAAACACGGCGGCAAGGAAAGGAAGTCTGACGATGACGGGTTTCCAGAGAAGATTTGCCCCGGTCATGGTGGAGGCAAAAAAGAAGATTGCGGAACGGGGTGCGGTAATACACTGCCAGGCAAATTTTTACAAATATTACATAAACCAGCCGCCGTATTACAACGGGGCAATAGATATACTTACATGCGATGCCATACATTCTGTGGATATTTTAAGATGGATTGCCGGGGAGCCCAGAAAAATTGTCAGTTCAGTGAAAAATCTTTTTGCGGAATACGATAACTGCTTCCATGCTATGGTTGAGTTTGAGAGCGGCGCCACGGGATTTCTCGCCGCCAACTGGGTGTCGGGCAAACGTATCTACAGCGTTGAAATGCACGGCAAGGGGATATGCACTTTCGTCAATCCCGAAGATTCGGCAATAATATATAAAGACGGTAAAGACCAGGGAGAAGTGATAAAAGCTTCCGAGATCGCTGGAGGGAAAGAACTGTTCAAACTGGCCGGTTTCTATGACGAAAACAAACACTTCATTGAGTCCATAAGAACAGGGAAACAGCCGGAGACTAATTTCGCCGACTCATTGAAAACAATGGAATTCGTGGACCGTATCTACCACTCCCTGCTCTGAAACAGGTACGAATTCAAAGACAGATGCGTCAGGTAAGAGGGTATTTGCCGCAGTTAATCCCTGCATTCAGGAACCCAATGTAGTTTGCTTCCATCTGGGCTGATATGGGGCTTGACTCCGGGATATTTGACGGAATCAATATGAATCTTCCCCTTCTGCCTCCCTGAATTATAGCTTCCTTTGCCATGTCCCCCACTTCTGCGGAAGTTCTGAATTCCATGTCTTCTGCGAGCACTCCTCCCATGATGACAACCCTTTCACCGGCTATCCTTCTTATCTTCAGAATCATATTCGGCATGTCAACGCTGTTGACAACCGGCTCCAGTATATCTATTCCCAGTTTAAGCACCAGGGGCAGAAGCGGTTCAATCTGTCCGTGCCAGTGATAGCATACATAGTTTCTGTTGCCGCTTTTCAGTATGTCTATCAATTCCCTGTCATACTTGAGAACAAAATCGGAAAAAACCTTCTTCACATCATGGAAATATTCGGGAGGCAGGTCCGGAGGAGTTGCGTATTCCGCTCCCCTTATCCTTATGATAACGTCCGACACCGATACCGATATGAACCTGTAAAGATTGACGAGACGTTCCTGCATTTTTTCAAGAAGCTGGTATACCAGTTTCGGTGATGAGAGCATGAAATTAGGCATATCGCCCGGAGCGAAGAGTTCCGCGATGACCGCAAGAGGATCAGGCAGGGCGATTACGACAACTCCCTTGTCTCCGAGCGCGCCGGAAATCTGATAATAGTCTGAAAGTGCGGGGCTGAAAGGAGTATACGGCAGTTCAAGAAATTTCTTTATGTCATTTTCACTTTCAATCCAGGGTTTCTGAACCCACTGGTGCATGCTTGTATTTGACGTCCTTGCGGAACGCGTCAACTGTCCGCGCCTGGTGCTTACCGCAAGATGCACCGTTTTCGAAAGAGGGGTGTCCTGAAATTCATCCGCTTTCACTTCAATACTGCCGGGGGCGGAAAAGAAAAATCCCGTTTTGGGTCGGTAGAGATGGAAGGTGTCCTGGCAATCCCTTGCCGTCTGAAGAAGCCTCTCAAAACTTTTATGGCTGGCCCAGAAATTCTCATTGTCAAAAGGGTCTATCTTATACAGGGAAACCGGTACCCTGTCAGGCATCCCGCCCCTGACAACCGCCATAATTCTTTCTCTGGACGTCATGTAGACCTCCTTTTATCAGATATGGTCCAATCGGCCCAAAAAGAGATTGAATGGCAGAAACTGCCTCAGCACCTTAATAACGTTCTGCTTTGCTCCTTCGGGTGCCCAGAATGACAGACCGAACAGGAGCCGCACCATATCCATTTCACCGAGTGCGACCTCGTTAGCACCTCTGCCGTTTTCTACCCTGAGTCTCCCGTTTTTCTTTGTGATCAGCACCGATTCCCTGTCCCTTATTGACAATGTCACTTCTTCACCGTCAGGGAAGAGAAAGCCGGGCTGTCCCGAAAATGCTTGAAGCGTCTGTTTAAGATTTATTATCTTGATCATCATCTCCGAATTCACGGACCATCCTGAAGCCGCGGACATCATCTTGAAGGGAACATCGCTGAAATCCGGGAAACCAAGGGAAAAACCCGGAATCTTGAACCTCTCGGCAAGATAGTGCAAAATCCCCATGACCAGCTCATCACTGCCTGTAAATTCCAGGACCTTCTTGCCCCCGTCCCGAAATTCGGTGGCAGACAGGACGACAGACGCAAAATCCTTCCCGTTTGCGGCATAACATGCCATAACTCCCGGCTTGGTATAAAGCTCCCTCATTTCCTTGAAAGTCCTGCTCTTCCTGTACTTGAGCGCGTCATAGGCCTTCTTCATTCTGGCAAGAGTCTTCTCATCGCCGGTGAATCTTTTCACGGCAGGCAGCCTGACAACATTCTTATCAAATCCCCTCGGCGATATTCTCATCTCCACAATCCTGCCGCCGTTTTCGTACCCGAAGTGACCGTACCTGTGCCTGTCCCCGCCGAGAACGGAGAGCGGGAATTTCTGTTTCTCCATTTCCTGAAAAGCTCTCTGCAGAAGTTCTGACATATATCCCTTGCCCCTGCGGGAATAGGCAGTTGATACCGAACCTATGCCGGCAAGTTTCACGCTGACTCCGTTCTGAACGGTCCCCAGGGGGAAAATCCTTACCAGTGATACAATCTCCCCCCTTTCCCGGATAACAAAAACATTCCGGAAATCCGCATTTTCCTTCTTCCATGCCTGTGGATAGGCAAGAGGAAAATAGTCATAGGAATGTCCGTAGACGTCCTCAAGAAAACGCAGAATCTCATCATATTCGGACAACCTTGGACTGTCAATCTTCATAATGCTCCCCTTATACTCAAAACTGCATCTGCAACTGCCACCTTAAGAATATCGCGTCATCCCTGTTACCGACCGCATAATAATCCTCGGGCTTGAAGTACTCAAAGTGCAGATGGCCGTCAATGTTCTTTGTAAACTTGTGCGTGAGTATTATGTGAGCGAGGTGTCCCCTTTGATCGCCCGTACCGAAAAATGGACCAACCGAGTTCTCATTAGCCCGCAGATAATTATACGCCAGCGACAGGCCGGTCTTTTCGGTTAGATTCATGTCAAGTTTTGCCCTGAACACCTGGATATTGGTCCAGTATCCCGGCTCGTGTCTTTCTATTGCAGAACCGAAAACGTAGAGTTCGCTTATCCACGGCCACTTGGAAAAGACAGGATTCCATCCCTCGTCGTCCGCCGTATCAGGGTCATCTCCCGAGAGGTACGCATAGCCCACCTCAAAAGACGGGGAGAGTTTAGCCTCCTTGAAAAACCTTGTAAGATAAGTGTATCCGCCCCATGCCTCCCTGTCACTTCCATCCTTGTAATCGCCGAACTGGTAGGCAAGCTCGCCTCTCAACCGCCACGGCGCGAAATCCAGAACAGCCCTGTTACCCACGGTATTTATTGTAAGCGCACCCCTGTCAGTCGTGGCATCTTCAAATTTGTATATGTAGTAAGGTTCCAGCGAAAATTTATCCGACGGCTTGAACTTGCCGTAGAAAATGAAAGCCTCTTCATCAGAACGAACTATCTGCCTGTCCTGCGGGTTGATTACGGGCAGGTATTCGTCCTTGGGCGGATCGTTGACATAAATAATATCCAATGAATTCTTTTTGTTGAATTTCACAGTCGCCCTGGCGGCATTGAAGTAGAATGACCTGGAACCGTCATAGGGAGTACCGTCCATTATTACAAATCCTTCCCCGTGCGTCATCAGAAAATCCTGTCTTCCCAGCCGCAGGTCAACCGGCATGCCGAAAAGATTCTTCACATCCAGGTAAAGGTTATCAACATATATTTCGTCATCCCATGCATCCCTGCCCTTTGACATGAGGACCCCGTCTGTATCAAGTGCAATCTTCGGCTCGCTCATCAGCTTCACATACAGATTCACGTTCTCGGAAAAATTCCACCTGCCCCACACCCCCGCTTTAATCCTGAAATAATTGTCGTCCGGAGTATCATCATCAAAATTGAGAGCATTCATGAGATACTCCTGCCTCAACCTCAAATAAACCCCACAATCAAAGACCTTTTCTGCAAATGACGACACAGCAAATCCCAGAAACACAACAACAATCACCAGTCTTCTCATCCTTCCCTCTTTTTTTAAAAGTCCTCTATGATTTTATACCTTTTCTTCTTCAGGATTTTTTCAACCTTGCCCGGATCGGCCACCTTCAGGATGAGCGCCGCCCTCTTGCCTTCTTCCATTATGAACCCGTACGCATCCTCCATATTGATCTTACCGTCTTCAAGAATCCTGGCTATCCTGTGGAAAGCCCCCACCCTGTCCGGTATCTCAACCACAACCACTTCCTGGTATGAAACAAGCAGATTATCCTTTTTCAGAACGTCAAAAGCCTTCTTATTGTTATCCGTGATAAGCTTGATTATACCGAACGTACCGCTGTCGGCTATCGTCATCGCTTTCATGTTTATCCCGGATTTCTCAAGAATACCGGTTATCCTGTTTACCTTGCCGGGCTTGTTCTCCACAAATATTGAAAGCTGTCTGCCCATTTC
>Ga0209609_10002664_pt1 | contig 10192 bp, 9 predicted proteins | sample LakKivw325mmetaG_FD_184136 | JGI IMG/M metagenome (GOLD analysis project Ga0209609, IMG submission 184136) | Anoxic lake water microbial communities from Lake Kivu, Rwanda to study Microbial Dark Matter (Phase II) - Lake Kivu water 325m metaG... | ecosystem: Environmental > Aquatic > Freshwater...
CGGCAGATCTACCCGCGGTGTTGGCCGCCGCGGTGGCTTGCGTGGGCGTGGCGGCGGCCCTCGTGGCAGCGGACACGGTGCAGGCGGCCGGCGTGTGGGCCGGCGACCCGCAGGCTGCCTGGAGGCGTGTGCAGGCCATGGTCGCGCGTGGCGGCACGGGACTGCATTCGCTGCCGCTCGGTGAGGTCTCGCTCCTGATCCGCTCCGAGGACGGCCGCACCGCCGCCGTGCTCGTGACGGCGGAACTCGACCAACCCGGCGCGCACGACATCCTGCGCCAGCTATGGAACGCCGGGCAGAGAGAGTGGGGCGCGAGGGAATGAAGCCGGTGGCGACCGGCCGCCAGGATGCTGGCGCGGCCGGGGCGTGGCTGCGACGCTTGTGGCGTCGACTCTCCTCCCGCTTCACCCAGATGAAGGCCCCGGGGCGCTTCCTGTGCGATAGCTGCCGCTACGATTACGGCAACGCCTGCCGCCGCCCCGGCCGGCCCAATGTGACGCAATGCCCCGAATACCGTCCGCGCTAGGGCGCCCCCTCCGGAGGTGACATGAGCAGGCAGATTCTCATCTCGACCTCGATGCTCAGCGCCGACTTCGCCCGCCTGGGCGAAGAGGCCCGGGCCCTGGAAGCAGCCGGGGCTGACTGGCTCCACTGGGACTGTATGGATGGCCACTTCACCCGGCCCCTGACCCACGGGCCCCTCGTCCTTCAGGCCCTGCGTGATCTCACCACGCTGTACTTCGACGCCCACCTCATGATCACGAACCCCGAGGCGCAGATTCCCCTGTTCGCCGAAGCGGGCGCCGACGGCATCTCGATCCACATCGAGGCCACCGACGAACCGGCGCGCCTGCTCGATGACATCCGCGCGCGCGGCTGCAAGTCGTGCCTGACCGTCAACCCGCCGACGCCCCTGGCCGACATCGAGCGCCTGCTGCCGCACTGCGATGTCATCATGCTCATGGGGGTCATGCCGGGGTACGCCGGGCAGAAGTACGCCGGGGAGACGACCGCCCGCATCGGCGAGGTCCGTGCCGCGATTGACCGGGCCGGCCTGGCAACGCTGATCGAGGTGGACGGGGGCATCAACGAGGAGACGGCAGGCATCGCCATCAACGCGGGCGCGGATGTGCTCGTATCCGCGTCGTTCGTCTTCAAGCACCCCGAGGGGTACGCCGCGGCGCTGCGACGGCTGAGGGCGTCAGGACAGCCAACGTAGCACCGCGCCAGCAATCAGTAGATCAGTTCAGGCCACGGCATCTGCCGTGGCCTGCTTGGTTCTGCTCCCCGGCGCGGACCGGCGAAAACAGGCACAAGAAAGTGCCGATTGCCTGTTGACAATTCCGTGGATTATGCGGTATTCTACGTTCAGCCCATGGAAAACATGGTATTCCAGGGTATTCGGCTATCCAGGCTCGGTTGGCATCATGGCCGACATGATCGAAACTCCGGGACCGATAGACCAGGCGATTACGCAGAGTCGCCTGACCTTCAAGGATGCCTACCTGGACTTCCTGGGCAACCCCGAAGACGTGGACATGACCTACGGGCCCATCAACTGCTTCCTCATCCACCACCCGGAACGGCGGCGGAAGTTTGTATCTCAAATCTTACCCCCTCGTGGGCAGCCGCTAAACACCAATCAGGACTTCATTGAGCGGCTGTTAGTCTCAGGCAAGCGCACGGCGACGGTGGATGACCACAAGCGAATACGCATCGAGAAGGTGCATCTGGGGTGGGCCGGGCTCGAACCGAACAGCCAGGCGTTCCTGATGCCCCGCGAAGCGTACGGATGGATCGAGGTCTGGAACGAAAAGGGTTACTACGAGTCGCTCCGCACCACCGACGACAAGTGGCAGGCAGCCGTGACCGCTGTCCTGGAGCAACTGCGAGGAGACCAGTAGCATCGAGCCGCCGCCCCGGGGCACGGACCAAGGCAACATGCCGCACCACAGTCCCTGCATGTTGCGCGAGACGATGGAGTGGCTGGCCCCGCAACCGGGGCAGACGATCGCGGACCTGACTGCCGGCCTGGGGGGGCATGGCCGCGCAATCATCGAGAGAATTGGCCCGACCGGGCGCTACCTGGGCCTGGAATGGGACCCCGAGACCTACGAACTGTTGCAGCAAGCGTTAGCCGACCAGTCGAACGTGATCCTTGTCAACGAGAGCTTCGTGCAGTTGCCGGAAGTCCTGGCCGCTGCAAGCCTTGAGCGTGTGGATGCGGTGCTCTTGGACGCGGGGGTCAACTACTTCCAGTTGACCAGCGAGGGTCGCTCAATGGCCCAGAGCAGCGAAGCGGGCCTGGACATGCGCATCAACCAGCGCGAGGGCGTTCCGGCGGAAGCGCTGGTCAATGAGGCTTCCGAGGAGGAATTGCGGGACGTGCTGCGCGCGACGCTGGCGGAGCGTGAAGCCCGCAACATCGCTCGGGCCGTGGTCCGAGCGCGCAGTCGGGAGCCGATCCGCACGACCCGGCGGCTGTCGGAAGTGGTCCTCTCGACACTCAGCCCGCAGGCCCGCCGCAAGGGCCGCCAACCCGCGCCCGCGCTGCTCGCCTTCCGCATCGCGGTCAACCGCGAGTTGGAGAACCTCGAGCAGGGCCTCCAGTTGGCCGTAGACGCGCTTCGGCCGGGGGGGCGGATCGTGGTAATCACTTTCCAATCGGCCGAGTTCCGCGTGTGTCGCGCCACGATGCGCCGTCTGGCCAATCCGTGCACCTGCCCGCCCCGGCTGCCGTGTGTATGCGGGGCGCAGCCCCGGCTGAGGATATTGACACCCAAGCCGCCGGGGCCGGATGAGGAAAGCCTGCGCCTGAGCGGCCCCCAGTGCCGCAGCGCGCGGCTCCACTGCGCGGAGGTGCTCTAACCGAAGCTCTCGCCGAAGAAGTGCAAGACCGTGGGAGGGGCAAGTCCCTCCCACGAGAACGCAAAACGCCCGACGGTACATGTCGGGCGCAGGCACAGCACGAACGCTGACATTTTTCCGAGAGGTCGTCCTGGCCGGAGCCTCTCGGGTCTGGAGGGAGGGCAGCTAGTCCGGCGGCGGTTCAAGCAACAACTACACCAAACACCACAGCACACATCACAGCCACGATCGTCACAACCCGGGCCTTGCATCATACCAACAGCCGCACTAACAGTCAACAGCAACGATCGCAGCCCGGGCGGGCTCAGGCTCGCCCAATCACAGCACCCACCGCAGCAAGGACCGAAGCAACCGCCGCAACTGAACCGACCGCCGGCTAGCTGCCCCCTTTTTTTCTCCTGGTTTATCACCTCAGAAGGCATCTACTGATGGGGAGTGGTGGAACGATGTCTGATCCGGCAACGCGTCGTCGTACGCTGCCGCGGATGGAGCCCCTCCGCCGCCTGAAGGCCCCCGCCCGCTGGTGGCGACCCCTGCCGTGGGTCGTGGCTCTGGGCCTACTGGCCATCCTGCGAGTCAGTTCGCAAGCCCGCCTCTCGGAGCTGGACTGGGAAAGCCGGCGGCTCGACCGCCTGATGCTCGAGCAGCAGATGCGGCGCGGGGAACTGCTGCGCGAGCGCGCGCGACTGACCTCCAACGAACGGCTTTCGCACATCGCCGCCCAGGAGGGCATGGTCCCGCCCGCCGCGGTCAAGCCCATCGAGTTGGGCACGCTTCCGCCGCCGAAGATCCACTGGGAGCTGCCCGACGAGAGCGGCATGCCCGCGGTATTTGGGGGGCAGCAGGTGGGGAACCTGCCGCCACCGCCAGGGGCGGCGACACAGGCCACTCCCTAAGGCTCTTCTGCACTGCCGTCGTTGGTCTGGCTGATCTGTTTGAGGAGGGACCACGTTGGCCTTCAACCGCCGCTACCGACCGGCCGAGTTGCGCCACCGCTGGCTGCAGGGCCTGCTGGCGGCGGGCTTTGTGATCATCCTCGGCCGCCTCTTCCAGCTCCAGGTTGTGTCACGACAGTACTACGTCGAAGAAGTCGCCGCCATCATTGACAGCCACAAGACCCCGGTCGGGCCGCAGCCCGGCGCCCTCCTGGCGCGCGACCTCCAACCCCTTGGCGAGAGCCTCCTGCTGAAGACCTGCGTCGCCAACCCGCGCCTCATGGCGCAGGCCGGCGAGTCGCTGCAGGGCGTGGCCGAGGAATTGGCGCCAGTCATCGGGCGACCCGAGGACGAGCTATACAAGCTGCTGTATGAGCGTCGGGACAAAGCCTACGTCGAGATGGCGTCGTTCCTGCAACTCGACGTTGCCCAGCGCATCGCCGATCTGAAGATCAAGGGCCTGGACCTACAGTCTGAGTGGAAGCGCGAGTACCCCCAGGGCATCCTGGCCTGCCACGTGGTGGGCGGGCGCGACCGGTTCCACCGTCCCCGTGCCGGCCTCGAGCACCTCTACGCCGCTCTGCTTGACCCCGAGCCTGGAGTAGCGAACCCGAACCGCGGCGGCTCGTGGGCGGCAGTTGAAGTCGGGTGTCGCCCCGAGCCCGGCAAGGACTTGGTGCTGACCATTGACTTGGGCCTGCAGCGGCAGGTCGAGCGGGAGCTGGACGCGATAATGGACCGCGAGCGGAACCCCGACTGGGTCTGCGCCGTGGTCCTGGATTCGCAGAGCGGGGAGGTCTTGGCCATCGGGTCGAGGCCGGGCTATGACCCAAACTGTTGGGTCGAGCCGAGGCCGACTGCTGGGTGCCGGCGGACGAGGGTCACGGAGAGAGCCACCCGCAACATACCGGTGACCGCCGCCGTGGAGCAGGGCAGCACCTTCAAGGTGCTGCTGATTGCCGCCGCCCTGGACGCCGGGGTCGTCCGGCCCGAGACGACCCTCCGCTGCAGTGGCCACATCAACATCGGTGGGCGCCCGATCTCGTGCTGGGGGCGCTACGGCCACACCGGCCATGGCGACCTGAACATGTACGGGATGGTCGGGCAATCGTGCAACTGCATCGCCGCGCAGGTGGCCCAGCGACTGGGCGCCAAGCGCTACCACGAATTCCTACAGAAGGTGGGCATCGGCGTTGACCCGGAGGCTGGCTTCCCGGCGGAGGCCCTCGGCCTGTTGCCCGCCGAGAACCGGATCCCGCCGCGTGACCTCGCAACCATGGGCTTCGGCCAGAACGTGAGTTGCTCCGGGTTGCAGCTAGCGGCCGCCGTCGCCGGAATCGCCAACGACGGGGTCATGCAGCAGCCGCACATCCTGATGTCCGCGCTCAATGCCGACGGCTCCGTCTTCGCGCGGCCGCCCGTGCGCGCCACGCCGGTCTGTTCCGCAGCCACTTCCGCGATCGTGCGGGACATGCTCAAGTACACCGTCGAACACGGCACCGGCGGCGCCGTCCAGATGCCGGACTTCGCGGTAGGGGGCAAGACTGGAACCGCGCAGGAATGGGACTTCGAACACCATCGCCATTTCGACGATCGCTACATGATGTCGTTCATAGAGGTGGCCCCGATAGACAAGCCCCGGTATGTGATCTACGTAGCCTGCAACGACCCGCATGTCGGCGAGCACGGCTCGGACGTCGCGGCGCCGTCCTGCAAGCGCATCGCCGAGTACCTGCTGCACCGGCGGGATCGCGTGCGGCCCGAGACGGGGCCGGCCGCCGCCCCCGCCGCGAACACACACTAGGCTCGACTGCCCATGACGAAATCGCTACGCGAACTCGCAGCCGTCCTCGACACCACTGGCGCCGCTGTCCCTGACCTCGCCATCGCTGCCGTCACCGCCGACAGCCGGACCGTTACCCCCGGGGCGCTCTTTGTCGCGATCAGCGGCGCCGCCTTCGAGGGGCATGACTTCATCGCCCCGGCTCTGGCTCAGGGCGCATCGGCCATTGTCTACGAGAAGCCCGAATATGCAGCACAAATGCCACCAGTAGTCCCGGCCCTGCGCGTGGACAACTCCCGCCGGGCCGCCGCACTGCTCGCCGACCGCTTCTGGGATCATCCCTCCGGGGCGCTCCAGCTTGTGGCTGTGACGGGCACGAACGGCAAGACGACCAGCGTCCACATGCTGGAGGCGATCTTTCAGGCTGCCGGTCATCGGACGGGCATGATTGGCACTCTCGGTCGGCGCGTCGGCGACAGCACCGTGGCCGCCAGTCGCACCACTCCCGACGCCATCGAGTTGCAGGCCCTGCTGGCCCGGATGAGGGCCGAGGGCATCACGCATGTTGCGATGGAGCTGTCCTCCCACGCGATTGATCTCGATCGCGCGTGGGGTTGCAGCTTCGCCGGCGCCCTGTACACCAACCTCAGTCCCGAGCACATGGACTGGCATCACGACCTCGCCTCATACCGGCGCAGCAAGGCGCGGCTCTTCACCGACTACGCCGACCTGGCAGCCCCCGACCACGACATGGCGGGCGCCATCAACATTGACGACGCCGATGGCGCGTTGATCGCCGCCGAGGCGCGGTGCCGTGTCATCAGCTATGGGCTGGCGGCAGAGGCGATGGTACGTGCCGCGAGCATCGAGCGCAGCGCTGGCGGCAGTCACTTCACGCTCGCTACGCCCGACTACGAGGCCGGCATCAACCTGCAGCTTGTGGGGCAGTTCAACGTCATGAACGCCCTCGGGTGTGCCGCCTGCGCGTATGGCCTTGGCCTGGCGCGCGAACACATTGTTGGCGGGTTGGAGAGGCTGGCCGGCGTGCCGGGCCGCCTGGAGAAGGTGGACCGCGGGCAGCCGTACTCTCTGCTGGTGGACTACGCGCACTCAAGTGACTCGCTGGAGAATGTCCTGCGCACCGCCCGAGAACTAAAGCCTCGTCGGCTCATCTGTGTGTTCGGCTGCGGCGGTGACCGTGATCGCACGAAGCGTCCGGAGATGGGCCGCGTCGCAACTGAGCTTTCTGACCTCGCAATCATCACCTCGGACAACCCTCGCTCCGAGGATCCGCTCGACATCATCGAGGACATCAAGCGCGGTGTGGGCGCGGGCGTGTACCAGGTGGAGCCCGACCGTGCGGCCGCCATCCGTGCCGCCGTGCGACAGGCGCAGCCCGGCGACATCGTGCTCATCTGTGGCAAAGGGCACGAGGATTACCAGGAGTTCGAGAGCGGCCGCCGGGTGCATTTCGACGACCGTGAGGTAGCGGCGGCAGCGTTGGACGAGTTGGTGGGATCGGCATGAGAATCACCGCCGCGGAGTTGGCGGAACTGCTTGGGGTCGGGCTGCCCGACGGGCTCGACGCGAGCCTCGCTGTGGAGGGTGTGACTACTGACTCCCGCGAGGTGTCGCCGGGGCAGTTGTTTGTGGGGCTCAAAGGGGAGAAGTTCGACGGGACAGACTACGCCGCGGCGGCGCTGGCGCGCGGAGCGGCGCTGGCCGTCGTCGAGCGCGACGTGACTGAGCTTGGCGGCCGACAACTCGTCGTCGAGGATGCGCTGGTCGCTCTCGGGCAGATCGGCGGCTGGTGGCGTGAGCAGGTCGCGCCCCGTGTCGTGGCCGTGACCGGCTCGGCGGGGAAGACGACTACGAAGGACCTCATCGCCGCCATCTGCACGCAGATGGGCCTCACTGTGGCCACAACCGCGACCGAGAACAACGAGATTGGCGTGCCCAAGACGCTGCTGCGACTCGGCGAGGAAGACCGTTTCTGTGTGCTCGAGTTCGGCATGCGCGGGCGCGGGGAGATCAGGCAACTGACCGGAATCGCCCGGCCCGAGGTCGGCGTCATCACCGTCATTGGCGACGCCCATGTGGGCCTGCTCGGATCGCGCGAAGCGATTGCCGAGTCCAAGGCCGAAATGCTGCCGTTGTTGCCAGGTACGGGCGCCGCGGTGCTCAATGCGGACGACTTCTTCTTCCCTCTGTTCCGTGGCATGTGTGACTGTCCGGTCATCCCCTTTGGGGCTGCCGAAGCGGCGCAGGCGCGCTGTCTGGCGGTCACTGAGGAGGCCCTCGACCACGTGCAGGCGCGGGTGCAGCTTGCCGATGAGACGGTCGAGTTGCGCGTGCCGTTGCCCGGCCGCCACAACCTGATGAATGCCCTCGCGGCCGCGGCCGCCGGTCTGGCTTGCGGCGCCGCAGCGGCGCAGATCAAGGCGGGCATCGAGAGCTACGGCGGCGCGGCCCTGCGCGGCGAGATCCTGGCCGGGCCCGGCGGCTGCACCATCGTGAACGATTCGTACAACGCCAACCCGACCTCCATGGTCGCCAGCCTGCAGATGCTGTCGCAAGCGCCCGGCCGCAAGCTGCTCGTCTTTGGCGACATGCTCGAACTGGGCAGCGTCGGCCCCGACGCCCACCGCACCGTCGGCCGGCTAGCGGCGCAGGCCGGGGTCGCCTTGCTGGTAACGGTGGGCGAACTGGCCGCCCTGGCGGCGGACGCCGCCGGGGAGTTGGGCGTCGAGACACTCGCAACCAACTCGCCCGAGGAGGCGGCTGAGGCGTTGGGGCCGAAGCTGGGCGAAGGTGATGTCGTGCTGGTGAAAGGCTCGCGCCTGATGGCGCTAGAGCGCACGGTGAAGAGGCTGCTCGATGCTGAGTGACTCCCTGCTCGTCAGCGGCATGTTCATGGGCGCGATGGTCGTGGCGGCCGTAGCTACGTGGGTCGTGCGCGGCTGGGCCCGACGCATCGGCCTGGGCCAGACCGTGCGCGACGACGGTCCGCAATCCCACCTCGCCAAGATGGGAACGCCCACGCTGGGCGGCCTGGGGATGCTGACGGCAATCGCGCTGCTCGCCGGCGTGTTGTGGCTGGCGCGCGGCCAGGGACTGAGTCCCGCGGTGCCGCTGTCGGTCGGCCTCGCCCTGCTCTTCGCCGCCGTTGGTTTCGCCGACGACTGGTCCAAGCTGCGGTACAAGCGGCCCTTGGGGCTGAAGGCGCGCGCCCGGCTGCCGCTGGAGTTCGTGCTGGCCGCAGTGTTCGCGTACGCACTGATCCAGACGAAGGTCGTGACGCCCGCCGGGGGCCTGGCCCAGATCATCCCGCTGGGCGCGGGGCTGAGCTTCATCCTGTTCGCCATGTTCGTGCTGGTGGGGTGCGGGAACGCCGTCAACCTCACCGACGGCCTCGACGGTCTGGCCGGGGGCGTCAGTCTGTTCTGCGCCCTCAGTCTCGGCGCGGCCTGCTGGCTCCTGGGACACCACGACCTGGCTATCCTCTGTGCCATCGTGGCTGGTGCGGCGGCGGGCTTCCTGTGGCTAAACGCCCCTAAAGCCTCGATCTTCATGGGCGACGTCGGTAGCCTTGGCCTCGGGGCCATCCTGGCCGCCGTGGCCGTAGCGGCCCGTCTGGAAATCCTCCTCGGCGTGTTCGGCGTCGTGTTCGTGGTCGAGGCCTTGTCCGTCGCCATCCAGGTGATATACTTCAAGGCCAGCGGCGGCAAGCGCGTGTTCCGCATGGCGCCCTACCACCACCACTTGGAGCTGGGCGGCATGGCGGAGACGGAGATTGTCGTCCGCTTCTGGTTGATCACCATCGTCGCCGGGGCGGCCGGGCTCGGCCTGGTCGCCGCCATGGTGCTGGGCACCTGACAACCATGTCACTTCCCTCCCCTCACAACCCGCCGGGACTGCCGCTCCACGGCCGCCGCGCCGTGTGTTTTGGCATGGGCGCCAGTGGCACGGCCTCAGGCGTGTTCCTGAAGGGCAAGGGGCTCGACCCCCTGGTGGTGGACGAGGGGCCGGCCGCCAGGCTGCAGGAAAGCCTCACGAAGCTGGCCGCGGCGGGAGTGCGAGCCCTGCCGGATCTGCAGAGCTACGAGCAACTGGGCGAACCCGACCTCGTGATCGTCAGCCCCGGCGTGCCCACCAACCACCCGATGCTCGAACGGGCCCGCCGCGCCGGAGCGCAAGTCATCGGCGAGATCGAGCTGGCCTATCGCTTCTGCGCCGCGCCGATCGCGGCGATCACGGGCACCAACGGCAAGGGCTCGACAACCCGGATGCTGGAGGGCATGTTGCAGGCCGGGGGCATGCGCGCCCGGGCCGGAGGCAACATCGGCGAGGCTCTCGTCGGGCTGGTCGAGGACGACCTGCACCTGCTGGTCGCCGAAGTGTCCAGCTTCCAGCTAGAAACCACCGAGCTGTTCCACCCGTGGGCGGCCATTCTCCTCAACGTCACCCCTGACCACATGAACCGCTACCGGGGGATGGAGGACTACACCGCGGCGAAGCTCCGCCTCTTTGCGAACCAGCGGCCCGGCGATGTGGCGGTGGTCAATGTCGCTGATCCCATCGCTGCGAGCGTCGTCGAGAGCCTGCC
>Ga0209609_10002665_pt1 | contig 10192 bp, 3 predicted proteins | sample LakKivw325mmetaG_FD_184136 | JGI IMG/M metagenome (GOLD analysis project Ga0209609, IMG submission 184136) | Anoxic lake water microbial communities from Lake Kivu, Rwanda to study Microbial Dark Matter (Phase II) - Lake Kivu water 325m metaG... | ecosystem: Environmental > Aquatic > Freshwater...
GGTAACGAGTGGCGGCGGCACTGATTCGATATCGTGGTCGCACAACTGGGGCGACGATTCACTGCTTCCGGGCGAGAACTTCGTCTGCTGCGCGCCGCTTGAGGACCAGGCGGCTACCACTAACAATCTCGGGCTCGGCACACCGTTCGCAGGCAACCTTGAGGTGTATCCGGTGTACCGGGTCGGGTTCGCGGCCGGCATCGAGGAAACGCCGAGCGCCGAACTCCGAACGACGAAGGTGGCGACCATCATCCGCGGCATGCTCTCCCTGCCGCGGGACATGACGGGCGCGGGACATGACCCAAATGCCCGGCATTGGGGATCGTGTCCCAAGCCGTACACACGGCCAGACCTGCTGGATATGGCGGGGCGCGAGGTGATGGCACTGCACGCCGGGGCGAACGATGTGTCAGGATTTGCCCCGGGTGTCTACTTCGTGCATTCGTCAATCGTCAATCGGCAATCGATAATGACCAAGGTTATTGTTACGAGGTAGGTGAGGAAGATGAGTACAAGGAAGGGACATTCGCTCGGAGTGCTGACCGTCTGCGCGGCGGTGGTGTTGTGCGCTGGAGTCGCCTCGGCCGATTGGGTCACGGCGGCAGTAGCCACGGGAAGAGGTCCCTCTGCCGTGGCGGTGAACCCGGTTACGAACAAGACCTACGTCGCGAACTGGAGCAGCAACACCGTGACGGTCATTGACGGTGCAACCAACGCCACAACCACAGTCGGCGTCGGCTCGCATCCCGCGGCCGTGGCAGTGAACCCGGTCACGAATAAGATTTACGTCGTGATCGCGGGGGCACTCCCGTCCGTTGATTCGACAGTAACCGTGATCGACGGCGCCACCAACGCTACGACCAGAGTCACCGTCGGCACGAACCCCGTTGCCTTGGCGGTTAACCCGATCACCAACAAGGTCTACGTCGCGAACTATTGGGGCTACCGGATGACGGTCATCGACGGTGCGACCGACACTACAGTTACGGTGATCGTCGGCTCATATCCCTGTGCCGTGGCGGTTAACCCGGTCACCAACAAGGTTTATGTCGCGAACGGCGGCAGCAGCAATGTGACGGTGGTCGATGGCACGGCCAACGACACAACCACCGTGGCTGTCGGCTCAGGGCCGGTTGCCGTGGCGGTTAACCCGGTCACCAACAAGGTCTACGTCGCGAACAAGAGCAGCGACAGTGTGACGGTAATCGACGGCGCGACCAACGCCACGACGTTCGTCAGCGTGGGCACGACCCCCGTCGCCGTGGCGGTGAACCCGGTCACCAACAAGATCTACGTCGCGAACAGCAACAGTGGTAACGTGACTGTCATCGATGGTGCGACCAATGGCACTGCCACGGTGGCCGCGGGCGAAGAGCCGACCGCCGTCGCGGTGAACCCGGTCACCAACAAGGTCTACGTCGCGAACAACAACAGCGGTGACGTGACTGTCATCGATGGTGTGACCAACGCCACATCCACTCTGGTCGCCGGTTCGGAACCCAAGGCCGTGGCCGTGAACCCGGTCACCAACAAGGTCTACGTCGCGAACTACAACGGCATGAACGTGACGGTCGTCGACGGCTCGACCAACAACACGAATGCGGTGTCGGTGGGCTCGAATCCCGACGCAGTGGCGTTGAACCCGGCGACCAACAAGATCTACCTCGCGAACCAGGGCGACAATAGCGTGACGGTGGTCGACGGGGTGACCAATGCCACAACCACGGTGGCAGTAGGTTCGAGCCCCACGGCGATTGCGCTGAATCCGGTCACCAACCGAATCTACGTCGCGAACTCCGGCAGCAATGATGTGACGGTTGTCAACGGTGCGACCAACGACACGGCCACCGTGGCCGTGGGCCTCCATCCGGGCGCTGTCGCGGTGAACCCGTTCACCAACAAGGTCTATGTCGCAAACAACAACAGCAATGATGTGACGGTCATCGACGGGGCGACCAACGCCACGGACACCGTACTGGTCGGGAAAATTCCCCTTGCGCTGGCGGTGAATCCGACCGCCAACAAGGTCTACGTCCTCAACCGCTACGACAACAGCGCGACGGTCATCGACGGCGCGACCAACGTCACAACCGCCGTGGCCGCGGGCGCGGCGCCCTTCGCAGTGGCGGTGAACCCGGTCACCGGCGAGGTTTACGTGGCAAATAGCGGCAGCAACGATTTGACGGTCATCGACGCCGCGACCAACGGTACAACCGCCTTGAGCGTGGGCACAGTCCCTGTCGCCTTGGCGGTGAATCCAGTTAGCAACAGGGTGTACGTGGCGAACAGCGGCAGCGACAACATGACGGTGGTGACGGACGTGACCACCTACGATACCAAGGTGCGCGCCACCTATGACCGGCTTCCGGGCGACACGACTTCATGCGGGCGGGTAGCCCTCGGCGGCCGAGGCGTGAACCGCTGGGCGCCCGGCCGCACGACGATGATGGGTGTGCTGAACCAGGTTGGGAGCGTGCAACTGCCGTGGAACTGGGCACTGGTGATAAGTGGCGGCGGCACTGATTCAGTATCGTGGTCGTACAACTGGGGCGACGATTCACTGCTTCCGGGCGAGAACTTCGTCTGCTGCGTACCGCTCGAAGCCCAGGTGGCTACCACCAACAATCTCGGGCTCGGCACACCGTTCGCGGGCAACCTTGAGGTGTATCCGGTGTACCGGGTTGGACTCGCGGCCGGCATCGAGGAAACGCCGAGCGCCGAACTCCGAACGACGAAGGCCGCGACCGTCGTCCACGGCGTGCTCAATCTGCAACCTGCAATCTGCAATCTGAAATCTGAAATCGTCCTGCTCTCTGTCGATGGGCGTGAGGTAATGGCACTGCGCGCCGGGGCGAACGATGTCTCACGACTTGCGCCCGGCGTCTACTTCCTGCATTCGACAGTCGACAATCGGCAGTCGACAATGACCAAGGTCGTGGTAACGAGGTAAGAAAGCGCGGTGAGACTCCTTGCTTCGCTGCTGGTCGTGGGCTGCGCCGTGTCGCTCGCGCCTGGCCAGTGGATTGAGCGTACCATCTACCTGCCGGATTCTCTGTCCGGGCTGGATAGCATTCGCACGCTGCAGTTCCACTCTCCGAACAGCACCATCTACGTAGGCGGCAGCGACAAGCTTGTTGCGGTCGACGCCGCGACGCACACGAAGCTGGCCTGGACTGCTTCCCCTGGTCCACTCGACCTGATGTGCAGCATCACCACCGGCAACAAGCTGTACTGCACATCACTCTATCGAGAGTCGGTGTGGGTGGTGGACTGCGCCACCAACAGCTTCGTAGCAGCAGTGCCGCTGGACGGCCGCGTATGGGCGATGTGCTACGCGGTGGGGTCGAACAAGGTGTACGTCACGTGCCCGGCTGACACCCTGGTCAATGTGATTGACTGCGAGGCCGACAGCGTGGTCGCGAGAATACACCTGGAGTCATGGCCTTCGGCGCTGTGCTACAACTCGAAGTTGAATCGGGTATATGTGACCACGCTGCTATCCGATGAGGTCGCTGCCATCGACTGCGCCGCAGATACGGTAGTCAGCACCGTCTGGGTGCGCGGCGTCGAGCCCACACATGTCTGCTACGATTCAACCACCAACCGCGTGTACACCGTGAATTATGCGAGCGGCACGTCGTCGGTCATTGACTGCGCCGGTGACAGCCTGATGCGAGTCGTAGTGGTGGGCGCGCGACCTGAGCAGATGGTCGTCGGTCCTGCTGGGAAGGTCTACTGCGGCGGCTACTACGACTCGGTCGTAACGGCAATCGAGCCCCATGGAACGCACGAAATCCCTGTCGGCCGGCACCTTTCGAGCATGAGCTATGACCCGGTCAACAACAAGGTCTACTGCGCTACGTCCGGTCCGAAGGTTGTGGTGGTTGATGCTGTCGGCGACACAGTAATCGCACGGGTCTGGGTAGGCGCGGATATGCGGCTGGTATGCTATGACCCGGTCGACACAAGCAATTGGGCAGCAGGCTCGGACGTTGCCGCACTCGGAGTGATTGACGGCGCAACGGACCGGCTTACCGACGTAGCCTATCCAGGCTTCTTTGCTCCCAGGAGCCTGTGCTACAACTCAGTGGACGACCACCTCTATTGCCTTGGGAATGGCCTTGCGGTCATCGACTGCGATTCCAACCGGGTACTGAGGATCTTGTTGGTGGGAAAAGCGGCCACAGATTCCATCATCTGGAACTCGGTCAACAACAAAATCTACCTCAGCAATCCGGCTGAGAACACGGTCATGGTTCTTGACGGCGCGGGCGACAGCATGACCGCGATTGTGCAGATCGCCGACTCGCCCGGGGCGATGCGCTGTAGCGACGACGGCAAGGTCTATCTAGCCACCAAAGGCGGCGTAGCAGTCATTGACCCCGACGGTGATTCCATCCGGACGGTCGTGGTGACTCCGTACGACCCCAGGAGCCTGTGCTACGACCGCACGGACAACAAGATGTACGTCGGCCTCGGGGGCGGCATGCAGGTGAGTGTCATCGACGTAACGAGCGATTCGGTCCTGGCGAACGTGCCGGTTTCTGTCCCTTGTGATAGGATCTGCTGGAACCCTAATCACGACAAGGCATACGTGTACGGACCCACCAATACGGCCGTGGTGGTCGTCGACTGCACCGTGGACACGGTCCTGAGGACCATCGGTGTGGTTGCCTGGGAGATGTGGATTTCACACTGCGACTCGGTATGTGACAAGGTCTATTTCGGCGGTAGCGACCAACTGTGCATCGTGAACGCAGCCACCGACACGTTCTACAACGGTCACATTCTGTGGAGTCTGGGCGACGTCCTGGATAACGGGCGCCCGGCCGACTCCAATTCAGTTTACTACACCGACCCAGATAATGGCAAACTGCGCGTGATCAGCGGCGCAGATGATCACACGCTCCGCGTTTTCGGCCTGCTCAGAACAACCGATCTTGCGTGGAACCCGGCTCACTCGTGGGTGTACGCGTTGAACCCAGACAGTTCCAGCATCATCGTGATTAGCGACACGATGCTCGGCGTGGAGGAGAGGCGGCCGCAGGCTGTGAGTCACCTTCCGCAGGCCACAGTCGTCCGCGGCGCGCTGGTGCTCGACGCAGTAGACAGTAGACAGAATACCGCATACGGGGCAGAGCTGCTGGACATCGCGGGGCGAGTGGCAATGAAGCTGCAGCCGGGCGCGAATGATGTGCGGGCGCTTGCGCCCGGCGTGTACTTCGCGCATTCGACAATCGACAATCGGCAATCGACAGTGACCAAGGTCGTGGTGACGAGGTAGGCCATGAGAATCGTCGCTTCGCTGGTGGTCCTGTGCTCGATTGTGTCGCTGGCGCTAGGCCAGTGGATTGAGACCACGATGTACCTGCCCGACTCCCTGTCCGGGCTGGACACCATCTACGCAGCCCAATTCCACTCCCCGAGCCATTCGGTCTGGCTCGGAGGGAAAGCCAAAGTGGTCGCCGTGGATGCCGGGACACGCAGAGAACTGGCGGGGATTCCTCTCCCTGGTCCGGTCGAACTGCTGTGCAGCGTCCCGGCGGGAAACAAGTTGTACTGCGCGTCAATCGGCCGCGAGTCGGTATGGGTCGCGGACTGCGCGACCAACAGTCTCGCTAAGATAGTGCGATTGGATGGTCGAGTATGGACGATGTGCTACGCGGCGGGGTCGAACAAGGTGTACGTCACGTGCCCGGCAGACAGCCTGGTTGATGTGATTGACTGCGGAACCGGCAGCGTGACCGCGAGAATAGACCTGAAGTCCTGGGCCGCGGCGCTCTGCTACAACCCGGGCCGGAACCGTATCTACGTTGCGAAGCAGGCGTCCGACGAGGTCGCGGTCATCGACTGCGCCGCGGATACGGTAATCAGCACCATCTGGGTGCGTGGTGCCGAGCCCACCGTCCTCGGCTACGACTCGGCCACCAACTGCGTGTACACCGTGAATCACGCGAGCGGCACGGCGTCGGTCATTGACTGCGCCGGTGACAGCCTGGTGCGAGTCGTCGCGGCGGGCGCGGGGCCTGAGTACATGGTCGTCGGTCCCGCCGGCAAGGTCTACTGCGGCGGATACTCAGATTCGGTCGTAACCGCAATCGAACCCCAGGGCACGCACACAATCGCTGTCGGCCGGCACCTTTCGGGCATGAGCTATGACCCGGTCGACCAAGAGGTCTACTGCGCGATGTCGGATTCCGAGGTCGTGGTGATAGACGCCGTCGGCGACACGGTGCTGACCCGCGTCGCGACCGGGGTGGCCCCGCGATTCGTCTGCTTCGACCCGGTCGATACCAGTACGTGGGCCACCGGCGCGGACGGGGGCAAGGTAGCCGTGATTGACGGCGTGACGCACCAACTCAGTGACATTCTGTGGCTAGGGGTCTTCGAACCCGCGGCTCTGTGCTACAGCCCAGTAAGCAGCCGCCTCTATTGCCTTGCTCTGTACCGGCAGGAAGATGCCGACATGCTCCTCGTTATCGACGGGGACTCCAACCACGTCTTGAAGGTGCTCCCGGCGAGGAGCTCGCCCGACTCGATGCTCTGGAATCCGTTCAACAACAAGCTCTATTTCACCAGCACGACCGACAACACGGTTTCGATTCTCGACTGCGCGCGCGACAGCATCATTGCGGCGGTGCAGACCGGCGGCTCGCCGAACTCGATGTGTTGCAGCGACGACGGCAAGGTCTACGTAACAACCAGCGGCGGCGTTACGGTCGTTGACCCCGACGGCGATTCCATCCGGACGGTCGTTGCGACTCCCTACGACCCGACCTCCCTCTGCTACGACCGCACCGACAAGAAGATGTATGCCAGCCTGCGGCGCAGGGGGCTGGTAAGCGTCATCGACGCAGGCGGCGATTCGGTGGTGGCGTCCGTGGCGGTGCCGGAGTCCTGCCATCGGGTCTGCTGGAACCCGAACCACGACAAGGTGTACGTGTGCGCGGACTACGCCGGCCTTGCGGTCATCGATTGCACGAGCGATACGGTTCTGAGGAACCTGAATGCGTCTATCTATCCAGCACGGGTGTACAGCGATTCAACCAGCGACAAGATCTACATGTGTGGCGACAAATCTCTGTACATCTTCGACGCGGGGACCGATTCTCTTCTCTACAGTACCCAGACATACGCCCTGTCCGGCTTTCTAGACAACGGCCTGCCGGGCGCGGCCAATCGTGTGTATTGCCCCTGCTACGACTACCGCAATGAGGGACTGCTTGTGGTCAGCGGTGCGGACAACTACGTCCTGCGTAACATCAAGGCGGGCGAGGAGCCGAGAGCTCTCGCGTGGAACCCGGTCCACTCGTGGGTCTACGTTTCCAGTTCGGCCAGCCACAGCATAACCGTAGTCAGCGACACGATGCTCGGCGTAGCGGAAACGCCGAGTGCCGAACGCCGAGCGCCGAATACGGCAACGGTCGTGAGAGGCGTGCTGGTGCTCGACGCAGTAGACAGCAGGCAGAATACAGCATACCGGGCAGAGCTGCTGGACATCGCGGGGCGAGTGGCAATGAAGCTGCAGCCGGGCGCGAATGATATGCGGGCGCTTGCGCCGGGCGTGTACTTCGTGCGAGAGGCGCAAGCCCAGGCTCAAGCGGTCTGGAAGATTGTGCTTGCGAGGTAGGGACAAGCCGTGAAGACAAGGAAGCGGCGTCCGCCCGTCATGGTGGGCGTCTGCGCAGCAGTAGCTGTCTGCATCGGAACCGCGGCGGCGGATTGGGTTACGACGACAGTGACCGCCGGTGCAAACCCCAAGGCCCTGGCCGTGAACCCGGTTACCAATCGGGTCTACGTCGCGAACTACAACGGTTATAGCGTCACGGTGGTTGACGGTGCGACCAACGCCACAGCCAAGCTGAGCGTCGGATCATATCCCTGTGGCGTGGCGGTGAACTCGTTCACTAACAAGATCTACGTCGCGAACTCTTCGAGCAATAACGTGACGGTCATCGACGGTGTCACTAACGCTACAACCATGGTGACCGCGGGCGCGAACCCCAGAGCCGTGGCGGCGGACCCGGCCATCAATAAGGTCTATGTGACGAACGCCAGCGGCGGGAGCGTGACGGTGATTGACGGTGTGAACAACGGCACAACCACAGTGATTGTTGGCTCATACCCCATTGCCGTGGCGGCAAACCCGGTCACTAACAAGGGCTACGTCGCGAACAACAACAGCAACAGCGTGACGGTGATCGACGGTGCGACCAATGCTACAACCACAGTGGCCGTCGACTCATCCCCCGCGGCCATTGCGGTGAACCCGTCCACCAACAAGGTCTATGTCGCGAACTCCGGCAGCAGCAGCGTGACAGTGATCGACGGTGCGACCAATGCTACAACCACAGTGGCCGTCGACTCATCCCCCGCGGCTATTGCGGTTAACCCGGTCACCAACAAGGTCTATGTGGCGAACTCCGGCAGCAGCAGCGTGACGGTAATCGACGGCGTAACCAATGCTGCAATCACGGTGGCCGTCGACTCAAGTCCCGTTGCCCTGGCGGTGAACCCGGTCACCAACAAGGTCTACGTCGCGAACTCCCATGGCAGCAGCGTGACGGTAATCGACGGCGCGACTAATGCTACAACCACGGTGGCTGTCGGCTCGTATCCCATAGGTGTGGCGGTGAACCCGGTCACCAACAAGGTCTACGTCGCGCACGCCAGCAGCCAGTACGTGACGGTCATCGATGGTGCGTCCAACGTTACGAGCACAGTGTCAGCGGGTTCGAGCCCCAACTCCGTGGCAGTGAACATGGTTACCAACAAGGTCTACGTTGCGAACAGAAGCAGCAGCAGCGTGACTGTCGTCGACGGCGCGACCAACGATACAGCCACCGTGGCCGTCGGTTCATTTCCCAGGGCGGCGGCGGTGAACCCGGTTACCAACAGAATCTACGTCGCGAACTACGGCAGCAGCAATGTGACGGTGATCGACGGCGCGACCGGCGATACAGCTACCGTGCCCGCCGGTGTGAATCCCAGTGCCGTAGCCGTGAATCCGGTCACCAACAAGGTCTATGTGGCGAACTCCGGCAGCAGCAGTGTAACTGTCATCGACGGTGCGACCAACGACACGGCCACGGTGGCCGCAGGTTCATATCCAGCGGCCATTGCGGTGAACCCGGTTACCAACAAGGTCTACGTTGCGAACTCCGGCAGCAACAGCGTCACGGTGATCGACGGCGCGGCACACAACACGGCGACCGTGGCGGTGGGCCCGCATCCGGCAGCCGTGGCGGTGAATCCTGTCACCAACAGGGTCTACATCGCGAACAACAACAGCTACAACGTAACGGTCATCGACGGAGCGACCAACGACACTGCCAGCGTGACCACCGGGAGGATTCCAGTTGCTTTGGCCGTGAACCCGGTCACCAACAGGATATACGTCGCCAACCGTTACTCCGGCAATGTGACGGTGATCGACGGCGCGACCAACGCAAGGTCAACGCTGCTTGCCGGTGCGGAACCCTGTGCTGTGGCCGTGAACCCGGTCACCAACAAGGTCTACGTTGCGAACTTCGGAAGCGAGAACGTGACGGTCATTGACGGCGCGACCAACGCCACGACCACTGTGCCCGCAGATTCAGGCCCCTGGGCCCTGGCAGTGAACCCGGTCTCAGGCAAGGTCTACGTCGCGAACGTCGACGCAAACAGCGTAACCGTAATCACGGACGCGCCGGCCAACGATACCAAGGTGCGTGTCGTCTACGATGAGCTGCCGGGCGACACCACGTCGATGGGGCGGCCGTCTATGTCCGGTCTGGCCGTGAACCGCTGGACGCCGAATGCGACCAGCATCTCCGATGTGCTCAATCGCGTCGGCACAACGCAACAGCCCTGGAACCGCGCGGCCATCACCTACCAGTTCGATCCGGATTCCATCTTGTGGGCCTACAACTGGGGCACAGATTCGCTGATTCCGGGCGAGAACTTCGTCTGCTGCGCGCCGCTTGAGGACCAGGCCGCGACCACCAACAACCTCGGGCTCGGCACACCGTTCGCGGGCAACCTTGAGGTGTATCCGGTGTACCGGGTTGGCCTCGCCGGGGGCGTCGAGGAAACGCCGAGCGCCGAACTCCGAGCGACGAATCCGGCGACCGTTGTCCACGGGGTGCTCAATCTGCAACCTGCAATCTGCAATCTGAAATCTGAAATCGTCCTGCTATCTGTTGACGGGCGT
>Ga0209609_10002667_pt1 | contig 10184 bp, 7 predicted proteins | sample LakKivw325mmetaG_FD_184136 | JGI IMG/M metagenome (GOLD analysis project Ga0209609, IMG submission 184136) | Anoxic lake water microbial communities from Lake Kivu, Rwanda to study Microbial Dark Matter (Phase II) - Lake Kivu water 325m metaG... | ecosystem: Environmental > Aquatic > Freshwater...
AACCGAGAAAAATGAATGTCTTGTTTCCCCCTTCAAGCGGGTTCAGGATCACCAGTCTGCCAAGCGTTCTTACCGGAATTGAACCTGCCGGGAGCCGTGTGAGCAGGTCTCCGAACCATCCCCCGGTGATTGCACCCATAAACGTGGTGGCTATTCCCCCGTAGAGAAGCAGGCGCAGGAATTTCGTTACGCCCGGCATGAATCTGAATTTTTTCATGAAAATAATTGAAAGTATTATGAGTATCAGACCGTAGCCGGCATCGGTCATGCAGAACGCGAATGAGATTATAAAGAAAAGGGACAGGTGTGCCGTGGGATCAAGACTCCTGTAGACCGGCTTGCCGTAGAGGTCGGTCACCACCTCAAACGGATCTATGAACTTCTTGTTTTCAAGCGCTATCGGGATTTTCCCTTCTTCTTCCGTATCCGGATCCGACAGATGAAGATACGAACCGGGGAGCATCCTGCCGACGAACTCGGAAAATCGCGGCACGTCTTTTTCCTTTACCCATCCCGCAAGTCCGCTGACAAACCTTGAAGTCTTGAGTTTCTCCCTGGCTTTACGGTAGTGGACGAGAGTGTTGGCATGGTCGTAATAAACAAGGATTTCATTCTTGAGGGAAAGGATTTCCCTGACATGCCTGTCGGCCGCTTGTTCTGGCCCGGCGTTTTTCTCACGTACCGCGTCAAGCCTGCCGATGATTTCGGAAGGCCGTTTGTTCCAGCGTTTGAGACCGACTTGTTCTCCGCCAAGTTTCTCTATCTCTTTAAGTGCCTTTTCGCGCATCTCCTTCGGGAAAATAACCAGGAATATGGATCTCTTGCCGTCTCCGCCTGCGTTTTCAACCGGAAATCCTTCTATGCGTTCCGGCAGGTTCTTCTGTTTTCTGTTAAGCGCAAAAAGGCAGAACGAAAAATTCTTCATTGAGAAAAGGTCGGAGGGGATAACCTCAAGTTCCCGGATCGGCAGCAGTTCCTCCCTGAGAGAGGATATTTTCTTTTTTACGCGTTCCCTCCTGGCGGATTCGTTCTGCGCCAGGGAAAACCTTTCGTACACTTTATCAAGACGGAAGTTAAGAAGCATATCTCTTTCCTGTTCTACCGTGAGCAGAATTTTCCCGGAAGCATCCCTGCCTTCAAGCGTTCTGACAAGATTTTTCAGGAACTCGGCTTTCTTGAAATTGCTCTCTATGTCGGATTCCGTGACCTCCGACCCGAGGAAACCGAATTTATCGGGAAGGGCGTCTATCTCAATCAGTTCTTCTCTCTGGAGTCTCTTGAGAACATCTGAAGAGTCTCCGGTGAAGAACAGGTGAAACCTTTTCATCCGCGCTATCATTTACCCCGAACACTCCTTTGATACGCCCTCATCGTGAGGGGTTCTCGATTTACCGTATTATTCTTTGTTTACGGTAACGTATTCTTCGGTAAGGTCACAGCCCCATCCGGTTGCCTGGAACCTGCCTTTCTTCAGGTCAACGTCTATCGTTATAACATTTTTCTTCATCAGTTCCCGCAGTTTTTTCTCGTCATGTTTCACGGGGTTACCGTCATAGACCATTACTCCGCACATTGATACTTCTATCTTTTTGGTGTCTGTTTTTGCACCCGCGGAACCGGCGGCGGCAAGGATTCTGCCCCAGTTGGGCCAGCATCCGTAAACGGTGGACTTCACCAGACTGGAGCCGGCCACCCTCTTTGCGACCCTTCTTGCGTCTTTCCGGCACCATCCGCCTCTTACGCGGACCTCTATGAGCTTCCCGGCGCCTTCCCCGTCCGCGGCAATCATTTTTGCCAGGTTGACGCAGACCTCCTTCAGTGAAGATAAGAACTGTGCGTATTCCTCCGTGCCTTTGCGTATTTTCCTGTTTCCCGCCGTCCCGTTTGCAAGGCATACCACCATGTCGTTGGTGCTGGTGTCGTTGTCCACGGTGACCATGTTGAAGGAATCCTCAACGGCTTCTTTGATGGCCGACTGCAGGGCGGTCCTGTCTATCACCGCGTCCGTGGTTATGAAACCGAGCATCGTCGCCATGCACGGGTTTATCATACCTGCGCCCTTGGTCATCCCTCCTATGACGACTTCTTTGTGCCTGCCGGCGATACCGGTGTCAACCTGGTATTCTTTCATTACCCGGTCGGTCGTCATGATGGACCTTGCCGCCTCGGCGTGATTTTTCGCGCTCAACCTGCCGGCGAGAGCCGGTATCGCATTCAGTAACTTTTCATATGGCAGCGTCTTGCCGATTATGCCGGTGGATGCGGCCAGCACCGAGCCCGGCTTCAGTCCAAGGTTTGCGGCAAGTTCTTCGGCAATGAGACGGGTATGTTTGTAGTTCTCTTCCCCGTTGCATGTATTGGCGTTGCCGCTGTTCACAATGATTGCCTGCACGGGATTCTTGATGTTTTTCAGTGTCCACATCAGGCCGTATGACTTGAATAGGTTCGTGGTGAAAGTCCCTGCGGCCGTGCAGGGCGCTTCGGAAAAGAGAAGAGCAAGATCGTTGATTTTCTTGCTTTTTATCCCGCAGTGCATTCCCGAGGCAAGGAAGCCCCCGGGGTAGGTTACGCCTTTCCCGCGTTCTTTTTTTTCCATTGTTCCAATAAGATTTCTGCAAGCTCAATATCCGCAGGATAGGTTATTTTAATGTTCTCCGGACTGCCCGGAACCATGTATACCTTCCGCCCGATCCTTTCTACCAGTACCGAATCGTCGCTCCCGCAAAAGCTGTCCTTCCAGGCTTTTCCGTAAGCTGCCGTCAGCACGGAGTATCTGAACGCCTGCGGAGTCTGAACCTGCACAATCTTCTCCCTGTTAAGAGTTTTCTTTATTAAATTGCCTTCAAATTCTTTGATGGTGTCCCCTACCGGAATGCAGGGGATACATGCTCCGTATTTCTCCGCGCCCTTCACCACGCTGTTAAGGATTTCTTCGCTGAAGAAGGGTCTTGCAACGTCATGAACGAGTACTATGCCATCCCTGTTTTTCAAGGAGCGCAGGCCTGCGCTTACCGAATCCTGCCTTGTTTCTCCGCCGGCCAGCACCCGTATGTTCTTGTAGGCTTTCCCGAGCCTGTCCCGCCACTTTTTCACGTATTCTGCAGGCAGGACCACGGCAATTTCACGGGTTATAGTGCAAAATTTGTCCAGCGAGTGGTAAACAAGCTCTCTTCCGCCGATTTTGATGAATGCCTTGGGAGTGTTGTCAATCCTCTTGCCGCGGCCGGCTCCGGCAATTATGACGCTTATCATTTCAATTTGGCAAAGATTATCCTGCCCGTGGAGGTCTGGATGGCGCTGTCAATAATCACCTCTTTTATCCTGCCCATGTGCTTGGCGGAATTCTCCACCACCACCATCGTTCCGTCTTCAAGATACCCTATGCCCTGTCCGGCTTCCTTGCCTTCTTTCACTATCTTCAGGGAAATCTCTTCTCCGCTCATGAGCTTGGGTCTCATCAGGGTGGCAAGCGTGTTAAGATTGAGAACCTTTATGTTCTGGACTTCCGCCACTTTTGAGAGGTTGAAGTCGTTGGTAAGCATGTTTGCGCGCAGGTCCGAGGCAAGTTTGACAAGCTTTGCGTCCACGGCCTCAATTTCCGGGTATTCCGCGTCATAGACCTTGACGTCAATTCCTTCGTCGCGGCGCAGCTTGTTCAACACTTCCAGTCCGCGTCTTCCCCGCTGTCTTTTCATGTCCCCGGAGCTGTCGGAGAGTCCGTGAAGTTCCTGTATGACGAACTTGGGAACTATGATGATGTAATTAAGAAAACCGCTCTTGGCGATGTCGTAGAGGCGTCCGTCAATGAAAACGCTGGTATCAACGACCAGCAGGCGTTCGTCTTCCTTTAAACCGTGAAGAAACGGGAATACGAATCCGAGCTCCTCCACCCCTTTCAGGGCGATCATTATCCCCAGGTAGGAAAAGGCAAAATAGAGGGCAAACCGCATGTTGTTTATTTTTTCCACGTCGTCAATAGGTATGAGAAGAATGAACCCGGCAAGGAGGATGGCGGTAACAAGCCCCACTATCAGACCCGCTACAGCGAGCATGAGCTTCTTAATCGGTACTTTTTCAAGAAGTATTTCCAGTCCGACTATAATACCCGACCCCAGCAAACCTGCGATACTGCCCAGGATCCTTGAATGGGGAAAACAATAGTACCCGGTAAGAGTGCTTAGTATGATGAAGAAAGCCCGTATTACATATATTCCCATGAAAACACCTCCTCTGAATGACCACGTATGTCAGATGTTAACCATTTAAACGCTGTATTATACTACAGAACCGGAAAAAAGTAAAAATCAGGTTTTCTTGACGGAGACTTCAACGGCGTCTTTCAACCACCTTACCGGGAAGATCTGCACGGATTTTTCCTTGATGTCCTTCAGGTTTGTTTCCGGAACAACCGCCTTGTTGAAACCGAGGCGTTTCGCTTCCTTTATGCGCTGATCGGCGTTACTCACGTGCCTTATTTCCCCGGTCAGCGCAAGCTCTCCCATGAAAACGCATTCTTCTTCCGGGGGGCGGTCTTTCAAAGATGAGACGCATGAGATTGCCAGGGCAAGGTCAGCCGCAGGCTCAAGGACCTTAAGGCCGCCGCCGGTGTTGAAGTAAACATCGTAGGTATTAAGGTTGAAACGCAGTTTCTTCTCAAGAACCGCCAGGACGAGAGATATCCTGTTGAAGTCAAGACCCGTAACAGTTCTCTTGGGGACGCCGTAATAGGTGGGGGTGGCAAGACTCTGTATCTCCACCAGTATCGTCCTGGATCCTTCCTGTGAGGGAAAGATTACCGCCCCCGGCAGGGGATTGCGGATGTCCGGAAGAAAAAGCGCCGACGCTTCGGGAATTTCCGTCAGCCCTGTTTCTTCCATTGAGAATACCCCTATCTCCATGGTGGAGCCGAACCTGTTCTTTGTGGCGCGCAGGATTCTCAAGTTTGATTGCAGCTCCCCCTCAAAAGAGAATACCACGTCAACAAGATGTTCAAGAACCTTCGGACCCGCTATTACCCCCTCTTTGGTTATGTGCCCTACCAGGAAAATTGAGCATCCGTTGTTCTTCGCATAGTTGAGGAAGAAATTGGCGTTTTCGCGTACCTGTGTCACCGACCCCGGGGTTGTGGGCAGTTCAGGGTCAAAGACCGTCTGGATGGAGTCAACGATGACAAACTCCGGCTTCAACTCCTTGAGGGCATCCCTCACCGACGTCATCTCGGTTGTGGAAAGAACGTAAAGGTTACCGGAAAAGGTCTTCAGTCTTTCCGCACGCAACTTGACCTGCGTCTTTGATTCCTCGGCGCTTATGTAGAGTACCTTCCTGCCCCTTTCCGCGAGCTTTCCGGAGATGTTTAACACGAGTGTGGACTTGCCCACGCCGGGTTCGCCTGCCAGCAATACCAGGCTTCCATAGACGATCCCGCCCCCGGATACCCTGTCAAATTCACCTATTGCCGTAGGCGTTCTTGAGAATTTCTCCGGTTCTATGGCGGTTATTTTCTCCGGGCTTGCGACCGGTGAAGACATCCTGTTTCTCCTGCTTACCACTTCTTCAATGAACGTGTTCCAACCTCCGCAATCCGGGCACCTGCCAAGCCACCTTACGGACTGGTACCCGCATTCCGAACAGGCAAAGACACTCTTCTCGTTTTTTTTCATGCTATCTGGATGCGCAAGTCCGCCAAAGTCCCAGTGGCGGAAAATAAGTCCTGTTACTTGCGATGTAGAAATATCCTCCATGGGTTCTCTCTAATGTCCTTGATCAGCCCGTAGAGGTCCGTGTAGAGTTCATCATTTCTCAAAAGTTTGCCCAGGGTTCCCTGTCCTTCTTTAAGGTCGGAAACTATGACGTTCATGTTTTCGGAGACGGTATTCACGGTTTCTGCGGTCTCCTTGAACTGCTGTGTCGTATCCTGCAGAAGGACAACTTCGTGTTTTATCTGGTCAACAAGCTCTTCTTCTTTCAGCATTTTTGCGACAAGCCCCTTGCTCTGGAGGTCAGAGATGAGGCCCCGCATGTCGGCCGCGACTTCCTCAAAGGCAACAGCCGTTTCCTTTATCTCTTTCATTGATTCCGCGGCGGTCGTTCCGGCCTCCGCAAAACGCTTGATTTCATCCAGAGTGCCTTCTATTTTCGTCTTGCCGGAAACAACAAGCTCGTTTGTATTGTCCAGCAGTATGTCCACTTTCGGAGCGGTCCTGGTGAGAAGATCCTGTGTTTTTTCGTTCGTTTCCACAACGGTATCGGCAAGCCATTCAATCTTCTCAAAAGCGTTGTCTATTCTCTTTATGGCAGATGCCGAATTGTTGATGACGTTCCTGAAGTTGTTCCGCAGTTCTTCGTCTCCGGTGATCCTGCTTATGTCAGCAAGCACGTCGTTCAGGCGGACGACTATGGTCTGGCTCGTCTCTGCAAGCTTCTCTATTGAAAGAGGATTTTCCCCGTCTATTATCTCGCCCGGCTGGACGTATTCTTTGCAGGAACTGGGTGTAATCTCAATGTATTTCTCCCCGATTATTCCCAGGGCCTGTATCGTTACCCTGCTGAATTTACAGATTTTGATGTCCTGTCTAAGCCGGAGCTTCGCAAGGACCTTGGGCTGAACTTCATAGAGAATCTCTATGTTCCTCACCTCTCCGGCTCTCACTCCGCTCACCCTGACCGGAGAGCCTGTTTCCAGTCCGCTCACGTAATCAAACATCACGCCGATTTCATAGCCCCTGTACTTGCTTCTTGTCGCCTGCATGAAGATGAAGAGAAGAACTGCCAGTATCGTGACAACGATGAAAATTCCCACCCGAAGTTCAAGCGATAACCTGTCCTTTTTCATTTTTGACCCCCGGAATGATTTAAGAAGCTCATTATTATCGGGTTCCTGCTTTTCTCCTTAAGCTCGGGAAATGTCCCTATCTCCTGTATTTTTCCGTCTTCCAGAAGCGCTATCCTGTCCGAAATTCTTGAGGCAAGTTTCACGTCGTGCGTGACCGTTATGTCGGTTGTCTTGAACCTGGCATGGACCTCGGTTATGAGGTCGGTGATGCTTTCGCTCGTGATGGGATCCAGCCCGGTTGTAGGCTCGTCGTAAAAGAGTATTTCAGGTTCCGATATCAGCGCCCTTGCCACCGAGACCCTTTTCTTCATGCCGCCGCTCAACTGTTCCGGCAGAAAATCTTGAAAGGCCTCCATGCCCACATCTTTCAGGATCTCCTTTGCCTTTTCATGTATTTGTTCGTCGGCCATTTCGCTGTGGTGTATGTAATAAAAACCGACGTTCTCCCATACGCTCAAGGAATCAAAGAGCGCAGAGCTCTGGAAGACCACGCCGATTTTTTGCCTTATATCCAGCATCTTTTTTTCCGGCAGGGACGTGGTCTTCTCCCCGAAGATGTAAATGTCTCCGCCGGCAGGCTTTATCAATCCGAGGATGGTCTTCAGAAGGACGGACTTCCCGCAGCCGGAACTGCCGACGATGACTATGGATTCGCCCTTCTTCACGTCAAGGTTGATTCCCTTCAGAACCTCATTCCTTTCAAAGTCAACTTTCAGGTTCTCCAGGCTTATTATATTTTCCACATATATATTGTAAACTTTGCTTCAATCCTGTCAATTTCAACTGCATGTTGGCACATAAACGTAGAAAGGTAGTATAATTTGCAGGATGTAAAGAAAACAGTTTCGATGGGCTGAAGCAGGTTGCGCACCTTGCCGGACAGCTTTCTTCGCAAGGGACGTTTGGCCGGCTCCAGCGGCCGGCCTGCACTTGGAGAATCGCCTCACGACTCCGTGAAAAGCACGGAATGCGACCAAGCTCGTTCGGCGCTTCACACCCGCTCCAGAAACTGTCCGGCTGGTGCGTGATTACAGACTTTTTCTTTTTCCTTGTTTGGATTTGACATGGAAAGGTGGGAAAATGGACGGGATGAGACACAGGTGGGAATTTCCCCTGCCGCGCACCCATACGGGGATGCTCCTGGGAAACGGCAGGATGGGCGCGATGGTCTGGGGTGAAGGCGGAGTTCTGCGGATCACAATCGGCAGGGCGGATTTCTGGGACCACAGGGGGGCGATGGACTGGACGGAAGAGATGTCCTACGGCACGATAAAAAAATACCTTGTTCCGGGCAACGACCAGAAAGGACTGTCAAAGCTTCTCACGCCTCCTCTCCCGGAACCCGGCATGCCGAGAAAGCCTTCCATACTGCCCGTCGGGCGGATTGAGCTTGATTTCGGAGGGGATGCAACTCTTCTTCACGGAGAACTGGATATGGCGGCCGGCGAGGTGAAAATCGCATGCCGGCAAGCCGGACGCATACATTCAATACTCATCGTGCATGACATTGAGAGGGATGTTTTGTGTATCAGCCTGCCTGAAGGACTGAAAAAGCCTCGCATCTCACGCGTGCCGGCATGGAAATACGTGAAGAATGACATGGAGAAGATCGGTTTTGCTCCGCCTTCTCTCTTTTCGGCAGGGAAGAATATCGCCGGCTGGGTGCAAAACTGCCCTTCAGACCCGTCGCTGTGTCTGGCGTACCGGCTTGAAAACAGGGAGCTGTTTGTTGCCACGGCTTCCGGCAATGTCGGCGCCGGTGCAAAGAGGAACACCCTCTATCTTCTGGAAGAAGCCGGCAGGCAAGGTAGTTCTGGCATCCGGAAAAGTTGCGGTGCGTGGTGGAAAGAATACTGGGAGGGCGTGCCGCGCATCTCCATCCCCAACAAGTGTCTTGAGTTTCTTTATACCTACGGAATGTACAAGTTTGCCGGGCTGACCAATCCTTCGGGCGTTCCTGCAACGCTCCAGGGTCCCTGGGTTGAGGAGTACCAGATGCCCCCGTGGTCCAATGATTACCATTTCAACATCAACGTGCAGATGTGCTACCTGCCGGCATACCACGGCAATAAGACCGTTAACCTGCTGCCTCTTTTTGAAATGATATGGTCGTGGCGCGAGACACTGCGGCACAATGCGAGGATGTTTCTCGGGATTGATGACGGTTTCATGCTTCCGCATTCTACCGACGACAGGGCAGGGTGCATAGGCGGATACTGGGCGGGTTCCATAGACCACGGGAGCACGTGCTGGATGGCACTGATGATGCACAGATACTACAGGTACACGATGGACAGGGATTTCCTGCAGAGGCTGGCTTACCCGTTCATGTGCGGTGCCATGCGTGTATTTGAAGAGATGCTGGAATACAAGAACGGAAGGTACGCACTTCCCGTGAGCATTTCCCCGGAGTATGTTGATAAATCCGGCAGGAACTGGGGGAAGAATTCAAGCTTCCAGCTTGCCTGCATCCATGCGTTATGCGAGGCGCTTGTCTCCTCGGCCGAAGTTCTCGGAGAAAAGAAGCGGCCGGTCTGGAAGGAGATCTTGAAAAAGCTTCCGAAGGCGTCGCTGGTGGAGGCAGGGCCGTTTGATCGCAAAGACAAGAAAATGATAGGAATCTGGAAGGGAGTTCCTCTTCAAGAGAGCCACCGGCACCATTCGCACCTTGCCGGCATCACCCCTTTTGACATTTTTGACCCCGAAGATACGCAGTGTGAGGAGATAATCCGGTGTTCCCTGAACCACTGGCTTTATCACGGCGCCGGTCTGTGGTCAGGCTGGTGCGTGCCCTGGGCGTCCATGATACAGTCGCGGATGGGCAATGGTGACGCGGCGGAGCTTTATCTTGAGATTTTTGACAGGGTGTTTACAAACATGGGGCACGGGACTCTCCATGACTGCGGTTTTCCGGGGTTCTCGTTGATGGGAAGAGACTCTCTCGGAAAGACACGCAGGTATCCGGAGATAATGCAGATGGACGGGGGAATGGGCGCGGTTGCCGCCATACAGGAGATGCTCCTGCACGTCAGAAGGGGTGTGACTTACATTTTCAGGGGTACGCCTGAAAGCTGGAAAGACGTTTCGTTTACCGGGATGCTGACCGACGGTGCGTTTCTCGTTTCAGCGGTCAGGGAAAAAGGGCAGGTTCGTTCCGTAATCGTGAAGAGCCTGAAGGGCGGCACGTTCCGCCTCGCCAATCCCTGGGGCAACGACAGGATCGCCCTGAAAGAGAGTGCAGGTAAGCCGAAAATTCTTTCAGGCAAAGTGCTTTCCCTCAAAATTCGGCCTTCAGCAACTCTAATCCTTAATAATGTCCGAGCGTAAGACCGTCTCGCCCGTTGAGACTGAA
>Ga0209609_10002669_pt1 | contig 10181 bp, 8 predicted proteins | sample LakKivw325mmetaG_FD_184136 | JGI IMG/M metagenome (GOLD analysis project Ga0209609, IMG submission 184136) | Anoxic lake water microbial communities from Lake Kivu, Rwanda to study Microbial Dark Matter (Phase II) - Lake Kivu water 325m metaG... | ecosystem: Environmental > Aquatic > Freshwater...
TGGCCCCGCTGGCCCCGCCCACCTCGGGGTCGGCAAAGTTGCGCACCAGCTTGCGCAAGGTGTCGGGCTGAAAGTAGCTATTGGCGTCGGAGAAGACGATGATCTCCCCTTGTGCCTGAGGAAAGCCGCGAAGCAGCGCTCCCACCTTGCCCTGGCGCTCGGGCTGGTGCAGGAGGCGCACATTCCGCCCGGCATAGGAGCTGACGATGGCTGTGGTGCCGTCGGTGGAGCCGTCGGTGACGATGAGCAGCTCCAGCTTATCTGGGGGATAATCGAGGGCCAGGGTATTCTCGATCTTGCGCCCGATGCACGCCTCCTCGTTGTAGGCGGCCACGAGCAGGGTGACAGTAGGGGTTATGTCGCCTTTCTTGACGGGACGCGCTCGCCAGCGGGCCAGCAAGGTAACGATGAGGGCATACCCCACGTAGGTGTAGAGGATGCCTACGAGTGAGACCCAAAAGATGACTGCACAGGCAGTCCCCATGACGCTTCCCTCAGCCGACCATCTCGTGGCAGGATGCCGCGCCTACATGACAGGATGCGGCGCGCCTACAGGCGCTGCACTCCCTCCTCGGCCGCGCAGACGTATATCTCGGGGACGAGACCGGCGGCCTGGGTGTAGCGCTGGGCTACGTCGCGCTGAAAGGACCCTACCGCCTCGTTCAGCACCAGATTCACCGTGCACCCGCCGAAGCCGGCCCCGGTCATCCGCGCCCCCAGGACGCCGGCTTGCGCCCAAGCGGCCTCAACCATAGCATCCAGCTCAGAGCAACTCACCTCATAATCGTCGCGCAGGCTGACATGCGAGCCGTTCATCAGACGGCCAAACTGGGCCAGGTCGCCCGCTTCCAGGGCCTGCACAGCGTCCAGGACGCGCTGGTTCTCCGTCACCACGTGCCGACAGCGCTTGCGCGTCACCTCGTCCAGGATTTCCTGGCGCGCCAGGAAATCCTGGGGGGTAATATCGCGCAGGGCGCGCAGGCCGAGGGCTTTGGCCCCGGCCTCGCATTCTCGCCGCCGGGTGTTGTATTCGGAATCCACCAGGCCACGGCGCTTTTTCGTGTCACAGATGATCAGGCTGCACCCGGCAGGGACGGGCACCAGGCGATACTCCAGGCTGCGGCAATCAATCAGCAAAGCATGGCCGCGCTTGCCGAGGGAGATGATATATTGATCCATGATCCCGCAGCGCATGCCCACGAACTCGTTCTCCGCCTTCTGGCAAAGGAGTGCCCGCTTGACCCCGTCGAGCGCCAGCTCCCCCATAACTTGGAAAGCATAAGCTGTAGCCACCTCGATGGCCGCCGAGGAGCTCAGCCCTGCGCCGATAGGCACGTCGCCAGTGATGCACAACTCGCACCCTATGAGCTTGTACCCCGCCTGTTGTAGCGCCCAGGCCACTCCACGGGGGTAGTTGCTCCAGCGCTGGTCCTGATCAAAGCGAACATCGTCCACAGAGAACTCGCTCGCCCCCCGAAAGTCGAGGGCATAGAGGCGCACCTGGCGATCAGTGCGCGGGGCGGCGGCGATCACCACATGTCGGTCAATGGCCGCGGGCAGCACGTAACCGTCGTTGTAGTCGGTGTGCTCGCCGATGAGGTTGACCCGCCCCGGCGCGGCCACCAAGAGAGAGGGCCTGGCGGCAAAGGCGCGCTCAAAGGCCGCAGTGGCCCGCTGGCGCAGCAGCTCCAGCCCGCTTTCACTCTCAGAGCTCATCTACCCCTCCCGTCCCAATGAGCGTGATGAGATCGCGCAGGCTTCCTTGCGCGTCGCAGGCCACGGCCGACGGCGCAGCCCCACGCCCGCGCCGCACCCAAAAGGTCTTGATGCCCAGCTTGCCCGCAGCCATATCAGCATCGGCGCTATCCCCGACCATGAGGCATTCCTCAGGCTTGCGCCCCAGCCGCTCCAAGACAGTGGTAAAGTAATGGGGATGGGGCTTGCAGGCGCTCATCGTCTCGTAGGAAGTGATGAAATGATAGTGAAACTCGTCGGCACTCACGTTGGCCCAGCGCAGGCGAGCAAGGATCGCCGAAAGGGGAAACATTGGCTGGGTGGCGATGGCCACCTGATAGCCGCGCCTAAAGGCCAGATCCACCAGGACGCGCGCCTCGGGAATGACGGTCGTATGCTGGCGCAGGGCCTCAAAGTCCTTGGCGTAGAAATCGTCGAACAAGGGCATCAGCTCTTCGGGGGAGCGCCCGATGCGGGGGAAAAACTCCTGACGAAAGACCTCGGCATTGGTGCCATTGGTCCCATCGTTATAAAACATGGCCCGCATCCCTGCTTCCAGGGATTCCATGAAAAGCTGAGGAGGGCAGGCCTTGCGCATCTTGGCCAGCAAGGCCTTGAAATAGTGCTGCCCAAAGAGGTCCATATCATTGATGAGCAGCGTGTCATCCAGGTCCAAAAGTAAGGCTTTCATCTAGAAATCGCGTCCGGGGATCAGGATGATGGGCTTGGGCTGCGGCTGGCCCTTTTCGTCGCGCGGCTTCTCCTCATCGAGGGGCATCCCAGGGACGATGATCCCTGAGGTGGTGCGATGCTCGGCGGGCAGAGGCTCTTCTTCCTCCTCGGCCTCTTCGCGCGCTCGCTCTTGAGCCCGGCGTGCAGTGATCTCGCGCAGCTTGTCGCGCGCGCTGGCGGGATCGGCGTAGGGCGTGCCCGGACCGATTTGAGAGCGCAGCGAATCGGCCTTGGGCGAGAGCAGGTAAGCCATAAAGATGTGCCCGTTCTGCCGCAGGAAAGTATCCAGGGTCGCCTGGTAGTGATCTGCCGCATAGCGGTTATAAGCATTGGTGGCATAAGCCACCAGTTCCGGCTCGAACGCCGCCGGGAGGATCATGGTCATATAGGAGAGGCGCTTCACGCCCCCCAGCTCGAACAGCCGCCCAACCAGCAGGTCACCTGGCTTGATGTTGCGGGCAAGCATCTCGTCGCGCACGGTGAGGTTGCCCTGGCGCAGGCAATCGTAGAGCTCAAGCTGTCCATCCCCCGGGATGCTCAACACACGGAATACTCCGCTCACCGAGGCCGCCCAGGCCCTGAGGGTCTCCACCGCTTCGGGGGGATAATCGGCCGTCTGCGTCTCGATGAACCATTCGAGCAGGGGCTTGCGATCATCGCCGGTGGGATAGTCGTGGACGAACCATTCCAACATGCGGCGCATGTCGTCGGATGGAACCTGCCGCGCCGCCTCCACCTCATAGACTCCACCCCAGTAGAGGTTATAGGCATTGGTCAAGTCACGGGCGAAGCGCGGCGATTGCGCGGCCTCATAGAGCTTTTGGACCAGGTAAGCCTCCGCCTGGCTCAGGCTCAACTCCCTGGAGGTGCCAAAGCTATCGCGGCGCATGCAGCAGTTCTTGTACTTTTTCCCGCTGCCACAGGGGCAGGGATCGTTACGGTTTACTCTGGGCATCGCTAAAGGGCCTCCCCACATGCCGGGTCATGATCTCGGACACCGCCTCGCGATTCTTTAACCGCAGAGACCGCGGAGGACACGGAGAAAAACAAGATACCTTTGCGTTCTCTGCGCCTCGGCGGCGAGTTCGGCGTTTTCTTAAAGAATCGTCCGTGTCCGGGCTAGATAGTACCATAGGAGGGGGGAAGCGTCAATCGGGCGCTCCGGCTCACAATTCCTGTTGCCGAACGAGGTTATGAACGTCCCTGCAACCCCTTCTGCTCGCGCTGCGTATAGTAGGTGCAAGGCAAACAGCAATGAGAGGCAAACCATTCTGCGCTGAAGGGAGATCATTCAGCATAAAGAAAAGTAGATCGCTTGCCCCTCGAAGACTAGAACAAGGAGTGTAGAAGATGAACAAGCTATACCGTAGCAATACGGACAAGGTCATCGGCGGGGTGTGCGGCGGGTTGGGCGAATATCTGCATATTGACCCCCTGATCTTGCGCATCCTCTTTGTCCTTCTGGCGATGGTTAACGGCGTGGGGCTGGCCGCCTATGTGATCCTGTGGATCTTGGTCCCCGCCAGCCAGGCCACCTACACCAGCCAGGAGGAGATGGTGCGCCACAACGTGCAAGAGATCGGCCAGCGTGCCCGCGAGCTGGGCCAGGAAGCGCGCCAGGCTCTGGATAGGGGCCAGAGTGGGGCCAAGATGTCGGGCAACCAGATGCTCGTCATCGGCGTCGTGCTGGCGGCAATCGGCCTGCTAATCCTGCTGAACAACTTTCATTTGCTCTGGTGGTTCAACCTCGGCAAGCTGTGGCCGCTCATCCTCATTGCCATCGGCGGGGTGATCCTGCTCAATAACCTGAAAGGGAGGCGCTGATGCCTGAGCATAGAGGTCGCAGCCTGATTTTTCCCGTGATCCTGATCCTCGTCGGCCTGGTCTTTCTGGCCGACCAGCTCGGCCTGTGGTCCTTGGACTGGGGCAGCCTGTGGAAGTTCTGGCCGCTGATCCTGGTGTTCGTGGGCCTGGAGCTCATTTTCCGCAGCACACGCGCCAGGGGCCTCGTCTCGCTGCTCGTCGCGCTGGGGTTTGTGGCCCTGGTGGCAATCCTCCTCCTCTCCGGGGGGGCGCAGCGGCGCGGCGTCGAGCGTGAGGCGTTCAGCTATCCGCTCAAAGGGCTGGAATCGGCCACCGTGCGCCTGGAGGTGGGCGTGGGCCGGCTGGAGGTGAGCGCCCTGGACGACTCGGACAAGGTCCTCGAGGCCGACATCCGCCACGATGCCCGCGCCACGCGGCTGGTGCGCGACGTCAGTGATGAAGAAAGGGACCTCCGCGTGTCCCTGCGGACCACCGGCCAGACCCGTGCGTGGCAGCCCTTTGGCACGATCTTTGACGAGGACTGGCGCATCGGCCTGACCCCCAAGCTCCCTATAGCGCTGGATGTCAATTCCGGCGTGAACCGCTCCCGGCTCGATCTGCGGGGCCTCCGGCTGACCCGTCTGGACCTGAACGCCGGCGTGGGGGATATGGAAGTCATGCTCCCCGACCAGGGGACTTATCAGGTCTCCATCAATGGCGGCGTGGGCGCGGTCAAGATCGAGATCCCCGAGGATGTTGAGGCCCGCATCCGCGTGGATGGCGGCCTGGGGGCGGTCAACGTCAGTGGGCGCTTCGAGCGCCAGGGCAAGTACTATGTCAGCAAAGGCTATGCCAATGCGGACGATAAGGTAGAGATTGACGTGGATGGTGGGGTGGGTTCCATCACCATCCACTAAGGTCTAATCTTCGGAGCGCCGCCTGCCCCGATCCGGTCGGGGGCGGGCGGCGCTCTTTTTATCCTCCAGGGTGAACCGGGCGTTTAGGCTGCGCCCTTGGCGGGGCACCACGGCCATCCTCTCCCAACGCCGGTGGTGAGGAGGGCTTGGACCATGAGAGACTTGACCACGGGCCACAACCCCCCTATCCTTGTGGGCAGCATGCGTCAGAAGGGAGTCCACGGATGGCGACAAGCAAAACTGAAAGGCGCAGGTGGCTCGACCGGATGATCCCCCTCCCCAAGGAGGTGACGATCCGCCGCACCCTGCGGCTGCCCGCCGGCCAGATCGGCCTCGACTGTCGGGCCGGGCTGGCGCCGGTCGTCCTCACGGCGGTCAAGCTGCTCCAGCCGGTAGCGCTCGGCGCGGGGTCCGAAGGTGCTCCTTTCGTCATCCGCCTGGCGCTCAACGGCCTGCGTGGCGCGCTGAGCGCGCGGCTGGCGACATTGCCCAACGCGGAACAGGCTTACGCCTGCGTGCCCCTTCCGCGCGGGCGGGGGATGCTGCTGGTGGCAAACACGCCGCGCGGGTTGCTCTACGCCGCGCGCACCTACTTGCAGTTGCTGCGCCCTCCCGCCGTCGTCACGCCGGAGACCGAGCTGGAGATCCCCCTGGCCAGGATCGTGGACTGGCCCGATCTCGAGGAGCGCGGCCAGTGGGGCGGCAACGTCGCTGAGGATATCGGCTGGACGTCGCAGTGGAAGCTGAACACGGTCGAGGTCTGGGCGCAGGCCACCGTGGACGGGGCGGGCGTGCCGATCGTGCAAATCCCGCGCGAGCTCTTCAGGCGCGGGGCGGAGCTGGGCGTTAAGGTGGTACCCTACATCTTGCACCTGGAGCAGGTCTCGCGCTACGCCGGCCTGATGAGCCGCAAGGAGCTCCTCAGCACCCCTGATCCGTCGAAGCCTTTGCCCAGCGACTATACGCCCGGCCTGTGCATGTCCAGCCCCGATACACAGGAGCTGATCCACGGCTGGCTCGCGGCTGCGGCGGAGATCGAGGGCGTCAGCGACATCATGGTCTGGCTTTCGGAGGATGCCGCGCCCTGCTACTGTCCTCGCTGCGCCGGCAAGGAGCCTTTCGGCCTGGAGGTTCAGGCCATCGTGGGCGCTTTTGCGAAGGTCAAGCCCGGGCACCCCGGCGTCCGTCTGCGCCTGCTCACCACCCAAGGGAGTTACCGCGTCAACGGTCGGGTGATCGCGGCGGCCCCGGAGGACGTGGGGATCACCTATTACGACGGCGGGCGCACCTACGACTCGTCCCATGCCCCGATGATCTACCCCTTGCTCGAGGACTATGCCCGGAGCGGGCGCTGGCTGGGAGTATACCCGCAGATCACCCACTGCTGGCGCACCGTGTTCCCCTGGACTGCGCCCCAGTTCATCCAATACCGCGCTCAAGAGTTCGTGGACAAGGGGCTGCGCTGCATGATCGGCTATGCCGTGCCCTCGAACCGCTTTCACGAGTTCAACGTGATGGCTGTCGCCGAGTGGACCTGGAACTCGCGCGGGCGGACGCCGGCCGAGTTCGCGCGCGCCTATGCCACCGTGCGCGGGATCGCCGACCCCGAGCGGTTCGCGCGCTGGGCGGTGTTGCAGGGGGCTGCCGGCTGGGTGCTGGCCGAAAGCCGGCTGCTGCTGACCATGATCTATGAGCCGGGGCGCGGCTTGCGTGGCGTCGCCCCCGTGGATGATCACCGCTTCGAGAGCGCGGGGATCGTGCGCGTGGACGGCGTGGCGCAAGCGCAGGCTCAGGCGATCGCGGCCCTGTCGCTCGCCCACGTCTCCGGCGACCCGGCCAGGGTGGACGAATCCGCGGCCACGGTGGCAGGGCTGGAGGTGCTCGAGTTGCTCTATGCCCTGCCGGGCCAGCTCAGCGCCGAGCCTCTGGACGACCCGGCAAAGCGCGTCCTGGCCGATGCCCTTGACCGGCTGGACGACGCGGCCAACAGGCTGCGCCGCCACACCCTGGCCTGGGGCGAGCGTATCTATGCCCAGAACGCCCAGACGCCGCACACGCGCCTGCTCGACACCGCCAACGCGCTCCTGCGCACCTGCGATGCGGCGCGCAAGCTGGCTGCGGAACATGGCCTGGCCGATCCGCGCCCCGCAACCCGCCTGCAACCCCTGCGCACATGGTCGGCGGACGACTTCGCCCAGGGGCAGAAGGCGCTCCTGATGCACAGCCTGGCCGGGCTGGTTGATCCGCAGGGCGGGCTTTACCACGTGGGGCTTGACTTTGCCGACAGTGCCTGGGGAACCTATATCGAGTGGTTGGCGGTGCTGACCAGGAATCCGGCCGCGGGGAGCTATAGCGTCATCGCCGAGACCCCCGACCTGCTGGGGGCCAACGTGAACGGCGTCAGCATCTGGGAGCGCTGGAAGGAGCTGCGGCTGGCGATCCCGGCCACGCCGCCGGGGACGGAGCTGACCCTGGCGGTGCGGCTGTCGGGGATGCCCGTAGATGCGCCCGAAGGGCGGCGCACCTGTGCGGGTATTGTGAGCTTGCGGCGGGTGGGGGAGTAGCCTATAGCACGCAACGAGGGTGTGTAAGGGCGAAGCATTTGCGTCTGGTTGCGCCTTTTTATGCTCATTTCGGCATGCAAATGCTTCGCCCCTGCTCTTTTACTCCCCTCGAAGTCAGTCGGCGAGGCGCTCGACGTGCATGACGCGCTCGTTTTCGATGGTGGCGCGGAAGCGCTTCTGGCTCAGCGCGTCGCTAAAGAGCACCTCGTGATCCCCTTCCTCTTCGGGAATCAAGCGCACGTCTTTGGCCAGGAGGCCAAGCTCCTTCATCTGGCTCAGGACGCTTTTGTCGCTGATCAGCCCACTCGTGGACAAGCCCTGGCGGGCGCGCCGCAGACACTCGTAGAGGATGGCATAGGGCCTGCGCTCGGTCATCTCCCAGAAGACGTCTGCCAGGGGGGCGTCAGCCCGCAGTTTGGTCTGCCGCACGTAGGTGTTACCCCGCCGAGACCATTTGCCCACCAGCCGACGGTGCGGGCAGGCATGACATTCGCTAAAGACCTCATCCTCGCCGGAGTCAAGTCCGAAAGAGGAGCCGGCGACGGTGAGCGTGCCCAGCCCCTTGCCAACAAAGCTGATCTCGCCGTCGGTGGCGATCCAATCCCGGCGTCCCTGCGGGGTCCATACGACGGTCCAGTTGGCGTCCCGCTGACGCTGAAGCAAAGAGAACGCCGGCTGCACGGCACTGGCCCCGATGACCCCAAAGATCAGGCCTAGCTCATCATCCTCGAGGCGCGCATCCAGGATCAGATTGCCATTAGCCACCAACTGGGCGCGTCCCGATTCCAGGATATAGATCGCCATCTGCGGGAGCTGGGCCAGGGCGATATCACGGGTGATGCGCTTGATGCTCGGCCCGGCGAGGTCAAGCTGCCAGCCAGCCCTCTCCAGATACTCGCGCACCTGCGCGGATAGGGCCTCATCTGTCGCCTTGCCCTGGGAGGCGATGAACTGGGCCACCACCTCAGCCATAGCCAGCGGATCGTTTACGGTGGCCATGAACCGCGCCCGCCAGGGGTCAATGACCACCTTGGGCACGTCCGCCTGCGCCGCGAGAGACATCCAGCCTATCACCTCCGCCTGAGGCCCCAGGGCGAGCACGCGGCGGTCCGAGCCATTGGGCTGCACCATATACCAGAAATCATCCTCGGCCTGGCCCTGGTGATGGCCGACGATATACGCGCTATCGGGCGTCCAGCCGACCAAGGTAGAGGTCACAGCAGGCTCATCGAGGACCTTCTCGGCCTGCATGGTGTCCACATCCAGCACCCATAGCCCCAGGCCTTGGGTGGATTCGTCGGAGAAGCTCTTGCCCTCGCGCAACAGGTAGGCCACAGAACGCCCATCAGGCGACCAGACATGGGCGACGCTATACGAGTTGGCCGGATGCGGCCAGGTCTTGGGTTGCGGGTTCCTCCCCTCAGCCAGGCTGTAGAGGAGCAACTGCGCCCCCTGCTCGGTCAGGCGCTCGGTCAAGACGTAGCGCCCATCGGGCGAGACGAGGGCCTCGCCATCGCCCTGGACGGCAAAGGCTCCGGTGAGCTGGCCGCTCTTGACGTCGTACTGCTCGATCTCGGCGAAGGCTATCTGAGGCCCACGGGGGATCAAAAGGACCTGTCCCGCCACGTCGTCATAGTGCAGGATGCTCACCCCGCTCACATCGGGCACCAGGATTCGGCCGCCCTCTGCGCCGTTCTCGGGAGATAGCGCCCGCAGCTCGACGTTGCGCCCAAAGATCTTGGCGGTGGAATCGGGCACAAGCGCCTGGTAGAGCAGCCCCGTCCCCGAAGTGCCCCAACGCACCTCGGCCAGGTCAACCTGGGCTGTAGTCTGCACCTGGAAGCTGCGCAGCGCCCCTACCCGCAAATCCACGATGTCCACATTGCGCCCCTGGGCGGCAGCCAGGACTCCCTGATAAAAGTCGCTGGCCTCCATTTGCGGCGCTACGGCCACCTCCACAGGCTCCGCCCCGAAATAGTCGCCCCGGTAGAGGCTGCTGCCCCGCGCATAGATGAGATGCTGCCCCCCTACTGGGCTGATGGGCGACGGTGAGGGAGTCAAAGTGGGCTGCGGAACCTCCGTAGCGGTCGGCTCCGGCGGGGGCGCGGTGCTGGTGACCGTGGGTGCAGTTGTTGGCACCTCCGTCGGTACCTGAGTGGGAGGTACGGGAGTAGGGGCCACGGGAGTATCCGTGGCTTGGGGGATCTCGGTGGCGGTGGCCGTCGCCGTGGGATAAAGCTCCCTTTGCAGACGCTCGATCAGGCTACAGCCCGTGAGCGAGCAAAGGAGCAACACGGCCAGGAGGATCCCCAATCTTTGCACGAATTTACGCTGGTTTTGCCCCATGAGTATCTCCTGCGATCTTCAACTGGTCCTGGGAGTGCCCGAATGGACACAAGGACAAGCTCACCATCGCAGTGTACACGATAAT
>Ga0209609_10002670_pt1 | contig 10179 bp, 9 predicted proteins | sample LakKivw325mmetaG_FD_184136 | JGI IMG/M metagenome (GOLD analysis project Ga0209609, IMG submission 184136) | Anoxic lake water microbial communities from Lake Kivu, Rwanda to study Microbial Dark Matter (Phase II) - Lake Kivu water 325m metaG... | ecosystem: Environmental > Aquatic > Freshwater...
GCCCAGGCCCGATCCCGCGCGGCAGGGGCAGATCGTGCCCGTCCAGGTGCGCCTGGCTGAAGAGGAGATCGCCACCAAGGTCATTGACTTTTTGCTGGAGGGAGAAGACGTCAACCTGGCCGATGCGCGGGTGATCGTCGCCGGAGGGCGCGGCGTGGGCGGGCCGGATGGCTTCAAGCCCCTCAGGGAGTTGGCCCAGGTTTTGGGCGGGGCTGTGGGGGCCTCTCGCGCGGCGGTGGATGCGGGTTGGATCCCTTATGTCCATCAGGTGGGGCAGACGGGACGCACGGTGCGCCCTGACCTCTATATTGCCTGCGGGATTTCGGGCGCGATTCAGCACCGCGCAGGGATGTCCACCTCGCGGGTGATCGTGGCCATCAACAAGGACCCTGAAGCGCCGATCTTTGACCTTGCCACCTATGGACTTGTGGGGGACCTTTTCGAGATCGTCCCCGCCTTGACGGAGCAGTTCCGCAAAAAGCTGGCCAGGCGATGACGCGCATCGAGATCAACCCCGCCTGGTGCAAGGGATGCTACCTATGCGTCAGCTTTTGCCCGCGCGGGGTGTTAGGGATTGACCAGGGCCGCTGGGCACAGGGGGTTCATCCTGTCTACGTCCGCCAGGTCGAGCGCTGCACCCTCTGCCGCAACTGTGAGCTGCTTTGCCCTGATCTGGCCATCGAGGTCGTAGAGGAGTAGAAAATGTTAGTAGTGTGCCCGTGAGGGCATGAGCACCTCACGGCGCTACTACAAACGTGCGATGGGCTGCGAGGAATAGATGACACCAAGTGGCTGGCAAGTCATCCCCAGCGTGCTCAAGCCGGGGCGCTACTTTATGCAGGGTGACGAGGCCTGCGCGGAGGGCGCTATCGCCGCAGGCTGCAACTTTTTCGCCGGTTACCCCATCACCCCGGCCACGGAGATCATGGAGCAGATGGCCCGCCGCTTGCGGGGGCTTGAGGGGCGCGTCTTTATCCAGATGGAAGATGAGATCGGCTCCATCGGCGCGCTCATCGGGGCCTCGTGGGCCGGGGCCAGGGCCATGACGGCCACCTCCGGGCCGGGCCTGAGCTTGATGCTAGAGAATCTGGGCTACGCCATCATGACCGAGACGCCTCTAGTGGTAGTGGACATCCAACGCGCCGGCCCCAGCACGGGCCAGGCCACGCGGCCCGCCCAAGGGGATGTGATGCAGGCCCGCTGGGGCGCGGGGGGCGATTATGAGCTGATCGTGCTCGCCCCCTGGTCCGTCTCGGAGATGTATTATGAAACGGTGCGCGCCTTTAACCTGGCCGAGCGCTTCCGCGTGCCCGTAATTCTCCTCGGCGACGAGGGAATCGGCCACCTGCGCGAGAAGTTGGTCGTGCGCGCGGAGACCGAGGTTTACACCCGCCTCAAGTCGCCGGGGGCTGCCCCCTTTGGCCAGGCCGAGGTGCCGCCGATGCCCTCCTTCGGTGAGGGGGAGCAGCTCTTGGTCACTGGCTCTACCCACAACGCGCGCGGCTATCGCCGCACCTCGGAGAAGGAGGCGCAAGGGGAGCTGGTGGAGCGCCTGGGGTATAAGGTCAGCGCCCACCACCAGGAGATCATTCGCACCGAGGCCCTGCTGACCGATGGAGAGGAACTGGACGTCCTGCTCATCGCCTTTGGCTTTACAGCGCGCAGCGCCTATCGCGCCGCCCAGGAATTGCGCCGCGAGGGGCTGCGGGCGGGGCTACTGCGCCTGGCGACGCTTTGGCCCTTCGCTGAGGAGGCCGTGCGCGAGCTGGCTTCCCGCGCGCGGCGGGTGCTCGTGTCGGAGATGAATCGCGGCCAGGTGCTGCGCGAGGTGCAGCGCCTGGTGTCCCAGGCGCGAGATTATCATCGCACGGATGGCGAGGTCATCACCCCCGGGGAGATCATCGCCGCCGCCAAGGGCTGGTGCGCATGAAGCCGGGGACGAACGCCTCCATCAAGCGCATGGTCCGCCCTGAAGCCTTCCCCACGCCTTTTTGCCCTGGCTGTGGTCACGGCATCCTCATGGGGGCCATCCTGCGGGCGATTGACGAGCTGGGCTGGGATATGAAGGAGATGCTTTTCGTCTCCGGGATCGGCTGCGGGGGATGGATTCCCAGCCCGCATTATGCGGCGGATACCCTGCATGTGACCCACGGGCGGCCCATCGCCTTTGCCACGGGAGCCAAGCTCTTTAACCCCAAGCTCAAGGTGGTGGTGATCGGCGGTGACGGCGACATCGCCTCCATCGGCGGCAATCATCTCATTCACGGGGCGCGGCGCAACGTGAATATGACGGTCATCTGCGCCAACAACGGCATCTACGGCATGACCGGCGGCCAGGTGACCCCCACCACGCCCCAGGGCCGGCGCACCGTGACCACGCCCGAGGGCAATCCGGAGCGGCCCTTTGACCTCAGCCAGTTATTGGTGGCTGCGGGGGCCAGTTATGTGGCGCGGTATTCGGTCTACCACGTGCGCCAACTGATCACCGCGCTCAAGGTGGCCTTGGAGCATCCTGGCTTCTCCTTCGTCGAGGCGCTCACCTCTTGTCCGGTGCAATATGGGCGGCGCAACGACCTGAGCACCCCGACGGCTATGTTGGAGTATTTTCGGGACACTTGCGTGACCATCGCCCGCGCACGTACCATGACTCAGGAACAGTTGAAAGACAAGATCATCATCGGCGAGTTCATCAGTTAGCCATGTCCTTCGATTACACCCTCGAACAGATTGAGACCCTGCGCGACATCCGCTATCACCGTAAGCCGGAGCTGCGCCTCCAATCGGAGCAAGAGGCGTTGCGCTTCATCAACGAGGTGGGCTTTTGTTTCCTCTTTGGTGACCGGGATGTGGAAATCCCCACCCTTTGGGCAGCCATCTGCGGCAGCCGCCGTGCTGTGCCCAATGAGCACTTTGATCGAGAAGTGGGGCTGACCTGGGATTGGAAGGATACCCTACCCACGCGGGGCGAGGTCTACTATGGCAAGCTGCTGCGCGGCAAGCCCACGCTGGTCTCCCTGGAGCTACTGCCCCACTTTTATGCCCTCTCCCCCAACTATGGCAGTATCGAGGACTACCTGGAGCAATATGAGGAGGGGCGGCTCAGCGTCGAGGCTAAGAATATCTACGAGGTGCTGCTGAAAGAGGGCGGCATGGCCACCAGCCGCCTGCGCCAACTGGCCGGTTTGGCCGGCGGGGGGGTCGCCGCGCGCCGCTTTGACCGCGCCCTGGCCGAGCTGCAAGTGGGTCTGAAGATCGTCAAGGTGGGCATCTCCGACGCCAACCGGTGGGGCTATGCCTACGTTTACGACCTATTCCTGCGGCGCTTCCCGGAAATCCCGGAGCTGGCGCGCCAGATCAGCTCCGATCAGGCGATGGCCACTCTACTCTTGCGCCACCTGCACAACGTGGTGGTGGAGACGGAGCGTGCCGCCCAGCACCTCTTCCGCTGGGAGGATTGGGAGTGGGAGCGGCTAATGCGCCGGCTGACGGAGCGCGGGCTGGTGCAGCACGTGCGCGTGGAGGGGTTGACGGGAAAATGCCTGGCAGAAAGCGAATCGGGATGATTCGCTTGAGTGACTGTACTACCAGGCCCACGCCCTTCAGGCTTCTGGGCTGGCCTCGCTTCGGGCGAGCTGCAAGCGCCTCGCCTCACGCCAGCGGAGGCCCAGGATGAACAGGCTCAGCACGCCCACCACGAGCTGGCCAATGAAAACGTCCAACCCCGGCAAGGGTAGCTCGGATATCACTATCGGTATCCCATCCCACAAGCCGTGCAGGATCACCACAAGCAGATAGGCCCCGAGGACCTTGAGGTCGAAGTGATAGCCCCGGGCATCGCTCTCCCGAAAGAGGATGCTGGTCAGGATGGCCGTCCACGTCCCATGTCCCACAGGCGAGGCCAGCGCCCGCACCAGGGTCACGACCACTGTGGCCGAGAGGCTTCCTCCGCTGCGCAAGAAGGCTGTGAAGGCGTAGCCGACGCTCTCAAAGGCCGCAAAGCCCATGCCGGCGGCCGCGCCCAGAACAAGCCCATCCAACTCTGAGTCGTGGCGGCGGCGCCGGGCGATCACCAAAACCCCTAGAATCTTGACAAACTCCTCCACCAGGCCGACCACAAAGGCGGCCGGCAGGGTCTGGCCATGGATGAGCAAAGGCTCCAGGATGGAGGCCGCAAAGACGCCGAGCAATCCGCCATAGAAGAAGGTCATGGTGGTAGTGGGCATGGTAACCTGGCTGAGTTGCCGCCGCTCGTAGAAGAAGAACACATAGGCCACCGGCACCATGAAGCTGCCCACGATGACCACGGTGGGAAAGAGGTTCGGGTTTCCGGTCAGGACCAAAAGCGCAATCCCCAGAAAGTACAGGCCCAAGGCCATCAGCAACACGCGCCACCAGGAACTCGCTCTTGGCACTTTGACTGGCGTCGGTTGTAGTGTCTCTTCGGACATGCTCCACCTCCCCTTGGTAGCCCGCCCAACAACTTCTGTGAATGTTAGCGCACCCACGACAGCCATGGAGAGCATAGCATAGAAAGGCCCGGCAGAGCAAGTCTTGAGACGTTGACGCCAGGCAGGGATGCATGTATCCTTTGGGCTGGCAGCATCCATCCTATGGAGTGAGGGTATGCAAACGGAGCAACGTCATCTATCAGGCAAAATCGCCTGGGTTACGGGCTCGTCGCGGGGGATGGGGCGGGCTATCGCCGCCCATCTGGCCAGTTGCGGGGCCACGATGGTGGTACATGGCACCACACCCACCTCCACGCGCGCCTTTAACGAGGCCGAGTCACTGGAGGCAGTGGCCAGAGCCATCGCCGCAGAGCACGGCGTGGAGGTCCTGGCCGTGCATGGCGACCTCACTGATGCGGCCGAGGTGAAGCGCATCGTGGGCGAAATCCGGGCGCGCTTGGGGCGCATTGACATCCTGGTCAACTGCGCTGGCGGGGATATCGGCGCGGCGGGAATCAACGCGCCCCTGGCGGGCAAGCCGGCCCAAAACGACGCGGTCATGGTTTCTGTGGAGGATGTCAAGGCGGTATTGGGCCGCAACCTGATGACCTGCATCCTGGTTTGCCGCGAGGTGGCCCCGGAGATGATGGCCCGCAAGGCGGGCAAGATCGTCAATATCGGCAGTATCTCCGGCTTGTGGGGCACGGTGGGATCGGCGATCTATGCCACGGCCAAGGCCGCGGTGCACGAGTACTCGCGCTGCCTGGCCATGCAGTTGCGCCCCTACGATGTGGCGGTGAACGTGGTCGCCCCTGGCGATACCATCACCCCGCGTTTCCTGGCCAGCCGCTCTATTGACCAGGACAAAATGGTCACCGGAGGCACGTTGGACCGCTACGGCCAGCCCATCGAGATCGCCCGCGCGGTCGAGTTCCTCGTTTCCGAGGGGGCTTCCTACATCACCGGCCAGGTGCTGCGCGTGGATGGCGGCCGACAGTGCTGGCCGGCATAGAGAAAGGATGAAGTAGGAAGGATGAAGGATGAAAACGGCGCTAAGGCAGCTTTGACTTTCATCCTTCCGCCTTCATCCTTCATCCTTTTCCCTTGTCCTCGCTGGCCAGGAGCTTGAGGAAGGCTTCGGCCTCCTCGGCGCTCATATCGTCCTGGATCGCCAGCAGGAACCCCTTGCCCCCCAGGGTCCTGACGATGTTCAGCGCCCCCTCAGCCTTGACGTACACCTGACAGAGCTTGCCCCCCTCGATGATGCGCTTGAGCAGATGAGGCCATTGGTCCGCCGGCGGGTTGCCGTCGCCGGGAATCCACTGAATGCCGCGCAGCCTGGGGATGCTCAGGAGCAAATCCAGATGGGGGATTTGGCCCGGCCCATCCCAATGGTAAAAGCCGTTCTCCAGGTGCTCGCAGCAGGCCGTCAGGTCGGGGACGACGAAGCGCTCGAACATCTGCGGCGAGATCATGTAGGCAAAGTCGCACTGCATCATATAATTGGTCTCTTTGGACCAGATCGGCGCCCAGGACGAGCGACCGCGACAGGGGGGATGGATCAGCGCGTCCAGCTCGTCATAGTAGCGCAGCCACAACTGCGTCACCTCGCGCACCAGGCGATCTGTCTCTTCCGGGGCGTCGTAGAGGTCGTAGAGCAAGCCCTCGGTGGTGCGCAGGGAGGCGAGAATGTCCAAATTGCCCCCCAGGTCGGTGTGGCTCACCTGAACCTGGCCCTCCCAGACGTTGAGTGCGGCGCGCGTCAGCTCCTTGACCCGCAACCACCAGGGATTATCGGGCTGATAAGCGAGATGGATATCTCTGGCCGCGCGCGGCTCGGCCGGCTCAAACCAGACCGTCTCCAGGACGCTGTGTACCTTCGCCCCCAGGAAGCCGGCCATGATCCCCGGACCAAAGTTCACCCACCAGCGGGGGTAAGCATCGCCATAATAGCGCGTGGCCTCAAGCTGGGGCGTGAAACGGGCGATCACCTCCTCTGCGGGCATGCTGAAAGGATAATTGCTGATAAAGCCATAGACCTCCGGATAAGTGACCTTGGGATCGAGTTCTATCCCTGTGAGGTAAACCAGGGGGCGCGGCAGCTCATGCGCCCACCAGGCGCTATAGTCGCGCTCAATGCGCTCCCAATCCGCGTCATCGAAATGCAGACGAATGCTCATCCATGCCTCCTAGTGTAAAGATGAGAGATGCTGTGTGGGGACGAAGCACTTGTGGCGAACTGCGTTGTTTTATGTTCATTTCGTTACGCAAATGCCTCGTCCCTACCTGTTATGACAAGAGATACCAACGCAGGCCGTCTCCCAAAAGAAGGAGGAGCCAGGCTAGAAGCGCAGGATAAACCCAGCCGGCAGCGATCGTCAACCCCAGGAGTATGCCGGGCAGCATATGTCCGCCCCAGACGCCGGCATTGGTAAGCAAGGTGAGCTTGCCCCCACTACTCTGGAGGGTCCGGTAAGCCTCCCCACCCTTGCGCCCTGCCGTCGCACTCCACTGGCGGAAGGCCAGCAAGCTCGCCACAACGGCCAGGATGACCACGCTCAACAGACGCTGATCCGCGACGGCAAAGTGGGCCTGAAGGCTTACGGTCAGCCAATCGCCCAGCAATCCCAGCTTGATGGGCGTCAGCCAGAACGAGAGGAGCGGAAGGTAAGGCTCCGCGTCATCTTCCCGCAAGTGGTAGTCGCTCAGGGTGATGATCAGCATAGCCGCCAGGCCGGCGGCCAGGGCCACAAGCCTGGCCCACTGGGCCTCCTGCCGGCCAGGTAGGATCGCGACAAGGTAGGCCACAGCCCCCAAAGTGGCCCCGCCGAGCGCCGCGCACTCGCCGCGCAGCCAGCCCAGAAGCGATGCTCCCTCCGCCCTGGCCGAGAGTCGGCGCAATCTCAGAAGCGCCAGGACCAGAGAGACCAGCAGGCTCACGGCGGGCAGAAGAGGCCCAAGAATGCTCCACAACGCCGCCCACCCCTGGCTGCCAAGGGCACCCACGGCATAAGGCACCAAGATACGCTCGACAACCCAGGCCCATCGGGGCCTTCTGAACTCGTGCCAGTCACTGGCAGGCGTCGTGCTCATAGCCAACTCCGGTCAGTGGTGCGCCGCAACATGTCTTTCATCCCTCCTATCGCTTGCGGACGAGGGGCAAATAGAGTGCTTGCGTTGGGCCAAGGGTTCGAGTCGGCGTCCCCGTTGATGGGGTCACAGAGGCTGTGGGCGTGACTGTTGACGTGCGAGTGCTTTGTGGGGTTGTCGCCTCCAGGGTGGAAGTGGATGTGGGGGACAAGGTAGGCTCCTCGGGTGTCACGGTCGCTGTGGGCGAGGGCGTGGGGGGCTGGGTGGCGAAGAGAGTCTGGGTAGGCGCTGGCAGCGCCCACTTGACGATCAGCCGCGGCCGCTTCTCACGATCAGTGGCCAACTCATGAGAGTAAAAGCGCTTGGCGCTGCTGGAGACATCCTCATCGCCGATGAGCATGAGGCCATCATTGGGCACACCTTGGAGCCACTTTTGCACCAGCCCGCTCACATCCAGGCATAGGAAATAGCCCCGAGTCGGCGTGGGTTGGGGATGCTGCGCAGGGACCTGGCCTGAGCCATAGCCTTCAGCGTAGCTCGCGGAGTGCGCATTCCATGTAGCGCTGCTCTCATCCCAGGTGCTGGTGATGCGATACGCGGTAACGGTCAGCGGCAAGGTGCGCGTGACCTCGCTGTAACGGAAGAGCCTCAAGGTCGCCGCGAGGGGAGTCGCCCCGGCCACGGGAGCCTGGGGCAGAGGGAAGCGCAAGAGCGCGCGAGTGTCTCCCGAAAGGGGATCATCGCCCACCAATAGATATTCTTGCACCCCAAAGGCGCTCCTGGGGAATCCTGCAGCGAGGAAGGCATCGGCCTCCGGCTCGGATATGGTCTCGTCCCCTGGCCCGCCGGTCGTATCGGCCCAGGCGCGGATCATGCTGAATCCCACCTCAGAAGGGTCCGGCCAAAGGGCATAGTGCTCGCGCCAGACGCCGGGAGCCACTTGATAGTAGCACACTCCTCTGGGGATCCCGGTGGAGATGTCGCTCACCACAGAAGGGACTTGGCCCTCAGTGCCGCTCACGTACTCGATGGCGACGAGAAAGGGCTGCGGGAAGGCAATTGAGGCGGTCTCAGTGAGCGGAAGGCTGACCGAAAGCGCGCTATCAAGGGCGAGGGTGAACGTGTATGGCGAGGAACTCCTTAATAGCACCCCCGGACGCCCGTCGAGCAGCGAGTAAACATGGCCGCGCAAGGTCACGGTATTCGTGTAGCCCGAAAAGTTGAAGAGATAGCACTCGACAGATTGGACGGTCAAGGGGTATTGCAGACTGGAAGCCTGAAGCACTACGCCGAGCTGGTCGCCAGCCTTCCAGCCCGTCGTGTAGCCGTAGGCGATGTTCGTGTCGCGCTGCAAAAGTAGGGGTGAAGCATTTGGGATGGATTGTACTGCTTTGTGCTCATCTTGCCACCCAAATGCTTCACCCCTACCCCCAGGATTTCGGACAGAAGCGGGCAGAGGGAGAAGCGGATAGGATGCCGCCACGCGCTCCGTGCCGACCCCGCTCCTGGCCGCGGAGACGCCCCACCCAAGGGCCACACCGAGAACGAGCAAGAAGACCAGGCCCGTCCAGGCTAAGGTCGCCCTGGACATTTCCCTTTCCCCTTTCCCCCATGCGACGCTTCTGACAAGGCCAGGCCATGTTTGCAAAGAAAACGCACGCCATGGCGCGATGAAACGGGCACAAGGCCCTAGGCTACGACGACTGTTTGCGGACACGCCCTAGCCCGGCCAGTATAGCCTGGATGCCGAGAGGCCGTCAATCCTGGTGGCTCTCCCCAGCGTGAACCCGTCGCGGCAGCGTAGCCGCCGCCACAACCACCATTGCCAGGCTCAAGGCCGTCGTGAGGTAAAAGGTGGGGATCAGCCCCAGATGATCGGCAAAGACGCCGCTCACCGCTGGCCCGGCGACCATGCCGATGGCATAGATGGCCTGGAAGAAGCCCATCGCCGCGCCGCGCTTCTCCTCCGGCACGGCCAAGAGCGCGCTGCCCATCAGCACTGGGTAGGTCAGCCCCTGGCCCACTCCATGCAGCACCCGCGACAGGATCAGCGGGTTGACGGCCCGCAGCAAGGGCACGAGCAGGGTAGATAGGGTGATCAGGCCGCTGCCCAGGACCACCGTCCAGCGGATACCCAGGCGGGCGTTGAGGTGCCCGGCTCCAAAGGCCATGAGCGTGTTGGCGGCCTGCCAGACGGACATCATCAGGCCGAGCTGGGCCTTGTTCGCCCCCAGCTCGGCGGCATAGATGGGCACAAAGCTCTGCGTCATGGCCCAGGAGATATACTGCCCGGATAGGGCCAGGAGCGAAGCGATGAGCACCAGCGGCACCTTGCCCACACTCAACAGTGTAGAAATGGCGAGGGGCTTACCGGTGGCCCTCTCCGGCTCGCGGATGAGCGCCAATAGCCCTGTGGCCGCCAGGCCCAGGCCGATCCCCACCCAAAAAGGCACCCTCACGCCGGCGACCTCGGCAAGCTGTCCCCCTAGCGCCGAGGCCAGCGTCGAGCCCACGCCGGTCAGAGCCGCGGCCATGCTCGTGGCCTTGACGACCTCGTTCTTGGGGTAGTTAGCCACCAAGAGCACCGAAAGCGGCACCCAGCATCCCGCCGCCACGCCCGCCAGGCCGCGCCCCACGACGA
>Ga0209609_10002672_pt1 | contig 10175 bp, 12 predicted proteins | sample LakKivw325mmetaG_FD_184136 | JGI IMG/M metagenome (GOLD analysis project Ga0209609, IMG submission 184136) | Anoxic lake water microbial communities from Lake Kivu, Rwanda to study Microbial Dark Matter (Phase II) - Lake Kivu water 325m metaG... | ecosystem: Environmental > Aquatic > Freshwater...
GATGGAGATGGCGGGGGAAACCGTCCCTTCTCCTCTGGCCGGCGGACAAACGGGCGTGGAATCAATGGTTTCTGAAATCAGCGGCGCTGTCACGGTTCCGCCGCTCCGCCCGCAACCTGCAGCGAGTGAGAACGCAGACAACATCACGAGGACCCAGAACCCACTCCTCATCTCATTGCCTTTCGGCCCACCTGACTACCTTTCAGACGTCAACGCCCAGGAAAATGCGCAGGAGGAAGCCTATCAAGAAACTGAACGCGGCCACGCTCAGACTCAGCCCCGCCATCTCCAGAAACCGCTTGGCGAACGGCTCATCTTTGGCTACGGAGATATAGTAATTGAACAAGGCGATGATCAACACGGCCTCGACCAGCGTGCAGGCCAAACACAAATAGTAGTTCGTCAGCAGCAGATAGGGCAGGATGAGCAGCAACACGGTAATCAGATAGGCCACACCGGTATAAACCGAGGCCCTCAGCGGATTCTTGACCGTCTTCTCCGCCTTCGTGGAGAGGTACTCGGAGGCGGACATGGAAAGCGCGGCGGCGATGCCGGTGATCGAGCCGGTCAGGGCGATCAGCTTCGTATCTCGCAGGGCCAGGGTCAGGCCCGCCAGCGCCCCGGTCAGCTCGACCAAGGCATCGCTCAGGCCCAACACCATAGAGCCGGTATAGCGCAGCCTCTCTTCGTCCAGCATCTGAAGCAGCGCCTCTTCATGCTGCTCCTCTTCATGAGCGATGGCCTCAGCGTCGGGGATCACCCCTTGCAGTTGCCCATAGGTATCCTGAGCGCCTTCCTCCCCCCGCTCCATCAGCTTGACGCCGAAGGTGAAGCCGAAAATCCGGCTGATCCAGCAGTACTTCCGGACCTTCAGCGAGTCAGGAGCCACATCCTGCTGGGTATAGCTGCGCCAGCGGTGGTAATGCTGCAGCTCGTCCTGGGCGATCTTTTCCAGTATGCGCCGGTTTTCAGGGGATTTGATCGTCCGGGCCAACTGGCCATAAATGTGATGCTCGGTGATCTCGTTCCTCTGAAAAGCCAGCAGCTTCTGGCGCAGGTCCTCACTGAGATTCATTCTTCAGCTCCTTTCATAGGCACGCGCCGCCCACAATTCGGGGTAGTACTTGGGAGCGAGGCAATAGCGAAAGTATTTCAGGGTCGCGGCCCACTACGCCAGCTCAGACCGCGAGTGGCGGGCGAACAGATATTGTTCCCGGCGCATGTCGGTCATCGTGTGCCTGACTGGTTTCGGCCCGTACTGTGCTGCGCCCCTGAAACTGGAGGCATCTGGGCGCTTCTTACATAACAACCAACAGAATGATCTCTGCAAGTGGTGTGAGAACACCTGCGACCATCCCACAAATAGCCGCAGGTTTCCTTGGATGCTTGCACAGAACCGAGGCCAACCCGACGGCAAAACCCAGGACGCCAAAATTTACCATTAGCCCTTCTATGAAACCCGCAATTTCCGGTACGGCCTTATTTGGGGAAAGAATGATTGAGATTATCGCCCCAACAAAGAAGCCTATAAAGCCCAAGAGTGAAAAAACTCCCAACGCACACCCTGCCCACGGGAACACTCTTGCTGAACGATCTGGAGCCAATCTGCTTGAGCTAGATTTCCCCCTTCTGGGTTGATCTCTGCTCTTCGAAAGCTTGGGAATCTTCGGAAAACTCGAAAGGCCAGGTACCATTCAATGATCGCGAAAATGATCCAGAATACCTGTCCGCTAGCCAAATTGCTTATACCCGCCCAGGCCATGGTAGATGGGGTGCTTGGTAGCTCGATTTTTACACCTTCAAATTCATCCCCTTGTTGATACATTCTAACCCTCCAGGCAAGGTTCAGAACCACTATGCACTTCTCGAACAAGGTACTATACGAAGGAACCCCGCCACCTGCCAGTATCGTAGCCTTCGCCTGCACCTATGTCAAGCGAAATGCGAGCTTGCCCGGCGGATGGCGTCAGCAGGGGATCATGTTCCAGGGCAGAGAGGTCAGCCACAGACACGAGGATAGGATGGGACAGGAATCGGGTCTATTTCTATGCCGGCGCAAGAGCGCGCACGTGAAGAATCTCCTCGCGGCACATCGGACGAATGTCCGACGCAGCAAGCGTTACTACGGCAATGGTCTTGCCTTCGCCCGTAACAAATTCCACTTCAAAGGCTTTTCCATCTGTATAGCAATGAACCACCGCCCCAACATCGCCCCGTTTGAGACCGTAGGCCTCCAAATCTCGGGCAAGGACCACAGTATCCAGTTCCCGAATCATCCTGAACCACTCCTTCTTCATCCAACTACCCCATCGGATGCGCTGTCACAAATCGAGGATCCTCCTGCTCTGTTTCTATAATCCATATCGTCCGCACGTGGACAGTAACTCCATAGGGCGCCCTTAGGAGGCCGTCAATGACGTACTTCGTGCCATGTGGAGAAGAGACGCTCTCTACTACCTCCCCTGCGTGCGCAATCGCCAACAACCCCTGCTCAAGCTGTTCAGCAGCGGCCTCGTCGAATCCAAGCGAACGGAAGAATCTGGCCTTTGACTTCCCAATGGCATGCGTTTCCGAAAGCAGATAGCCGGCAATCTTGTTCGGCGGAATGTACACCTTTGCCTTGTTCGGGAGTTGCGTTGGGGACATACTCACATTCTAGGATGATCGAGAGTTTGACGCAACTCCCATCCCCCCGTATAGTCCGTGATGTCCGGATCATCCCTTTGGAGCAAGCTGCGATGAGCGACACCTGTGATGTCCTGGTTATCGGCGGCGGGGGCGCGGCCCTGCGCGCGGCCATCGCTGCCCACGAGCGCGCGCCGGGCCTGGAAATCGTCCTGGTGACCAAGGGGAGCTTGGGCCATAGCGGGGTGACGGCCACGGCCTGCTCCGACCGCATGGCCTTCCACGCTACGCTTCCCACCACCGAGCCGGGCGGCTCTGACGCCTGGCGCTTCCATGCCGATGACATCTACCGTATCGGCGGTTGCGTTTCCGATTGGGATTTGGCCGAGGTGCTGGCCAAGGGCGGCGCGGAAGCCTTTGCCTACCTGGATCATCTGGGCGTCCCCTGGGTGCGCCGCGCGGACGGCACGGTAGATCAGTTCGTCACCGACGGCTCGCTCTATGCCCGTGCCTGCTACACGGGGCCTTATACGGCCAACCACATCGAAGAGGCTCTGCTTCGCCGGTTGAGGGAGCTGCCCATCCGCGTCATCGAGCACACCCTAGTGGCCGAGCTCCTGCTGGATGAAAAGCGCGCGCAGGTGATCGGGGCCGCGCTCGCCTCGGAGCGTGATGGGCAGATCAGCGCCCTGGGGGCCAAGGCCATCGTCCTGGCCACTGGCGGGGCCGGGCAGGTCTTTGCGGTGAACGTCTATCCCCCTGATTGCACGGGGGATGGCTATGCCCTGGCCTATCGCGCGGGGGCGGAGCTGGTCAACCTGGAGTTCATCCAGCTTGGCCTCTGCTCGCTCAAGACCGGGCTAGCCTGCTCCGGGGATATGATGCGCGCCCTGCCGCGCCTGGTCAGCGATTGGGACGAGGAGTTCCTGGCACGCTACTTGCCGGGCACGTCCTGTACGGAGATGTATAACCTCCTCTTCGCCAAGGGCGCGAGCTGGCCTGTCTCGGTCAACGAGCCTTCGCACATCATTGACGTCGCCGTGGCCCGGGAATTAGCCGCCGGGCGGCGCGTCTTTTTGGATTATGCCCGGGACCCGCAGGGCTTGGGCTCATCGCGGCAGGATGCCGCGCCTACGCGGGTGCGTGCGTGGTACCAAAGCAAGGGGCTGGATATCGCTGATCCCCGCGCGCGTAGCCCGCTCGGACGGTTGCGGGCCATCAACCCTCCGGCGGTAGAGTGGCTGGCCGTTCGAGGCATTGACCTGGCCGCCGGGGATCGGGTGGAGGTCGCCCCGGCGGTGCAGCACTTTCAGGGCGGGGTCAAGATTCGCACCCACGGCGAGACAACCCTGCGCGGGCTCTATGCGGCGGGGGAAGTGGCCGGCGGCCAGCATGGGGCCAACCGCCCAGGCGGCAACGCCCTGCTTGATACCCAGGTTTTTGGCCGCATCGCCGGGGAAAGCGCCGCCGAGCACGTCCTGGGGGCCAGTAGCCGCGCCATGTTGGCGCGCGGCCCATCGCCGCAGGATGCCGCATCAGCGGTTGGTAGCCTATTCACACTTGGCGGCCTGGCCGCGTCGGCCGTGCGCGAGCGGGTTCGCGTGGCCATGTCCGCTGCCTGTGGGGTCTATCGCACCGACGCGGGGCTAAGGGAGCTTGTGCAAACCTCAGAGGATCTGGCCTCGCGCGGTGTTAGTGGCCCCTCGCGGCAGGATGCCGCGTCTACGGCTTGTGCCCTGGAGGCGGTGAACATCCTGCAGGTGGCCCGGTTGGTGGCCCGCGCCGCCCTGGAACGAGACGAGAGCCGTGGGCCGCATCTGCGCTTCCCCGCCGATGGCTCGCTTGTGCCTTTGCCCCAGGATGACGCCCGCTGGGCGATGTACACGGTCATCCGCCAAGGCCCGCAAGGCCCCATCTTGGAGCGCCGGCAGCCGATCTCGAGGCACTAGCCCTTGCAGACTTGCGACAGGTTGTAGAGAATCCGAGGGCGTTGGAAAAGTAGGGGCGAAGCATTCGCCTGACGAAATGAATACAAGACAGCGCAACCAGCCGCAAATGCTTCGCCCCTACACAGCTCGTTTACCCGTCGGTCCCGTGCACCCAGGACACTCCCGCTTGCCGGGCGCTGTTGGCCAAGCGCTCATCCGCCGTCCACAGCTCGGCCTCCAACTGCTCGGCAAGCGCCAGGTAAAAGCTATCATAGGCTTTGCTTTGTCCCAGACGGCCTGCCCACGCGAACGCCGCGCGGCACAGTGGCGCGTCCAGCGCAATGACCTCTACTTCAAGGGCAAAGAGGTCCTCAATGGCCGCCAGACCTTCCTCGGCGGAGATCATCCCCAGGTGGGCGATCCTGCGAATGGCCGACACGACCTCAGCCAGCCACAACATGGGAGCAACGAGACGCCGCCCTTGCTCACGCCAATCCGTGAAACGTTCAAGGACGCCGCTCCCACTCTGCATGGGCAAGATGGCCCTAACCGCGAGGTTGGCATCAACCACGATGGGCGATTGTTCCGGCGACGTTGCGCTCATCTCGCTCCTTCCGCATCTCGTTGATGACCTCGGCAACGTCAACCTCCAGCGGCTTGCCCCCTCGCCGCGCCAGGATCGCCGCCTGATGCCGACGGATGCGCTCCAGGGCTTCCAGGCGCTTGGCCCGCGCCCCCTGTTCGCGCTCCTGCAACTGCGCGGCGATCATCTCGCGCACCACTTCCGAGATGCTCCGCCCCTGCCGATTGGCGATCTCTGCGAGCGCTCTGTGCTGTTCCGGCTCAAGCAGGATTTGCGCTCGGTATAAGCGTTCTGCCATCGTCCGCCTCCAGGTGTATTACATACTTACACAATGATACACCGATGCGGATCATCAGTCAAGCCCGGCAGCGCCTGGATTGACCCTTTTGTCTGCGCTGCATTCGTGCTATACTCGCGCCGTTGCGGAGGGTGGCCGAATGCCATCCAGCCCATCGAGCGCCATGTGCTTCAGAGGAGAGGTTATCTATGTCCACGACAGAGAGTGCTCAGATCACTCGCCAGGTTCTATCCGAGCTATTCGGCGATCAAGCGGCGAACCTCAGCGTGTGCCTGTGGGATGGCTCCTCCTGGCCCGATGCCGCCCCACGCCGGGCCACGCTGGTGCTCAAGCACCCAGGGGCCCTGCGGACGATGCTCATCCCCGGCACCGACCTCTCTATGGGCGAGGCCTACCTCTATGATGATGTGGATATCCAAGGGGATATCGAGTCGGTCTTTGGCCTGGCCGATCATCTCGTGAAGCTGGCCGCCGACCGCAAGGCTCGGCTGCGCCTGGCGCGCAACCTTCTGCGCCTCCCTGGCCCTGGGGCGAAGCGCTACGGCCAACGCGGCCCGGCGCAGCTCAGCGGCAAGCGACACTCGGTGGAGCGCGACCGCCAGGCCGTCACTTACCACTATAACGTCTCCAACGACTTTTACAGCCTGTGGCTGGACAGCCGCATGGTCTACTCCTGCGCCTACTTCCAATCGCCTGACGACGATCTGGACACGGCGCAGCTCCACAAGCTGGACTATATCTGCAAGAAGCTGCGCCTCAAGCCGGGCCAGCGCCTGTTGGATATCGGCTGCGGCTGGGGCGGGCTGGTGATCCACGCCGCCCAGCATTATGGGGTAGAGGCCACAGGGATTACCCTGAGCCAGCCCCAGGCGGAGCTGGCCAACGCGCGTATCCAGGCCGCCGGCCTCGGCGGGCGCGCCCAGGTGCAGGTGCGCGACTATCGCCAGGTGGATGAGGCGGGGGCTTACGATGCCCTGGTCAGCGTGGGGATGTTCGAGCATGTGGGTAAGGCCCTCCTGGGGGTCTACTTTGCCCGGGCACAGGAATTGCTCAAGCCTGGCGGCGTCTTTATGAACCACGGCATCGCCAACCGCGCCGACGCCCGGCCCGGGCGGGGGAGGAGCTTTTCCGATACTTACGTCTTCCCCGATGGCGAGCTGGTGCCCATCTCGACGACGCTCACCATCGCTGAGGAGAGCGGCTTCGAGGTGCGCGATGTGGAGAGCCTGCGCGAGCACTATGCCCTGACCTTGCGCCATTGGGTGCGCCGCCTGGAGGCCCGCCACGAGGAGGCCCTGAAGTTCGTGGACGAGCCGACCTATCGCGTCTGGCGGCTCTTCCTTTCGGGCTCAGCGCATGGCTTTACCGTCGGCTCAAACACTGTCTATCAGGCCCTGCTGGTCAAGCCCGACTCCTCGGGGCATAGCGGCCTGCCCCTCACGCGCACGGATTGGTACGCCGCGAATCATAAATGACAGATCAACCGCGGAGACGCGGAGATCGCAGAGAAAACCGTACTGAAGCCTCTGCGTTCTCTGCGCCTCAGCGGTGAAGGAGGGATTGTGGTCGCCGATGTATGGACCGTCTTTTGGAAAGAGTGGAAGCAGCTCACCCTGCGCCAGGGGCGCGGCCTGGGCAGAGGCCTGCTGGGTACCTTGATGATCCCCCTCATCTTTGGCATCTTTTTGCCCTGGCAGATGGGGCGGGAATGGGTGACGACGCCTGTTGCGCTCATCTATTGGGTCTGGGTGCCGCTCATCCTGGTCTCTAGCATCGTCGCCGACTCCTTCGCTGGCGAGCGCGAGCGGCATACCCTGGAAACCCTCCTCGCCAGCCGCCTCTCCGACCAGGCCATCCTCCTGGGCAAGCTGGCCGCGGCGGTGAGCTATGGCTGGGGAGTCACCATGGTTAGCCTCTTGTTGGGGTTGGTGACGGTGAACCTGGCCTACGGGCGGGGCGAGCTTTTGCTCTATCCGGCGGATGTCGCCGTGGGCATCATCCTCCTCAGCTTTCTGGCGGCGGGGCTGATGGCGGGGATCGGCGTGCTGATCTCGCTGCGCTCCCCCACGACGCGCCAGGCGCAGCAGGTGATGAGCCTGGCGACCATGGGCCTGCTCTTTGGGGTGATCTATGGCCTTCGCGCCCTGCCGCCGGCCCTACAGGAGGCCATCCTGGGCCCGCTCATGCGCCTTGGGGTGGCGCAAGTGGTACTCTGGGCCGCGGCGGCGCTCCTCGTATTGGATGGGGTCTTCCTGGCGGCAGCGATGGCTCGCTTTCGGCGCGCGCGGCTGATCCTTGACTGAGGAGAATTTTAAACACCAAGACACAAAGGCACTAAGAAGCTGTAAGAAAAACCACGGTAAAATTCGTGCCTTGGTGGAGCAAGCGCGGCTTGCAGCCGCGAGATGCGGTTAGAAACCGTGCTTACAATTTCGGCAGGCAAGGATGCTATGAAGGTGAGCAAGCTGCGCGATGGCGCCTATCGGCTCCTTTGGAGCGCTCAGGAGCGGCGCTTGCGCCTCGCCCCCAGGCTGGCTATCGGCATCGCCCTCATTGCCCTGCTGCGCACCCTCTTGGGCTGGATAGGGGGCAACGCGCTCCTCGAGCAGGCCGGGCGCTTGTGGGGCGCGGCCGGCTGGGTGGCTGTGCGCGGCTTGACCAGGCTCTTGGCGATCTCCGTGGGTACTTTCCTGGCCGCGCGCTTCCTGGATCGGCGGCCTTTTGCGGCCTTTGGTTTTCATCTCCGGCGAGGTTGGTGGCTGGATCTGGGCTTTGGCCTGGTGCTGGGAGCGCTGCTCATGGCGGGCGTCTTCTTGATCGAGCGGGCCGCCGGCTGGGTGACGGTCACCGGCACGCTGGTGACGGATACGGGAAGACTGTCATTCGCTCCGGCGCTCTTGGGGGCGCTGGTGCTCTTTCTCTGCGTGGGAGTCTATGAGGAGCTTTACGCTCGTGGTTATGTCCTGCGCAATCTGGCCGAGGGGCTGAGCTTTTGGCCGCTTTCGGTGCGGGGTGGAGTAGTGCTCGCCTGGGTCTCTTCTTCCGTCGGCTTTAGCCTGGCTCATTATAACAACCCCCACGCCACGCTGACCAGCACCGCCACCCTGATCCTGGCCGGCCTCTTCCTGGGGCTGGGCTACGTATTGACCGGCGAGCTGGCCATCCCTATCGGCCTGCACATCTCCTGGAACCTGTTCCAGGGCAACGTCTTTGGCTTTCCGGTGAGCGGGACGACCCTCGGCCCCTATTTCATCGCCACAGCCCAGCGTGGGCCGGAGCTATGGACGGGTGGCCCCTTTGGGCCGGAGGCCGGGCTGATCGGCGTCCTGGCGATGGGGGTGGGGAGCCTGGCGGTCCTCGCCTGGGTGCGCCTGCGCCACGGGCGGATCATCCTGCAAACCCAATTGGCCGAGCCGCCGCGTCGAGGGTTATCCCAACACTCTAAATAGGGAGGTGTGACATGGCATCAACCAGAAAGCAATTCCGCGTAGAGCCTGGCGCAAAGGTCTCCCTGGCCGACCATGACCCGGCCGATACGGGCGGGGTCACCAAAAAGCAGGCCGGCGAGATGGTGGCTGAGCTCCAGGGGCGGCTGAACGAGCTCCAGGAGCTGCTCTATGCCACGGAGAAGTACGGGCTATTGGTCGTGCTCCAAGGGATGGATACCTCGGGCAAGGATGGGGTCATCAAGCACGTCGTAGGGGCCTTCAACCCCCAGGGCTGTCAGGTGACGGCCTTCAAGGTGCCCACGGCGGAGGAGCTGGCCCACGACTTTCTCTGGCGCATCCACAAGGCTACGCCAGGGCGCGGACAGGTGGGCATCTTTAACCGCTCGCACTATGAGGATGTCCTGGTGGTGCGCGTGGAGAGCCTCGTGCCCGAGCCGGTATGGCGCAAGCGCTACGAGGCGATCCGCGAGTTCGAGGAGTCTCTGGCCGAAAACGGCATCGTCGTGGTCAAGTTCTTCCTGCACATCTCCAAGGAGGAGCAGCGTCAGCGCATGGAGGACCGCCTGGCGGATCGCCGCGAGCATTGGAAATTCCGCGTCGGCGACCTAAAGGCGCGTGCCAAATGGGATGAGTACATAGCCGCCTATGAGGACGCCCTGAGCCGCTGCAGCACGGAGCACGCGCCCTGGTACATCATCCCCGCCGACAGAAAGTGGTATCGCAATCTGGTGATCTCGGAAATCCTGGCCGAGACGCTGGGGGCGCTGGATATGGAGTGGCCGCCCCTTGAGCCGGGCGCCGAGGGGATCAAGATCGAATAGTGCATTGTCTAGGGGTACCGCAGAGCCGCACCTCATCGGTTGCCCCGGCGCGGGCTTGCCGCAGCAGGTGGTCCATCTCGGCTGGGTTGGCCCGAAAGCTGATCAAACCGCTGAGGAAGCGTTGGCTGGCCTGGTCCAGGATCACGGCCTTGTGGGCTGCGTTCACCGCCAGGTCAATGCCGATAATGCGCAGGGTCATCTCAGTCTCTCCTTTCTGGGGTGGCTCGTGAGGAGATGACGAAGCGACAGCAGCCCAGACCCAAACCGTGTCCTGCAACCCAGCCTTGTGCTTGATGCGGGGCCTGCAACCTACTCCCATGCAGCCCCAATGTTCCGAATCGGGTCTCCTGGGCGGAGAACGGCAATCTCTGTGCAGAGGCGGCAAAGCCCCTCAATCGCAATGGGTAGCCGCTTCGTTTCTCCCAGGCAAAGTATGCACACAATCCGCGGTTTGGCTATTCATCTTGTTAA
>Ga0209609_10002675_pt1 | contig 10171 bp, 8 predicted proteins | sample LakKivw325mmetaG_FD_184136 | JGI IMG/M metagenome (GOLD analysis project Ga0209609, IMG submission 184136) | Anoxic lake water microbial communities from Lake Kivu, Rwanda to study Microbial Dark Matter (Phase II) - Lake Kivu water 325m metaG... | ecosystem: Environmental > Aquatic > Freshwater...
TCCTTGTAGAGGAGGTCGATGAGCGGCTTGAACGCCTTTTCGACGATGTGCCTCTTGACCTTGAGCGACGGCGTGAGCTCCGTGTCGGGGTCGAAGTCCTTTTCGAGGAGGACGACCTTCTTGATCCGCTCGTAGGAGGCCAGGTTCGGGGTCGTGCGGTTGACCTCGGCCAGCATGAAGCTCCGGATCTCCTCCCGCTCGACCAGATCCTTGCGGCTCGCGAAGGGGATGCCCTTGGCCTTGGCGTAGGCCTCGAGCTTGTCGAAGTTGGGGACGATCAGGGCCGAGATGAACTTGCGCCCTCCGCCGACGACGACGGCCGCCCCGATATAGGGATTGGTCTTGAGCAGGTTCTCGATCGGCTGCGGCGCGACGTTCTTGCCGCCGGCCGTGATGAGGATGTCCTTCTTGCGGTCGGTGATGACGAGGAAGCCCTCCTCGTCGAAGTGCCCGATGTCGCCCGTCTTGAGCCAGCCGTTCTCGAAGGCCTCGGCCGTCTCCTGCGGCTTCTTGTAATAGCCCTTCATGACGTTCGGCCCTTTGGCCAGGACCTCGCCGTCCGGGGCGATCTTGACCTCGACGCCGGGCACGGTCGGGCCGACCGTCCCGAACTTCATCTTGTCGAAGGTGTTGCAGGCCAGGACCGGCGAGGTCTCGGTCAGGCCGTAGCCCTCGAGGATGGTGATGCCGATCGCGTAGAAGAACTCGGCGACGTCGGCCGAGAGGGGCGCGCCGCCGGAGACGAAGAAGTGGACCCGGCCGCCCGTCTTCTCGAGGATCTTGCCGTAAACGAGCTTGGCGGCGAGGCTGCGCCGGAGGGCCAGCCAGGCCGGGATGGGCTGGTGGCGGATCTTGCGGGCGCCGTATTTCTTCCCGACCTTGAGGGCCCAGAAGAAGATCTTCCGCTTGAGGGCCGCGCCCTCCAGGACGTTGTCCATGACCTTGGCGTAGATCTTGTCGAAGAAGCGGGGGACGCTGATCATGATCGTCGGCCGGACCTCGAGGAGGTTCTCAGCCACGGTCTCGATGCTCTCGGCGTAATAGATCGAGGCGCCCTTGTAGAGGAACGAGAAGGTCGTCATGCGCTCGAGGACGTGGGAAAGGGGCAGGAAGGAGAGGATGACGTCCTTGACGGTGAATTCGGTCACGGCATCGAGGGCCTTGGAGTTCGAGACGAAGTTGGCGTGGGTCAGCATGACCCCCTTGGGGGTGCCGGTCGTGCCCGAAGTGTAGATGATCGAGGCCATGTCGTCGGGCTTGACGGCCAGGGCCCGCTTCGCGAAGAGGTCCGGCGTCTTGTCGGCGATCGTCTTGCCGCGGGCCATGATCTCGGACAGGGTCATCATGCCCTGCGGCCCTTCCTCGTCGATCAAGACGAAATGATGGACGCTACGGAGCTCGGCGCGGACGGCATCGACCTTGAGCCAGAGGTCGCGGTTCGAGACGACGACGATCCGGGCGTCGGCGTCGTTGATGATGAACTTGATCTGCTCGGGCATGAGCGAGGTGTAGATGGGCACGGTGATGCCGCCGGCGCAGAGGACGGCGAAGTCGGTGATCGTCCACTCCGGCCGGTTCTCGGAGAGGATGACCAGCTTCTCGCCTGGGGTGAGCCCGAAATCGGCCAGGCCGAGGGACAGGTGGCGGACGCGGCGGGCGAATTCCTCGGTCGGGATGGGCGCGTACCGGCCGTCCTTCTTGGCGGCCAGGAGATCGTCCTTGACGTAGGTTTTTGTCGTGTTGAGGAACAACTGGGCGATCGTGTCGATCATGAGGGCCTCCTTCGGGTCGAACGGTGCCTATTCTAAGCCCAGTCGCGGCCAGGCTGTCAAACGAAAAGTCGGCTTCCCCCCTCGTGGCGCAGCAGCCACTCCTTGCGCCAGAGACCGCCCCCGTAGCCGGTCAGCTGGCCGGCGATGCCGACGACGCGATGGCAGGGGACGATGATCGAGACGGGGTTGCCGTGGTTGGCCCCGCCGACGGCCCGCGTCGCGGCGGCGTTGCCGACGGCGGCGGCCAGGGCCTTATAGGTCGTTGTCCGGCCGAAGCCGATCTTGAGGAGCTCGGTCCAGACCCTCATCTGAAAGGGCGTGCCGTGGAGGTCGAGCTTGACGGAGAAGGCCTTGCGGGTGCCCCGGAAATAGCCTTCGAGCTGGGCCAGGGCGTCGGTGACCGGGCCCGGCGGGGCGGCCTTGATCCGCCGCGCCGCGCGCTCCTCCTTGAGGTCGACGAAGTTCAGGTCCGAGACGCCCGCCTCCGTCCCCCGGATCTCGATCGTCCCGATGGGCGATTCGTAATAGACGATGGACACGTCGGGTTCGGGCACGGCCGCCTCCTGAGGGGGAACAATATCGCATTCCGGGCCGGCCTTCAATAAGACGGGGTCAGACCTGCACTTTTTAACTTTTTTTCGCCAATAACGGGCAAAAAACTTAAAAAGTGCACGTCAGACCCCTCTAAGACGCGTTGACGGGACGGCGACCCTATGCTAAAAGCGAGGGGAAAGAGGAGAGCCCATGAACGGAAACATCCCGACCCTGTCCGTCGCCGGGCGGACCCTGCCCGAGGCCTGGGAAAAGGCGGTCCTGGCCTGTTGGCGCGAGGGCGTTCCCATCAAAACGGAATACGACAAGCCCGGCGACCCGCCGAGCCGGGACTGCACCATGCTCTGGACCGTCGAGGACCCGTTCGCCGAGCCGCGCATCCACCGGGCCTTTCCCGGCGGCCTCGAAGACCTCGAGATCTACAGGCAGGAAGTCGTCGACGGGGTGCACGACCATTGGATCTGCCCGGAAGAGGGCAAGTGGACCTACACCTACCACAAGCGGCTCTTCGCTTACGACATCGAGGGCGAGACCGTCGATCAGGTCGCGGCCGCCGTGGGCCGCCTGGCCAAGACCGGCCACACCCGCCGGGCCCAAGCCATCACCTGGAACCCCAAGCTCGACGCCCGGACCGACGATCCGCCCTGCCTGCAGCGCCTTTGGTTCCGCATCCTCGAGGACGGATCCGGGACGCCCGTTCTCAACATGAATTCGCATTGGCGGTCACGCGACGCCTACAAGGCCGCGTACATGAACGTCTTCGCCCTGACCGACCTGCAGCGCCTGGTCGCCGCCCAAGTGGCGGAGAGAACCGGCCGGGTCGTGAGGGTCGGCCGCTACGCCGACCTCGTCGACAGCTTCCACATCTACGGGTCTTATTTTCATGAGTTCGAGGGCTTCCTGAAGATGGTCGAAAAGCGGACGTTCGAGGAGCGGACTTGGCCGAGCGCCTACGCCGAGCCGATGTTCGACGACGCCCGCGAGCGCCTGCGCCGCGAAAAGGCTGAAGGGACATAAGACATGCTCTGGTCCACGCCCGCCCTCGTTCTCTCCGTTGGCGCGGTCATTGCGGCCGTTCTCGCCATCCGCCTCGACGCCAAGGGCCCGAGGAGCGCGTTCCGGATCGTCAAGCCTCTGACGACGGCCCTCATCATCGCCGCGGCCGCGCTCGCGCCCGTCCCCGTCCCCGCGGCCTACAAAACGCTCATCCTGGCCGGCTTGGCCTTCTCGCTCCTCGGCGATTACGCCCTGGCCCTGGCCGAAAAATGGTTCCAGGCGGGCCTCGCCGCCTTCCTCATCGCCCAGGTCTTCTACATCCTGGCCTTCAAACCCGGGCCCGGATTCCCGGTCCCGGTATCGGTGTTCCTGCCCTTCATTCTCTTCGGATTGCTGATGTTCTTCATCCTCAGGCCCGGGCTCGGCCCGCTCAAGCTCCCGGTCTTCGTCTATATCGCGGCCATCACCGTCATGGCGGGGTTCGCGGCCTGCCGGTTCGTCGACCGCGGCGGGACAAAGCCGCTGTTGGCGTTCGCCGGCGCGATCCTGTTCCTGATCTCGGACTCGGTCCTGGCCTACGACCGGTTCGGAAGAAAGATCGGCCCGGCGCAGATCATCATCCTGGGGACCTATTTCCCCGCCCAGCTGCTGATCGCCCTTTCCGTCTGACCCGGGTTCAGGCCGCCGGAACGATCTTCCCGTCGATCCCGACCACGACCTTTTTCAGGTCGAGCGGCACGCCGGCGCGGGCGACGGCCAGCCGGACGATCCGTTCCAGGCCCGAACAGCAGGGCACGGTCATGATCGCGACGGTGAGCGACCGGAGGGCGTTGCGCTTGATGAGCTCGGCCAGCTTTTCGATGTATCCTCCGGTCTCATCAAGCTTGGGGCAGGCAATGACCAGCTTCTTGCCTTTGAGGAGCTCCTCGTGGAACCCGCCCAGGGCAAAGGCGGTGCAGTCGGCGGCGACGAGGAGATCGCTGTCCTGGAAATAGGGGGCCGCCGGCGAGATGAGATGGAGTTGGACCGGCCACTGGCTAAGCCGCGAGAGAGCGGGACCGGCCGGCACGGCGGCGCCGTCGGATCCGCACGGGATATCGAGGGCCCGGCTTCCCGGGCAGCCGCCGTGGCCGTGAGAGGCGTGCTCGCCGCCCGCCCCGTGGACCTTGAAGGCTGCCGCGACGCCTCGCGTTTCGAGGACGTGGTCGAAGGCCGCCCCGGGATCATAGGCCTCGCTCTCCCGGTCTGCGACCTCGAGCGCGCCGGTCGGGCAGACGTCCAGGCAGGCGCCCAGGCCGTCGCAAAAGATCTCGCGTACAAGGACGGCCTTGTTCTCGGCGTCAAGGGCCAGCGCGCCCTCGACGCAGGCGGTCGTGCACAGGCCGCAGCCGTCGCACTTGTCGCGGTCGATCTCGATGATCTTACGGGTGGCCAAAGACGGTTCTCCTCGCCGATAAAGCCAATCTACTTTGCTAAGGTATCTCTCAGAATAGCAGCTCCGAGCTACTTCGCTGCTATTCTGATGGTCCGCTTCGAAGACTCCGCTCCCCGCCGGGCGGGACCTGGGAGACCGGCCGGCGCGTCCCGGGCGTCCCGAACCAGTCGGCGGCGTCGCGGCCGAGGAGGCCCATCAGGGCGATGCCGCCGAGGATGGTGCCGATCGGGAAGGCCAAGAGAGAGATGACGGCGACGACGACGCCGGCATAGCGGGCCCAGACTTTGCCCTTGGCGATGCCGGCCGCGATGAGAAGGTCGAGGACCCCGAAGGCGGCGAAGACGACGGCCAGGATGATGCCCGCCGCGCCGATCAGGGCGCTGCCGAGCAGGCCGGCCCGCTCCGTCCCGAAGCCGATCAGGGCGGCCCCGGCGAAGAACAGAAAGAGCAGGAGCGCCGCCGTCGCGAACTCGAGCGCCGCGGCGACGACGAATGAGATCCTGGTCGTTTTGATGCTATCCGGCATGACCCGCCTCCGTCGGAACCATGGCACCATTTTACCCGATGCTCTTGGCCGAGACAACCTGATATAATCCCCTGGGAGCGCCCCATGGACAGGATCATCCGCATCAATCCCCTTCTCGAAGCCCTCCGGTCCGCGCCCGAGCGGGTCAACAAGGTCTTCGTTCAAGAGGAAAAAGGCCACGCCCGGATCGGCGAGGTCATCCGGGAAGCCAAGGCCCGTCACGTCCCGGTCGTCTTCGTCCCGTCGAGGCGGCTCGACCAGATCGCGCCGGGCCACCAGGGCGTCATGGCCGAGGTCGCGCCCAAGGCCTACGCGACCCTCGACGAGATCCTGGCCCGCTCCGCCAAGCCGTTCGTGGTCATCCTCGACGAGGTGGAGGATCCCCAGAACCTGGGGGCCATCGTCCGCAGCGCCGAGGGGGCCGGCGCCGACGGCATCGTCCTCCCCGAGCGCCGCTCCGCCGGGCTGACCGAGACGGTCGACACCGTCTCGGCCGGGGCCCTCGAACATCTCCCCGTCGCCCGCGTGACCAATCTCGTCCGGGCCATGGAGGAGCTCAAGGAAAAGGGCCTCTGGCTCGTCGGCGCGGAGGGATCGGGAGACGAGCCCTGGTATTCGTTCGACTACACCGGCCCGGTCGGCATCGTCCTCGGCTCGGAGGGCCGCGGCCTCCGGCCCCTCGTCAAGAAGACCTGCGACAAGATCCTGTCGATCCCTCTCGGCGGCAAGGTCACCTCCCTCAACGTCGCCGCCGCCGCCGCCGTCTTCTTCTTCGAAGTCGTCCGCCAACGTCATGCGACCGAGAGATAAGGCTTCTGCAACCTCTGGTAGCTTCGAGCCGAGGGCGTCGTCTGAATGAGCATCAGCGGTGATTTAGCCGGTCCGGAGGCGGATAAGGGGAGTTTCCCTGGAAACCGACAAAACGTGTTTGAGCGAGGCTTAGCGCAAGCCGAGCGAGTTGTTTTGGCGCCGAATCCGGCGAACGGAACGGCGTAAAAAATCACCGCAGCGAACGAAGACGACCCTGAGGCTCGGCTTGACTTGGCCCCCATGCGGTCCTAGAATAGCCCCGTTATTCTAACCTGTTGAAAGAGCAGAGCATGGAACGATCGACGGAGTTTTATACCCTCGAGAAGGGCATCCTGGCCCTCAAGGACCAGATCGACGCCCTGGCCGAGACGGACGATCTCGACAAGAAAGAGAAGATCGCCGCCCTCCGCGCCGAGATCGAGCAGGAATGGGCCGTGCTCGTGCCCCGGCTCACGACGATCAACATCGTCCAGATCGCCCGCCACCCCAAGCGCCCCTACACGCTCGACTATATCGCCTTCCTCTTCCAGGACTTCATGGAGATGCACGGCGACCGCCGCTTCGCCGACGACCCGGCCATCGTCGCCGGCCTGGCCTTCTACAAGGGCCAGACCGTGGCCGTCATCGGCCACCAGAAGGGCCGCACGACCAAGACCCGCATCGACCGCAACTTCGGCCAGGCCAACCCCGAGGGCTACCGCAAGGCCCTCCGGGTGATGCAGGAGGCCGAGAAGTTCGGCTTCCCGGTCGTCACCCTGATCGACACGCCCGGGGCCTACCCCGGCATCGGCGCCGAGGAGCGCGGCCAGGCCGAGGCCATCGCCCACAACCTGAAGATCATCTCCCGGCTCCGCGTCCCGATCATCAATGTCGTCATCGGCGAAGGCGGCAGCGGCGGCGGGTTGGGCATCGGCTTCGGCGACCAGCTGATGATGCTCGAGCACTCGTTCTACTCGGTCATCTCGCCGGAAGGGTGCTCCTCGATCGTCTGGAAGGACCAGAACGCGGTCGAGGAGGCCGCCGAGAACTTGGGCATCCGGTCCGAGATCCTGCTCAAGCTCGGCGTCATCGACAAGATCATCCCCGAGCCGCCCGGCGGTGCCCACATCGATCCGGAACAGACCTATAAGAACGTCGACAAGCACATCTACCAGGCGCTGAAGAAGCTCCAGGCCAAGCCCGTCGACGAGCTCCTCGAGGAGCGTTATCAGAAGATCCGCAAGCAGGGGGTCATCGAGGAACGGTGAGCGAGGACACGGCCCCGAAAAAAGAGCTCGCCGCGATCAAGGGGACGCGGGACATCCTGCCGGGCGAGGTCGAGAAGTGGCAGGCCCTCGAGGCCCTGGCCCGGTCGATCTTCGAGCGCTACGGCTTCCGCGAGCTCCGGGCGCCCATCTTCGAGACCACGGAGCTTTACAAAAAGAGCACCGGCGAGACCTCGGACGTCGTCACCAAAGAGATGTACACGTTCGAGGACAAGGGCGGCCGGTCCCTGACGCTGCGGCCCGAATACACTCCCTCGGTCGTGCGGGCCATCGTGGAGCACCGCCTCGACCTCGAGGGCGCGCCCATGCGCTATTACTTCATGGGCCCGATGTTCCGCTACGACAAGCCCCAGAAGGGCCGCTACCGTCAGTTCCACCAGATCGACATCGAGGTCTTCGGCGAAAAGGACGCGGCCGTCGACGCCGAGATCATCGAGATGGCCCACGCCCTGCTCGGCAAGCTCGGCGTGACCGGCACCGAGACCCTGATCAACTCGGTCGGCTGCCGCGCCGGCCGGCCGGCCTACAGCGCCGCCCTCCGGGGGGCCGCCGGGCTGCGCCGGAACGAGCTCTGCGCCGACTGCCAGCGCAAGGCCGAGACCAACCCCCTGCGGATCTTCGACTGCAAGGTCGAGGCCTGCCAGGAAGTGGCCAAGTCCTTCCCGAGCATCCAGGACTTCCTCTGCGACGAGTGCCGGGAGCACTTCGCCAGGCTCCGCGAAGACCTCGACGTCCTGAAGATCGCCTACCGCGTCGAGCCGCGCCTCGTCCGGGGCCTCGATTACTACACCAAGACGACCTTCGAGATCGTCACCTCGCACCTCGGCGCCCAGAACGCCATCCTCGGCGGCGGGCGCTACGACGACATGATGAAGGACTTTGGCGGACCGGACATCTGCGGCACCGGCTTTGCCATGGGCATGGAGCGTGTCCTTTCCGTCTCCGCGCTCACGCCGCCCGTGCGCAAGATGCTCTACCTCGCCTACCTGGGCGACGAAGCCAAGAAGGCCGGCCTCGACCTGGCCCGCGACCTGCGCGCCCAGGGGATCGAATGCCTGGTCGAGTACAAGGACCGCGGCATGAAGGCCCACTTCGGCCGGGCCAACAAGCTCGGCGCGGCCTGGGTCCTGATCGTCGGCGAGAACGAGATCAAGGCCGGCCGCTTCGGCCTCAAGGACATGGCCACCGGCCGGCAATTCGAGGGCAGCCGCGAAGAACTCCTGGCTCTTCTGAAAAGCTGAATTCCGGGGGCACACCCATGACCACGCCTCTCTCGACCGCCACGACCATGAAACGGACCGATTATTGCGGCGCCCTGCGCGCCGGCGACGAGGGACGTGACGTCGTTCTCTGCGGCTGGGTCCACAAGACCCGCGACATGGGCCACCTCGTTTTCGTCGACCTGCGCGACCGCGAGGGCCTGGCCCAGGTCGTCTTCCAATCCGACAAGCCCGAGCTGGCCGAGGAGGCCAAGAGGCTCCGGGGCGAGTTTGTGGTCGGCGTCCGCGGCCGCGTCCGGCGCCGCTCCTCGGTCAACAAGGACATCCCCACGGGCGAGATCGAGGTCGAAGCGGCCGAGCTCAAGGTCTTCGCCGCATCGAAGGTCCCGCCCTTCGTCGTCGCCGACCCGCCCCAGGCCTCGGAAGAGCTGCGCCTCAAATACCGCTATCTCGACCTGCGCCGGCCCAAGATGCAGCGGCACATCCGCCTGCGGCACGAGGCGGCGCTCGCCGCCCGCAATTACCTCAGCCGGAACGGCTACCTCGAGATCGAGACCCCCATCCTGGCCAACCCCACGCCGGAAGGGGCCCGCGACTTCCTCGTCCCGAGCCGAATGTTCCACGGCCGGTTCTACGCCCTGCCCCAATCGCCCCAGCAGTTCAAGCAGACGCTGATGGTTTCCGGCTGCGACCGTTACTTCCAGATCGTGAAATGCTTCCGCGACGAGGCCCTCCGGGCCGACCGCCAGCTCGAGTTCACCCAGATCGACATCGAGACGAGCTTCATCGACCTCGACGAGTTCTTCACCCTCAACGAGGGCCTCATGGCCGACCTCTTCGCCCTCATCGGCCGCAAGGTGGAGGGTCCGTTCCCGCGCCTGCCTTACGCCGAGGCCATGGAGAAGTACGGCTCGGACAAGCCGGACCTGCGGGTGCCGCTCGAGATGCGCGACCTGACGCCAGCTGGGCAGGCGAGCTCGTCGGAGATCCTCAAGAATGCCGTCGCCGGCGGAGGCGAGATCAAGGGCCTGCTCATCCCCAAAGCGGGCGGGCTCACCCGCAGCCAGCTCGACAAGCTTGGCGACAAGGCCAAGTCCCTGGGAGCCAAGGGCCTCGTCTGGATCAAGAAACAGGACGGCTGGAAGTCGTCGCTCAAGACGGTCGAAGCCGATTACGAAGCGATCTGGGCGGCGCTCGGCGGCGCGGAGGGCGATCTGGCCCTGCTCATCGCCGACAAAAAGGACGTCGCTCTTAAGGCTCTCGGCGAGATCCGTCGGACTTGGCCAGTCGAGGACGCCGCTCGGCGCGATAGCCTGGCCTTCGGCTGGGTCGTCGATTTCCCGCTCTTCGAGTGGAGCGAGGAGGAGAGGCGCTTCGTCTCCATGCACCACCCCTTCACCTCGCCCTACGAGGCGGACCTTCCCCTTCTCGAGACGAGCCCCGACAAGGTCCGGGCCAAGGCTTACGACCTCGTCCTCAACGGCACCGAGGTCGGGGGCGGCTCGATCCGTATCCACGACATGGACATCCAGCGCCGCATCTTCAAGGCGCTCGGCCTGAGCGACGAGGAGACCGAGACGAAATTCGGTTATTTC
>Ga0209609_10002676_pt1 | contig 10170 bp, 12 predicted proteins | sample LakKivw325mmetaG_FD_184136 | JGI IMG/M metagenome (GOLD analysis project Ga0209609, IMG submission 184136) | Anoxic lake water microbial communities from Lake Kivu, Rwanda to study Microbial Dark Matter (Phase II) - Lake Kivu water 325m metaG... | ecosystem: Environmental > Aquatic > Freshwater...
GATCACGTGGGGGAGGGGCGGTGCAAGCTGCACGGTGGACGTTCCCTCCGCGGCTTCCTCCATCCCCGGTACAGGCACGGCAGGTATGCCGAGTACGAGATTGTGGTGACCGGCGAGCGGTACGCGGGCAGGCGCATGGGGGTGAATGACGCGAAGGTGGCGTTCGACGACGAAGGGCGGTGCCTGGGGATCGTGAGGATCGGGACGGGCCCCGAGATTGACCCGCCCTTGCCTCTGCGCCCGCAGGACCTCGAGGTCTTCCGGCAGCTCCCAAACTACACGGTCACGGTGCGCCGGCGGGAGAAGGGGGGCCAGAAGGAGCGCTCGGCGACGCTTCTGGTGAAAGTGAAGCGCAGGGGACAGATCACGTTGCCGGCGAAGGTCCGCCGTGCTCTGGGCATTGAGGAAGGCGACTACCTGGAGGTCCGTGTCGAGGGGGACCGGATAGTGCTGATCCCTCAGGCCCCGGTTACCTAGCCGCCGGCCGCGGCTCTGTCGGAGCGGGGATAGCACATGCTCCAAGAGGCCCTCGAAGACGTGAGCGCGGGCAGGACCAAGGAGCACGACAACGCCGAGTCCCTCATAGAAGACCTGCACGAGGCAGCGCTGCAACCTCATGATCCCCGCGAGGACTGAGCGATTGCCTACATGGCTGCAGCTCTGAGAGGTGTCAACCTGGCGGCAGCGGCCAGCGCCCAGTCCTCTCCCAGCCTGACACCAGAGAGCCGCTTGGTGCAGCCGACGAAGTCGGCAAGCCAAGCGGTGACAGAGCTTTCTCGTGGAGGGGGTGCGGGGGAGGCTCCTCTTGGCGCCTGAAAGAGGAGCCTCCCCCGCGCAGGTTCAAGCCATCCATGTTAGGGGGCTGGCGCTTAAGACTGCACACCTGGTCAGCCAGGGTCAGCCTTCGGCCGAATAGCCCACGCCAGCCCCAGGGCAATTATACCACGCAGGCCGATGGCGCCGGCAGGCCCTGCGACCCGCCGGCTTACACGATCTTGTAGCCTATGGAGCGGACGGTGATCAGGTGCTCCGGGTGGCGGGGGTCCTTCTCTATCTTGTGCCGTAGGTTGGAGATGTGGACCTCCAACACGTGGCCCTGCTGGACCTCTCCACCCCAGACCGCCTCCGCCAGACGATCTCGGGTAACCACCTGGCCCCTGTTCTGCATGAGCGTGCGAAGTATCAGAAACTCGGTCCGGGTCAGCTCGACGGGCTCACCAGCAATCCTCGCCGCATACTCATCGGGATCCAGTTCCAGGTCGCCTACGCGCAGTACCCTCGGCGAGTATGCCTGCTCGCCGTAGAGGCGTCGCAGAATGGTCTTCACGCGCGCGACGAGCTCTCTGACGCTGAAGGGCTTCGTGACGTAATCGGTGGCCCCCGTCTCAAGCCCGGCCACGCGCTGGTGCTCCTCGGCTCGCGCGGTGAGCATGATGACGGGGATCCTGCTCTTCTCCTGCAACTGACGACAGACCTCGGTGCCGTCCATGTCCGGCAGACCCAGATCGAGGATCACCAGCTCGGGCTCCTGGCTTTCGGCTTGAGACATGCCGTTGGCGCCCGTCGTGGCAACAGAGGACGTGAACCCCGCGCTCTCCAGCGCTCGGGCTACCACGTCCGCGAGGCTGCGATCATCTTCGACTATCAGGACTCTGTAGGAGGTCTCCGAACCCATGTCTTCTTGCCCCCAGATCGCCCTGTCTGGGTCGGGCTTCCTCGTCGTGGACCGCGAGGCGAAAGGAGACAGGTGCGTTGTTCCCACAACGCAGGGAGGATCTCTTCTCGTCGCCCGCCGTCCCGGTACGAGGCGCTCCCTTGCCGAGAGCCGCAAGCGTGGTGGCCACACCGGTATCCCGGCAAGCCTGACCGGGACATGGTGCGAGTCTGTCGTGGGCCGGTGTTCGGGGCTGAGCCTGAGGAAGCCCTGGCGCCTTGCTGGGGACGACAGCCCGACCAGCGGGGACCTGCCGACTGGCCGTGCTCCGGGCACAAACAAGTAAGCGCTCTCCCGCGCCGTGTAGCTTCATAGCCCGAGCCCCAGAAACCGTCGGATACCGGATGCGGCTTTACTTCGGCCCCCGCGAATCCGATCTCCGTACGCTCCGCGCTGTCCCACAACACGCTTGAACCGTGACGATGGTTAGTATAGCACACTTTGGCGGAACCGAGCAGACAAACATGTAGGGCACACCAATGTCTGCACGAGGCGGCCGGGAGACAGAGCCGTTGCGCGTCAATCACGGGGTGGTTCCACGCAAGCGCGATGCCACCCCAGGGCGTTTCAGCCACCAAGGGACCACTCATCCCGCGGGCGTTGCCAGGAGGTCCCTAGATGGCGTCAGGGCGCCGCTCAGCGCCCTGGAAGCGCGTCGGTGACCCAGAGGGCCGGCCGGGGCGGAGCGGGCGCTCAGAACGCCTCTATGGCCCACTGGGGCGGCGGTGGACAGCGGCCAGTGGGCACCCTGGCAGCCCGGGAGGTCCTGCTCCCGAGGTCGTGTTGGTTCTGGTTTTGGCGGGGGTGTCCTTCGGATCTTTTAATACCGCAAATGCCCGTCTGGCCCTTGACCTACCCTTCGCTGCCGAATATAATACCGACATTGTATAATGTCGGTATTCAACAGGCCCCAAACCATGCGAAGACAGATCCCCGACATCCTACAGGATCACGAGCTCGCCGCACTGCTCGCCGTGCCCAATGTCACCACTCCCAGCGGTCTGCGCAACCGCGCCCTGCTCGAGCTGATGGCGAACGCCGGGCTGCGCAGCAAGGAGGTCGTCGGCCTGCGGACCCGCGATGTCCGCGAGGAAGGCGGGCAGGTCCTACTTCATCTGCGCCAGACCAAGGGCGACCGCGCGCGCCGCGTGCCGCTCCCGCCGGGCACGGCCGACTGGCTGCGTCTGTGGCTCGCCTGTAGGCGCGGGCTGGGCATCGGTAGCGGCCCCGTGTTCTGCACCATCAGCCGGGGCGAGCGCATGGCTGGCTTTGCCCGTGCCGCCGAGCTCCAGCCAGGCAAGCTGCTGAGCGACCGCTACCTGCGAGAGCTGGTGGCCCGGTGCGCGCGGAAGGCAGGGATCCAGCGGCGGGTGCATCCCCACATGCTACGGCACACCTTCGCCACGCGGCTTCTGCGGCACACCCGGAACCTGCGGGTGGTGCAGACAGCCCTGGGGCACGCGAGCATCACCACCACGCAGGTGTACACTCACGTGCTGGACGACGAGCTGTCGGAGGCCATGATCGCCCTGCCGCCGCCCGGCGCTTGAGGTTGCGCAGCAACCTCGGGAACAACGCGAGAAGCTTGACGCTGCTGGGGAATGGCCTGGGGTGGCGAGCCGCGGCGCTCGTTGATGGCTGCCATTGCTTCCCCGGCGCTTGCTCTGTAGGCTCGGGTGGGGTACTGTCGCGCTAAGTAGACTGTCGGTATTGATGAGTCGCATAGAGTATGCTATCCTGCTCCTGTCATGACTACCAAGATGGCCTACGATAACCATCTGATGACCCTTGAAGAGGCTGCAGACTTCCTGCGGTTGAATGCCGAGGTCTTGCGGCGGAAGGCCCGGCAGGGCGAAGTGCCGGCCGCCAAGATTGGGCGGCAGTGGCGGTTCCGGCTTCCCCGACTCATCGAATGGCTCGATGAGGGCGGTTCGCATCGGGAGTGATCCCTTCGGCGCAGTGCGCGCGGTCACGGACGTTCCAGGCCAAGCACCTCCGCCTAAGCTGAGATAGACGAAGCAGACGACGAACACTAACAGCAATCTTACGGCGGCGGTACCTGGACCAGATGAAACAGCGCGACTACAACGGCCCCGCAGCCATCAAGGTGCCGGACAGCCTCCTGTCGGCCGGGTTTGTGCAGGTGCCCGTGCTGCTACTGCGGCTGCCGGACCTCGGGCTCGGGGCGAAGCTCATGTACGCCTGCCTGCTGTGGTACCACCACCGATTGGGTTACTGGCCTGGGCGCAAGGCTGTGTCGCACGAGTTCGGCATAGGGGAGAGGTCGGTGGTGAGGTATCTGCAGGAGCTGGAAGGGTACGGGCTGGTCCTGATCAACAGGAACCGGCAGGGGTATATCGAGGCGATGGAGCTGGCCCCGCCGGAAGCCTGGGGCAGGGTGCCAAATTGGCACTCTGAGGGTGCCACGGAGGAATCCAGGGTGTCAGATCGGCACCCTGAAGGCGGTCCAGGGTGCCAACCTGGCACGCTCAGGGTGCCAAAAGTTGCAGCAGACGAGCAAAGTTGGCACCATACTAATATAGAGAGAGATATAGATTCCGGAGGCACCTCTAGTTCTAGGGGGACGGGGGAGGGAGAGGAACAGACGGAGCAAACCCCGGAGATCGAACCCCGCATATATGCTCTTATTGGGCTTGCCCGCGGTCTGCTGGAGCAGGGGAGAGATGTTGAGGCAGTGCAGCACGTGTTGCGCGGATACGGAGCCGGGGAAGACGACCTAGAGCAACTGATCAGACAGGCCCAGGCGGAGCTGGATCGATAGCCCCCACCTGACTCTTTCCAGAAGACACCCGAGAGCCTTCTGAGAGGCTTCCCCTATCATTCCCTGGTTGTTTCCCACAAAGGATCCCCGGCGGCTGATAGCGCGGTAAGGCGACCTGGGCCCGGCCCGCCTGGAGCGAGAACCATGCGAGCGGCACGAAACAGAGACGCCTGGAGCAAGCTCCGGGCGTCGTCGTGTTCTCGAAGGCCCCGAAGGCCGGCTACCAGTTCTTGAACAGCGGCGGATGGAGGCCGGCGGTAGCGCGAATGGGGTAGTACTTCACGTGGCCATCCAGGAAGAGGATGTTGATGCCGTCGAAGTGGGGCGTCTTGTAGTCCGCCGGGTTCCACGAGTACCACAGGCCGTTATCGCACATCAGACACTGCTCCGAGGGCCGCTGGCCGCTGATGTCGAGAGAGGTAAAGGGGTCGGGACAGATGGGGTCCATCTGGAAGCCCGGCAGGGTATCCCACTGGACACAGAACATGTAGCTGATGAAGCCCTCGGCAGCGGCCGCGGGGGTCCCCCAGACCACGCCAGCGGGCGCCCAGGCGGACACCTGGGTGCGCCAGACGTCATCCTGGCAGAACCAGATCTGGGCATTCCTGATGTAGGGGTTGAGGGCGGAGTAGGTATACCCGAGGTTCTGCCTGAGCTGCATGCCGAAGAGACTGTCGTCAGGGTCCCAGAACCAACCGTAGGTCCAGTTGAACTCGCTGGGGCCGTGGAAGGGCAGAAGCTCGTCGTAGTCCTGCGCGTACATCGCGAAGGCGAGCCCTATCTGCTTGAGGTCGCTCAGACAGGCGCCCTGCCGGGCCTTGCCCCGCGCCCGAGCGAAGACGGGAAATAGGATCGCCGCGAGAATGGCGATGATGGCGATGACCACGAGGAGCTCAATGAGTGTGAAGCCGTGTTTCCTCATGACACATACCTCCCTCCGCCTTCTTGTATACCCGCCCCGCGAAGCTCAAACACCTATCAAGAAAAGATGAACAGCGCCCCAAGGCAAACGCCGCCCGGCTGAGCGCGGGCGGCGGTTTCAGCGGCATCTCTCTCGGCTCTATTGGCTGCTAGGATCAGGGGCTGCTATCCCCGACGGCGAAGAGCTTTCAGACCGAGTCCCACACCGCCGAGGAGCATCAAAGCCAGAGTGCCCGGCTCGGGGGTCATGGGAACGTCGTCGCCATAGTTCTCGAAGATGGTCTGTCTCGAACCGAGCAGGGGCTGGTACATCACGAGGCTGGAGGGATCGGTGGCCTGTCCACCGGGAGTGGGCCCGATGTGGTTGTAGACGTCAATGGCGTCGCTGGGATTGTCCATGAACTCGAAGACGTAGCTGCCGGTAGGGAGGTTGTACGCTGCTGTGTAGCGCCACTCGACATAGGAATGCTCGAAGCCGCCCGCTGCCTGGTAAGTGGTCGGGGTCCAGTCGGCGCCAGGATCGGTAATCTGGCTGAGCTGCGTGTCGGGGTCTATCCGCCAGGCCATGTTGACCCGGAAGACGTTCTCGTTGCTCGTGTCGCCGGCCCCGACCGCGAGGGTATACTGCCACCAGTCGTTGCTGTGACTTCCGTCAGCCGCGTTGTACGATGAGCCGATTGAGTAGGCCCAGCCACTCACCGCGAGACACAAAACACAACCAACTATCCCGGCCCGGAATAGCATGTTGGGCCCTCCCAGGGGCGCACGTTCTAGCTACGATGTAGAAGGAAGTATACGGCAACTGTGTGGCTGTGTCAAGGGTCACCCGGCCCTGGGATCGAGCGACGCGCGAAGCCGCGAGCCTCACGACCCAGGCCTCGGGTCCGGGCGGTCCGAGGAGGATCGGCACCCCCGCGCCGTGAGGCGGGAACAGGGCCGTCTGGCAGGAAGGGCCGGCGTGGTAGAATGCTGCCGGGAGGGAAAGCTATGTCTTGTTGGTGGCGGCGGGGGCGAGAGGCACCACACGGCCGAGGCGAGGATAGACACGCATGATCATCGTCAAGCATGTAGGCGCACGCCTGGGGCTGCTGGGGAACCCCTCCGATGGCTTCGGCGGCAAGACCATCTCGTCACTGATAGGGGACCACTACGCCACGGTCTGCCTGTGGGAAAGCCCCGTGCTGGAGCTACAGCCCCACCCGGCCTTCGATCAGACGCGGTTCGCGAGTCTCGACGACCTGGACGCGATAGCCGCGAAGGACGGGTACTACGGGGGGCTGCGGCTGCTGATGGCCGCTTGCCGGCGGTTCGCGTACTGCTGTCGGGAGCATGGCCTGGAGCTGCCGGCCCGCAACTTCACCGTCGCCTACAACACCAACATTCCCCGCCAGGTCGGCCTGGGCGGCTCGAGCGCGATAGTGGCGGCCTGCCTCAAGGCCCTTATGGAGTTCTACGGCCTGACCGATGAGCATATCGCCAAGCCCCTGCAGCCCAGCCTCGTCCTGGCGGCCGAGAAGGAGGAGCTGGACATCCAGGCGGGCCTGCAGGACCGGGTGGTGCAGGTCTACGGCGGCCTGATGTACATGGATTTCGCCCCCGAGCTCGTCAACGGCCAGGGGTACGGGTACTACGAGCAGATGCCCCTGGAGCTGCTACCGCCCCTGTACCTGGCTCACGCGCCGGGAGGCAGGGACTCCGGGCGCCTGCACACGCCCATGAGGGTGCGTTGGGAGCGAGGGGACAGGGAAGTGCAGGAGGCCATGAGGCGGTTCGCCGAGATAGCGGACGAGGGCAAGAGAGCCCTGATGGAGGGGGATCACCGGCGGCTGGGCGAGCTGATGGATGAGAACTTCAACCTGCGGCTGTCGCTGTACGGAAAGGAGCGGCTCGGGGCCGAGAGCCTGGAGATGATCGAGCTGGCCCGTGGCCTGGGCCTGCGCGCCAAGTTCCCGGGGTCTGGTGGGTCAATCTGCGGGCTGCTGATGGACCCCGAGATCGTGCCGGTGGCGCAGGCCCGGTTCGCGGAGAGGGGCTATGTGTTCAAGCAGGTTCAGCCCGCGGAGGAGGTAGCCGACTCGCACGAGGAGTTCCTGGCCTCGCTACAGCAGCTCCGGGCCACGCGACGTGGGCGTCGGAAGGGGTAGAGCCGGGAGGGTTGCCTTGCGAGGCGGTCCCGGCCCTGCCCGGGACACCCTCCTCGCCCCATATTCGCTATCCTGGGGTCTGTACCTAGAACACAGATTATGTCAAGTGGGTCTTCCCTGGAGGCACATCCCTCAGCCGGTCCATTCTTAGGGAAACGCCCCGCCAGGCCCGCAATCCCTGAGCCCCGCTCGCTAGCTGCTTCATGGCGTTGCCCCAGATTCCGGGGCTTCAGGCAGTTGCCGAGGCAGCACCCTCCTGCGGCCCGTCACTTCAGCAGACGCCGGAACTCCTCCGCCGTCAGTCCCGCCTGGCGGAGGATCGCGCGAGTGGTTCCTGCTTTCAGCGTTCGGCCGTGCATAGGTACCGTCGCCCGTCTGCGTGTTTCCGGATGCAGCAGGACGAGGTGGCTGCCCTTCTGCCTATCCTCCACGAAGCCTGCCCGGAGCAGGGCCTGTACCATCTGCCGCGAGCCCACACTCGGCAGCCTAGGCATGGGTCTCTACCTGGGGCGTAGCTGTCACTCGGAAGATGAAGCCCTCGGTCAACTCCTCCCGCTCAAAGCTCAGCGTGGGCCCTTCTTCAGGCACGGGCTCTCCGTGCTGTATCAGGCTCTCCAGATAACACTCTATGGCCTCACGCGCCATGCTGAGGGCGTCAGGGATGGTCTCGCCCTCCGTAACACACCCCGGCAAGGCAGGCACTACCACGCTATAGCCGCCCTCTGGCTCTCTCCTCAGGATCACTGTGTAGGTGTGGGCCATGACAGCGCCTCCTCACGATACCTCACCCGGCACCATTGTCCGCGGGGAGCGCGATTCCTCCGAGCGGGTTCTCAACGCCGTAGTCTAGATCGGTTGCCTGGCGGGGCCAGGAATCGAGTCCGGTGAACCAACACGCGACCGTTGCCGCGGTGGCAGAGGCCCCCGCCCTGTCACTTCAGCAGACGCCGGAACTCCTCCACGGTCAGGCCAGCCTGCCGGAGGATCCCGTGTAGCGTCTCGGGGAGAACGTCCCTCGCGCCATGCAGAGGCACAACGGCCACCTTGCCATCTGGATGGACCATGACCGCGTGACTGCCACGCTGCCGGGCAAGCTCAAACCCCGCTCGCTCCAAGGCTCTGACAATCCGGCGCCCGGTCACGGCAGGCAGTATGGGCGACGGCAGTGGCTTCCTGCACCGTCACCTTGTACACCGCAGCCTCAGTGGCTTCGCCCAGGTCCACGGGCACCTGCGACAGGTCAGGAGGCGGTGTCCTCCCGACAAGCCGAAGGCCCTCCAGGTAGGCTAGGATTGCTTCCTCCGCCATTCGCAGGGCGTGAGGGAGGGTGTCTCCCTCGGTCGCCAGGCCGTTCAGTGCGGGCACCGAGACAGCATAGCGTCCATCGGTCGCCCGTTTGACGACCACGGTGTATGTCGCCATCAGCGTACCTCCTCGCGAGGGGCCCCAGCAGCCTCTGCTTCGTCCATTGACAGGTCCATCCCTCCCAGCCGTTCCTCCACGCAGCGCCTCGCGGCCGTGATTGTGGTGCAAGAGGGGGAAGCCTTGGTCCCGCCACTAAACCAACCGGCGCCGCATCGGCCCAGCACCAATGGATGGCGGACTGGTCCCCGGGCGGGTTCCTACCAGATCAGCAACCCGTACCTGTCTATCGAGATATCGAAGACGTGGGCGCCGGCCTCACGCAACGCCTGCCGAACCGCGTAGTCCTTCCCCGCCGGAGCGTAGAACATCATGGTCCCCCCACCACCGGCACCGCACACCTTGCCCCCAAGGGCGCCGTGATCCACGGCGATCTGAAACAGCTCTTCAAGCCGCTCGTTGGTCACATCCGGGTGCAGCAGCTTGTGAAGCCGCCAGACCTCCTGCAGGGCGGGCCCAAGCTTGTGCAGCTCCCCTGCCGATAGCAGCTGCCGAATATCGCCCGCCATGTTGCTCATTCCCTTGAGCGCGTTGATGACCTGGTAGTCCTCCTTCTCCACGCCGGCCGAGACGTGGTCCAGGATGCTCTTGGCGGGCCGCGAGATGCCGGAGAAGGTCACGATCAGGCCGCGTTCCAGTTCCGCCGCGGTGCCGGGCGATAGGTGGATATGGTTTGCCTCGACGCCGCGGCCCGTGCTGGCGGGCCAGTGACGCATGAACTTGACGCCGCCGCCGGTGACCGGCGAGTACTGGTCCTGCCAGCCGTAGGTTGTCTGCAGCGCGACGGTCTCGCAGTCGCGGGCCAGCTCGGCCATTTCGTAAGCGGTCATGCGGTAGCCGGTGAGAGCATCGAGCAGGGCGATCAGGCAGGTGGCGATCGTGGAGGACGAGCCCAGGCCGGCGCCGGCGGGCATTTCGGAGTACGTCACGACATGGAGCCCGCGGGGCAGATCGAATCGGCGCAAGACTTCCTGGGCCAAGCCGAGCTGGCCCTGGGGATCGAGGTGAGCGGGGCTGTCTATCTGAACGGACAGGTCGTCGTGGTCGGGGGCTTCGAGGACAATCTTCTCGTCCTCGCGCCAGCGGGCGGTTGCATAGAGGTACTTGTTGATGGTGGCGTTGAGGATGTCACCACCGAAGCGGCGACAGAAGACGATGTAGTCCGTCATGCCCACGAAGTCAATGCG
>Ga0209609_10002679_pt1 | contig 10159 bp, 10 predicted proteins | sample LakKivw325mmetaG_FD_184136 | JGI IMG/M metagenome (GOLD analysis project Ga0209609, IMG submission 184136) | Anoxic lake water microbial communities from Lake Kivu, Rwanda to study Microbial Dark Matter (Phase II) - Lake Kivu water 325m metaG... | ecosystem: Environmental > Aquatic > Freshwater...
GTTTGTATTAGATTAATAAGTTATGAATTTTGAATTATAAGTTTTAAATTGAAATTATTTTTAAAAAACCTCTTACTACTTAGAACTAACAATTAATGATTTAGAAAGATCTTTGCTATTCATGAGAATAAAATCGTTCAGTGGCGGAGAAGGGGTGGGAATCACGTTCCAAAGTTTCTTGTTTTAAAAACCTTTCCAGAGCCTTTATGGCGATACACTTGGAGTACCGAGACCAACAATTCTCTTTTCCACAATGGCTATTCTTCTCTTCTGCATCCTGCCGGATCTCATGATATTTACATGGAAAACAAGATTTAATTAACATTATTGGACTCCTTATGGTTTGAGGTTAAAGGAGCGCTGGGCTAAAGGTTGGAGGCTAAAAGTTTAATGACTGAGGCTTAAGGCCCACTTCGTTTTAGGTTAAATTCATAATTAAAGAACTGATCCATTCAGTGATTTGTTACGTTTTTTCCTATGAAGAGAATTGGTTAACCCTGGGGTGCACTCCAATTTGTATTTTAAAAAGATAGGCTACCGCCATTTCGGGTTTGGTATCATCCGATAAATTGAATTTACAACATTAAGTTTTTCCAGCCACATTTTATTGTGGGTTTAAGGTTCATCAAGTGCCGCAATGATTCTGCGCTAATTTCAATATCCCCCCACCGCAGCACGACACCACCTTGTTTAAGCCACTTTCTCAATTAAAGAATAATGAATCTCTACGGCGGGTTGGTATCCAATCAAGTTCAGGAGAATCCTAACCCGTTCACTATCCGAAATCCACCTGTCGAAAACTCCCAAAAGGTCTTTTAACGGACCGGATTTGATTCTCACCAAATCATTAGGCTCGAAATGATAGTTTTTTCTCACAATGCCATTGCTATCTGTTCTCTTTTTAATCAGGTCTATCACTTCTTCAGAAACAGGAGTGAAGTTACCTCCAAAACCCAATATTTTTTTAACTCCCCTCGCCCACCTGACCAAGTTATAATTTTGATCGATATCAAACTTTCCAAAGATGTAATTGGGAAAAAGAGGCTTAAATCCTTTGTACAACCTGCCATTTCTTGGTAAAAAGGTCTCCATCAAAGGATTAAATATCTCTATTCCTTTTATAGAAAGGTAGGATTTGGTTTCTTCTTCTTTCTTAGGTTTGGTTTGAATGACGTACCAATTGTTCATAATTATGAGCTCCGAATCATAAGTGATGGGATGAAAATCATAAGTTACTAACTTAATGAGTTATTAAGTTCATAATGACATGGCTGTTGTTCTATTTTAACTTCATAACTCCAGCACAGCAGCACTTCCGCACATAAGGTTTACCGGGCTCCTTTTCCAAATAAAACTACTTTTATCGTTTCGAAGATGATGAGTAAGTCAAATAAGGGTGACAAATTTTTAATATAATAAAGATCGTATTTCAGTTTCTCTAAGGCATCTTCCTTGGATGCCCCATAGCGATATTTAACCTGTGCCCAGCCCGTCACTCCGGGTTTTACAGAATGCCTGTGATCATAAAATGGTATTTCTTTCCGTAGTTGTTCCACAAAACAAGGTCTTTCAGGTCTTGGGCCAACAAAGGAAACGTCTCCTTTAAGCACGTTAAACATCTGTGGAACTTCATCGAGTCTTAATTTTCTTATCCATCGGCCTACACGAGTCACCCGCTTATCGTCCTGCTGGGCCCACACAGGGCCTTTGGCCTCTGCGTTTTCAACCATTGACCTGAATTTAAGGAGTTTAAATATCTTTCCCCTCTCCCCGACCCTCTCTTGCTTGTAAAAAACTGGGCCACGAGAATCGATCTTGATTAGGATAGAGATGACCAAAATGAAAGGAGAAAGAAGAATCAACCCAATCAAAGAGAGTACAAACTCTATAACTCTTTTCGCCCACATCATCCATTTCGATTTTTTAAACCCACCTGAAAAGATAAGGAAGCTTGGCCGAAGGCTTTCTACCTGAAGCCTCCCTGTAAGATGTTCATAAAATTCGATCCCTTCCTCTACGACAATCCCTCTCATCTTACAATCTAATAGCTGGGCACCGGGAAACTTCCCCCTTCTCTCCTCAAGGGCAACAACAATACGGTCCACTTTTTCTCTTATGGCAATGTCGAGGATCTGAGATTGGTGGCCGATAATAGATGGGTTTACCAATTTCTCTCCCACCCTCTCTGGATTCTCGGTGATAAATCCGATAACTTTAAAACCCGTATCCATCCTTTCAATGATCTCAGTAGCAATGTTTTTCGCTAAAGGACCGGAGCCAACGATCATTATCTTTTGATCTAACTGTCTCATTCTTAAAATATGGTTGTAGATAATTCTCCACGTAACAATGATCGCACCCATGAAGCCCAGGCTGATAATAAAGATCCCTCGACCGATGATGAGGAAAGGAAACAGATAGTAAAGGACAGCTAAAAGAATGGAAGACACACCCAGGGATTGCAGTAGTCGGATGCCCAATTCTATATTGCTTCGAAAAACTTTCAAGTCATAAAGCTCAAAATAATAGAGAGAAAGCTGAATGCAGGTCACAATCAATAAGGTTTTCGGGATAAGGTATTCATAAGTATAGAAGCTTATAGGATCACCAATAAAACGCAGGTAAGCCCCAAGAATCACCATGCCTGTGATAAAAGCACTCTCCAGAAAGAAGAAAACAATTTTCCGAATAGGAATATATTGGTCAAAAATTCTGAGTATCATTGCAATGGCTCTATCGTTTTGCTGTGCTACAATTATTTTTATAACTGAACCATAGTAGCATTTCGGAACGGTTGCATTTAAGATAGTTTCCTTCTAAATGGAAATATTTTATTCCATCGTCTTTGAGGTTTAGTCCCTTTTTTCCCATAACCATATCCATAGCCATATCTGTAGGAATATCCATCAGAGCCAAAATACCGTGAGGATAGCCCAGAAGATTTAAATTCCAGGTCGTTTAGCACGAACCCCAAGATCTTCTTTTTTTCTAAAGAGGCAATGGCCTGTTTTAATGTTTCCCTGGGAGTTACTCCAGCCCTTACCACGATTAGTATTTCATCAACCATCTTAGCCAAAACTTCTGACTCTGATGTAGAAAGAAGGGGGGTAGTATCAAAGATTACATATCTGTCGTGATATCGTGATCTTAACTCATGAACCAGAGCTTCCATTTTTTTTGATCCGATTAGTTCTGCGGGGTTATCTTGAGCCTTTCCTCCCGGGAGAAGGGTTAGTCTCTCCACCTCTGTTTTCATAATAAGTTCGGAAATGTTTACGCTACCCGTTAGATAATCTGACAAGCCCTTACCATTCTCCAAGCCAAACCAATGTCCAAGAGTAGGGTTGCGAAGGTCACAATCTACCAGTAGGGCGTGAGAGTGGAAGTCATGGGCAATTCCTATAGCAAAGTTCGCTGCAACAAAGGACTTCCCTTCACTACTTGTAGCACTGGTCACTATAATTGTTTTGGGGAATTCCGAGCTTTTGCGTTTAAGGAAGAAGGTCCTCAATTTTCGGAACTGTTCGGCAGCCAGGGATGCAGGTTGAAAAAAGTAGATTAAACTTTGGTCGGATATCACCCCATCTTCCACTGAAAGTAGAGGTTTCTTCTCCTGGCTCTCGCTTCTTCTTTCCTCTTCCTTTTCCGAAATAAAGTGAGGTTCCCTTAATAATTCATCTCCCCTTTCCTTCTCTGCTTTTTCTAACGCCTTATAAATTTTGCTCATTTTTCCTCCGTTCATCCTTCATTCAAGAAGTTATTTCGACAATTTTCCAAATATCTCCTGAAAAATCTTTAAAAAAGTATTTTTAAGGAGTTGCGTCTTCTCCATTACTTCCCATCTTGAATTTAGAAGGGATACTATAATGATGAAAGCCAATAAACTGACCAGGAAAATGGGAATCATTTTAAAAAGAATAAATCTCCTTCGTCTCTTTTGAAGATTTAACCCGTCCAGATTTTTTATTACTTCATGGATGATCTTGCTCCCAATGACCTTCTGATCGGTTGCATAACCCATTAGCAAGGCATTGTCGCAAATGATATTAATCACTCTGGGAATCCCCTTCGAATACGTATAGATTTTATTAAGAGCTTTCTGGGTGAACATATTGAGATCCAATGTCCCAGCTATCCTCAACCTTTTCTTTATATATTTTTCCATATCCTCTTTGTTAAGGGGTTGCAAATGGTAACGGAGGCTCACCCTTTGTTTCAATTGCCGAAATTGGGAATCTTCCAAGATCCCGTCCAGTTCAGGTTGCCCCATCAGGATGACTTGAAGGAGTTTACTCTTAGATGTTTCCAAATTGGTGAGTAAACGGACCTCTTCCAGAAGTGTGGGATCTAATTTATGGGCTTCGTCAACTATTAACACGACATTCTCATTTCGGGAGTAACAAGCCACTAAAAAATTGTGAAGTTGACTGAGGTACTCTCCTTTTGATTTCTTCTGACTTTTTAAACCCAAATCCTGGCAGATATAGTGAAGAAAGTCAGTAGATCCCATTATCGGGTTGAAGAGATAAGCTGTTTTTGTATTCCCATCCAATTTAGACAGAAGGGTTTGGACCAGAATAGTCTTTCCTGTTCCAACCTCACCTGTCACCACTGTGAATCCCTTTCTCTCCCTCACGGCATAGGTGAGATGTGCCAAGGCTTCCTTATGACTTTCGCTGAGATAGAGGTACTTGGGATCTGGAGTGATCTCAAAGGGCTTCTCTCTAAAACCGTAAAACTTTTCGTACATACGTTAAGCCGCCTTCTTCTCGATCTTTGGAATATTGGTTAACACCTTAAATCCAAGGGCCGCTTCTAAATCTTCAGCATCTCTGAAGGAACGATCCATCTGTTCCCTGAAGAAGGCTAATCCGAAACCAGAGCCCATTCCCAACAAGACTCCAAAAAGAAGAATTTTGATGATATCGGGTCTGAAGGGTTTTTCGGGTATCCTGGCTGGGTCAATGACTCTGAACTGTTCTCCCTTCTGACGGCGCTCTAAATTCTCTGCCTGTTGTGCTTCCTGAGATTTCTTTAACAGGGTCTGATAGCTCTCCTTCGTGTTTTGATAGTCTCTCGCGATCAGGGTCATCTCCTGCTCCCGAATCGGAGTATTTTCAATTCTTGCTCTGTAGATATTGATTTGACCTTTCACCTTACCCTCTTCCTCTTTCAATCTTTCTATCTCTAATTCCGTAGCAATCAATGCGCTCTCCATCTCTTTATAACGGGGGTTCAGTCGAAGCCCTGATTTTTCATCTTTCTTTTCTTTTTCCGCCACTATCTTGGGGGCAGGTAATTCGGTCGTGACAATTTTCTCCTCGGTCTTCTTTTCCGATTTTTCTTTTTCGATTTTAGCTTCCAACTCTGCAATTCTTCTTTTGGCAATTATAATGTCAGGATGCCTTTCCGTATATTTCGTTTGAAGGTCTTCAAGTTGATCTTTCAACTTTTCTAACTGAGCCTCCTGTGGATCTTTAAAAGGGTTCGGTGAAGAAGTGATTCCTTCCTTTTTGGTTGAACCGGAAGCAAGGAGAAGCTCCGTATCGGCGAGTTGTTTCTCAATCACCAATTTCCTATCTTGGGCTGACCTCAAGCTTTCACCAATCCTCTGATAAAGGAGTTGAAGCTGTTCAAGAACTTTGAGATTCGCCTCCCGTTGTTCAGGAAGTTCACCAAAATGTTGCCTTCTGAAATTGGTGATCGCCTTTTCTTGCTCGTCGAGCTTTGCCTTGGTGGCATTCAATTCAACGGAAAGAAATTCCGAAGTCCCCTGAGCCTGTTGCTCTCGCACCCTAAGGTTTTCTTCGATGAAGAGTGAGGTTAATTTATTAGCGACCGTTGTCACGATCCTCGGATCTTTCCCGATATAGGAAATGCTGAAGAAACCTTCTTTCCCTTTGAGATTCACCTGAATATTTTTCCTCATTAATTCTACAATCTCTTCCTTACTTTTCGATTTCGCCTCTTCGGAATAAAGTTTTAATTCGGAAATGATTTGTTCGAGCCTTGTGCGACTCATAATTTCCTGACTGATGGATTGGAGACGGTCTTCAGTTTTTGAGGTGACCGTAGGTCTTACGAAGGCTTCAGGAACTTTCTGCGGGGTCACCAAGATCAGGGTACTCGCGCGATATTCTTTAGGTGAAGCCAATGCATAGATGAAAGCCCCAACCATGATGACGGCGAAAGGGATGACAATGTACCAGAGACGCCTAAGAAAAATTTCAATATAATCATGAATATTAAAAGACTTTTCCGGGTTGATCATGAGTTACCTCCCATTCTTTCAGCACGCTACTAATACAAACGCATTATATCTTTTGTAGGGAAACCCTTCAGGGTTGCTTTAAGCAAGGCTAAAGCCTTGCGCTATATGTAAAACGATTTAATGCGTTTGTATTAAATGCATTGCTCATAGCATCAAAGATTTTACACATTCTTTTAATAGGCTACGGTGACTTTAAATATCCCTCGGTAGTCACTATAATCTGCATTGCTAATATTCGTATTATTCTTAGTATAGTTAACCTCTAAGGAGAGCATGAGCCATCTAAAAAGCTCGTAGGAGGCATTTCCCCCAATTCCCCAGATATTATTTATCTGCTTCCTTCCCCCTGTCGCTATCGCGGATTCGACAAATTTCTGCCATTCATAACTGGCAAAAATTCCGACGTTGGTCTTTCTAAAAAGCTGATGGGTAACCCTTCCTATGGCTCTGTGGTATTCAGTAAGACCGCGATTCTCCGCACTAAAGAAGTCCTCTGTATATCCACCTTCAAACGAGATGGTATAAGTGGTCCTCTCGGCCCGTTGTGTCAGGAGGGCATTATAATAAGGACCCCCTGCCTTGGAACCTTTCTCAGGATTTGCCCAGTAATACCCCACCTGGAGCCTCCCATTCAGGGTTGAGCTAAAGGCATGTTCAACACCGATGCTCGGATTATAAACGGAATAATCAATGCGAGGCTTTTCATAGTTAATCCAGGACTGAGTATAATTTGCGAAGATTGACGTTTTTGGATTAAAGCGGTATGTATAACGTCCATTAGCTGTGTTAATTAACACATCCGGGGACCGTTCGAAATTTCCGAAAGTGAGGCTATATTCTAAGGACAGTCCATTTCTGATGTCGAACCAATAAGCAAGCTTTGGATTGACAGAATTCCCAACACTATCTTGGTAATTCCGACTTTGGATATTATAAATATTATTTGTGTACTTAATGGAAAAAAAGTTTTCTCTCCCAAACTGATATTGCAAAGTGGGCTCAAAAACGTTCCTGATCCAAGGCACCCTTTTTACTGTTCTTGAAGGAAGATATTGACCCGATATAGCCGTTGGAGAATAATCCGATTCCCTTATATCATCGGAACGGATTAAATAATCTCTTACACGGGCATTGAGCTTCTGAGTCAACGCATACCAGGCATTCAATATTCCATTGAGGCTTGTATAATTGTCCTCGTGATTTCTGGCATAAAAGTTAAACCCGGCATTGAAGTCTAAATCCATTCCATACTTGTCTTCAGCAGTGGGAGCCTGCCGGAGTTCACGAGTGACAGGAGATCGTGGTGTGGTTGAAAATCTAAACCCTGGAGAAATTCTGGTGATAAAGTCGCTTTTTTTATTTGTCTCAGCCAAGTTGATATTACTGTCATACTCCTCCTGAAGAGTAATATATGGTTGAAAGTGCGAAAGAATACCTTCCATTTCAGCATGGAGTGCTGAAGGAAACATCACAGTAAGAAATAAAACAAAGGCTAACCATTTCATTTTATTCACCTGTTCTCATCTATAAAGCCCCTTCTGACCTCGGTCATAATCCACACTCACAATTTCAATCCGGAACAATGATGGTGTCACCCCCTTTGAGGATGAGGTTTGAATCCGGATCATCCCCTTTAACAATTTTTTTGTAGTTCACTATTATTCGCTTCTCTTTCCCGTTTTCCTTCCGGATGATCAGAATCTTCTTTTGATTTGCCCAATCTGTAAACCCACCTGCCATGGGGATGATCTGAAGGAGAGAGGTTTCACTTCGAAGACGGTAAACACCCGGATTTTTGACCTGGCCAGAAATATAGACCTTGAAGCTGTTTGCCTCCATGACCATCACAGAAATATTTGGGACGTCTACAAATTCCTTCAGCCTTTTCATCAATAACTCTTTCAATTGGAGAGGGGTCAGTCCAGCCGCCTGAATTTCATCAATCAGGGGAAGAGAAATCTTCCCATCGATCCTCACAGGAACCGTCTTGGATAAATGCTCTTCTTTCCAAACATGGATATAAAGAACATCCTCCGAGCCGATAATATAATTTGGGCTATCTGCTGGTACCTCAGCTTGAGATTGTTTTTTTAAGAGAACTTCCTTTTCCGTTTGAGAGTAACCAACTGGAATCGATATACAAAAGATCGCTAACCCTATGATTCCGGCAGTCATTAATTTTTTCATTTCCCTCTCCTTAAGTTGTGAAAGGCATAGCGCACCGCGCAAAGAGCATAACGTTTAGCAATGCATCATGCGGCTTCGGTTCCTAATGCCTTTCTGATGAGATCCATCGTGCCTGTCCCGTGGATAGGGAAACAGACTTGATTGATCATGATCTCAAAGCCCTTGCTTTTAAAATCATAAAATCTCAGAGCATCTTCAAATCGGGATTGAACATAGGCCCCTACTTTCACATCTGCATAAGGAAGAAGAACTACTAATTTATCTAATTCTAAAGAACCGATGATATCGCTCTCGCGAATCTCTTCAATAAGTAGATCGCCCAACGTCTGATAACAGGCTTCCAAACCACCTCCATCACCCTCTTTTGAAAATTGCTTAATTTTGAAGAGCATGATGCAAAGAAAATTTTGGTAACGCCGTGCACGTTTAATTTCAAGGTCCAAAAGGAAAATGAATAGATCTCGATTCAGGATTCTGCCGAATGTTTCCGTCGATCCCTTTGGGAATTGCCCCCCAAAATTTTTCATCCCTTCTCTCCTTCGTCTCCCTATTCGTGATTTATTCCCAAAATAATATTAAAATTTCTCAACCTCCCCCTTCTCTAACCCTTCGTTATCTTTTTGGATCATCTAAATGGTATTTGTAAATCTTATACAGTAAGGCCTTATAACTCACACGAAGTAATCTGGCTGCCTTCTTCCTGTTCCAATGAGTCTCTTGTAAAGTGTTTTGAATAATCTCCTTTTCCGCTACTTCAGCCGCTCTCTTTCCCACATCTTTCAAGTTGAATAATTTCTTTCCTTTCGGGGAGGGTGATAATAAATTTTCATAGGATTCAGAAAGTATTCCATCATTTACCCTTTTATTGGACATGTTCTTCAGTACCGTATCCCCATCACCAAATATGACAATCTGCTTAATCACATTCTCCAATTCACGGATGTTTCCAGGCCAAGCATACTCTTGAAAAGCATTGATCGTTTTTGATGAAAATGGCGGAACCTCCCTCCCGTATTTCTTTTTAAACACATTTAGAAAATATTGTGAGAGAGATAAGATTTGCTCTTTACGGTCCCGTAAGGGTGGAACAGTGATGTTGATGACATTGATTCTAAAAAAAAGGTCTTCACGGAAATGCCCTTCCATCATCGTTTTTTCTAAATGGTCTTTGGTAGTGGCAATGACACGGGTATCGACCTTTACATCTCCATCGCCCCCTAAACGAGAAAACATACCGTCCTGAAGGACTTGAAGAAGCTTTGCCTGAATGGAGACATCCATTTCACCAATATCGTTCAATAATATCGTTCCCTCATTTGCTAATTCAAACTTCCCCGGTTTTTTAATATAGGCTCCTGTAAAGGCACCCTTTTCAAACCCAAAAAGCTCGCTTTCAAGGAGCCCTTTCGGAATGGCTGCACAATTCACCTTAACGAATGGTTTATCCTTGCGAAGAGAATTTAAATGGATGGCCTGTGCCAGCAATCCTTTTCCTGTCCCGCTCTCTCCTTTAATTAGTACCGTAATATCAGTCTTGGCGATTTCATCGATGATCGCCTTGATTTTATTCATTTTAAAATTATTAGCAAAAATGATTTGAAAAATGTCATCCATAGTCACTAAGATTGAGCAATCTATGTGCCAATTAAATGCAATTTATTAACTATTGATTAACTATTTGAAATTTGATTGGTTTCTCTC
>Ga0209609_10002684_pt1 | contig 10142 bp, 8 predicted proteins | sample LakKivw325mmetaG_FD_184136 | JGI IMG/M metagenome (GOLD analysis project Ga0209609, IMG submission 184136) | Anoxic lake water microbial communities from Lake Kivu, Rwanda to study Microbial Dark Matter (Phase II) - Lake Kivu water 325m metaG... | ecosystem: Environmental > Aquatic > Freshwater...
CATCCTTTTATACCCCGTTACCGACATGTTGGTTATATTGGCGGAGGTTGCCCTAAGCCTGGAATTGTACGACTCTATCGCGTTGGCTGCCGATGACATTATATCCAGCATCTTTTTTCCTCCTTATTTTTGTTCTTAACTTACGCTGATAACGCTCTCTGGAGTAATGAACTCCCCGTCCGCTATCTCAAGCAGGGCTTTTTCGTTCTGGATGGCCACACTAAGGACCTTGCCTGAAACCTTTTCGCTGGTTTGAGGGTCAACCGCTGTCACTGTCTTTCCTATGAGGCTGCTCCAGATGCTAAGCTCCATCTGCGCAGAAAGGCCCGATAAAAGAGGGCTGGTCCCGTAAGAATTGGAAAGACTGCTTAGAGAATTGTTGCCGGTGAGCGCGGAAATAGTATTGAGAGATGCATTGGTGTTGAACATGGAATCAAAAGCTCCGCCGAAAGGGGAGGAGTCGTTGTTGTTGTCATCGGAAGAAAACAGCCCCGAAAGATCGGGCAGGGACATTTGCGCCAGAAGTATCCTTATGAAGTCCGTATTGACACCCCCAGATTGGGTAGAAACCCTCTGAGGTTCGGAGATCGTGTTGTTGCTGCCCGACGCTACTATCGGAAAACTTGTTGATACCATGGTAACCTCCTTTTAGCTCCAGATATTGAACTGCACATTTGACGCTGCATAACCGAGCTTCTGCTCCAGGAACAACCGGTCAATGGGGGCCGCTGCCTGAGGCGAAGCTGAAGAAATAAAAGAGCCTGTCAGCGGCGCCACAGCAGAATCCATATCGTCTTCTGTTTCTCTGTCTTTATTGTTTCCGCCCACAAAGACCTCCAGCCCGCCCACCGCAATGTTTGCCGAAGCCAGCGCCTGTTTTAGCTCGGCAAGATTGGTGTCAAGCAGGTCCTTTGCGGTGGAGGAGGCAAAGATCTGGATGGAGATCATGCCGTTAACCTCTTTCAGGTTCAGCTTAAGGTTCCCGAGCAGGTCCGGCTTAATATCAACGGTCAGCTCAGATTTGCCGTTCACCTTCAATAACTTTGCAGATTCAACGATCTGGCCCGCGATCAATTCTATTGACGAAAGCCGGGAAGCTCTGGCAAGGCCGTTCATAAAATTGCTCATTGGGATCAGCCCGCCGTAGGGGGCAGAAGTTATTCCCGCGGCAAAAAGCTGCTCAAGCATGGAAGAAGTATCAGAAGTCTTTGCCGGCTGCGGAGCGGTGTTTTTGCTTTGATGTCCCATCGAAGGGTCGGAGGAGCCGCTTACTGCGGCAGGAGCTCCTTTAGAAGAGCTGTTCTCCGCGTTAATGGAGACCTTATTGTCCATCTCGGCAAGAGGGCCGGAGCTGTAGGCGTAAGCCTGGGGAGCGGGTATCCTGCCGAACATGGAAGTGATGGACTCCCACATGCCGGCGCTTTCGAGGTCTGTTTTTGATCTTTTCTTTTTGTCCAGGCGGGAGAGGGAGGTGTTGAGGTCGATGTTAAAGTCCTTGCCGGCGTCTTTCTTGGATCTTTCGGACTGGTCCGGCTTCAAACTGCTGTCCAGATTGTATTTTGCTTCAGATACGCCGCCTATATTGAGTTCGGGGTCTTTCATTTTGTCCCCTTATTTCTCCCCTCTGTATACCTATCGTTGTAGAACAATATAAACTATGTATCGAAACTATTCAATATGTCAAAAACCCATGCCGCGGGAGTCCCTCGACTCCGCTCGGGACCGACAGCTCTCTATAAAAGCTATATTCAAGATACAGTCCATTCATGCTGAGCTTGTCGAAGCATGCCGCGGGAGAGACTCGAACTCTCACACCTTTTGGGCGTACGCACCTCAAGCGTATGCGTCTGCCAGTTCCGCCACCGCGGCACGCGCTGATTATATAATATATATTTTATATATACATGTCAAGGAAATCCGGGTTCCTCAGCAAACAGTGTGCCAAATAATACCCCCTAAATAAGCAATCGGGATAAAAGCGATCATCATTTTTCTGATATACGTTTCAACATTCCTAAATCCGAAACTCATACGCTTGATCATTTTGATCTTGTTGTTAGCGCCTTCTGTAAATGCGTTTGTGGTCTTTCGGTCAAAGTAGTTGAGGATGTAATCTCGCCACCGTTTAAGCGTCTTTGCCCATTGGTTTATCGCGACATCGTAGCTGCACTCCATGTTGGATATGATCCTTGAAAGCAATAGTTCCGCCTCTTTCTTGTTTTTTGATCTGTAGACGTTTCTTAATTGCTCCTTAAAATAATAGAATTCTTTCACGATCGGGTATTTTTCAAGCAGCAAATCAAGCAATATTTTATGCTTCTCATCCAACCTCTCACGCCCCTTTAGAAACCACCATCTTTTTCCAAGCCTTTTTACTCTTCGAGCTTCCGCCTCAATATGACGCGCTTCATCCAGCCTCCGATTAGCGTCCTGGATAAGATGGAAATGATCCAGCACTATTTTTGCGTCAGGAAGCTCTTCTTTTGCCACTGTAGCAAACAACTCTTTCATATCAATGCAAACTTCCTTGATCTTTGTTTTTATGCCCGGTGGGATCGCCCTGATCCAATTCCTTAGGCTTTCCTGCCTATCATCAGGCAATATGGCTTTTAATCTTCTTTGAGAGAGATTTGTAACCGAGATTAACAGGTCTCTGCCGCTAAAACTATGCTCATCTATCCCTATGCTGATTATCTTTTTGTGCTTTTCTTCATCCCATGTGGGCTCTGTGTTCACTCTGGAAAGTAGATACCTGGCCTCATGATCACTAACCGCGTTTTCTTTCCATAACTGTCTGAAACTTTTGCCTTTTAGCAAATTCAATATTTGAAGCTCCGCTTCTTCTGTTTTTCTGCTCCACTTTCTCAACCCGGACCACACCTCCGTAAAAGGCCTGTTGCAACGAAAACATTTCCATCGCGCTTTATGCCCCATAAGATAGACCGTTTTATTGCCAAGGAAACTATGTTTAACTCTTACTTCTTTGCCTTTTTGATGGCATATCTTAGCGCTCATTCCACAGCGGGGGCATATCAGATGCTTCTTCTTCAAAACAACATTGAGCTCTATGCCCTTTTCTTTCATTTCTACAGATCGGATCCAGAAGGCTTGCAGATGGAAAATTTTGGAGATATCATTTTTCATGTGGTAGGTTCCTTTCTTTTTGGTTAAAGTTAAGGAAAACCTACCACACTTTTACTTCATTTTAAGCACACTCTTTGCTGTAGAACCGGAAATCCGGGGGAAAACAAGCAGTGAACCCGGGATATCAATTGGACAGAGGGAAAGGATAGACCTTGATCTCCAGCGGTTTTCCTGAGCGGATAATGCCGGGGTTCTTCAGTTTGTTGTCCCTTGCGATCTGGCGGACAAATTTTTTGGGATCGAGCCCGTACTTGGAGCAGATCTTCCACAGGGATTCGCCGGGCTTTACTTCATGCTGTTTAACGGTCATTTTTCCTTTTATTATGTTTGCCGGTATCCTTATCTGTGTTACGACATAGGCTGCGACTTCATCCTCGGCCAGCTCCAGTTCGGGAACATCGGCATTCACTATAGAAGAAGCGTCGCTCCGGGAGGCCAGATAGGCCTTTTTGATTATCTCCCTGGTGTCCTTGGCCGAGAGTTCGCCGCTGTAAAGAAAATACATCTCTTTTTTCAGCGTTACGGTCTTGGCGTCTATCATGCTTTTTTCGTCCTCTGACTGTATGTGGGGCTTAACTTCCCTGGGCTGCACCATGGTGACCCCCGCGGCCTTGAAGTCTTTTTTGCTGAACTGCTGCTCTATGCTCTTGATGCTTTTTTCGAACCGGCTCTTATATTCCGGGTTCTGCGCCATAGAAAAATAAAAAGAGAACATCAGCAGGAAAAAGATCATTAAAAAGGTCATGAGGTCGGCAAGGTTCACGGCCCAGGCGGTCGATCTGAACTGGTCCGATTCGGCTTCGGCTTCTTCTGCTTCAAAATTTCTTCTTAGGGTCATGGCTATTTTTTGAGCTTGGGTTTGCTGCTGACATAGGAATAAAGGTGCTTTTCTACCGCGGACGGCATTTCGTGCGCGCGGATGAGCAGGATGCCCTCAAGTATCATGGCTTTTGCCAGGATCTCCTCGTCATCGCGCAGGCGCAGTTTGCCGGCGGTGGGATGCAGTACCATATAGGCCAGCAGTATGCCGTAAACCGAGGCCATAACGGCTGTAGACATGGCAGGCCCCACTTCTGCCGGGTTCCCGATCTTTGTAAGGACCTGTATAACGCCCAGGAGGGTGCCGAAGAGCCCGAACACCGGGGCGTACAGCGCGGCCGTCCTTAAAATGTTGATCGTGGAGCGGTGCCTTGCCCTTGTTTCTATTATCTCGTTCTCCAGTATCGTCCTTATGGCGTGAGCCCCAAAATTGAGCATCAGAAGCGAGACGGCTTTTTCAAGAAAAGCGTCGGGCCAGTTCTTTCCCTCGTTCTTGAGGGCGAACACACCTTCTTTTTTTGCCTTTTCCGAAAGCCTTTTCATCAGAGGAATTACCTCTGAGCTTTTATATCTTGTCGAGAACAGCAGGGAGAATGATGATTTTATGGCGTTCAGAAGATTGGGGAAAGGCGTATTGATGAGTGTCGCGGCAAAAGTGCCCCCGAACGCGATCAAAAAAGCTTCGAGGTCCCAGAAGACGGAAATGCTTCCGTGAAAAGAGACCACAAGGGATGCGATCGTCAAAGCAAGAGATATGCCCAGTACTGTAGTAAGATCCATTTTAGCCTCAACTCCTGTTTATTGTTATCTCTCCGGCAGTTTCCATAAGCCGGGCGGTCTGTCCAATGTTCTTTTTTGCGGCTTCAACTGCCTCGTGCGGCTGCGCCGGCATCATCTCTACCCATTCCTTTACCAGCGATCTGGTCTCTTCGGGAAGGTTATCAAGAAGCAGTTTTTTAAGGGAATCGTCAGCATTTTGTGAGATCACTGCTATGTCCTCGATTTTTACTCTGCTCAGAAGTTTCGAAATATCGGTCTTTCCCAATTTGAGGACATCGGAGAACAGGACTATTCTTTTCTTGATGTCCGCGGCTTGTTCAGGGCTGGTTTTTTCCAGGGAGCTTATAATATCTTCAGCTGTTTGCGAGTCCGCGTTCTCTATTATCGCAAGAACATCCTGATCTCCTCCGAGAGAGCCTTCGAGCTTGCTTTTTATCCTGGCCTCCATTTCTTTGATCTCTTCGGGTTTGAGCTGCCTGGGGGACAGCAGTCTGGCATAGATGTCTTCCTTAAGTTTTCCCGACATCTGGGAAATTATGTGTGAAGAAAGGACCGGATCAAGAGAGGAAAGTATGTCGGCTATGGTGTTGTCGTCCTCTTCGTCAAGGATCCGGACCAGTTTGGGGACCTCATTCTGCGATATGAAAGAGAAAGGCTTTTTTATCCTGTCCTCGGGATCGCGGCTTCCGTAAGCAAGTGCTGCCTCTCCAAAGGTGCCGGGGGAGGACTGCTGCGCAGCCGCGGCAAAGGGGGTGAAATCTTTTTTTCCGCCTTCTTTAATGCTTGAAATGGCTTGCATTGACAATCCCGCGATCCTGTTGAGGAAATAGATCACCAATATTCCGATAGCAAGGAAGATAGAAACATATTTTATGACGTTGTCCACGGAAATGTAGTCGGTGAACTTCTTTTTCTTTTCGATCTCTTTTACGAGGTTCAGCTCCACCTGTTGGGTCTTGATCGTATCCCCCCTCTTTTGGTCGAGATTGAGCACGATGCCGGCTACTTTTTTTGCGGTCGCTATCTTTTCCTCGGGGACCTTTCTGTCTATGACTATTATTGTGCTAATCTTTTTGACAAGGTTTGGAGGCAGGGAGACCATGTTCTCCACGATCTTGTTTACCTGAGAGGATTCCGGAGCTCGTTCCATTTCGGTCCTTGAAGGGATCCCCGGAAGGATCTCTTTGGCGCCCGTTGGCTGAGTTGATTGTTTTGTCCGTGTTTCCCACCTCTCGCGGGTGCTTTCTTTCCTTTCGGGGTTAAGAACGACATCCACTATCACTATGAAGTTGCCTTCTCCAAGAACGGAGTTCAGGGCATTCGTCAGTCTGTTCTCCAGATGGTTCTCGATCGCCACTTTTTCGGCGACCGGCATAAAGGACTGGGATACTGCTGCGGTCCCCAGCAAAAGCAATACAGACAAAAACAGCAGGAAAGTCTTTTTCTTCATTGTGATATTACCGATCCCCGCTTTCAAACTGCAAGCGAGTTTATTTCAAATATACTTATACATTCTTTGTATTGTCTTGTCAATGACAAACAGACAGGGGAGCAGACGTTTAGCGGATGATATCCTCAAGTCTCATGCCTCTGGAAGCTTTGTACAGAATGATGTCATTGGGCCGAAGCAGTTCCCCGATCTTTTTTGCCGCAGAACACTTGTCCGCGAAATAATAAATGCTCATACCGCTGTTATTGCTTCCTTTTGCTCCGAGATAGATGTGCTTAGCTTCTTTCCCTGCGGCCACGAGGATGTCGATATTCAGCGCTGCGGACAGTTTCCCGATATCATGATGAGCTTTTTTTGAGGCCTTTCCAAGCTCAAGCATATCCCCGAGTACCGCAATTCTTTTGAATGTCTTTCCCTTTTCAGCGGGGGATAGGCCTGCCAGCACCGCTAGAGCGGCTTTCATCGATGATGGATTGGCGTTGTATGTATCGTTTATTATTGTGGTTTTTTTTCTTCCCTTGACGATCTCAAGACGCTTTCCGGAAAAAGCGGCTTTTGCCAGCCCCTGCTTTATCTTTGAATTTTCTATTCCCAGCTCTATTGCCGCTGCCGAGGCTGCCATCGCGTTATAGATGTTGTGTGCGCCGGGGAGCGAAAGCTTTAGGTTTATCCTTCTGCCTCTGCCGCAAAGAGTAAAAACCGCTTTGTTATCCTTTGTGGAAGGGGAGAGAGCGCGAATATTTGCCGAGGCTGTCATCCCGAAAGAAATTATCCTTGCTCCGGACAGACCAGCTTTTTTTCTAAGAAGAGGGTAGTGGTCGTCATCTTTGTTAACAATAGCAAAGGAATCCTTTTGAAGGAATTCAAAGATCTCACTTTTGGCAAGAGCAATGTTCCTTCTGGTCTTTAACTGCTTAAGGTGCGCCTGTCCCGTGTTGGTCACAACCGCTATGTCCGGCCGGCATATCCTTGCCAGCTGCCTTATTTCCCCTTTTTTCTGCATCGCCAGCTCGACCACGGCATATTTGTGCGACGGCCTTATTTTTAGAAGGGTGAGCGGCACGCCTATTTCATTGTTCAAATTCTTCTCGGTCTTGAGGGTGGCCCCGCAAAGGGACAATACCGAAGATAGCATATCCTTTGTGGTGGTCTTGCCGCTGGTGCCGGTGATGGCTATCACCTTTGCTTTCATTTTTTTTCTGTGGGCCAGGGCAATGTCGTGGAGGGCTTTGAGCCCGTTTGAAACAATGGCTGCCGATGCGCCTTTTTTTAGAGCGGCTTTGGCAAAGCGCCTGCCGTCAAAATTGGGGCCTTTAAGCGCGATAAAGAGCTCGCCTTTTTTTATGGTCCTTGAATCGGTAGAAACGCCCGAAAAGGAAATACCTTTGTATTTAAACATCACAAAACAACCCGAACCTAAAGGTTCGGCTCCGGCTGATCTTTTCCAAAGGAGCCGACGCGACTCGACCGAGCTCGTCGAGGTCTTCAGCGTCGGGACTTTGGGTCATTTAACATCCGCAGAGTCAAGGAACTGTTTGTTGGACTTGTACTCTTTTAGCCTGTCTATTAACTGCTCCGTTGCTTCGTTGCCTTCGAAGCTGTCAAGCACTTTCCTAAGCAGCCAGACCTTTCTTAACTCGTCCTCTGTCAGCAGCAGCTCTTCTTTTCTTGTTCCGGACATCCGCACATCTATTGCCGGAAAGATCCTTCTGTCGGAAAGTTTTCTGTTTAGATGCAGCTCCATATTGCCCGTGCCCTTGAATTCCTCATAAATGACATCGTCCATCCTGCTGCCTGTTTCCACCAGCGCGGTCGCAAGTATCGTCAGGCTGCCTCCGCCTTCTATGTTCCTGGCGGCGCCAAAAAACCTCTTTGGCCTGTGCAGACAGGTTGGGTCAAGGCCTCCGGACAGAGTCCTTCCTGATGGAGGGGTCACCAGGTTATAGGCCCTGGCAAGCCTGGTTATGCTGTCCAAAAGGATCACAACATTCTTGTTGGCTTCTACAAGGCGTTTGGCGCTCTCAAGCACCAGTTCCGCAACCCTGATGTGGTTTTCAGGCGGTTCGTCAAAGGTCGAGCTTATAACTTCTCCGTTGACCGACCGGGCCATATCGGTAACTTCCTCCGGCCTTTCGTCCACCAGAAGGACCTTAATTATGAATTCCGGGAAATTCTTGGAAATACTGTTGGCGATATTCTTTAGTACGGTCGTCTTTCCCGCCTTGGGAGGCGACACTATCATTCCCCTCTGTCCGACACCGATGGGGGACATAAGGTCGATAAGCCTGGCGGACATAGGGCAGCCCAGATATTCGAGAACTATCTTTTGGTCCGGAAAGATGGGGGTCATCGCGTCAAAAGGGACTCTTTCCCTTATCTTTTCGGGGTCCTGGCCGTTAACTGCCTCTATCTTTAATAGGGAGAAGTATTTTTCCCCTTCTTTAGGCGGGCGTACCTGGCCCTGTATCAGGTCGCCGTTGGCAAGATCGAACCTCCTCATCTGTGTCTGCGAAACATAGATGTCATCGGCGCTGGGAAGATAAGTTTCTGTCCTGAGGAACCCGTAGCCCTCGGGAAGGATTTCGAGCACCCCTTTTGCAAAGATGAGTCCGTTGCTCTGTGTCTTTGCCTCCAGTATCTTGAACACGAGGTCGTGCTTTCTGAACTGCCTGTAGTTGGGTATTTTTAATTCCTTTGCCAGTTCAAAAAGCTCCGGTATCGTCTTTTTTTGCAGCTCGGATATGTCCATATTGCTCCTCCGTGGTTTAATTGGTCTGCAGAATTATATTGATAGAATTTTGGTCATCCGAAATATGCTGGTTTATCGCGCGGCACTCTAAGTGCGGCTTACAGCACTATTCTACAATGCCTTTGCTGCGGTTGTCAATATGCCGTCGGGGAGACTCGAACTCCCATGGTGTTACCCACACGATCCTGAGTCGTGCGCGTCTGCCAATTCCGCCACGACGGCCCTTCGACTTCGCTCACTGCGTTCGCTCCGCTCAGGGCCTTGCCCTATGCTGAGCGAGCGTAGCGAGTTAAAGCATGCCGGAGGAGAGGGTCGAACTCTCACGCCCTTGCGGACTCGCGATTTTGAGTCGCGCGCGTCTGCCAGTTCCGCCACTCCGGCCCCTCGACTCCGCTCGGGGAAAGCCCCGTCATTCTATAAATTCGCCGAAGTTCCTGAACTTATTATATCTGTCCTTAATTACATTTTCGGGGGAAAGATTTTTAAGGTCACTCAATTGAGCAAGTAGAGCCTCTTTAAGATTTTCGGCCGCTATCTTAAGGTCGTTATGGGCGCCTCCCAGCGGTTCTTTTATGATACTATCTATTACTTTTAGTTCAAAAAGGTCTTTTGCGGTGAGTTTGAAGTTTTGCGCTGCTTCGGCGGCTCTTGAGGCATCCTTAAAAAGTATAGCCGCGCAGCCTTCGGGGGAAATAACGGAATAGATGGAGTATTCGAACATGAGGACCCGGTTGCCCATCCCTATGCCAAGTGCCCCTCCGCTTCCGCCTTCTCCTGTTATTACGCAGACCATTGGCACTTTCAAAAGCGCCATTTCTCTTAGATTTCTGGCTATTGCCTCTGCCTGTCCTCTTTCCTCGGCCCCGATACCGGGATAGGCTCCCGGAGTATCTATCAGGCAGATCACCGGGTTGTTGAATTTTTCCGCCATTTTCATCAGCCTGAGCGCTTTTCGATAACCTTCCGGATGGGCCATGCCGAAGTTCCTGAAGATATTCTCTTTTGTCGAATTTCCCTTTTGCTGTCCCAGTACCATCACGGGCCTGCCGTCAAGTTTTGCAAAACCGCCCACCAGGGCATTGTCGTCCCCAAAATAACGGTCCCCGTGCAGTTCGACAAAATCCTCGAATATTTGCCCGATGTAATCGAGCGTTGTGGGCCTTTGCTGATGTCGCGATACTGATACGACCTGTATAGGGG
>Ga0209609_10002688_pt1 | contig 10127 bp, 7 predicted proteins | sample LakKivw325mmetaG_FD_184136 | JGI IMG/M metagenome (GOLD analysis project Ga0209609, IMG submission 184136) | Anoxic lake water microbial communities from Lake Kivu, Rwanda to study Microbial Dark Matter (Phase II) - Lake Kivu water 325m metaG... | ecosystem: Environmental > Aquatic > Freshwater...
ACATGCATGCCTGCGACCCGACGCGGTTATGGTACGCAGTGGAACGACATACCGACGGCTACATGCTGGGGACTATCAGCCTGCGTGAGATCGTCGAACGAGTATCTGCGCGCCTGGGCATCAGCTTTGACCCTGCCTACGTCAACCTGGGATACGGCAGCGAGAGCCTACAACTGTTCATACCCTACTATTTTGGCGCTCTGGGTTTCCCGCGCCTCGTCCTTGACGTGGCAGGGGCCAATCGTCGCGCCGTACACGTCTATGAGAAGCTCGGCTTTGTCTATGTAGGGAGCCACTACCGCGATGTGAGCGACGACCAGGATCTGAGCTTCCTGGACCAGGAAGCTTACCGTCCCCTGAAGGCCTACTTCCGGCGGCACTTTGGCCGCGTGCAAATCATCTTCTACGACATGGCCCTCGAGCGCAGCAACTGGCAGAAGAGACAAGACGGCGACCAGCCCAGCGCCAAGATGGGGCTTTGCCCAAACCACACTGACCCGCAAGAAGAGATAACACAAAGAAGGGAGAGACAATGAAAAACTTGCGTCTGCAGGGACGAGTTGCACTCATTACAGGAGGCGGAACGGGCATTGGGCAGGCCACCTCCTATCTATTCGCACGCGAAGGAGCCAAAGTGGTCTTGGCTGGACGCCGCAAGCAGCCCCTGATGGAAACGGCTGAGGCCATCAAAATGCAGGGAGGCGATGCAAGCTACTTTGCTTGCGACGTGTCCAATTGGGATGAGGACAAGGCCCTGGTGGAATTCACTGTCAAGGAATATGGTTGGGTAGACATCGTGGTCACGGCGGCCGGAGAGATCTGGCGACTTGAGAAGGTGGAGACAACCACCGAGGAACAGTGGGACCATCTGATCGGGATTAATCTCAAGGGCACATTCGGCGTGCTAAAGTATGCGTTGCCTGTCATGATGCAGCGTAGGCAGGGGGCCATCGTGGCATTGTGTTCTACTAGCGCTTTCATCACCGGACCAGGGTACGCCACCTACTCAGCAACAAAGGGGGGCGTACATGCCCTGATCCGCACCATTGCCGTGCAGTATGCAGAACATGGCATCCGGGCGAACGCGGTCTCGCCCGGCATGGTCGTGACTCCTATGGCCTCAATCGACCGCACCGAGCCGTTCGACCCGGAAGCCTACGTGAGAAAGGCCGGCTACCCGATCAAACGGCCGTGCCTCCCTGAGGACGTGGCGAACGCCATCCTCTTTCTGGCTTCCGATGAGGCCAGCTACATCACAGCACAGAACCTGCTCGTAGATGGCGGACTGTCGGCCGTGTAGTGCGTCTCACACGCGAACACGAGCCGGACGGCCACTTAAGGCAATGCCCTCGGCGCCCAGGCATCTGGAAGGGCCATATGCGTACGCTGAATGGGTGTGCCCCGAAACGCAGGGCTGTTTAGGAGATAGCAGATAAGTGAGCACCCAGACAGCGGAACAGGTTGCCATGAGTTGCGCTTCCCGGTTCCTTGACAGCTCGGCTCTGGGCATCTTCGGCGCGGGGCACTTTGGCCGGGCCGTTGCAGCTGGACTGCTGGAAGCAGGTTTTCCTCGTTGCAGGCTGCGCGTGTGCCATCGGGGCTCCGCCGACACCCGTCGGAAGCTTGCCCGTATGGGGCTCTCCGAATGCGTCCGCGACCGGCATGCGCTGGTCCGCGACTCCACGATCGTGATCTATACCGTGCGCCCACAGGATCGCCAGGCCATAGCGGACTGTGTGTTGCGCCCAGACGGTCTCTTGATATCATTCCTGGCCGGTGTTCCCCTGGCCCGCCTGCCGGTTTCATTGCCAGAGCACCAACGTGTCAGAGTCACGGCTAGCTCGCCGTACACGCTGCGAGCTAAAAAGGGGATCGCTGCGATGTATCCGGCCCAGAATGCATCGGCACAGGGAATCCTCTCTGCACTCGGGCTGCGCGTCTTCACTCTCGAGCATGAAGAGCAGATGGACGCCTTCACCGCCTTCTGTACCTGCCTTCCCACCGCCCTGAGCTACTGCGAGGCATTGGGGTGCCCCACTGAGTCTGAAGAGCTGCTCACTGCCGCCGCCAGGCACGGCTTGCCTGACTACGCTCAAGTCTTGGCCTGGGCGCGATCCGTCCAGGCACATTCTGGTGACGCAGTGGGATTGAGAGAGTATATCCGCCAGGCGGCGACTCCCGGCGGGGTCACCGAGGCCATTTTGAGAGAGATCGAATCGGGCAGGCCCCTGTCTGTGGCACTGGAGTCTGGCGTCGAACGCAGCAAGGCATTGGGAAGCGACTCTGAGAGCCAGGGATCGAAACAATGCCTCAAGTAGAGCAGGCAAAGCGGTTTCAGATCCGCTTTGAGCCAGTGGGGCGACGCGCTCGTTGCACCCGACCCATCAGTATAATGGACGCCGCGAGGCAGGCCGGCGTAGGGATGCTATCGTTCTGCGGGGGCGTCGGCACCTGTGGCCGCTGCCGCGTCCGCATCTTGCAGGGGCAAGCCTCGCCATTGTCAGAGACCGAAACCAAGGTCCTCAGTCCCGAGGACATTGCGAGGGGATATCGTCTGGCCTGCCGCGCAGTCATCCGCAGCGACGCGGTGGTTGATATCCCGTGCTCTTCCCAGCCACAGGAGCAGCGCTTAAAGCTGGAGGCAGAAGAGCGCCCCGTACAAGTCGTGGCTCCGGTACGCAAGCAATGCATCGACCTACCCCCCGCTACTTCGCAGGATACCCGCTCCAACTGGACGCGTCTTGAAGACGCGCTGTTTGCACAATATGGCATCCGTCTGGAGGCGCCTGATCCTGAGCTACTGCAGCACGTCGGCCCCGCCCTTATGGCAGGTGACTGGAACGTCACTGTGACGCTACGTGGCGACGAGCTCGTCCACATTGAACCCGGCGACACGTCTCAGCGCCTACACGGCATCGCGGTGGACCTCGGCAGCACCAAGATCGCGGTCTACCTGGTGGATCTGGCCACAGGGCACGTGATTGAGGCTCGCGGCATCGCCAACCCACAGGTTTCGTACGGCGAAGATGTCATGAGCCGCATCAATCATGCCATGCTGCATGCAGATGGCACACGCCAACTACAGAGCGCGGCCGTGCAAGCGATCAATTCAACGGTGGTTTCCTTGTGCGCCGCTCACGCTCTGCAGTGTCAAGATGTCCTCGAGTACACACTGGTCGGCAACACGGCCATGCATCACCTTCTGCTGGGACTGCCCACTAGACAACTCGCGCTCGCCCCGTACGTAGCGAGCGTTGTGCGCGCACTGGACATCAAGGCGCGCCAGGTCGGCTTAGCCGCCGCGCCCGGTGCCTATGTCCATCTTCCCCCTGCTGTGGCCGGCTTTGTAGGTTCAGATCACGTGGCTATGGTCCTGGCCTCCTGGATCCAAGCACCACGAACGTGCTTGCGCGTCGACATCGGCACCAATACAGAGATTTCTCTGGCCCACGCTGGACGCATCCGCGCCGTATCATGCGCCTCGGGCCCAGCCTTTGAAGGCGCGCACATCGACTGCGGCATGAAAGCTGCACCCGGCGCCATCGAGCACGTTTGGATCGAACCGGGCTCGGGCGAGATCCGCCTTGTCACGGTCGACGGCGCACCACCGATCGGCCTATGCGGTTCGGGGATCCTCGACTGCGTAGCCGCCATGCGCCAGGCGGGCATGCTCAGCGCGCGCGGCGCCATCCAACCCGGCCACCCCCGAATACACAAGACTGCCAGTGGCACGCACGAACTGGTTCTAGTGAGCAGTGACAATGCGCCCAAGGTGACGGTGAGCCAGTACGACATCGAACGCATCCAGTTGGCCAAGGGCGCGATTCGCTCGGGAATCGACGTACTGCTGGATGCTGAGGGCATCACGCATCAGCAGCTCGACCGCATCATCCTCGCCGGCGCCTTCGGCACCTACATAGACCCTGTCTCGGCCATTCAGATTGGCATGCTCCCCGGGATTGCGCTAGATTGCATCGATCAGGTCGGCAACGCGGCCGGTGCCGGCGCCAGGCAGATGCTCGTCAACACGCGCCTGCGACAGGAAGCGATTGACTTGTCGCACCGCATCCAGTATCTGGAACTGACTATATACCCCGGATACTCTCGCTTCTTCGCGCATGCATTGCGCCTCTGAGGGCCCTCTTCGGAAGGCGCCCAAAAGGCGGCCCAGCGTGCGTCCGTACTGCGCCAGCTGTGAGCAGCGACGCGACGGCCGGTAATTCAGACTTGGGAGGTGTTCCATGCTCAAGTTCGAAAGGGAACAAATTGTGTATCGCGTTGGCAACGTGGAGATGGGAGGTCAACCCGGCCAACGGCCAACCGTCATGATCGGCAGCATCTTCTTTCGCGGCCACCGCATCGTGAGTGATCCCCAGAAGGGACTTTTCGACCAAGCCAAAGCACGCGAGCTCCTGAAACGAGAGGCCGAGATTTCTGCTCGCACTGGCAACCCGCGCATCGTAGACGTCATCGCGGACACGGCCGAGGCTGCCATCCGCTATCTGGAATTTGTCGCCGCACACTGCGAGGCGCCTTTGCTGGTGGACTCGTCTCTACCCCAGGCGCGCATGGCTGCCTTACGGCATTTCAAGAACACCCCCGTTATGTCACGCCTGATCTACAACTCCATCGATGAGCACTTCAGCGAAGAAGAAGAAGCGTGCCTGCGCGAGTGTGGGGTACAGGCCGCGATCGTGCAGCCATTTAGCAGCCGCGCCATCCGACCGCGCGACCGCCTGCGGCTGTTTGAGGAGAGGATGCTCCCTGCAGTCCAGCGCGCCGGCATCGAGCAGGTCATCGTGGACGTGGGCGTGCTGGACATTCCCAGTGTGAGCTGGGCCGCCCAGACCGTCCGCGAGATCAAGGAGAGGCATGGCTATCCGGCAGGCTGTGCTTCGAGCAACGCGATCTACACATCTCATTTCCTGAGAGAGGCCGGCACGCCATCATTGGAGGCGGCAGCTGCAGCGATCCTCACCTTGCCGCAGACCGTGGGTGCCAGCTATGTGTTCTATGGACCCATCCGCAATGCCAAGTGGGCCTACATCGCCTGCGCCATGATGGACGCCATGCTGGCATACAATGGCCGCAATCTTGGCTACAGCCTCCAGGGCGAAACGCATCCTCTGCACCGCATCGTTTGAGTCTATCATTCGCATTCTCGAGGAGGCTCTATGCCGTCTGGTTCACGCGGTGCGATTTGGAGCCGCGATTTCCTGCTACTGTTCGGTTCCGGCATGCTGTTCTGGGCTGCCTTTTTGCTTTTCCTGCCTACGATATCGCTCTACGTAGTCGAGGGGCTTGGATGCTCGCCGGCGCAGGTCGGCCTTGTGGCTGGGTTTCACGCGTTCGGGGCGATGCTGATACGCCCTTTTGCGGGCGATGCTCTGGACCGTTGGGGACGCCGTTGGGTCTACCTGGCGTGCCTGCTGATGTTCTCAGTGGCATGCTTCTGCTACCTGTTCGCTACAAGCTACCCTCTGCTTGTGGTGATTCGGTTCTTGTTTGGCCTTCCGTTCGGAGTCGGCACGGCTGCTGGAATGACAATCGCCGGTGATCTGGCGCCGCCAGCCCGGCGGGGCGAGGCGGTGGGGCTGTTCGCGCTTGCACAGACCCTTTCGATAGCCATCGCTCCGGCACTGGCTGTCAAGATCCTAGATGCGGCGCACTTTTCGGGGCTTTTTGCGACAGCTGGTTGCCTGGCACTTGCGGCCTTCCTCCTGGCCTGCCTCCTGCGCTACAAACCTATTCCTCAGCATCATCCCAGGCTCAGTCTGAGTTCCCTCCTGGAACCGCGAGCCATTCCGGCAGCACTTACCGTAGCCTTTCAGGGCGCAACGTATGGCGCCACTAGTTCGTTTCTCCCCTTGTATGGCCGGGAACTGCACATCCAGAATGTGGGTTGGTACTGGCTCACCTACGCGCTTGGCCAGATTGTTGCTCGAGCAGTCGCGGGCAGGGTATTCGACCGCCAGGGGCCACGCTGGCTGGTGCCGACAGGCTACGCACTGCTTTCCTGTAGCTTTGTTCTGCTGGCTTTGTGGAGGACGCCGGTGGGCTTTGTCGCAGCGGGTCTGGTGCACGGTCTGGGGTTTGCGATCACCTGGCCCTCCCTTCAGACCATGTCGTTGGCGCAAGTGGCACCCGCGCGCCGCGGGGCGGCCAGCGCTACCTTCTTCAACGGCTACGATCTCGGGGTGTCTAGCGGCTCCTACGCCATGGCTTTCATCGTCGGAGCCCTAGGTGGCTATTCCCAGATGTACTGTGTTGCTGCGATGCTGCTAGTTGCGCCTATCCTGCTATTCTGCACCTGGACTCTGCCACGCTACCGACCGACCGCAGAGCCCTAGCGCAGGCACTTGCACTTAGGCCTCCATGCGCTATAATGGAACATGTTGCCATATTCCGACATAGCACGCCATGGTAGGGGGAAGGATTGCGGTATCTGATTGACTTCGAACCCATAGGACGACGAGGCGATTGCTCCGGAGATCTGTCCATTCTTCAGGCTGCACAGCAGCTCAAGGTCGAACTGGTCAGCCTGTGCGATGGTCAGGGCACCTGTGGGCACTGCAAAGTACAAGTTGTCAGAGGAGATGTCTCACCACCATCGGAAACGGAACTGGGAACGCTCAGCTCCGAAGAACTCGAACAGGGCTTCCGCCTTGCCTGCCAGGCCTACCCGCGCAGCGATCTCAGACTGCGGGTACCCCCTGAGTCGTTGAGCACGCCGCAACGTACCCAGGTCGAAGGCTTGGACGTGCCCACCCCGCCCGAGCCAGTCGTCCGTCCGGTACGAGTTGAGCTGACCTCGCCCACCCTGACTGACCAACGATCCGACACACTACGCATCGCCGAGCATCTGCGCACCCGTGGGACCGCATTGGAGACGGTTGACATCAGCGTGCTCCGCACGCTTTCGTCTCAGCTCCGCGCCCAGGGCTGGAAGGCGCAGCTGTCGATGCGCGCCGGCGAGTGCATCGCCCTCGCCCCAACGGGTACCCCTACACTGGGCCTTGCGGTCGACGTGGGCACCACCAAGCTGGCCGGATACCTGCTGGATCTCGAAACTGGACGCACCGTAGCCAGCAAAGGCATGATGAATCCGCAGATCTCCTACGGTGAGGACGTCATTACTCGCATCAATCGTGCCCGAACCGCGCCAGCGGAGGCCCACCGCATGCAAACCTTGGCTGTACAGGCCCTCAACGATCTGGCCCGCGATTTATGCTCGGAGGTCGGTGCAGATCCGCGACAGATTGTAGATGCAGTGGTGGTAGCCAACACGGCCATGCACCACCTCCTGCTTGGGCTGCCCGCCGAGCAGCTTGCACTTGCGCCCTATGTGGCTGGCATCTCTGATGCGCTGGACGTCAAGGCGCGTGACCTGGGCCTGGACATCGCTCCCGGCGCCTATGTGCATGTGCCACCCAACGTGGCAGGCTACGTCGGCGCAGATCATGTCGCCATGCTTCTAGCGATTCAAGCGCCAAAACTGAGCGGCACGGTGCTAGCTTTGGACATTGGCACCAATACGGAGGTTTGCCTTATCCACCGCGGCCAGATGTCCAGCGTCTCGTGTGCCTCAGGACCAGCTTTCGAGGGTGCCCACATCAAATGCGGTATGCGTGCGGCCCCCGGAGCGATCGAGAGCCTGCGGCTGATGGACAGCCGACTGGAGTACCACACGGTGGGAAACACCCAGCCTGCCGGACTGTGTGGCTCAGGTATCCTAGATGCCCTTGCGCAGCTTTATCTGCACGGCATCGTGGACCGCTCAGGAAAGATGGGAGAGCATCCACACGTGCGCCTGGCCAACGGGCAGCGCGAGTTCGTGATCATCCCAGAAGAGGCGCGCGGCGGCGCCCAGGCCATCACGCTAACACAACACGACGTACGCGAGCTTCAACTGGCCAAAGGCGCGATGCGCACAGGCATCCAGGCGCTGCTCGAGTCATTCGGCCTCCGCGACGACGATGTCGAGGAGGTCGTCGTCGCAGGTGCCTTTGGCTCCTACATCGATGTGTCGAGTGCAATCGCGATCGGTATGCTCCCGCCCCTGCCGCACGAGCGCTTCCGTCAGGTGGGCAATGCAGCCGGCACAGGCGCTAGACTGGCTCTTATCTCGCACACCAAACGGCTTGAGGCTCAGGAGATCGCCCGCCGAGTGCGTTACATCGAATTGGGCAGTGTCCCGAGGTTCAACAACATCTTTGCCGATAGCATGTATTTGGGCGAGTTCCATTTTGATTGAGGATCAGCCCCACACTCTTCAAGGAGAATCACTTCAATGGAGACCACTGTAACCAGCGCTACAAGGCAAGTCACGATCGGAGGCGATCGCCCCACTGTGCTGATCGGCGAGCGTATCAATCCCACCGGCAAGAAGAAACTGGCGGCTGCATTGCAGGCAGGTGACCTGGAGCGCGTGCGCCAGGAAGCTATCGCGCAAGTGCAGGCCGGCGCAGACATACTGGATGTCAACGTGGGAGTGCCCGGGCTGGACGAGGTAACACTGCTTCCACGTGCCGTCCAAGTCGTGATGGAAGCCGTAGATGTCCCTCTGTGCCTCGATAGCGACAACCCAAAGGCACTCGCCGCGGCGCTTCAAGTGTACAAGGGCAAGCCGATAGTCAATTCGGTCAACGGTCAGGAGGATAGACTCGACACGGTCCTGACACTGGTAAGACAGCATGGAGCCGCTGTGATCGGGCTGTGCATGGACGAGCGCGGCATTCCCAAGGACAGCGAAACGCGCGTGGCTATCGCCCACCGCATCGTTGAGCGCGCCAGAAAACTGGGCATACCGTGCGAAGATATCATCATTGACTGCTTGGCACTGACGGTCGCTACCGACACCAAGAGCGCATTGGTGACGTTCGAGAGCATGCGCCGCGTTCGCGACGAGCTGGGAGTGAATCAGACACTCGGAGCGAGCAACATCTCCTTTGGCCTACCTGATCGCGAACTGATCAACGCTGCCTTCCTCACCTTGGCCATTGCCAATGGCCTCACCTGCCCGAATGTCGACGTCGCCAAGGTGCGCGGATTCATCACGGCGGCAGACTTGATCCTCGGCCGCGACGAATACGCCATGCGCTACATCAGAGCTTTCCGTCAGAGGCAGGCGGCACAACAAGCTGGGTAGAAGTCAAGACAACAAGGAGCCCGGCATCTACCAGAAGCCGGGCTCTCTTCTTCCTCTGTCTTGAGTACCGTCACATTCCAACGGCCGCGCTCTATCGCATATAGTCCCGCAGCTGCCGGCTACGGCTCGGATGTCGTAGCCTGTTGAGAGCCTCGCGCTCGATCTGACGGATGCGTTCGCGGGTGAGCCCGAATTTCTCGCCGACCTCCTTGAGCGTGTACGAGCGACCATCCTGCAAGCCGAATCTCAAGCGCAGGATGCGTGCCTCGCGCGGGCTAAGCGAGGCCAGGATCTCCTCCATCTTCTCCGATAGCAGGTTCTGGGTCACCGAGTCCGTCGGCGTAGGACTGTCCTCGTCCTCGATGAATTCCCCCAGCTCGCTATCCTCCTCCTCACCCACCGGTTTCTCCAATGACAACGGCCGCCGCGAGACTTTCAGCAGCCAGCGCACCTTGCCGGGATCCAGTCCCATGCGATCGGCGATCTCCCCTGGGGTAGGCTTCTGACCGCCATCCTGTTCCAGTGCCTGAGCGGTACGATACACCTTGCGGATGCGGTCTCCGACATGCGACGGCAAGCGAATAATACGACCTTGCTCGGCCAGGGCGCGTGTGATGCTTTGTCGGATCCACCACGTGGCGTACGTGCTGAACTTGCAGCCACGGCGGTAGTCGAACTTTTCCACGGCCTTCATCAGGCCCAGGTTACCTTCCTGGATCAGGTCCAAGAATGGTACCCCCTGGCCCATGTAGCGCTTGGCGATACTCACCACCAACCGTGTGTTGGCCTTGATCAAGTGCGCGCGTGCTCCGTTGCCGATATCAATATCGCGGATATACCTTTCCCTAAGCACCGGACTCTGGCCATCCCTTTCCAGCCGGCGGTAGGACGCCTTACCGCGCTCCAGTTGCTTCGCCAGGCGGATCTCCTCCTCTGGCTTCAAGAGAGGCACGCTCGCCATCTCTTTGAGGTACAGGCT
>Ga0209609_10002691_pt1 | contig 10120 bp, 7 predicted proteins | sample LakKivw325mmetaG_FD_184136 | JGI IMG/M metagenome (GOLD analysis project Ga0209609, IMG submission 184136) | Anoxic lake water microbial communities from Lake Kivu, Rwanda to study Microbial Dark Matter (Phase II) - Lake Kivu water 325m metaG... | ecosystem: Environmental > Aquatic > Freshwater...
AATGTAAACCAACTGGGTGAGTATCTAAATAACGTTGATGAAGACTTTAATGTCTTGGTAGGAACGGCCGGGGCATTATTGGGGGCTTTAACCTTGGGCTGTGCTGGTGGCATTCTTGCTCTGGCTAATGTAGCTCCAGAAATTTGTGTAAAAATATTTAATCTTGTTCAAGATGGTAATATCGCAGAAGCAAAGAAACTTCAACTTAAAATGATACCGGTTAATAAGGCCATAACAGCAACTTATGGTATAAGTGGTCTAAAGGCTGCCTTAGACATGTTAGGTTATTTTGGCGGAGAAACAAGACTCCCCTTATTACCGATAACAGAAGATGAAAAGAGAGAGATTGAGGAAATCTTAAAAAAAGGATTATCAGGCTATCGAAAAACCTTTTCTGCCAGAGGCTAATCACCGACCGTCAACGGAAAGATTTTCTAAAGAGGTGGAGGCAAAGAGTAATGACATGGTGATGCAGGATGAACTTAAAGGAGATCGCAGTGAAAGTACCTGTGGAGGAGCTTCGGAACAAGATCGAAACAATCTTGGGAAAACTGGACATGGATAGAAGGGACATTGAAGTGGTAGCAGATGCTTTGGTAAAGGCAGACTTGAGAGGCGTTGCCACTCACGGAGCATACTACCTCCCGTGTTATCTTGAAAGGGTTAAGGAAGGGACGGTAAAGACGAAGCCAAAAATAAAGATAATAGAAGAACATGGAGCTCAAGCCCTCATAGATGGAGACCATGGATTTGGACAGGTGATAGGAGATAGAGCTATGGATTTAGCCATAGAGAAAGCGAATAAGACAGGAGTGGGGTTTGTGGGGGCAAAAAACACTAGCGATTATGGTATGGCAGCATATTATTCTTTAAAAGCGGTTGAGAGTGACATGATTGGGATAACCTTCTGCAACACTTATCCTTGGGTTGTGCCCTGGGGGGGCTGTGAAAGGCTTTTGGGAACCAACCCCATCTCCTGTGCAATTCCAGCCAAAGAGAGATGGCCGATTGTTTTAGATATGTCAACCTCAGCTATAACGGCTACAGCGGTATTGAGAGCTAAGGAAGAGGGGAGGAAGCTGCCGAGAAATGTCGCCGTTGATGAGAATGGAGACTTTACCACTGATCCAGAAAAGGTATGGACAAAGGGGGCAATACTTCCCTTTGGGACATATAAAGGATATGGGATAGCCTTGCTTATTGACATTCTAGCCGGGGTTTTAACAGGGTCAGCATTTGGGAAGGAGGTGAAGTCGCTACACCAGTTTGGCGAGTTCATGACGTTAGGGCAATGTTTCATAGCTATTGACCCCGAAAAAATGATCGGAATAGAGAATTTCAAGGAAAGGGTCGATAAGGAAATTGAAATGATCAAAGGGTCAAAGCCTGCTAAGGGGGTTAAAGAGGTGCTTCTTCCTGGGGAGCTGGAGTTTTTAGAGGAAGAAAGAAGGAGGCGAGAAGGCATACCAATTGATGAGAAGTTGTGGAAGAAACTTGAGGAATTAGAGAAGAAACCGTTTTGAGGGCTTGTTTTAAGAACATTATTTCATCGCCTGTAATGCTCGCCTGCACTCGGCCCAAGACTCTACTTTGAGGATTTTGCCAACTGCCTTCATAGCCGTTTTTATGTCTTTGAGTCCGGTACCAGTTACAAGGCAAACAACGGTTTCTTCCCCCTTAACTGAGCCTCTTTCTAGCAGCTTCTTAAGGCCAGCAATGGAGGCAGCCCCGGCCACCTCAGCGAATATACCCTCAGTCTCAGCTAGCATCTTTTGAGCTTGAAGCAACTCTTCATCAGAAACAGCTTCAGCGAGACCGCCGCACTCCATCAGCAGCTTTAGCACCCGTCGCCCACTGGGAGGGGCGGGATTTGAGATGGAATGGGCAATAGTCCTGACTTTGGTAAGCGGCTCGACATCTTCTTTTCTTTCCTTAAACGCCTTCACTATGGGGCAACACCCCTCTGCCTGGACGACCACCATAGAGGGCAATTTATTGATAACCTTCATCTGGTGCAGCTCCTTCCAGCCTTTCCAGTGGGCGCTTATGTTGCCGCCGCTGCTTGTGGGAATTATCACCTTATCAGGCACCTGCCACCCCAATTGTTCGCTAATCTCGTAAGCGCAGGTCTTTTGCCCCTCTACCCGCATTGGCGCATCAGAGTGAACCCAATAGAAGCCATATTCCTGGCTGATTTCCAAGCCCGCTTGGTAGATTTCCGGGTAAGGCTTAGACAGTGAAATTACCTGAGCGCCATAAATCAGCAAAGGAACGATTTTTTCCGCCGGTGTCTCGGCATGGAGCAGAATCACACATTTTATTCCCGCTTTAGCGGCATAAGCAGCCAGGGAAGCAGCCATGTTCCCCGTGGACACGCAGCCAACAGCAGCACCGATTTCCAATGCCTTAGAAACCCCAACGCTACTTCCTCTGTCTTTGAAAGAACCGGTGGGGTTTCTCGTCTCGTCCTTTAAGTATAAGTTTTTAATCCCAAGCCTTTGGGCAAGCCTGACACTTTTGTGTAGAGGAGTACCTCCTTCGTTCATAGAGACTACTTTGGTGACATCTGCTATAGGCAGTAATTCTCGATACCTCCAGATGGTCCATTCCGGCCTCTTCATTAGCTGCTCCTTGATTTTGGCGGCAATAGAACTGTAGTTGTATCTTATTTCAAGGGGATAGTCACATACCTTACAGCGGTAAATCATTTCCTCCGCAGAATAAACCCTCCCACATTCAACACATTCCATTTCCAATCTCATATCACCACCTGTTCACAATGTCGGGAAGTTTTCATTCCTCATCAAAAAGGACGGTTCCAAGATTTGAAACTTGAAGTTTCAAAGTCAAAAAGGAAAGTGTGCCAGCTAGTTTAGTAACTGGCACACCTTTAATTGTCTCTCTCCTTTCCTTTTAAGTTGCTAGCCTCTGGCAGGAAAAGTTTCTAGACGGCACGTTTAAGAACTCACCCTTTGAGTTCCGCCGGAAGTTTTATCCCCTTTTCTTCATAGTATTTGATAGCCCCGGGATGGAGTATAAGAGGCATACCATCCAACGCTGTCTCCAAAGTAATATCCTTTGCCTTCACGTTCGCAGTTCTTAACTCGTCAAGGTGCTCAAACAGTATCTTGGTCATGTCATACACGACGTCATCTGGCAGGTCCTTGTGAACAGCGAGCATTGCCAGAACTGCACAGATGGGAACATCTTCCGTCAGCTTGTAAACGCCTTTGGGGGCAACGTACCTAACATAGTATGGATATCCCTCAGCATGAAGCTTGTCTAACATCTCATCCGATATGGAAAGAACCCTTATAGGAACGGTCAGAGCTACTTCCTCAGCTGCTGGGTTTGGACATCCAGAAACTAACATGAAGCAATCCATCAGTCCTAGCTTGAAGGCTGGACCCGCTTCGGCATAATCCATATCAAATCTCTTTATGGTGTCCCATACACCAGCCGCTCTGAGTACTTGCTCACAACCAACTGCATTCCCACTTCCAACGGCTCCAACAGCTACGTTCTTCCCCTTCAAGTCTGCCAAGGTATGAAGGTCACTCTCAGCTCTAACGATAAATTGAATTGCCTCAGGATACCATGTTGCCACTCCTAGCATCTGGGGTACTGGCGTGTCGAACATGAAAATTCCCTTACGGCCATAATAAGCAACATCATTTTGTGTCAGAGCTGCTTGTGACTCTCCCTTTTCAATAGCTTTAACATTGGTAACACTGGCACCGGTCGTTACCGCGCTGGCATCAATTATCTTTGAATACTTGTTTAACATTTCGGCATATTTAGAACCCAGTGGGAAATATACCCCAGCAGTGCCTCCAGTATAAATCACTACTTTCGTCTTTGCCGTGGGGGCACATCCGACAAAAACTATCGCGGCAATAACAATCAAAACAATGGATACTAGCAGTCCTCTCTTGATTCCCATTTTCATTTGCTCACCTCCTTAAATTTTCTGTAGCATTGTAACCAAAATCCCCCTCTTATTTCCTCTCACTATCACCTCCTTTCGCCACTCTTTTTATTATTTTAACATTCCCCGGTAAAAAGTCAATTGTTCCACTGTGTGGTGAGTATTTTGACAAGCTCAGGAAAAGGCAAATATACTATGAACCAGGCCAGCTTTTGAAAAAAATTCTCCTTTTTCTATTAATCCCCTTGCTTTTCCCCATAAATATCTTGGCAGTTAATTTTAATAATACCGTTAAGTATTTTCCTTACCTTAATGAGCTGCCAATAACAATTAAATACAATCATAGTGTTGAGAGGGGGGAAGTAATAGAGATTTTAGAGGTTAATAAAAGAGGAATCTATGTCTTAGAAATGAAATGGCAGAATTTTGGCGCTGGATTACCTGATGATTTTACCTCCATAGAAGATGACTATTATGTAAAAAGACCAAATGAATATCTTGGAAAGTCCCTTACCTATTGGCTTACCCCTTTGAACAATGCTGAGATAAAAGTTAGAGATAGGACTTTACTTTACCATCCAAATTCTGAAGTCAAAATTTCCTTTACCCTGAAAACAATGCCCCTTATTGAATTTCTCCTTAGAGGCTATTTGCTCCGCCAAGCATTACTCTAAAGAAACAATTTATGCTACAGTAAAGTCTTGCCAAAGAGGATAAAAAGTTGTCTGAGGAATCAAGAGAAATTAAATTAGAAAGAACAAGAACTCTGTCCTCGCGGCTAGATAAAATCGTTACCATAGCCGCCTTATCATTTGGAATCTATGAAATATTATTCGTATTCAATTTTAACTACATTCTCTATGACCTTTTTCGCAAACTGGGAATCAATATTGAGCTTCTAAGGTTTACATTTCAAACCAGACAAAGCATGGCTTTCGTGCTAGCCATGGTGCTCATAATAACTTATTTCTTATATCCCCTGAAAAAGAAAGAAAAGTACCTCAAGAAAGTTCAGCTCTCAGACTATTTACTGATGACTTTAAGTGTTATTTCCACCCTTTATATCTTTGCCGTTTACAATAGGTATGCCATATATGCCGAGATTTTACTTCCGGACGTAATCTTCGGCATGATTGCTGTTATCGTTATTTTAGAGGCAACAAGAAGGATTTTGGGCTGGGTTTTGCCAGCAGTGGTTGGTGTTTTTCTAATTTATGGAATTTTTAACCTTGGATTCAATTGGACAAGATTCACCCAGCAGCTTTGCTTTGACGAAGGGATAATGGGGATTCCTCTAATGGTCATGGTGACTTATGTTTTTGCTTTTGTATTTTTTGGTGCCTTTTTACTTAAGATTGGGGTAAGCGATTATATGACAGAATTTATGATATCCATCTTCGGACCCCTCTCAGGAGGCCCGGCAAAATCAGCAGTAATCTCAAGTGCGCTTCTGGGAACTGTTTGTGGGAGTTCGGTGGCCAATGTTTTAACGACGGGAACCTTTACTATTCCTTTGATGAAAAAAGCAGGTTATTCTCCAGAGATAGCTGGGGCTGTTGAACCTGTGGCTTCAACGGGAGGACAATTAATGCCTCCCGTTATGGGGGCGGCGGCATTTATTATGGCAGATTTTATCGGTATCCCATATAGGATGATAATCATAGCTGCCATCATTCCAGCGATAATTTATTATGCTGGAGTTTATATTTTTATTGATTTAGAAACCAAGCGCTTAGGGCTAGGAGGAATACCACGAGTTAAAGCTTTAAAATATTTCCTAAGAAAGCTCTACCTCCTTTTACCAGTAGTTGTTATTACACTAGCCCTGCTCTGGGGAATTCCGCCACATATATGTGCAGTAGCCTCTCTAGGGGTTGCTGTTTGGGCAGCCTGGATTTCAAAAGAGAAAATTGAAGGAAATGAGCCAATATATGTTGCCGCCTTGATAATTACTACTTTGCTAATGTTTGCTGGAAAGGGCTTCAATGAAGTGACTTTATTAGCATTATTAGCTTTAGCCTCAGGATTAGTTGGTCTCTCATTCACATCGAAGCTAGTCAAGAGAAATGAAAAGCTTTATATAAGCTTGGTGTTTATCCTTTTTATCGCCTTAACAAAATATCTTGGGGTGATGAGGGGACAGACACTTTTAATGACGGGAATACTGGGTATTGTATTCTCTTTAATAGTTGGAGCAACGTCAAAAAGCAAGGAAGGAAGGAAAATGTATTCCGCCACTTACGGGTCAATAATTGCCGCAGGAAAAACAAGCACAAGCGTTATGTTAGCCGCTGCCAGCGCTGGTTTAATTCAAGCAGTATTGACGATGACAGGCTTGATAACAAAAATAGGCTATGAATTAGTATCAATAACAGGTGGAGTTTTATTTCTATTGCTCCCCTTAGCTATGCTCTTCAGCTTAATCCTGGGCATGGGGGTTCCCACAACTGCTAATTACATCATAACCTCTTTAGTTGCCGCTCCAGCTATTTACTTTGCTGTTAGTACCTCCTCCATTTATGGCTCACCAGTTCCCGGATTTGCCACTCCAATAGCTTTATTAGCGGCCCACTTCTTCGTGTTCTATTTTGGAATACTAGCCGATGTAACCCCACCAGTAGCTTTGGCTACCTATGCTGGTGCGGCTTTAGCCGGGGGAGACTTTTGGAAAACAGCAGTAAACGGGGTGAAATATGGTTTGGCAGGCTACATAGGACCTTATATTTATTTCCTTCATCCGGAAATGTTTTTAATAACAGTGGGAGGATGGAATGCTCTAATTGCATTAAAAATCTCCCTTTTCCTTTTAGGAACAATTTTAGCTATGTATCTCTTGGGAATGGCTGTAACTGGCTGGTCTGATGGATCTTTAAGAAAGGGAATAAGGGTGTTAATCGGAGCCATGAGCTTTGCCATAGTGGCCACTCTCCACTATATTCCCGTAATCATCGGTATCTTAGTTATTTTAGCCTTGAAATTTTACGGAGAGAAATTACACTGGAAATAAATCCTAAGCACGAAATTCGAAAGGAAAATCAAAAGGCAAAAGTAAAAATGCAAAATGCAAAATTTTTGATATTTGTTAGGATTTAATCAAGGAGGAGGTAAAAGATGCTAGAACTGAAAGTGGCGCAGCAAGAGATTAAGTTAGTTCATGTAGGGCTAGGACCACTGGGGTCGCAGATGGTAAGGCATATTGTGAACGAGAGGAAAGGAATGAGGTACGTGGGGGCAATTGATGTCTCACCAGACATCGTGGGAAAGGACTTAGGTGATGTAGCCGGGGTAGGGAGAAAGCTGGGAATAAAAGTTTCTAAGGAGCCCAAAAGAGTTTTTGAAGAGGTAAAACCCGACATCGCAATTTACTCCACGGTATCGTTGCTTAAAGATATCTTTCCTCAAATCGAGCCAGCGATAGAAAGCAGGGTGGATGTGATATCAACCTGTGAAGAGCTTGTCTTTCCTAGTTTTGTTGATAGGGATATGACAAAAAAATACGATGATTTAGCTAAAAAGAATAATGTTACCGTGCTCGGCACTGGTATTAATCCTGGTTTCCTGATGGACATCAGACCAACCATACTCTCAGCGGCGTGCACAGAAGTAAAAAGAATACAAGTGACGAGGCAGATGGATGCCAGCCCAAGGAGAAAACCTTTTCAGAGGAAGATCGGGGTCTCAATGGAACCAGATGAGTTCAAAAAGGCACTGGAGTCGGGTAAGATAACAGGACATATAGGGTTGGAACAATCGATTTGCCTTATAGCGGATGCCTTGGGATGGGAATTGGATGAGGTCAGGGTGACAGATGTCGAGCCGGTAGTAGCAGAGGAAGAAGTCTCATCTCAGTTCTACACCGTAAAGAAAGGGCAGGTAAAAGGCACAAAACAGGAAGCTTATGGAATAGCAAGGAGAGAAGAGAAGATTCATCTTTTCTTTACCGCTTTCTTAGGGGCAACCCCTTCATTTGATGAGGTTTGGATTGAAGGAACTCCGGAGGTAAAGGCAAGGGTTAGCCCCTGCTGGCAGGGAGATGATGGCACGGTAGCAATGGTAGTAAATTTAATACCCACAGTGTTAAATGCCCCTCCCGGAGTGCTCACCATGAACGACATAAACCCCATCTCATTTAAATCTGGAGACATGACGAGATTCGTTAAAAATGTTAGCCTTTGAACATGCTACCTAATTTATACCCTTCCTTTACTGCTTCCAGATTGACGTCAGCAAATTTTCCCGCTTCTTTTTTTATCACTCCAAAAAGGTCCTCAAGAGAGAAAAGTCCGGTTAATGCTGCTACTGCCCCAAACATTACCATATTGGCCACAATTCGAGAACCGAGTTTGCTAGCTACTTTAGTTGCTGGAATTGGGTATTGATGGGCCTGAGACGGTGCAATTTTTACCATATCAACATCGAAAAATACTTTAGATTCCAAAGAAGTTTTAGAAATCCAAGCATTGTATCCTTCCTGAGACATTGCCACTAAAATATCAACCATCAATACCTCCGGCCAATCTTCCAATGATTCTTTAACCACAACTTGAGAGAAAGAGTTTCCTCCTCGAGCTTCTGGTCCATAATTTGATTTAAGAGAGACGAGAAACCCCTTGTCATCTAATGCCTTTGCCAGGGTTCCCCCCAGCCTTTGAATTCCTTGTCCACCAAAACCGGCAATAACGATTTCCTTTCTCATCAGCTACTCCTCCGGGATAAGATTCACATACTCTTTCAGGTTTGAAAAACGACCATAAATTATTTGCCAAAGCTCTTCTGTTTTAACTTCTTCCCTGAAAGGAAAAAACGATTTGAATTTCTTCCTAAGGGTAGTTCCCGATGTTTTTTGAGCCATTTCCTTGGTGACATAAGCTTGATTAAGCCTTTGCCAAATTTGTGATGGCAAAGGAAGCTCATTTCTCCTTCCATATTGTGTGAAACAGGGAGAGACAATTTCTACAAATGAAAACCCGTCGCAGCAGAGAGCCTCTGTTAAGATTTCTTTTAAGATGAGAGGTTTACTGATCGGGCAGCGAGCGACATATTTAGCGTTTGCCCCGAGCATTAGCCTTACTAAATCAAAAGGCAGTCTCTTGTTTCCCCTAGTAGTGGTAGAAGTTATTGCCCCAAAGGGAGTGGTAGCTGCTACCTGACCTCCAGTCATTCCAAAGACAAAATTATTAAAGCAAATAGCTAAAATGGGAAGGTTTCTTCGTGCTCCGTGAATTGTCAGGCCTGCCCCAATGTCGAATAGGTCACCATCTCCGCTGATAACTATTACATGCAAATCAGGCTGGGCTAGCTTCACTCCGGTGGCAAAAGGGATAGGATAGCCATGGGTGGTATTTGCTGAATCGAAAGGGAGATGATTGGGAAGCCGAGCCGTACAACCTATCCCTGAAGCTATCACCACTTTCTCCAGAGGCCAGTTCATTTCTTGGATACATTCTAGTAAACAGTTCCTTAAAATCCCCAATCCACACCCGGGACAGAAAGGAGTTTGGAAACTGAAGCTACTTTCAGGAATTTTTCCTTTCTCTTCCCTCCACTCTGGTGGATCATAGATGGTAGGGGGAAGGATGGGAGCGAGGTCTTGACAGTATTTTTCCCCCATTGTTTCCAAAAAATGTAAGATTCTTCTCGGATCTATGCTTTCGCCATCGGGTTGAGGAAGTGAAATTACTGGTGAAAAAGAAGATTCCCGAACAACATAAAATAACTGCCCCTGGTTCATCTCAGGAACTAGCACGCATTTGCTAACTTTGCTCCACATCTTGACCTTCTCTTCCGGGAAGGGATAAAGAGTTCTAAGATTTAGCATCCCCACTTTCATTCCCTTTTTCCTGGCCTCTTTTACTGCCCACCTGGCTGACCGAGCGGTATGACCATAGGCGACAATCATAATCTCAGCATCGTCAAGCAAGTGCTCTTCAACGTCACTTAATTCCTCAATTTTGGAAACAATTTTTCTTCTTTGATGTTTAACCATTCTTTCGTGAACTTCAGGAATAGTGGCGCAAGGAACTCCTCTTTCATTATGGGTAAGCCCGGTGACTTTCAAAAATTCGCCATCGCCAAATCTTGGCATACTGGGGGCAGAGCCATCCTCGGTGGGTCCGAAAGGAGGAGTCCCGGGAATATAAATGCGATCAAACACTTCTATTTCTTGTGGAATCTCTACGCCTTCTTCTAAAT
>Ga0209609_10002694_pt1 | contig 10117 bp, 11 predicted proteins | sample LakKivw325mmetaG_FD_184136 | JGI IMG/M metagenome (GOLD analysis project Ga0209609, IMG submission 184136) | Anoxic lake water microbial communities from Lake Kivu, Rwanda to study Microbial Dark Matter (Phase II) - Lake Kivu water 325m metaG... | ecosystem: Environmental > Aquatic > Freshwater...
AGCCCATCCCGTGCCCCGGCCGCTGACGGCGCGCGATGGCGATGTGGCTGCCTCGGAGCCGGAAACCAAGCTTACCTGGCGGCCATCCACCACCACCTGATCGTGGGGGCCTATGCCCACCCCTGCCTGCTGGAGGATCGCAGACACCGATTGCTCGTGAGTGCGCAGCGAGATGGTACGCCCGTCAGCCTGGATGCTCACCGCCCGCGCCTGACGCACCAGCACGACCTGTCCGGCGCGCAAGGTGGTGTCGGGAGCAGGCTGGACGATGTCCTCCTCCTGTAGGGCGATTCCCATTTCGCCCAGCAGGCCGCCCACCGTGGTCTGGTGGGTGCGCACCGGGCGGGGAAGGCCGTTGACTACCACGGTGACCGCTTCGCCGGTGCGCAGATAGCCCATAGTGAGCAGGCTACCCACGATCAGGATGGCAAATAAGGCCCACATCCCGGTTTTGGGCCGCCAGCGAAGCAGGCTGAGCACAAAAGTGCGTGGTCCGGGGTGGATATGCAGTTTCTCCGGCACAGCCTCAGCGCTCAATCGCTCTCCTTAATTGCCAACTCGTCTCTAATTACCGGGGCGACGACCCGGCGGGATCGGGAGAAAAAGAAATGGGTTCCCGTCCGATCACTGCCCGTGCAGCCGATTCACCGGCCAGCCAGCCGGTGGAAAAGGCCGCCTGAAGATTATATCCCCCCGTGTCCGCCTGGATGTCCAGCACCTCACCGCAGAAGTACAGCCCGTGTACCAGCCGCGATTCCATCGTCCTCGGGTCCACTTCCCGCGTGTCCACCCCGCCCGCGGTTATGATCGCCTCGGCCAGAGGGTGATGCCCAACGACGGTGAAACGCAGGTCATGCAGCAACGTGCGCACTCTGGCCCGTTCTTCAGCAGTGATTTGATGAGCGGGCTTGTCACCTGGAATGCCAACCAGAACGGCGAAATGGTCCACCAGCTTGCGCGGCAGCAACCCCTTGAGGATAACGCAGAAAGCCCGTTTGCCGTGCTGGTCGAGGTCGCGGAGCAGCCGCCGATCCAGTTGTTCAGTGGAAAGCGCCGGCTTGAGATTGATACTCAGTTCCAGCCGCCCCCGGCTCAGAGCGTCCACCGCTCGCCCGCTGAGAGTGAGAACGATGGGGCCAGACACGCCATCGTGGGTGAAAAGCATCTCCCCGAACTCGCGCCCAATCTCCCGCCCATCCAACAGCAGGCGAGCCTCCACATTGCGCAGACTGAGTCCTTGCAGACGGGGAGCCAGGTCGCCGCCGGTCACCAGAGGCACCAGAGCCGGGCGGATGGGGATCACCGTGTGTCCCACACTCTCGGCCAGGCGGTAGCCATCGCCGGTGGAGCCAGTGCCGGGGTACGAGGCTCCGCCGGTGGCCACGATCACCGCACTGGCGAAGATCTCCTCGCCAGTGCCAGTGTACACACCTCGTATGAGACCCTGCCCCACCACCAACCCGCTGACCCCCGTCCGCAGGCACACCCGCACGCCCAGACGGTGCAGCTCGGCGACCAGGGCCTCGGCCACCTGATGAGCGTCGCCGCTAGCCGGGAACACCCGTCCGCCGCGCTCGATTACGGTGGGCACGTCTCGCGCTTCCAGGAAGGTACGCAGGTCCTCGCTGAAAAAGCGGCTGAACGCGCCGTAGAGAAAAGGGCCGCTGTCTCCAAAATGACCGATGAAGGTTTGCAGATCGGCGACGTTGGTCAGATTGCAGCGGCCTTTCCCGCTGAGGCGCAGCTTCTTGCCCAGGCGATTCGTCTTTTCCAGAAGCCAGACGCCTGCCCCCAGCCCGGCGGCCCGGCAGGCAGCCATCATCCCTGCCGCACCACCACCGACCACCACCACCCGCCGTTCGCTCACCACGTCCTCTTTCCTAACCCGGACAAGCCGGAACCAAAAATGAAACCGGCTGTTCACCACCAAGGCACCAAGACACAAAGTCAAAATAAAAAAGACTTGGTGCCCCTTCGCAAGCCTTCGGCGTGAGCGGACTTCGGCTGAGCGCTCAGTCGAAGCCCTCAGGCGAACGCTCAGGACATGCTTTGTGCCTTCGTGGTAAACTTCTTGCCCCACGTGCAAGAATTTCACCGGGAAAGTACTAAGGAAAAGGGCTGGCCCAGTAGACCAGCCCCTCAGTTGCCTCGAAAAACGGTCGTGCACCCCCTGTCGAACCGAGCCGCCCGACTTGCCTGAGCCAGCCGGCTCCGACCAGGCACCCCTGCGGCACCCAGGAGTGGCTGCTTACCGTTGCTTCCTTCCGGACCTGGCGGGGTTCACAGGTTCCTGCCGCGCAGGACCCAATCTTCTGCACCGCCTGACACCGGTAGTCTCAGGGACACTGGCCCTCGAGGGGGAGTTCGACCCCGTTATAGCGGATTGCGGGTACAGGGCACCGCTAGCTCCCCGTCTAGCACGACCGGGGTCAATGTTACCCCAGGTGTAGCAAAAAGTCAAATCCTTGGAGCAAGCATCACCACGAACTTATCACAGGCGGAAGGGGTGGGATTCGAACCCACGGTGCATTGCTGCACACGCGCTCTCCAGGCGCGCCTGATCGTCCACTCCAGCACCCTTCCGCGGACGAGGGCATTATACCACGAAAGGCAGAATCGTTCAACTTTTGCCCACAATCACATCGTAGATGGCTTGTAGCTCCTCCTCGGAATAAAAGTGGATGACCAGTTTGCCGCCACGTCTGCTGCGGAAGAGGCGCACCTTGGTGCCCAGCCGCTCGCGGAACCTCTGCTCCAGCGCTTCGGTCTCTGGGGTAGTAGCCTGCTCACGGCGTGGCGACGGCCCGGCTGACATGCGGCGCACCAATTCCTCCGTCTGGCGCACGTTCAACCCCTGTCTGATCACAGTTTTGAGGGCGCGAAGTTGCGCCTCCTCCTGGTCGAGACCGAGCAACGCCCGCGCGTGTCCCTCGCTGATCTGGCCTCCGGCCAGGGCCGACTTCACCGCCGCCGGTAAACGCAACAGGCGCACCGCATTGGCCACGGCCACGCGGCTTTTGCCCACCTGATCCGCCACCTGTTCCTGAGTCATCCCGAACTCATCCATGAGCTGGCGATAGGCACCCGCCTCCTCCAGAGGATTTAAATCGGCCCGCTGAATGTTCTCCACCAGGGCCAGGGCCAGCATTTCCTGGGGCGTGGCCTCTTTCACGATGACCGGCACCGTGGACAGTCCGGCCAACCTGGCCGCCTCCAGTCGCCGCTCCCCGGCGATGAGCTGATAGGGCGTACTGCCCATGCCCGGCACCGTGCTGCTGACGATCAGCGGCTGGATAAGCCCGTGTTCGCGTATCGAGGCGGCCAATTCTTCCAGAGATTCCGGGTCTAACCTCTGGCGGGGCTGCATCGGGTTGGGCGCGATGTCGTCCACGGGGATCTCGACCATTCCGGCCTGATGCTCGCCGGCAGTCACGGGAATGAGAGCTTCCAATCCCTTGCCAAGACCGCGCTTCTTGGGCACGCTCACACCTCCTGTCGCCTTTGGTCCTCTGCTCCCCCCGCACCCGGCCCGCCATCGCCTTTCAACAACTCCCCGGCAAAAGCCTGATAGGCCAGCGCACCGCTGGAACTGGGGTCATAGACCAGAATAGGCTCACCGTAGCTGGGCGCTTCGCTCAGACGAACGCTGCGGGGGATGATCGTTCGAAATACCCGGTCCTTGAAGTGCCGCCGCACCTCGGCCACCACCTGCGCCGAGAGCCTGGTGCGGCCGTCGTACATGGTCATCAGCAGACCACGCACGTACAAGCGAGGGTTCAGATTGTCGCGCACCAGCATGATCGTGCGCAACAGTTCGGTGAGTCCCTCCAGGGCCAGGTACTCGCACTGCACGGGGATGATCACGCCGTCCACTGCGGCAGTGAGGGCATTGACGGTGAGCAATCCTAAAGAGGGCGGGGAGTCAATCAGAACGTAATGGTAGCGGTCAGCAACTGGAGCCAACGCCTTGCGCAACAAGTGCTCGCGGGCCAGGAGGTGCACCATCTCCACCTCCGCTCCAGCCAACGCAGGGGCTGAGGGCAACAATTCCAGGTGCGGCCACGGCGTGGGCACAACGACCTGAGCACAGGGAATCTGGTTGATCAGTGCGTCGTAGGTGGAAAAGGGCAGGCTACTTTTGGCGAAACCCAGGCTGGACGTGGCGTTGGCTTGTGGGTCCACATCCACCACGAGCACCTGCTGGTCACCGGCAGCCAGATAGGCCCCCAGGTTGACCGCGGTGGTCGTTTTGCCGACTCCACCTTTCTGATTGGCGAAGGCGTAGATTTTGGTCATGGGCTTTGGCCTACGTAGGACAGGCTCGCCGCCTATCGCAAACGGGTCACACCGCCGCCAAGCTGCAGCAGACCACGCCTGTGATCGTCACTTTGATCCGAGGACCTGCGCTCGACAGGCAGTGATTTCCTGGGGCGTGGGGATGCTGTCCAGCCCTGCCCGCTCCACTGAGCCGGAGGCAACGCAATTGGCGAAGCGAGCCGAAGTCCACGGGTTGCCGGTCTCTTTCAGACAGATCAGGTAGGCCGTGGCGAAGATGTCGCCCGCACCGGTAGGGTCTACCTCGCGCACATCGCGGGCCGGGAAACGCCGCATCTGTCCTCGATGATAAACCGTTGAACCCTTCCAACCCGCCGTCAACACCAGGATGTTCACCAGTTGCGCGTAACTTTCGACCAGAGATAAGTCGCCCCCCACGTCCTCCTCGCTGAGAATAACCACCTGCGCCAGGGGCAAGGTGCGCTCCGGTTCAGCCAACAGGCGTGGGAAGACGCGCCCTTTATCATCCCACTGGCGCATCCAACCCTGGGGGGTAATGCCTACCAGCGCCTCCGTGAACAGACGCGCCAACTCGTCGGTGCAACACTCCTGAGATACCGGTCCCACGTGGACGATGGGCGTGTGCCACCAGGCCGGGGGGATACTTTCCGCACGAATGTCGTCGGCCACGGCGCGGATGAACTGTCGTCGCGCGCCGTCCATGTAGATGTTCTGGAAAGTCGTCGTCGCCGCAGAAGGCTGGCGAACCACGGCCACCCCGCGGAGGATGCCATCCAGGTCGAGATCCGGGTCAGCGCTGGTTACCACCCCCACCCGGCGGCCAAAGTTGCGCGCCGTCAGCGCCGAGTACGTAGCCGTACCCCCCACGGTGAACTCACCATCTAGCACGTCTTTCGTCACATGCCCGATGACCAGGTAATCCACAGGTTCAATTTTCGTCATTAGTCCTCATTTCGCAAGGTGCGACGCACTTCCCAAGTGCGTCGCACCTCAAGCTCCCACTCAGGCCACGCACTTCACTGGCGCGGGATGATGGTCACTTTGCGGGCGTCTCCCCTGCCCACGCTCAGAGTAGTGACGACGGGATGGTCACGCAGGGCGATGTGCACGATACGTCGCTCGTGGGGAGGCATAGGCTCCAGAGCCAGGGGCTGCCGGCTGAGGGCCACTTGCTCTGCTATCCGCTCCGCCAACTGGCGCAGGGCGTGTTCGCGGCGCACCTTGTAACGTTCCACATCCACTACCAAATCCACCCAGCATTGCATTTCCCGGCTGACGATCAAGCGAGTGATGTACTGCAAAGCGGCCAGGGTCTCTCCTCGCCGACCGATCAGCACACCCAAATCGTCGCCCAGCACGTCCAACACCACCGGAGGAGCATCTTCCTGGACAGATGTATCCACGTCGCGCCGGATAACCACCTGGGACTTAACCCGCATCCTTTCCAGGAGTTCCTGCAGAGTCGCCTGAGCCACTCGCTCAAGATGCTCCTGGGAGTACGGCGCCTCGCCTGCCTCGCTTTCCTCCTCGAACTCCTCTTCCTCCTCGGTAATGAGCGTAAGCCGGACGTGGGCTTCTTTTGCTCCCAGACCCAAGACTCCCCGGCTACCCTCCTGAAGGACTTCGACCTCCACCTCATTGCGGTCTGCGTTCAACTCCTCCAGACCGCGGTCAATCGCTTCCTGGACTGTGGGCGCTTGTACTTCGATTGCGATTTTCTCACCCATTGTCATCTCTTCCCTTTCCTCCGCTTGTCCTGTGTCCCCGTACCTGATGCCAATTGCGGAAAAACGGTCTGGAACACGTCCCGGAACGATTTACCCCCCTGCATGTCAACGACGAACTGGATGATGATGCTGACTATGTTGGTGACGACGAAATAAATTGCCAGCCCCGACGGCCATTGCATGGTCAGGAAGCCGAACATCAGCGGCATGGTGATCTGCATGGTCTGGTTCATCGAGGCGGCCTGGGGATCGGTGGGGGTATTGGGGGTCATCATCTTCTGCTGGAACCACGAAGTAAAAACCACCAGTACCGGCAACACGTACCATGGATCAGGGCGTGCCAGGTTCAACCAGAGAAACTTGCTGGTCAAAGGAATCATCGCCGTCAGGTTCGCATTGCCAGCCACGAAATCACCCAAAGAGAACAGCGCCAGCGGCGTATCGGCCAGCACTTTGGCGATGGATTGATAGAAAGCCATGATGATCGGCAACTGGATGAGAAGAGGGAGACAACCACCCATCGGGTTGATTCCCTCTTCTTTGTAAAGTTTCATCAACTCCTGAGTCTGACGTTCCTTGTCCTTGGCGTATTTTTTCTGGAGCTCCTGAATTTTGGGCTGGAGTTCCTGCTGCTTCTTGGCCGATTTCTGCGCGGGCAGGGTGAGTGGCAGAGTAAGCAGGCGCACAGCCACGGTCAGCACCGCGATCGCCAGAGCAAAATTGTGGCCCAGCAACTGATACAGCCAGAGCGAAGCACAAATCATCGGTTGGATAAAAACTGTGTTCCACAACTGTCCCACGAATACACCCTCCTGAAATCTTGGACCCTCCCGCGGGTTACCTGGAATCGGCGGGAGAATTTACTGGCTACTCCTTCTGCTCTGGCAACGGATAGAGCCACCTCTGCGTGCCATCCGCCGGGTCCAGAGCATATACCCGCCCGTCCATCGCCGCCGCATACAGTGTTTTCTCGGTCAGGACCAGAGGGCTGAGGATACGTCCTTCGGTGGTGGCCGTCCACTTTGGCTCGCCGGTCTGGACATCGAGGGCATAAACCATTTGGTCCTCAGAGCCTACGTATAGCGTTCCCTCACCATACGCCAGCGCGTCACGCACCACCCCGCCGGCCGGGAAGTCCCAGAGCTTCGTCCCATCCTCAACGTCCAGGGCGTACACATTGTGATCCTGTGAACCGATATACACCACACCGTCGGCGATCACGGGCGTGCCCCACACCCAACCACCGGTCTGGAAAGCCCAACGCTGCTTGCCGGTACTTGCTTCCACGGCGTAGATCTTTCCGTCGAAAGAGCCAAACACCAGCAGGTCACCAGCCAGAGCCGGTGCGGCGGCCACAGCGCCCTGGGCCTGGGAGAACTCCCACTCCTGGGTGCCGTCGGAAAGGCGAAGCCGGTACACCTTGTGGCCCATCGTCGCCACGTACACCGCCCCGGACTCTTGATCCACCACGGGTGAGGCCCACACCCAGTCCCCGGCATCGAAAGGCTCAGGCCACCTCTCCTCTCCAGTCGCTGCGTCCAGGGCGTACACATGACGGTCAGAAGAAGCCAGGTACACAGTATCACTGATCACTACCGGTGCAGCAAATATCCGGTCCCTGGTGGGAAAATTCCACTGCTGGATTCCGGCCACAGTGTTAATCGCGTACAGGTTGCCATTGTACGATCCGACGTACACCAGATCACTCCCGACGGCGGGCGCAGCGTAGATCGGCCCCTCCGTGGCGCTGGGGGCGGAACACCCCAGGAATCCAGAGGATTTGCCCGTTTCGGCTGGGAACACCCATTTCTGGTCTCCAGTGTCGGCGTTGAGAGCATGTACCTTACCGTCCGTCAGGGCGACGTACACCATGCCTTCGGAAACAGTCAACCCCGGCCAACTGGCCGCTGGCAGCGTTCTGCTGCCGCAACTCGACATGAAAAGCACGGCGACGACGATGGTGGGCAACAGTCCCCACTTCTTCTTCAGAACTTTTATCAAAATTAAGACCTCCAATCAAAGTTACCTTCCGTCGTAACACAGGCTTAAAGCCTGTGTTACGGAACGGGATCGTATCCTCCGGGATTCAGAGGGTGGCAGCGGGCGACACGCTTCACGCCCAGCCAGCCCCCTCTGACCAGGCCGTACTTAACGATGGCCTCGTACATGTACTGGGAGCAGGAAGGATAAAAGCGACAGGTAGGAGGCAGCGCAGACGAAACAACACACTGGTAGAATCGAATGAGACCCAGAACAATGGTTTTCATACATCGTCCCTCGTCGCTTGCTCACAGGTCTCCTCGCTGACCAGCAATAAACGAGCGCGTCTCAGTAACTCCTCGACGGCTCGATCCACCTCACGAAAAGTCGCTTCTTTCAAGGGACTACGGGCAATGAAAACGAAATCCCAACCAGGGGCAAGAACTTCCCGCCGCAATCGCACTGCCTCCCGCATCAATCGCCGGGCCCGATTGCGGGCCACCGCTGAACCCAAACGCCGGCTGGCCGTGAACCCGAAGCGGCTATAGGATAAATCGTTGCGCAGAGCACAGAGCGCCAGCCAACGATTACTCCACGACCGCCCCTCATCCCGCACCTTCCGAAACTGCTCACTTTTCCGCAGACGATACGCCTTCTCCATGCAGTGTAGCTCACCCGGAAGCAACCGGCTACACGGTCAAGCGCCTGCGACCCTTCAGCCGCCGGGCACGCAGAACTCGCCGCCCATCCTGTGTACTCATCCGCGCCCGGAAACCATGAACTCTGGCCCGGCGTCTTTTCTTGGGTTGATACGTTCGTTTTTGCATTGTATTTCTCCTCAACTCTAAACCATAAGATAGCAGTCAGGTATTATACCCCGATGTGCTCACCTGTCAAATCCAGAACGCCTATGAGCAAATCGTGGCCCTCTTGACACTTCTCTCAATCTGGTGTACAATTATGTTAAACAAAGACGGCTACACGAAGAGATCGGCGACGGTCAGAACAGGAGGTTGTATCAATGGCAGTGGAACAGATTCCTATGTTATCCGAAAACGAGCTAATTGAGGAACGCGCCTCTCCCACAAACGTCACTTCCCTCACCGCCGGTTCGCCTCTCAGCACAGCCATAGATGAGTTCCATGGGCACATGATTCGCCAGGGCTTCACCGAAAACACCATCAAGTCCTTTCTGGGTGACCTGCGCATCCTGACCGGCTACCTGGGCCAGGATAGACCCGTGGGCGAAATTGCCACCAAGGACTTGAACGACTTCCTCCTTTATCTACTTTACTATCGGGGGAAACCATGCAGTCCCAAGTCTTACGCCCGGCGGGTGACTACCCTCAAGGTTCTTTTCGGCTGGCTGGCCGAAGCAGGTGTGCTATCGCGCGATCCCGCTGCGGCAGTGGTTCACCGCCCGGCATTCCCTCCCCTGCCCACCATCCTGTACGAAGACCAGATCGAGAAACTGCTGGAGACTACTCGCCGTCTGGCTCAGAGCAATAAACCCGACGCTCGCCCGCACCTCCTGGTGCGGTTGTTGCTCAGCACCGGCATCAAAAAAGGCGAGTGTATGTCCATTCAGCTTAATCACATTGACCTGTCCGATCCGAAAGCGCCCGCCCTCTACATCCACTACGACAACCCCAAAATGCGCCACAAAGAGCGCAAGCTCAAACTCCCGCCCGACCTGGTGCCCACCTTGCAAGAATATCTGGCCCAGTACAAGCCCCAGACTTACCTGTTTCCCTGCACGGCGCGGAATCTGGAATACGTACTGCGTGACGTGGGACAACTGGCCGAGATTCCGGTGATGGTGGGCTTTGAGACTCTGCGCTGGACGGCAGCCGCGCAAGATTACAAAGCGGGCACGACTTCCGAGATTCTGCGGCAGAAACTGGGGCTCTCGCGCATCACCTGGAACGATACGGCGAAAAAACTCAAAAAGCTGGCCGGGCCAGCTCTTTGAGCGGAAAACCTGAAACCCTCCCGCAGGCTTCGCCGTGAGCTCAGTCGAACGGTTCTAAACCTGCGGGAGGTTCGAGAGGCATATGCGCGAACTTTAGCCCTCACCTCTCCCCCTGCCCCCTCTCCTCTCCCAATCCTTCGGC
>Ga0209609_10002695_pt1 | contig 10114 bp, 9 predicted proteins | sample LakKivw325mmetaG_FD_184136 | JGI IMG/M metagenome (GOLD analysis project Ga0209609, IMG submission 184136) | Anoxic lake water microbial communities from Lake Kivu, Rwanda to study Microbial Dark Matter (Phase II) - Lake Kivu water 325m metaG... | ecosystem: Environmental > Aquatic > Freshwater...
AGATACCGCTGAAGACTCCCTACCACTGACGAAACATCGGAGGATAGGAGCGCTTATGCGCGGAGGCTCGATATCTTCTTAACACATCGTCAACAACACTAATACCGACTTGTGTCTTGTCGGCAACTTCCTGGGGAGAGAGCTTATTATCAAAGAGCATCTTCTCAACATAGTCCAGCCTATCGTAATCTATCGGAATCTCATCAGTCGCTTTATGTCCTGGATAGAGCTGGGGACTACTGGGCTTGTAGGCTATCCTTTTTGGGATTCCCAAGCACTCGGCGAGCTTTCTTACCTGCGTCTTGTACAGGTGACTTATTGGAAGAAAGTCCGCTCCTCCATCTCCATACTTTGTGAAGTATCCAATCAAGTCTTCGCTCCGGTCACCTGTACCAGCAACAAGGTAGTGGTGGAGATTCGCGAAGTAGTAGAGGATCACCATTCTTATGCGGCTACACATATTTGCTAGAGGAATCTTTACACGAGGATCTCTCCGGTCAAGTTGGAGTGCCTCAACGAAGGAGTCCATGATGGGCTTTATCATGACATATCTTGCTTCTATCCCAAGTATTCTGGCGAGGTCTCTTGCGTCTTGAATGTCCTCCTCAGGTGTGAAGTCTGCCGGCATCAAGACGCCCAGAACCTTCTCTCTCCCCAGCGCCTTAACAGACAACGCCGCCACCAAGCTGCTGTCGACACCGCCGCTGAGTCCAACCACAACACCGCCAGCCCGAGCTTCAGCCACGACCCTCTGAATGAAGGTAACTATCTCCTCAGAAGCCGCTTCCCAATCAAGGTCAAACTCTGAATGTGACATGCTGCCGTCACCGGACCCCAGCCTCACGTCTAGATATATAATAGATAAAAAGTTAGCTCAATTCCTACCATGAACTGCTGCTTGCTGATGTGTATTATTTGCCTGTACTAAGATACTCTATTCACCAACTTCATTCAAGTAAGTAATTGTGCATTCAGCCTTGTCTGGACGACCCGAGTTGAAAGATCCTAGCCCCATTTGAGAAGCCCAGTAAACTCATGGCGGAGAGTTGCTGTCCAACCTGGATTAGTTGCTACTATATGTGGCTCAGAGTAGCTCTGGAACCGCACATCAAATAGTCTTGGGGATGCCTATCGGATTCCCTATTGATTGGAGGTAGTCGAAGAGAATTGTTGGGTCAAGTGATTTCAATATTGACTGTATAAGTGGTTACTCCCTGCGGGGCTAGTTGCAGTATCCATGTTTCTTCCGTAGTTGGCGCCGAAATTCTCAATTCGGCTCGTTTCAAGTAGTCATACGTTGTCGTCGTCTCGGCTCTAATCGTCATTTTTTCATATATGACCATGCCCGCCTCGTTATAGGTTGTTGACGGATTGATCAGCCTTATCGCTACATCCCCAGAGCCAGACCAAGTGCATGTTACAATGATTTTCGTTGCCCCTGCTCTAACCGCAAAGTTGTAATTTCCAGCTTGAGCTGGAATATTTATCGATATGGTTGTTGAATGAGCTATTTCTCCTGCAGTTCCAGTGATAGTCAAACTGTACGTTCCAGTAGAGCTGAATGTGTCAACCGCTACAGTCAATGTGGAGGCCGTTGAGCCAGCGCTGGGTGGAGTAATTGGGTTTTGGCTAAATGAAACCGTTACCCCATTGGGCATTACACCACTCCATGAACTGGAAAGTGTAACCGCCTCACCGAAGTCAAGAATGGAGGTTACTGTTATTGTTGATGAATCAGAGCTACCTAGACTTATGACCATCTCGGTTTTCGATGATGATATGCTGAAGTCTGGACTTGAAGGGGACGAGTCAGTAAAAGTGGTAGTTCCGTCTGTTCCATCACAATGCAATAATAAGACCGTGTAAGCATCTGCGGCGTAAGGCGTAGAGGATGGTGTGAAACTGGCTGTCCACCGAGCCGCACCTTTACTGACACGAAATTCATCAAGCCAACCACTAAAACACATTCCGTCCGTTTCGGCGATTCTGAACGTTCCAGAAAAGTTAGGACTTTCCGCAGAAGAAGTGACTGGATTACTCGTTGAACCTACACCATTCAAGAAACCATACCAGTTATCACCATTGCGTACCACCGCCACATGATACCATGTGTTTGCCGCTATGCTGGCTAAGGGGAACGAAAATCGCCTCTGAGTCCAGACATTATTTACGCAAGTATCGAATACGAGTTTATAGTCTGTGTCACGTTTGTTAAAGCCAAAATACATTTTGTTATTAACGTCTTGGTAATGGCTACCGAAGACAATCCATCCCCATAGATTCGGTAGTGTGCTTGGTCTGAACCAAGTCTCAAGCGTAACATCTCCAGTACCGAAATACCAGTTGTCACTATCAGCAAGACTGAGATAATCCCCAGCACCATCAAACAAGCCTGAGGCTCCACCAAATTTTGATTGAGCCGTATCGATCTGAGCATTACCGTTGACAGTAACAGTTTTTTCAGCCCCTAACGTATGCATGCTAGAAGCTGAGATTAAGGCAGCTGCAATAATAGCGAGAAGTATCAGATTTTTTCCGAACATGTCATCACCTCCTTCCCAGTCTATCTTACTTGAACATCTTTCATGTCATATGCTCCGAGCCATGGTGGCACTAACCCTGTCGAGATTTGGTAAGTTCCTGTCTGTGCACTTGGTGGGATACGCCACTCGAGGCTATGGGAGTTTCTAGACTTCCCAGTCACAATTATTGATTTGGAATCGTAGTAGAGGTAGCCGCTTGGTCCAGCAACTTCGACGTATAACTCACTTTCAAGAGTTGCATCAGTCGGATTGAAAACAGTCACTGTTATCGTAGTAATTTCGCCTCTCGAGAATTGAGTATCATCGAGCGTTATCAATAGGCTTGGCTGCAATGGCATAGTTCCAGTGACCGTTACCAACTGCTCGCAAGTTTTGTAAACGGGACTCACGTGCCTGGTGATCCTGTCTGTCTCGATCTAGGAGGATTCTCGATGCTTGACTACTAGATCCTGCTTTCAGAACGGCTTAGCGATCACTCAGCATCTGGAAGAGTAACGGAGGATAAGATCAGATACTGGAAGGCGAATCCTATTCTCCTGCCTGTATCATGGGCTGAACATAAGGTAGGATGTTCTATCGCGGGGCTTCGGGAAGCAGCCTGGGTGAAAGGCCTCCTTAAAAAGAGAACCATACTGATTGATACTCCTGACTACTCAAAGACAGATCGACGATTAATGGCCAAGGATCTTGAGGATATCTATTGGTTATGGAACTCATTCTCCAACACATTGGATGATAAGCCCAACCTTGTCATCGCAATCCAGAAGGAGATGTTCCGCATCCATTTCTTCTTTGATAAGATGGTTAAGGTTGAGCTGCCACCATTGGAACCCAAACAGATGCTTGAAGCCTACCAGAGACGCTTCAAAACCACACACCCATTCACAGAAGATGCACTCCTCACAATTGCCAGATTGAGTCGAGGAATCTTCAGACGCTTCCTAAGATACATAACTCTAACCCTCGATCCATGGACAACCCAACCTGAACCACAAACACCCATAGACCCTGAAAACGTCAAGAAAACGATAAACTACCAAATACTGGCTGAAGACATGGAGCTTGAACTATTAGAACTCTTCCCAAAACATAGCGACCTCAGACTCCAAGCCGTCCAACTACTCAACCACCTCTCAGAGTCAGGTCCACAAAGACAAACCCAGCTTGCAGAAGAATTAAACTTAGCAGCCTACACCATGAGCAGATTACTATCCAAACTTGAGAGCCACCAATACATCACTCGTGAGAGAGAAGGAACCGACAAGATCGTGAGCCTAAAAAGAGATTAGAGTTCATAAACCAACGAGTTTCCATAAGAACCAAATATAACACTGTTATATCTTAAAACGACTCGAAAAAAAAATAGCACTGCAATAATGCAATATTACAACAAAACCAAGAATCGGCCAAACTTTTTGAATCGTCAGATACTAACTTAGACCTATGCGTATCCAATTCATTCTGACTCCTCCTGAATCCAAGGGGCTAATAGCAAGAGCAGTAGCCGCACTATATGCGCATGGTTAGAGGCAATGATAAGTTGATTGGAAAAAGCTCCTTGAAAAATTGGTACACATATCTCTTCTTCTTTTCTCTCGGGGTCTTTCTCCGAGGGATTCCAGAGGCGATTGTTGAGAAGTATCCTGTAGGATACGATACGACTGCCCATTACGTCTTCAACATTCTTAACTTTGACACAATCGGTGTAGTGGAGATGCTTAGACAGGCACCACTATTCTACCTGGTAGCTTACGCTTTGATTCAACTGCCAAAAGTTGATGTGTTCAATTTCCTAAAGATCGCTGGTCCCATATTGTATGGTATTCTATGCGCTTCCTTCTACTTCCTCTTGAAGAGGGGCTTGGGATGGAAAGATAAGACGGCCACAGTTGGCACTTTGATCTTCACACTTCAACTTGTATCTCTGAGATTATCTTGGGACATGTTCAGACTCGAACTAGGACTAGCTCTAATGTTCATAACGCTCAGCCTAATATCGAGAGGACCTTCAAGAAGCGGATCCCTGATCGTTATACTGTCCGTACTTACTGTGCTGGCGCACCAAATGGCCAGCCTGATACTATTCTTTACTATACTCTGGCTCTTCCTTCGAAAAACAGATGCCAGAAAAAAATTTTTTTCTCACCTGATTCCACTGGTCCCAAGCGGCGTCCTCTTCGCAATAATTCTATACATAACCTTCTTTATCCCCTCACCTCCAGACCCAAGAATCGTAACCATAGGTTCCAGCAAACTTTTGGCAAGCTATTTCGAGATAGAGCCAAGATTCCTGGAAGGTTCATACTATGCAATAGCCAGAAACATTGGAATGCTGATGCTCTTCTGTTATGTACTCATCTCACCTTTCATAATCAGAGGCTTCAAGAGAAATGAGATATTGGATCCTATGCTGGTCATGCTCTCGTTGGGCTCCTTCAGCCCACTAATAATCCCATTCATATCTCTACCTGCAGTATACTGGCGCTGGATACTCATCCTAATAATCCCATTCTCCGCATACGCTGCCTGCGGCCTACTCAAATTCAAGAGACTCTGGCGCAAGAGAGCCATCGGCGTATGCTTAATCTTTCTACTCTTCTTCATATTATCAGTCGGCTACGCAAGCGGCGCCTTACCCTTAAGAGGAATGTACTTCAGCCTGACTGGAAAGACGCCCAGCCCCCCCAGCCCCAGCAAGACCAGCTACGGAGCGATAGAGTCGGTGAACACCTACGTCCCCGCAAGCCTAGTAGCTTCGTCAACCAGCGTCGATAATGTTACCGAAGTCATAGATGATTGCATAGACTCTCTAGAGTGGCTGGACCAGAATGCTCCAGCAAACTCATGCCTGCTGACCGAGGAGAGATTCACATCCTGGGCTAGGCTCCACACCTCTGAGAAGATTAAACTGGCACTCTATTTTGGGCTAACCCCTGTAGATAAGGTTCTAGAAGAGATAAGGGATTACAGGTTTGAGCATATCTACTTGATCTGGTACTCTAACGTTCCCATAGAAGATTTTAAGGAAGTCTATAGGCACGACGCGATCACTATATATGAGCATAAAGCTTAGTGAAGTTCCAGCATCCACAACTACAAGCTCTTCTATGTTTCAGTTCCCAGTTATATCACTGACTCAGAAATCCCCCTGAAGCTTACATAATGGTCTGGCGCTCGTTGCGCCGCCGTGAAAAAGGCCTCCGCTAGAAGGGAAGAGGCTGACAGAAGGAGATCAGAGAAAGCAGATATGAGCAGAATCTACTTTGACGCTCGAACTTCCTGACGCATTGATCTCATCAAATTTCATTCCAAAAGAATGTTATTCTAAAATAGCCGGTTATACTTGCCATGGGAACGTAATCAAAAACTTGATTTTGACGAAGGACGGGCGCAAAATTTATTGAAAAATCAATGACGTCCATAAGTACGGAAGTCGAAATATACCCTATCGGAGTATCAAAGATTAGACTGCCGCCGAGAGTTGATTGTTTATAGCCTTCTACAATTGAGTTGGGAAAATTGCTGTCTAATTTCTGCGGGGAACCCAAAGATGTGCCTGGCGTCTGTAATTCTGTATGTAGACGCAATAGAAAACTAACGTTAGCACTTGAACTATCCGCTTGAATGATGATCTTCCTTAACACAACCCTTTTTGTGGAAGAAGTGTTCTTCAGTTGGATCAGATGTTCCCACGCCGTAGGATTTGTCTTGTCCACCGCTACCTTATATGCAGGGTCCATGTCTTCCTTCGCCGGATTGATCTGTGTTCCTGCAACATTGACCAACCCGGGCAGTAGTTCGCCCGTCGTTGCTTTCTGTTTTAAAGCGATTCCTTCACTTCCTAGAACTTTCACCAAGTCGTTTGCAGTCAAATTGCGAATGGTTCGAGGATCGATCGCGTTTCCGTCTGGATCGCAGATAACTACGCCCTCAAGATAGTAGATATCGTCGCCCTCGGTCTTTTTGAGAACCAGCAAAGGCTTACCTGTAGAGTCCGGTGGAACCTTAAGAATCTCCTTTGGCAATGGCAAGTTCTCACCCTTTACTTATTTATTCCAGTGTGGACTACTCGGAACTTGTATCGACCGCAAATCGGATCAGCAGAGTCGCTCCAGCCCCACTGAACATAATGCTCTTCCAGTGAGGCATCGCTTGATATGCTCCATTTGGCTTTCCATTTTCCAGTCGCTTCTTTCGTGGTTGAAAGGGTTGCGACAAGTTCATCTCTCCGGTAAATCTTCGCTGTAGCCGCACCGGTTTCAGTTGGATCGTAAAGTTGACCTTGCTCGTTTTGATATTCGCATTTGAAAGTATAGGTATGTCCTCTCTCCAACTCATCTAACGCCATTAATCAATCACCTGAATCGTCATCATGCAGGAAGAAGACATACTGTAGGCGAAATTTGAGACTGAAACTGGAGAGGAAAAACTACAACCCACACAAGACTTGGAGATCGACAAGGCTGGAGTGGGACTATGTGAGAAGTTGAAGGTTGTAGTTGGGAAGGGTGGCCAAATCCACTGAGTCATCCAATGATGAATGATCTTGATCAGCGGCAACTAATCCACCCAGGTTGTCTCCTCACTTGAAGAATAGAATACTCTAACCCTCAAGAGAAGCTGGTCAGCACCATATTTCGTCTTAGAATCCGCGCCTCCAGCATCGTTTGCACTCATGTTTGTGATCTTCATTAAGACACGTTTGTTGCAGCCGAATTGGAGCAGCGAAGTCATGCTTGAAGCCGTTCCGCCCCTGATAGTATTGTTCACGATCATGTCATGGGCTACGCTTTGAGGGTCTGTAAAGTCCTTCGTGGCACCCCAAGCGTCGGCACCGCCCCAATCACCGATTAAAGTGTAGGTTGACCCGTTCCCATAGTAGGCTCGGAATTTCGAGAGATTATCGGGAATATGAAACTCCAGAATGATGTCTTGGCCTGAAGTGTGATCGTTTCTCACGTAGGAGCCGTACTCGAAGTAGCGAGTGTAACGGTCAAGTTGCCAGCCGGACTTGACCCATAAAGGAGACAAGAGGTCTCGATATGTTTTAGAGTAATCGAGATCAAGCAAGTAGACGCTTGTCCCTGTGTTAATGTATGTTCGACCCCAAGCTGGAACCTCGTAACAGTCCAAGGTATAGTTTATTTTATGACCGGCAGGGGCCTCCGGTGTGAGAGAGTAGGGTCTGACGAAAGAATAGATTGGGTCGGAATCATCGACTTTCGAGACTACGAAGAGATAGACTTTCCGACTCATGATTAGATTGAGAAGTCTGTTATAGTCTGCCACTCCGTCAATGTTGTCGGTGAAGAATCCGAGAATTGTTAGTCGTCGCTCCGGCGACCCAATTACTTTCGGCAGCGTTTCACCATCAACGATCTTGCTGGTTGAAACTGTCTGAACTAGTGAGGGAACAATGTTGTTGACGTTTCCATTCTTGAGTAAATCAATATCTCCAATTGAAATTGGCATTTAGGGTTCCACCTGAGTTCTCGCATTAAGATCTTGAGAAGAGTCAGCCCAAATCCTCAAGTTCTCAGCCAGCCAAGACCGGATGAAAACAGAAAGATCCTTCAATCTGGACCCGACAACCAGAGAGGTTTCCTCCGATTCACCGGCAAACCTTCGCTTAATCTCGTAAACCCTGAATTTGCCATCAATGCCTAGATTGTCGTCTCGAATCCAGACTTGATCTCCAGGATTGTACGAGCCTAATGAATACGTGTCTAGGACGGTTACAAGCAACTTAACCGGGACATCTTTCAACTCAGCAATTAATGTGGAAGCAAATTGATCTAAGGCGCTTTGTGAGATAGTCTCTTTAACCGTGAAAGCGTCCTCATGCACTCCATAGGTCGATATGCTGGTCGAATCTTCCGCCATCGACTCAAGCTGTTCCCCGCCTTCTCCATGACCCAGAGTGTAAACCCGATTTACAAGATCAATAAAGTCGTCTGTTAGCCTTACTCGTAACAGATTGATGCCTGAGAGAAACTTCACTGTTCCGCTAACATCGCTTCCTCTAGCAGCGAAATTGAGATAGTCGCTTGATTCGTCAAAGGTTGCGTAGACATTCCATCCCAGTAGATCAGCTATATACATCATGCCGTCGAGCCGTTTCTGATAGTCAAACCGCGCATTGATCGTCTGACCGTAATTCTGAATCGTGCCTTGCGATAAAATCTCTGAGCCTGTGCTTTTGAATACGGCAACATCAAGGATTGCCCAACCGTAAGAGGCGCTACCTGTCAACGTGATCTTGATGTATCTTGCGTTTTGGGCGGTTGCTAGTATTACTGCGATGTTGGGATCTGTACTGTTGGAGTCTGAAGCGATCTGAGTCCAATTCACGTCGTTTGTGCTTATCTCAATCTTCCAGTTGCGAGCATACTTCACCGAACCTTGAAAGATGTGGAGACGCTTTAGACTTATGGTTGAGCCTAAGTCGAGCTTCCACAATTGTCCGGAAGCTTGATTGACCCCAGTCTCCCAAGCCGTATTCAGACTGTTATCACATGCCAAGATCGCATAGTCATTATTGTGGCTTGCCGAGGCATCAGCGTAAGGCGACTCATTCTTGCGGTAGACAAGTTCAAGATAGGGACGCAGAAGAGGATTCGACTCACGTGAGTCAAAGTCGTGAAGAACCCAGACCCAAGCATCATCTTTCTCCAGTGAGTCTTTGATCTTCCATCCGTAATTGCTGTAGCTTCCATCAGCCCATCCCTGAACGCAACTCTTGACGTTCCAGTCTCGCCAGCCTGAGATTGCTTCTTCCCAGTTTCTAGAGGCGATCAGGGTGCCGTCGTGAGTAGGCTGATTATTCCACGTGACAGTAGTCTCGCCCCAATCCGCCGTTATCCGATAGATACCTATGACGCCGTAAGATCCGTCTCTCCAGTGATCATACTGTTCTTTGAACAGCCAGAGTTTCCCTATTCTAATTGATGCGCCTGAAATGTTTGAGGGGAGGGTTGGCTTAAGAAGGATCCTCTTAACCCGTCGCTGACTGGGGTTGACTTGATTCCATACTTCGATGGTCAGCTCGATCTCTGTGCCATAGTTCTTGCTTGAGTTCGGGTTTCCTGAATAGTAACAGAAGTAAACATAGGTGTCTCTCTCCATTGGATAAACTGTATAATAGCAGTTTGTGATGTTGTACCGCTCGTTGGGCGAGTTCAGCGCCTTGATTATGTCGGCTGGGTCGAAGCCGTTGTAGAGTTCTCGACCTGTCACCTGATTGAGAAGTTTGACGGCTACGCTTCGGCCTGAAATAACGTGTCTGTCGCCTTCCGTTCCGGCGTCTATTGCTTCTCGATCTTCATAGTAGCCTTTGAAATCGAGAGTTCCATCCACATAGATCTTGACGAGGTCGCCCTTGCTAATCTGTGAGAAATAAGCTGGAGCGGTAAGCTTGAAGAAATCTAGTGTGGTGAGATCAATATTTTTCGTATATTCCAGTTCGGAGAAGGGAAGCTTCTTTCCGCCGACTTGGACCTCTACGGTTCTCATGGCTCAACAAGAGTCCTCGCATCGATTTCTTGAGAGGAATCGGCCCAAAGCTGAGTATT
>Ga0209609_10002696_pt1 | contig 10112 bp, 9 predicted proteins | sample LakKivw325mmetaG_FD_184136 | JGI IMG/M metagenome (GOLD analysis project Ga0209609, IMG submission 184136) | Anoxic lake water microbial communities from Lake Kivu, Rwanda to study Microbial Dark Matter (Phase II) - Lake Kivu water 325m metaG... | ecosystem: Environmental > Aquatic > Freshwater...
TGAAATTCAAAATATAATTATAAAAATTATTAAATCCACTAAGGCGACATTTTACTAAAAAGTCGCCTTAGTGGATTTTAAATCAAAGATGATAAAAAAGAAATGTTTTAAAACCAACTGGATAACCAATAAATACCAAGAGATGGGTATAGATCTGATATTGATAGAAAAAGCAATATATGCTTTGAATTGCTCGGAAATTTAAAAAGATATAAATCTTTTAAACGAACATCTTCTCAGTGGAAGTAAGCGGCCTAATCAAGGTTAAGAAATGGATTCTGGGAATAGGCAGCTTTGCCCAGGTCATTGCTTTCAAGGGTCTTCGCCAGGAGATAGAGGAAGAGATTACAGTGATAAAGAAAAGATATAATAAAAAATAGGTTAGGTGATCATAAATATGAATAAAGACGAACTACAGCTAATACTTGAAGAAGATGAAGGTTATAGAATTGAATTTAAAGAATCTATGACCAGTATTGATAAGGAACTCGTGGCCTTTGCTAATTCATCAGGTGGCAGGATATTTCTTGGAGTAACTGATGACAAGGAGATAAAAGGCGTTAATATAACCAATAAATTTAAATCTCAAATCCAGGATATCGCCAACAATTGCCAGCCCCCTATTAAGATTATATTAGAAGAATTTGAAAATATTCTTCTTATTAATGTAAGAGAAGGTGAAGACAAACCTTATAAATGTTCTTCCGGTTTTTATATTAGAGTAGGTCCAAATTCCCAAAAGCTTAGCCGAAATGAAATCATTGAATTCTGTAAAGCAGAAGGCAAAATCCGCTTTGATGAGCTTATAAATTCAAGATTTGATTATCATACCCACTTTGACCCCAAAAAACTTGAATACTTCTTAAAGCTTGCCGGTATCTCAAAAGTCCTGGATGCCCCTACGGTGTTAAATAACTTAGGAGTGGCTGAAAGACAGGAAGGTAAGGTTATCTTTAATAATACGGGCATTCTCTTCTTTTCCAAAAACCTACAGGATATCTATTTTCATACTGCCATAACCTGTGCCCTCTACAAAGGAACAGAAAAAGTAGATGTGTTAGACCGGCGTGATTTTAACGAAGATTTAATCTCCAGCATAGATAGAGCAATGAATTTTCTAAAACAATATATCCCCCTAAGATATGAAATGACTGGTGAACCAAGAAGAAAAGAAATTCCTGAGATCCCTTATGAGGCCCTGCGGGAAGCAATTATAAATGCAGTTGCTCATCGAGATTATTTTGAAAAGGGTACTAATATAATGGTAGAGATGTTTGATGACCGGATTGAAATAACCAATTTCGGTGGACTGGCAAAAGGATTAAAGCCGGAAGACTTTGGTAAAAAGAGTGTCTTAAGGAATCCTAATATTGCTAATTTACTACATCGAGCAGGATATATCGAAAAAATGGGAACTGGTATCAATAAAATGAGGAACCTCATCTCTAAAGCCGAGTTACCACCGATTAAATTTGAATTTGATGCGTTCTTTACAGCAACTTTTCAAAGACCAAAAACTGTGGCAGAAGCTGTGATAAAAACTAGGGTAAAAGCTAGGGTAAAAACTAGGGTAAAAGTTATAGACATAATAAAAAATAATCCTAAAATAACAACAATTGAATTGGCAGAAATACTTGGAATTACTGTGAAGGGTGTTGAATGGAATTTAAAAAAGTTAAAAGAAAGCGGTATCATTGAAAGGATTGGCCCTGCAAAAGGCGGTTCCTGGAAGGTTGTTAAAAAATAAAAATCTCCTGTAAAAGGAGGCTTTTTACCAACTGGCCAATTATGATTTTTTATTTTTAACATTTACACCTATCTGCCTCCCAGGAAGAACTCATCAGCATCTTACAGATAATCGAACCCTTTGCCCAAAAGATAATTGCCTTAAGAGAAGAACTGGGAGGATTCAAAGAACCCATAGACCTCACCAATTGCCCAAGATAACTACCCTCGACTGGCAGGAATGGGAAGAAGAGGAGATAATGATTACTATTAATTGATAATATATGATTCGAAACTTGAAATTAAAAAATTAAAACTGTAAACTGATACAAACGAAGATTAAATATAAATATTAATGAAAAAGTATTAGGAGGACTCGAATGATTCCATCCCGAGAGATTAAAGAAACAGCAACAAAATATGTTGTAAAAGATCATCATATAAATACAATGCAAATAAAAATTAAATCACCAGAAGAAACTTTAAATCTATTCAAAGGGAAAAATATAGATGAAGATTGGACTTTTGTTGAATATAAGCCCTCTGATACAGGAAAGTGGACACATAGTTACCATCGTTATCCTGCAAAATTTATTCCTCAATTAGTGGAAAAGTTAATCGATGAGTATATATCTAGTGAATATGCCCATATAAATGATCCATTTATGGGGTGTGGAACTACAATTGTTACTGCAATATCTAAAGGTTTTAAAGCGAGTGGTACCGATATAAATAAAATAGCTTATTTAATAACTAGAGTAAAATCTACCCCCATTGAACCTATTTATCTTGATAGAAAAATAAAATATCTATTAACAAAACTTCAATTTTTAGCAAATAGCCAGAATTCATTATTTCGTAAAAACATTGAGCCCTTAATTCCCCAAAAGCATCTAGAGCGAATTAACTATTGGTTTATCGAACAAAATAAAAATGAGTTAGGAATAATATTAAAAGTAATTTGTGATGAGGAAGATGAAACCATCCGAGATTTTTTTCTGATAGCATTTAGTCATATTTTAAAAAATTGTTCTATATGGCTTCAGGGAAGTACTAAACCTACTAGAGATTTAAAAAAGATTTCTACCAAACCATATAATATGTTAAAAAGGCATTTAAAGAAAATGCAAAGAGGAAACAATAGTTTTTATCAAATTATTCCCCAGAAAATCAAAGGCAATTTAAGAAAATATCTGAATATAAAAGTTCAAGATGCTAAAAAACAGCCAGTAAGTGATAATACTGTAGATTTAATAATCAGTTCAAGCCCTTATGTAACTAGTTATGAGTATGCTGATTTACATCAACTTTCTACTTTATGGTTAGATTTTGCAGATAATTTATCTGAGTATAAAAAGGAGTTTATAGGTTCTGCTTACAAATACTGTAATGATAAAAAGTTAAAAAGCAATATAGCACAAGATATCGTTAACGAGATGCAGAAAAAGAGTAGAAAAATGGCGAAAGAGATTGAAACATTTTTTATTGATATGCAAGAGGTATTTGATGAAAGTTATCGTATCTTAAAAAATGGGGGGCGTTGTTGTTACGTAATCGGTGATACTAAATTAAAAGGAGTAGATATATTAAATGCAGAAGTGTTTGCGGAAAGTTTACAGTATTCAGGATTTATTGTTGATAGAATAATCAAGAGAAAAATTCCCTTAAAAATTTTACCCCAAAAAAGAGATTTAAAGACCGGGAGGTTTGCCAATAATCACGAGGCAAATTCTGAAGCTTACCCGATAGAATATATTTTAATAGGATTAAAGGAGTAATAAATATGAAGTTTGAAGATTTAAAAGATTTATATTTAAAAAAGAAAAAGCAGTTTGGAGCTGAGACGTATAAGCATATTTCGGAATTATTAAAAGAAACGAAAAAAATTCATAAGCAGGATTGGTCAAAAAACCCTACTCCTAATGGAGATCATGAACAAAGTTGGAGGGCTTTTAAAGGAAAAAATTTAGAAAGGTTAGTTCAATATATTATTACTGATGAAGTTGAAAAACTTGGATTGCAAGTTGTAAATGGTAATAAATTAGAAAGATCTAAAAATTTACCTAAGGAATTAAGCCAAGTAAAAAGAAATTTAGCTATTGATTATGGTAAATTTGGACTACATTTACCTGATGTGGATATCGTTATTTACAATCCCCAAAATTATAAAGTTTTAGTCGCTATTTCAAGTAAGGTAACTTTAAGAGAACGAATTGCTCAGACTGGTTATTGGAAGCTGAAACTTTCTCAAGATGAAGCAACAAAACACATTAAAGTATATTTTATTACACCAGATGAAGATGGGACATTGACTCAAAAAATACCTGTTAAAAAAGGGAGAGCAATTGTAGAAGTCGATTTAGATGGAAGTTATATCTTAACTGAGGAGAGTATTGAGGAAAGCAATAAAGTAAAGTTATTTGAACATTTTATTGAAGATTTGAAAGGATTGCTAAAAAATGGCAAATAAAGAACCAAAATTTGAAACAACAACATTATGGGATTTTCCTACCCAAAATTATGGAGATAAACCACATGGAAATAATAAATATTCCGGTGTAACACCGGCATTTATTATTTGGAATTTAATCCAAAGATATACTAAAGAAAATGATTTAGTGGTAGATCCAATGTGTGGAAGCGGAACCACCATTGATGTTTGTAAAGAGGAGAATCGGAAAGTAATAGGTTTTGATATAGTTCCTTACCGAACAGATATAAAACAAGCAGATGCCAGAAAATTACCATTAAATAATGAAATTGTAGATTTTGTTTTTATTGATTCTCCTTATTCAGATAATATAAAATATAATGAACATCCAGATAATATTGGTAATATTTCTTGTGAAAACCCTGTATTTTTTGAGGAGTTGGAAAAGGTTACCAAAGAAGCTTATAGAATTTTAAAGACCGGAAAGTATATAACTTGGCTTATTGGAGATCAAGCCAAGAAGAAAAAATTTGTTCCAGTTGGATTAAAGTTATATTGCATACTTGAAAAATATTTTAAACCTGTAGATATTATTTGTGTAACAAGACATAATCAATCCTCAAATACCCCTATCTGGCATGAAAGAGCGAAGAGATATAATTTTTATCTGAGAGGGTTTAAATATTTAATAATAATGCAAAAAACGAACAAGTAAAAATTTTAGATTTTTTAAAAATAATTATAAAAATAGAGGGAACGCGACATGGAAATATTTACTAAGGATCAATTAATTCTAGAATTGAGAAAGATAAAAGAAATGAGTTGGATAAAAAATACAAGACCAGGAAACGTAGGAGGCATTGGAAATACGCTGGAGGATTTAGTTGGAATTAAAGAAAATAATTTACCAATTCCAAATGCTGCTGAATGGGAATTAAAAACTCAAAGAGCAAATACTTCATCTTTGACAACTTTATTTCATATGGAACCTTCCCCAAGAGCCCTAAAATTTGTACCCCGAATATTTTTACTAAAATATGGCTGGCTTCATAAAGAAGCTGGGACTCGTTATCCTAAAGATGAAATGAGTTTTCGACAAACTATTGGTGGTAAGAACAGAAGTGATAGAGGTTTTAAAATAGTTATTAATAGGAAAGAAAGAAAAGTGTTAGTTTCTTTTAACTCAAATAAAGTTGCAGAATATCATTCAGATTGGATTGCATCAGTAAATAAAAGAATTGGTTTAGATGAAATAAATCCGCAGCCCTATTGGGGCTTTGATGATCTATTTCACAAAGCAGGTACAAAGTTGATTAATTGTTTTTATGTCCAAGCTCAAGTCAAGAAAAAAGATGGTGAAGAGTATTTTCATTATAATAATAAAATTTTAATGTTACAAAAATTTAGTATAGACAAATTTGTCAATGCCCTAGAAGAAAATAATGTGTTAGTGGATTTTGATGCGAGGACAGGACATAATCACGGGACTAAGTTTAGGTTACGTTAAAATTGCTTCCCAGAACTGTATGAAAAAATAACTGAGATATAGAAAGTTTATATGCTTTTATTAAAAATAGTTAATCAAGTGAAAAAAGGAAATAAACATTATGTTGCATTTAAAAAAGTATTTTCAAATATTGAAAATAAACATAATTGAAAAACACAACCGCAGCATAAAAAATAATATTATAGGAAAATAAAAATATGAAATTTCATTTTCAACAAATATCAGATTATGGGACAAAAAATCCAATAGTTGCTCGCTTATCCTTACAGGTAAAAGATATAATCCAATTCTTTCCTCTCAATGAAACTCAGAAAGAGAATGTTTTCGGAACAATGTGCATGGATGTTATGCCTCGCATAATGACCTGTTATAAAATAAACGAAGAAATTGGGGGAGAAATTATTAAATGCAATGAAAAAATCAATAAAAATGGCATCCTAACACAATCTCAAGGGCGAACATTAACTCTACCCAGCATTTTAAATTTAAACGAAAGAGTCGAAACATTTCTTTATAGTTCAAAATCCGCTTTAAGGGATTTTAGTAAAATCTTCAATGTAATCTTTAATGCCAATCTAGAAAAAAAAGCAAGATATGATCTTGTGTATGAATGGGCAAAAGGTGAGTTCGGAGAGAACGATAACCTTACTAAAGTTCTTAAGCAAGATCACGATTTATGGATACAGCAAATAGTTAAGATGCGAAATGTCGTAGAGCATCCAGGCGAATCTTCAGGTCATCTACATATACATAATTTTCGCATTACCTACATAAACAGTAAACCATTGATAGTTGAACCTTCGTGTGGAATTTGAATGGTGCTCCAGCTACACCAATAATTGGCGACATGACAACGTTTATTAATAATCTTTTAACTTTTTGTGAAGAAATATTAATTCTTTGTTTAGAAAAATTGGACAATAAATTACCAGTTAAGGTCGTTGAAATACCAGAAAATAAAAGAAGACCCGAATGTCCTGTAAGATTTAGAGTCACTATGGATTTTAAATAATATCCTATAACAACTCAATCTAGCGGATGCTAACGTACAGTAGTAGTTTGATTTTGGGATCAGACCTTGACCTTGGATATAACCTTGCGTAACAATGGACGCTTGTTTGATATACATAAATATTAAATAATTCTGTATAATTGGTTAACAAAATGAATAATATAAAAAATACTTATAAAAAAGTAAAAAAAGCAACTGTGGCAATAGCAGTTATTAATAAGGAAAAAGCAGAAGAACCTTTCACTATTATTGGTTCTGGATTTTGTATTGATTCTGAAGGTATTATAATTACTTGCCGGCATGTAATTGAAGCAATGATGTCAAAGACAGTTAGTCAACAACTCGAGAAAATTCCTCAAGAAAAAAAAGATAATCAAATTCATATCCTTGACCCTGTTACAGTAATTGCTCCTTACGCAATATTTTATTATACAGTTTCATGTAAAAATGAATTGTTAGTATTTCCTATTCAAGCAAAACATATTGTTGCTAAAACTGATAGTGATATTGCAGGTTTGTCTCTTTGGCCACATTTGGCTATGCAAAAAGGTTTCCCTTACCTAGAAATAGAAGAATATAGTAATCTTTCCGAAGGGGATGAGGTAGGGATTTGTGGTTTTCCACTTGGAAATTATCTTCGTGGGCAGTTAGGCACAGTAACAAGTTCGTTTAGTAAAGGGATTATTAGCTCAATTATTCCTAGTCCCAATATTAAGTTGAAACATTTAACAGGATTTCAGCTTAATATTACTGCTACTAATGGAAATAGTGGTGGCCCCGTTTTTTTGATAAGTTCAGGAAAAGTATTTGGTGTTTTATCATGCGCACCAATTAATCCTTCAGGTAAAATTGTTCATGGGATTGTAAAAGCAGAACCAATTTACAATATTTTAAGACCTGATTTTATAGAAGATTTAAAAAAAGGTCAAATTTTTGGGAATAAATAGGGAAGGTGTGCCAGGTCAATAATTCGGTAACTTTTAGCGGAAAACCTATAGGATTCAAGGAATTTCTTAACCAGATAGTTGTGGCTTTAGATATTATTATAGATAGACGTCCTAAAGGAAAACCTCGTAAAAGGGAAAGCTAAATCATAATAGGATGTCCCTATTTTCCAAAAAAATCTTCTGGAGAAAAGGAGTAGCGAAATGCTGTTTATTTTTGGTGCAGGTGCTTCATATGCTAATGGTTTTCCATTACAAAGAAATCTATTATCTTTTTATTTTAAAATTTTCAAAGATGATAGAAACGAAAAAGAAGTGTATGATTTATTAAAAGAATTTTTCTCTGAATTTTATAATATTTCGAACCCAATAAATCAAGATTTTCCTTCATTAGAACATATACTTGGTGTGATTGATGTTTGTATTAAAGATGAAATTGGCTATTCACCAAAATATAATAGAGAAAAGCTTCAAGATATATATAATTTATTAATATATGTAGTATTACGTTTATTAACTTATAAGGCTAAAAATTATGATAAAGGAATCTATAAAAAATTTTTAAAAAATCTAAATAATATAAACAAAGAACTTAAAAATATACATTTTATAACAATGAATTATGACTACTCATTTGATGATGCTTTTGATTTCTTATATCCAAAGGTATTAGTGGATTACGGGATAGAATTAGTGAATTATGAAGAAAAACTTAGTAATCCTTTTTACTGTTGGGAAAGACCTGAGCCAGAAAAAGGAACTTATCTTCTAAAATTACATGGTAGTTTAAATTTTAAATATTGCCCACTTTGTCAAAATATTGAATTAATTCCTTGGGGTTATTATATAGTTAATATTGAACATCAAAACTTTGAAAGTTTAACATTGATTGATGCAATAAAACATAGAAAAGCAAAATGCCCAATTGATGGTATGGAATCTGAAATTTTAATAGTTCCTCCAACGGTGTCAAAAAGATTAGGTTATTCGCCCTTACAAGAAATTTGGAATAAAGCAAGAAAGCTATTTTTAATAAATAAAGAAATAATAATTGTTGGATATTCTTTACCTTTCGCTGATTTTCATATGTGGCAACTTTTAAAACAAGCCGAATTGAACAGTGGACCCAAAAAAATATTAATAATAAATGCCCCTGGAAAAAATAGTCCTGAAGTATTAAATAGATATAAGCAAGTTTTTAGTAATGTAACGTACCTAAATATTGGATTTGTAAAATTTATTGAAAATTTAGAGGAAACTATGGCTAGTGCGGGTATTATATAAAAGGTGTTCCTTTAATAATTTTAATGTAAGTACCAGGGGACGTTCTTTGGCAGGTTTTTGAACGTTTATTACTGTGGATTTTTAAATATAAATTAAAATTATAAAAAAAGAAAAAGGTATTAATATACAAGGAACAGGTGTCCTATTTTCTAATATTTGTGAAAAAATATGAGGATTACCTCAATAAACGTATTGTGGATAAAAAAAACAAGCAGATGAAGGTATAGAATTAAGGAAAAGACAATTTGATAATTAGTGTAAATATCATTTGTTATTTTTAAATTAAATAAAGGACACATAGAAACTAAAGAATCAAATGGCAGGTGCGGTTTCTTTATTATATTTTAGGAAAATACAATATGTCAAATGCAAAGATCCCTTTTTATCTTTTATTCGAAAATTTTTCATAATTTATATCCAATGCGAACTTTTATCCTAGAATTTGTTTTAAGAAAAACAATATCAATTATAAGGAGATAAAAATGTATAAAAAAAATTTAAGTGAAATAATTATTGATATTTTTAAAAACAGAGCTCCTAATAGATTATCTTTGGATCTGATTTATTATGAACTTCCGGACAATGAAAAAGATGAAATTGATAAATCAGTTGACCACCTAGTTTCTAAGAAAATATTAATAAAAGAAGATAAGACATATGAATTGACTTCCTACCAGAATATTCCAATAAGAGAAACAATAACAATTGGTGATACTGAGGTAAGAAGAATTTTACAAACAGATCCAATTCTACCAGAAGCCATAAATATACCAATTGAAAATCTATCTGTTTATGCAAATTCTTTAGAAAAAAGATTCGAAAAAATAATATCTAAAAAATTAGAATCTTATTGGGCAAATATCATTATTTTATTTGGAATATTCATAGGGATATTTTCTTTAATAATTACTGCTATTACAAAAATATCAATTGATTCAAATTGGGGGTTGTGTGATATTTTTTTAAAAAACCTTATGCAGGTTTTGCCAATATCTGTTGTTTTAATAATATTTGTTGTACTTTTAAAGTTGATGTTTAGGTAAAAAAAATAGATATTATAAGATTTGATAATTAAAAATGAGCGTAATGACAGAGGTTTTTTGTCACATTTGTAGATGTCAGGATAACCGTCCCTTGCCACATACTATTGAAAAAATTGCAAATGAAATACACGAAGTAGTAAAAAGTTAAAATGGCACTGCGGCTAAC
>Ga0209609_10002697_pt1 | contig 10110 bp, 6 predicted proteins | sample LakKivw325mmetaG_FD_184136 | JGI IMG/M metagenome (GOLD analysis project Ga0209609, IMG submission 184136) | Anoxic lake water microbial communities from Lake Kivu, Rwanda to study Microbial Dark Matter (Phase II) - Lake Kivu water 325m metaG... | ecosystem: Environmental > Aquatic > Freshwater...
GAATCACATCTTATGATGCAGGCAGCATTTCAGAAACATACTGACAACGCTGTTTCAAAAACAATAAATCTTCCACAGCAGGCGAGCATTGAAAACATCAAAAAGATTTTCACATCCGCATACAGGTTAAAATGCAAAGGTATCACTGTTTTTCGGTACGCAAGCAAATCCTCTCAGGTTCTATATCTGGGCAAGGACTTTATTCCAGATGATGATTTCATCAATATAGCAGATAGTTTCTCAGGATGTTTAAAAGAACCCTGTAATTACTGACTCTGAATGGTTATTCTTTTATAATCTGGAGAATTCTGTCTATTTCAGCAAGAAGCTTTTTTGATAGATTGTTTAAGTAAATCTGAGATTCTGAGGAAATCTCTCCGTATCTTTTCATGTGCTTTGCTTCAAGTTCCATAATGTTTTCTCTGAAAGCACTGACACGGCTCCATATATCATTTACAGCTGACTGTGTGGTTTTTTTGATAGCCATATCCTTTCTCAGGATATCAAGATAATCCTGCAGAATCTGTGTCTGCTTTTTCAGGGCTTTCCTGTGAGAGGAATTCAAATCATTTTTTTCCTGATAAAGAACAGATCGATACTGATGTCCATCAACCCATTTCTCAATGCAAACAATAAGTTCATCAAGGACTGTCAGTGTGGTTGAGATTGCCCTTTTATGATTCTCTGACAGTTTGACGCCTGCCATACTTACTTCTTGAATGGATTGGTGAAAACGGATGCTTTTCCAAGTTCAAACTCAATCTCAAGAAGCCTGTTGTATTTTGCAATCCTTTCGCTTCTGCACGCAGAACCTGTCTTTATCTGACCTCCACCCATCGCAACAGAAAAATCAGCCATAAATGTATCTTCAGTTTCACCACTTCTATGGGAGATAACATATCCCCAGCCAGCTTTTCTGCATAGATCTATGGCTTGTATTGTCTCTGTTACGGTGCCTATCTGATTGAGTTTTATCAGGACAGCATTGGTTGATTTCTCTTTTATCCCGCGACTGATAAATTTTGTGTTGGTCACATAAAGATCATCCCCAACAATCTGAATTTTGTTTCCCAGCTGTTCTGTCATCTTCTTAAAGCCATCCCAGTCATTTTCAGCCAGTCCATCTTCAATTGAAACAACATAGTACTTATCAATCCATTTTTCATAAAGCTCTATCATCTCATCTGAAGTCTTTTTACCCTGACCTGATTTTGAAAGATTGTACATCCCATCTTCGTAAAATGAACTTGCAGCAGGATCAAGAGCGATTGCAATATCAATTCCCGGTTTATATCCGGCTTTTTCTATTGCTTTAACAATTACCTCGCAAGCCTCGTCGTTGCTTTTAAGATTCGGAGCAAATCCACCTTCATCTCCAACACCTGTTGCATAACCTTTTTCTGAAAGAATTTTCTTAAGTGCATGAAAGGTTTCTGCCCCACACCTCAATGCCTCAGCAAAATTTGGCGCTCCAATCGGCATAACCATAAACTCCTGCAAATCCACACTGTTATCAGCATGCTTTCCTCCATTAAGAATGTTCATCATAGGAACAGGAAGCCTTGTGGCACCAGCACCACCAAGATACTGATAAAGAGGAAGCCCGGCAAGTTTTGCCGCTGCGTTTGCAACAGCCATTGATACACCTAAAATCGCATTTGCTCCAAGTTTTCCTTTGTTTGGCGTGCCATCAAGTTCAATCATAAGTCTGTCTATCTCAGCCTGTCTGAATGGTTCCATGCCGATAATCTTTGGAGCTATGATGTTGTTGACATTTTCAACTGCCTTCAGCACGCCTTTTCCGCCATATCTCTTTTTATCACCGTCCCTGAGTTCCACAGCTTCATTTTCTCCTGTGGATGCACCCGATGGAACAGAACTTACTCCCTCAATACCATTTGAAAGTCTGCAGAAAACCCTTACAGTTGGATTGCCGCGTGAATCAAGAATTTCAATTGCGCTCAACGATGAAATTATGATTTTCACTTTCTCCTCCAGTTTGATTAAAAAAATTTGAACCAGTAATATTATCTTTATTTTTTGTTATCAATCAAGTTTTCCGGCAACTGTGCCAGATGATGAGACAAAAATTTTCTTTTTTCTTCAAGTTTTTTTATTTCTTTTTCAACAGCATCATGGTTATGTTTTTCCTTAAGAATCTCATCAACGAGGCCTGATGTTGACTGCATAATCTCTGAAAAATACTTCTCAAAGAAATTTTTGAATTTCAAAAAAAATCTGTCTATACTTTGAAATATTGACCATCTGAGGTTCTCCATATTCTGCATCACAAGTTCATCTATTTGAGTTTGTATGCGCATCATAATCCTTTTCATCTTTTTTGATGGTGGCAGAAAAGTATCGACAAAATCCTCGCTGAATGGCTGAAATCCTGTAAGCCAGACATGAGTCAGCCAGTAAGGCTGTCGGGCTATTTCGAACAAAAACATTTTATCTGTTTTTCCATAATCAATTTCAAAAATACCGGAAACAATCTGCCTTATGCGATTGCACATCTGATTGATTCTCTCATTATAAAATTCTGTAATCTCCTTAATCTTATCTTCAAAAAATCTAACTGCGCTTCCATTTTCATTTTCAAAAAAACCAGGAATCGCAATTTCCATTGCCCTGCGAGAATTTTCATAAAACTCAGAAGAATTTTCCGCCTTAACAGAATTTTCCTTAACGACACTGTATAAATAGGTCCTCGCTTTTTCAGATAATTCTGAGGAATAATCTTCAAGCTGTTCATGGAGTCTTTTACGTTCTCCTTCAAGGTTATCCAGTATAATGTGTTTTTCTTTTTCAAAAATGGATAATTCGTGTTTCAATAACCCCAGTTTTTGCTCAAGAACTTCCACCGGCATCTTCAGAGATTTAATTTCAAGATCCATTGTTGTAATGGTCTCAAAAATTATGTTTTGCAACTTTATTGAAAGGGATTCTTCTATCATTGATTTCTTCTTTGAAACAATGGTTTTCATAATAAAACCCTCAAGATCCCCAATGTTTCCTTGCTTAAAAATTTCCCCATCTTCCTGTTTTTTGCCTTTTAGTGCGATTCTTGCCGAAACAGGAAAAATTTTCCCTTCAAAACCATTCTGGATTAAAAGTTCTTCAAGAAACTTCTTTGAAACAGAAAGTTCCTCGTCTGAAAGATAATCTATCTTATTCAGAATAAAATAAACATTTTTAGTGTGTCTGGCAAGCCTTTTCAAAAATTCAAGTTCAACCTCGGTTACCGGTGGATCAACAGATGTTACAAATAATGCTGCATCGCATTCCGGCACAAAATTCAGGGTTGTTTCAGTGTTGTGGAGGTATGTTGAACCTATACCGGGTGTATCAATTAGAATTATGCCTTCCTTCAATATCTGCGCCGGAAAATACACATTGACAAAAGAAACCTTTAATCTGTTCTCCGGATTATGCTTTTCAACAATATACCCTGCAAGAAAACTCTTCACTTCTTCAATGCTATCTGTTTCCAGCTCTTTTTTCTTTGAATCATAAAAAATAACATCCACCCTCATTTGTTCACCATACCTTACAAAAGTAGGGATGGCTGTAACAGGAATAATAGAAGAAGGAAGAATTTCTTCGCCGATCAGAGCATTAAGAAGTGTGCTTTTACCCCTTTTTACCTGACCGACTATCGCAAGGTAAAGATTTTGCTGCTGGTTTCTTTTAAGAAGTTCCTGCAGGCAATCCCTGTGATACTGATAACCAGCTTTCATATCAGAAAGTTTATCAAAAAGTTCTTTAATAATGTGTGTCAAACCATCATATTTCTGTGCATCAGTGAAAAACTCCACCATGTTAATCCTCCGCTATTCTGGCAGGAATCATCAACCAGAAGACTTTCAGGAAAACCCCATCCTTTTTTTAGAAGTTTACAGTTGATGTTTCGATAATCACGATATTCTGTCTTGAACCGGCTGAAATAAATTTAACCCTTCCCTGAATTTCAGCGGGTACATTGCATTGTCCCAGGTCATTTCTTCCCCAGGCGTGGACCTTACCATCTTTTGTGAGGGCAAGATTGTGATATCCTCCACCAGAAATTGCAAGGATATTTCCCTGAATCTCCTGTGGCACCCTGCACTGTCCATAATCGTTATATCCTTTTGCATATAACTTTCCATCTTTTGTCAGAAAAAGACTGTGATATCCTCCTGCGGCGATCGCAATAACATTTCCCTGAATTTCAGCAGGCGCGGCACACTGACCCCAATGGTTATTGCCCCAGCCATAGACCTTACCATCTTTTGTGAGGGCAAGACTGAAATCAGCCCCTGCGGATATTGCTGAAACATTTCCCTGAATATCCTGTGGCACCTTACATTGCCCGACCTCATTTCTTCCCCAGGCGTAAACCTTACCATCAACCGTTAAAGCAACCGTATGAACACCACCTGCTGAAATGCTTGTGATTTTCCCCTGAATTTCAGGGGGCACATTGCACTGACCATCGTTGTTGGTTCCCCATCCATACGCCCTGCCGTCCTTTGTTAATACAAATCCATGGTATCCGCCAGGCGCAATACTTACGATTTCCCCTGAAATTTTTGAGGGAACCGCACATTGCTTGAAATCATTTGCTCCCCAGGCAAACAGTTTCCCTTTTTTTGACAACCCAACAACATAGTCCCATCCAGAAGCAACGGTTTTCACATCCTCCTGGAGTTCCTGAGGAATGTTGCTCTGGCCGAAAACATTGTTTCCCCAGGCGTAGACCTTACCATCTTTGGTCAATGCGAGAACATGAAAACCACCTGCTGAAATATCAATCACATTACCCTGGATGCTTGAGGGCATATTGCTTAACTGCCCGCTTTCATTATTACCACCACCATACACCTTTCCATCTTTGGTCAGCACAACAGTAAAAAAACCTCCTCCTGACACGTCCACTATACTGCCCTGCAAAGGTGCAGGGATGTTCCTCTGTCCTTTCTCATTATTACCCCAGGCGTAAAGTTTCCCATCTTTCGTGAGGGCAAAGCTTATCGCCACGCCCGCTTCTATCCTTGTTACATTGCCCTGAATATCAGAAGGAACATTGCATTCACCTGATGCGTTCTGTCCCCACGCATAGACCTTACAATGTTTTGTGAGGGCCATGCTGTGCATCCATCCACATGAAACAGCAACAACATTTCCCTGAATCTCAGAAGGTATCTTACATTCACCTTCCTTATTGCTGCCCCAGGCATAGACTCTTCCATCTTCTGTCAATGCCAGGTTATGGTCTCCACCTGCTGAAATAACTTTTGTTTTACCCTGGATTTCTTTTGGAATATTGCACTGACCATTATTATTGCTTCCCCACGCATAGACTCTGCCGTCCTTTGTCAGGGCGAGACAGTGGTGCCCACCAGCAGAAATAGCTTTTGTCCTGCCCTGGATTTCAGCAGGGACAGCACTTTCTCCCCAGTTGTTTGAACCCCATGCATAAACCCTGCCATCCTTTGTCAGAACAAGGCTGTTTGCGATACCCGCTGAAATACCTGTAAACTCAACATCCTCAGGAATATAAGGATAGATATGATATCCCCATCCAGCGATCCTCAATTTTTGAGCCTCCAGACCCGCTGAAAACATAAAAAAACATAAGATAATAACTCCAATCATACACAATTTTTTTATATTCATTCAATTCCTCCTGTTCGCTGAAATCTACTGCATATTACTGATTTTATCATCAAGAGCACAATCTTATAAAATTTATCCACTCAAAAGCCGGATTGCATTGGAATAAAAAATGTTCTGAATTCTCCTGCCATGTCTCCCATCATCTGAGCTTACTATGGTTTTGACCATGTAATTCCACCATCAAAAGACCCTGAAACAAAAATCAGGCAGTCAAGAACACCTTCTGTCTGCTCATTGAATAATGGTAATTCAGGATTGGTAAAATCAACCCAGTGAAGACAGGCAAGAACTTCAGAACCACTGAGAGCAGTCAGGTAAGCGCCCCTGAAAACACCTTTCCTGCCATTGACGGTTTCTGGTTTGAAAGGCGAAAATGGCGAACTTCAGGATTTGCCCTCATCATCCAAATAAGAAACTAACACCCTCTGATTAAAATTGTTGTTTCGCCCTGCCCTGCAGGTTACAATCCATCTAACCGAAGGAAGCACGCAGAAATCAGGAAAAAGGCAGATTGCTTGATCAGTCCCTTTTTCTGATCTCATCGCTATGTTTCTGTCTATAATTTTCATAAGACTATAGAAGGTTTTCAAGAAGCATTATCTTCTGAGCAATCTTCCATCTCCAGGCATCCATCACATCAGGCTGAAAATCTTCTGTATTCACAAAATCCCTGCTGTATTCAACAGGAATAGTATCAAGGATTTCTTTTTTAATTTCTTCAAGGACGGTCTCTGCTTCTTTTATTTTTTCTCTGCTACCTGTCTTTTTTATCTTTTCAACTGTTTTTTCCAGTGTATACAGGTACATATAGTCATAGATACCATCACAAAAACCTTCCCATCCAGGGGTGTCTTTTGGACCTTCCTGTGATGGCAATGCATAATAATCGCCTGCGTGTCTATTGCCCCTGTTGCCTGGATTGAAATCATCATAGGCATCAGGACCTTTGGGCCACATATAAACCCATTGCCCGATCGCCTTTATACCTGTTTTATACATGTAAAAACCCGTGTAGAACCTGTCAACCCTGTAATCCCTCCCAAAACTTCCTCCATTATAACTCCAGAGCTCTTTTCCCATATTCGAAATTGTTTCTATGATTTTTTCATTGATCTGCTCGGCGTACATCATACACGCATCAACAAGAGGACCTATCCTGTGAATTGTCTGCGTGTGCAGGGTTTCAAATATCCTGACATTTTTTATTCTTGATCTGGCAAGACCGCACAGTTTGATGGCATCGTCTGTAAGTTTCTGACTGTTGGCCGGTTCGTCAACAATGAGAAAATAAACCCTGAAAGGATACTTTTGCTTCTCCACAAAATCAAGCGTATCCTGTATTAGTTGAACATAAAGATTCTGCCACTTTTCTGACATAAAAGGCACATCAAAATACTTTGAGTTTACATCATTCGGAAGACCTAAAAGAACGCACCTGAACCCCGCTCTTGCCGCATTATCAAGCGCTTCTTTGAGTGAAACATTTCCTCTTCTTGCCACCACTTTTGTAAAATCAAAAAGATATACACCGTTTCTTTTCTCATAAACCGGTGTACATCCAGATAATCCCAGCATATTTGCATTATGCCTGATCATATTTTCAAACATCAATTGTTCCTGTTCAGGATAAAAAACCTTTCTTTCTTTTCCTGCTCTGTAAACAGTATTCCAGTCATAATTACCGTAGAAAAGTCCCCAGAAAACATCTTCTGGCTTAAAAAGTTTGAAAGGAAGAATGCGAAGAGAAATCGGCATTGAAAACGAAATATCCTTTCCCGCTTTGCGTGTTGTTATCAACAAATTTCCAGAATACACACCTGGCTTTCCATTTTCAGGAATTTGAAATGTCAGATAGTACTGGGATGTCATTCCTTTTTCAATCCTGCCGCTTATACTATCAAGATATGATGGAACAATATGGTAGGTCTTGCCCAGACGTTGACGTTTTCTGGCAAGATACTTCATTTCCCTTATCTCAATAATATTTTTCAAATCTCCTGTTATTTCCATCTGTATCTTCTCCATCTCAGCAAAAGGTCTTATACAGACACTTCGAGTTATCCTTTCTCCAGGAGTACCCCATGCTTTGACCTGTCTCTTTCTCACCACAGGAGCCTTCGTGTATGGATAAATTTTTATCTCAGGTCTTGACTCCCACAGGTAATAACCAATCCTCTGTTCCTCGGGTTCAATTTCTGCTTCCTGTCTGTAGAAATCTGGGTACTTTATTTCAACAAAATCAAATGGAATCCTGGCATCTGCCACCGATTGAGTCTTGCCTGACAGATCTTCCACATTATCAATGACATAATTAACAGCAGGAGTAATCCTTATATCATCCACCCAGACATAGCCTGTTTCCTGGTATGTCTCGACATGCAGAGCAATTTTCTTTGTTTTTTCATGTGATTTAACACTCATAGTACACGGAATCCAGTCAAATTTTGCACGGGTTTCAAGTTTGGACCCTGTCCTGTCTATAAATCTGTTGTTTTCGTCATAGTAATTGACATATGCAACAAGAGCAAAATTATTACTCTTTTCTGCGTCGCTTCTGGCAAAAATAATCACATCATATGTTTTTTCAGGTTCCGCGTTTAGGAAAGGACTGAAAATATAACTTGCTTTGACCGCATCTTTTTTCTTTCTCAGTTTTACAGAACCCTTCCCAGAAAAGCCGTTATCCTCATCAAAAACAACATCGCCAAAAGTTTTGAACTTTCCTATACCATCTCTGAAATCACCCCCTGACAACAGGTTGATATCCATTTCTGTCTTAAATGAAGATACCGGTTTTTCTTTCAAACCAGAAACATCAAAATACACATGGTATCTTTCAATATCCTCTCCTTTTTCCCATACAATCGTTCCGCGAGCATTATTATCTGGATTAAAATTTGGGTGTGGAATAAAATTGAATCTCATTTCTGAAAGGGTCCCATCTTTTCCTGCTCCTATCACCCTGAGTGAACCTGTATCAAGTTTTCCACCACCCGGTAACACCTTTTCAAGCAGGGCTGTAAAATTAACCTTTGCCGCGCAGATGTTTCCCAGAACCGGCTGGATGCTGCCAGGAATGGATGATCTGAAACCCCACTGGCTGTTCCACCATTTCGTTTGCGACAATCCTGTTAAACCACCTGAAATAAACCAGAAAAAAAGTATACTCAAAAATTTAAACGCCAGGGTCATAATAACTCCTTGTAAAATGGACTTTTACCTTTTCTGAAAGGAACAGTTGTCTGGATTTTCATCTTCCTGTATTCAAGAACCACAACAATTTCATCTATCCCGAATGGGATATTTCTTATATCAAAAATGGCATCAATTTCTGGCTCAGGATTGCTGCGGCTCCAGAGTATTTTTTTTCCTTTTTGAAGAAAAATCTTCATCTGTGCGCCTTCTAAAATATCGGAAGCAAGGTTCAACCTTATCTTCAGTTCCATCCTTTCGTCATTCTCGTCATAAAGGTATTTATCGGTATATACAGAAAGCGCTGAACATAATTGAAAAACCCTGCTCACACTTCTCAAAACCCTGCCGTTTTTTATATCAATAAGAGAAAAAGTCATTTCCCTTATCCCGGGAGGACCTGTGATTACATATTTTTTCTTTATTTCCAATGTTTCCCCTGGTTTCAGTTTTCCTGTGGTTTCTGTATCCATCAGAAAGCCATTTTTAGCAATCATCACAGCCCTGTAAGTTATAATTCTATCAGTGGAATTCTTAACCTTTGCACCAAGTATATTTGAACCGTAATGTGTGCCCCAGTTTACATCATGAATTCCAATCTGCTTCAATATATGTGGAAATGGCAGATTTTTAAGAACATAAAATTTATCCATTTCGTGAAATGTTCCTGATATGGAAGAATACTCATACTGATACCTGTTTTCCCTGCAGATGTTTATGCGGAAATCCTGATCTTTTTTTTCATAAAGGTCAAAAATTGCATAAGGAATTTTGAATTCCGCAAAAATTTTTTCCCCTTTTATTCTGCACACGCCTGACCAGTCGCCATCAAAGTTTGAAGGTTCAACAGTGCCGGAATCAGAAAATCTTAAAAGGTCGCATCTGATAGAATCAGCATTTATCAAAAATTGCGCATAGTCAGTGCCTCTGTTTCTGTAATCAATCATTATCTCAAAACAATCATCCTTCCAGACCCTGCCATCACGAACTTTTATTGAACTGAGAATCCTGTCCGGTTCACTGACATCTGCATCTATTCCTATGTAGATTGCGGTTTGATCGCAACCAGCATAAGCCTTCCATCTGTCCTTCAAGAATCTTCCGTCAATGGAACTGACGATGTCGAAAACTGATGCTTTTTTCCAGCATGCCTCATTCAAAATCCCGTCTATCTTTGGTGCCCTGTCAAAAACCTGAAGATTTATCTGCTCTCCGCAAAAAGATTTTCCGACAGTAAAAATACCTGTTAAAAATAACAGG
>Ga0209609_10002698_pt1 | contig 10110 bp, 10 predicted proteins | sample LakKivw325mmetaG_FD_184136 | JGI IMG/M metagenome (GOLD analysis project Ga0209609, IMG submission 184136) | Anoxic lake water microbial communities from Lake Kivu, Rwanda to study Microbial Dark Matter (Phase II) - Lake Kivu water 325m metaG... | ecosystem: Environmental > Aquatic > Freshwater...
GACGTATTCATCTATCGATTTGAATTGATGTTTCTTCTGGTCGTAGACGCCGTAGGACCTTTCCAGCTTCCCATTCGTCTGGGGATGGTTGACGCGGCAGAGGAGGTGTTTGATTCCATTGTCGGCTAGATACTGTTCGAATTGGCTTATGCCCTTCTCTTTCCTTTCTCCTTCATTAGCGTAGAACTGGCTTCCGCGGTCTGTCAGGATCTCTCTTGGGGGTCCGTGCTTGGTTATGGCCTGCTTCAGGACCAGCAGGGCGTTATCGGCTGTGGCTTCCTTGAATACGCCGTAGCCTGTTGCCAGTCTGGATGCGTCGTCCAGGTAGGCTATCCACCATTCTCCGGTATCCAGCTGCTTCCAGTCTGTATGCCATAGGCTCATGCTGTGCTCCCTCTCATATCTGACCCATTTCCTTCTTCTCTGTTTGGATGGCTCCGGCATGGCTCTCCCAGCCTCCTTCAAGACCATGTGGATCGTGTTATGGGGCAGCTTAACCTGGTAGATGTCGCTGAGTACGCGCTCCAGGGTTAAAGCGTTAACCTTGAGCTCATCATAAACCTTCAAGACCAATGCGGCATCATTCAGGCTGATCGATCCTCCTTTAGGCCTGCCTGGAGTCTTCAGTGTGGGGATGGTGCCTGTCTGCTTGTATGCCTGCCAGAGCTGCTCCACCCGTCTATGTGAGATGCGCTGGATCAACGCTAACTCGCCTGCACCCCTCCCCCTGAGCTTCTCATGGATTATCCAGCGTATCTTCCGCTCATTCAGCTTAACCATAAACCGTCTATAACGGGTAGTGAAATATTTTCGGGAAAGGAGACCACACCCGTGTTAAGCATAAAGTTCAAATACAGGAGTTGGGTTTAGAATTCTCCGTAAACCGTCAACCACAAGTCAAAGACCGTGAACCAAATGTATGGATTAAGATATGAATATTTCACAATAAACCCGAAAAAGGAGTTCCAAGTCTTTTTCGCCAGAGAAGAAGAATTTGCAAGATTCTACCGGGACCTTGTTGGAATGTTAGACAGCAAGCGTGTTCCCCGATATGTCGTGTTCGGTTTGTTTGGGGTGGGCAAGACTCATTTCTTGCTACACCTTGGGCACGAGATTGCTGATAGAGCAGATGCTGTTTACGTCGAGACACCGAGCTCTCACAGACGCACCTCGTTCGTTGAGTTTTATCGCTCTATCATATCTGCACTGGGTAGAAACACCATTCTTAGTCTTCTTGAAGAGGGGATGAGAAATCCTGAGGCAGCTAAGGAATTCGGACTGAGCGAAGATCTTGCATACGTGATAAACAATGCAGTAAAGGAAAAAAAATTCTACATTCTGTGGAAGTTCCTAAGCGGCGAGAAGCTAAAGCCAGCGGAGGCTGAGGCGCTACAGGCGGTCAGGCCCGGACTATCTGCAGAAGAAGCCGTCACATTGCTCAACACCGTGGCCATCATACATGAGAGGACAAAAGGTAAGCCCCTGCTGCTGTTAGTTGATGAGTTTGAGAATACGATGAATATTGGCGGCGACGCCAGAACGGCCTTCACAGAGGCCATGCGCTCACTTGTTGATGAGGGTAGCAGAGTTGGAGTCGTATTTGCCCTGACTTCAAGAGCGCTTGCTGAGATGCCGTCTGCCATTTATGATGAACCTGTCAGGAGGAGGATAGGCATTACAAACTACATTCCCTTTCAAGAGTATAAAGAGGATGAGCTTGAGAAGTTCATGCATCAAACAATAAGTTACAGGCGCGAATCGGAATTCGATATCAAAGGAGCATTAGCAAATCTCAAGACATCCGAGACAATAGAATTCGATACGTATCCTTTCAGCAGAGAAGCGCTAAGGGAAATAGTAAACTCTGTGGTTCTTTTCAGAGAACAGGGAAAAGTTGAGGCGCTAAGACCCAAAGAAGCGCTTGAGATGATGGACAAAGGTCTGCGAGTAGCTATCGCCACGAAACTTCCCTTCATAGGAAGGGAGACAATCCTCGCTGTGAGAGAGGAAGTGGTGGAGGCTTTGAGACTTTGAAGGTTCACTGGATGCGTTATTTGATAGGTGATGCCGGAAACCTTCAACGAATGTACTTGGCCGTTAAGACAGCTTCCGAAAATGGTGTTGAAAACCTTCAAACACTGTGCGAAATCTATCTCAGGAAATATCGACATCTGACAACCGAAGGTTCAAGAAAAAGGGGTCTCATGAAGTCGGAATGGAGGTCAGCCGAACCGCATTTCAGTTTGGCAAGAGAGCTGGACCTTCTTGAATGGAGAGAAAGAGAAAGGTGGAGAATGACTTTCGGAGCAGGCAGGACTTATCTATCTCTGTGTGATAACAACTCGAATTCTGTACCGATGTCGCTTCTTCTACATCAACTTATGACCTATGATCGCACCTTCACCGTTCCTTTTCTGATAAGACTCGTTGAAGCTGACTACGACTTTGTCGCTGGTAAATTTGTTGGGCTCGAGAAATATGTCAGGCAGGTCTGGGAAGAGATATGGGAGATTCACGGACGTGAACTTCAGAACATGGAGCCTCCGCTTCCCAAACCTCCCAAGAAAGAGAACAGGACACTATTACATCACGGCATGGCCAGAGTCAGATTCCTTAACAAGAGAGAAGGACTTCACCTGAACATAGACAGGCTGAATAAGCTCGCCCATCAGTTCCACGGCTTCGAGGACTCTGACGAGATGCCTCCCGATTCCTTCTTCAGAATTGGAACTGCGATCAGCGGTAGGGAACCATCTAAAATGAACGAAACAGAGATCACGGAGAGCATTCTGCTAGCCTTCTACAGTTTACAGAGGGCTGATCATGCATCCGGATATGGCATTTACCTATATGTCAATGAGAAAGCTCTGCCAGAGAAAGCGGTTGATTGGAAGACATTTACAGCTCACCTCAGGAAGGGGTACCCATTCTCTACCAGAACGAGCTTCCGACGAGATGACTACTTGGTCACAGTGGAATCACGCAGGGAGTTGGCTGAGTAATGACAGACAAGTTCACGAGGCTGAAGAGAAGATTTAGGAAAATGTACAACGAAGGCCTCACCTACCGTGAAATCTGTGAGAAACTCGAAATTAGTGTTTTGACAGCTCATGCGTGGAGACAGAAGCTGAATCTTCCTAAGAGACTACACGGACCCAGTTCTTGGATGGATGAGAGAAGAATTGGAGGGAAAAGTGCAAGAGAGATACTGGAGAGAATAGCTGAAGCTGTTGGTCTTTCCCCAAGAGATATAGAATTCATCCTAATGCGTTTTGAGAAACTCAAATCACAAGGCTCCGTCCGCGGCAGAAGACAGCTTCAATGCATTCTAACAGCAGCTTATCTATATTTGCGGTGGGAAGGTTCGAAAAAACAACCCATGTCTCCAAAGAACTTTGTCACAGCTTGTGAAGACAACGGTTACAAGATCGGCCGACGGATGCTCCTGATGGAGAGTAGACTCTTCACAACGGCAGGGCTATACCCCGCAACCCACCTCAAACCTCAGGAACTCTTGGAAAGGGTGTGGAGCTCGCTTAAGACGAAATTCGTCCTGTCAGACGAAGTTAAAGGAGCAGCTATTGAACTAATGTCGCAGCATAGTCTTATGGGAAGAACTCCGGAGGTAGTGGTGGCCGCGTCTCTTTATGTTGCAGCCCAGAAATATGGAACAAAAATCACGCAGTGCGCCCTAGCGGACAAGTTTGGGGTGACAGAAGTTTCGATCAGAAATTGCATCAAGCTGATGGGTTGCGCCGACTATCGCAAGCTAGGGAGTACTAATCGGCAAAAACTAAGTAAACTGGAGTTGCCGACAAAACAGACGCAGGAATCAAGAATGTCGAATGGAGAGATCTCAACCGATAAAGGTTCAATGCGTGTCGCTGAGAGCTTTGAAGAGTGCTCTGAGAAATCATATGGAATCTCCAAGAAGAGTCTCAGGATTGGTGATCTCCCGTGAGTTCTGAAGGTCTTCCAGACTCTGCAGAACTGATTAAGCCCAAGATTACTGAAGACTATCAGATTCTTGCGGCGCTAGCCAGCACAGGCGCAGGATTCGAAGCTCTTGGCGGCAGCTCTCTAATGCTAACGGAACCTGTGGAAAATAGTGTTGACTCAATAATTGAGGCCAACAAGAAGGGCGTCCGGGTCAAGGGGATCATAAGAATTTTCATCGATAGGCGTAATGAGCAGGTTGTCATAGTTGACAATGGACTAGGATTCATCGAACCAAGACATATCTCCGAGCGACCATTTGATTCTCTAAAGAAATATGACCCGGATCTTACAGGAAAATTCGCTCGAGGTCTGCAGGGATTCAGATCCTACTGTAACACATTACTTTTCATATCTAGACGGCTGGAGGTTCCTCGGAATGAAGTCTTCAAGGGAAAGAGAGGAAATACGGTGCAATTGGAGTTCAAGGCTGAAAGGGTCGAGGTCGCTGTAGGAGTCGTTGATGATGAATTTGAGCGATGGAGTTGGGGAGATTTCAAGCATGGAGCTATAGCCTTCTACAGAGACTGGAAGAAAGGGGAGTTCTCAAAAATAAGAAGAGAGAAACTCGTCAGAAGGATAGAACGGCATTTTGGAGAGCTGATACGAAAGGGTCGGATGGAAATCCTGATCTGGGAAGGTGACGAACTCACTCCCGGCAAGAAGATACCTGGCCGGGATTTCTATGAGTGCAAACCACGTGACTATTCTGGTCTACAGAGGGTCAACTTGCCTCCTATGTCTTACATGGAGAATGGAGTGAAAAAAGGAGATGTTGTGTTTGAGCTCTATCTGACAACACGGGGTAAACGTGATAGAGAATGGCTTCCATTTCTGATGTACAAGGACAGGCCAGTGGGGGATGCTCCTATCAAGGAGATAGCTGAGTTTGCAGAATCGCCGGTATGGGACAGCCAGTATCTAACTGGATTCATTCGAGGGGACTTCTGTGAGATCAATGAGCTCAGGCTCGCAATGAAACCCGGCGTGGCCAGAGATTTCCTGTACCAGCAGATAGAGGCAGCTGAACCCGCCCTTGAAGGTGCGATCAAAGCCTATCACAGAGGACTCATCGACATACGAAGAAGCCAAGAGATAAACCAGCTAGTAAACAAGCTTCAGTCATTCCTGAAAAATAAGAGGATCTTCGACTTCAAGATTGCTAGAGAACTTGGCCAGCTATCCACTGGCGAGAAGCCAGAAAGAATCAAAGTTAGCGCTGGACCTGGCAGTGATACTTCACATGTCATACTATCCCCTCCAGGAGAACCCGTAATTTCTGGAAATGCTCTACAGGTCATACCAGAGAAGAATGTAGTTCAAGGGCAAGAGCCGGGGATTCATCAACCCCAAGATCAGACAGGAGGATCGGGCGAAGGCAACACTACCAAACTCAACGGTGGTCCAGGAGAAGATGGAGCTGTAGGAAGGCAAGGAAAAGACGGCTATAGGGAAAATGTCAATGGTCTCGACAAAACCCAGCCAACACAAGAGGCAGCACAGCCAGGCCAAGCTGCCTCAGAACTCAACAAGACGGTGAGAAGGAGGAAACCTAGGGGATTCAACATCAGTCATCAGGAAGATGAATTTTCAGACGAAATGTCATCATTTGATCCTGTGAATTCGACAGTTATAATCAACACTGCCCACGAACGCTACAAAAAACGAGATGACCCCAACGCCCCTATGAGCAAGGTCGTTATGGACTACATCGCGGAGCTGTACATCTGGGAAATATGTAAACTTGCCGCGCAGACCAACGCCGATATGGATGTCACGGACACTTTTCTGAAAACTAAGTTTGAATTCTTCGAGGCTTCTTGATGTCAAAATCGCATATTATCGATTACATCTCAAAAATTATAAGGAAGATACAGAGTGACGAGAAAGTTGGTTCGGCTATCGAGAGGTATAATACTGAACATTTATGGGAACTAGGCAATCTCATCCTTCAATACCATCCAATTGCAGCAGATAAGGAGGACATTACCGGAGAAATAATGAGGCATCTGCATGACTCCTCGATTAGGTGCGGATCTCTTCTTCTAAGAAATGCCGAGACAGCGAGGAGAACATGGAGCAGTAGCGAAGAGTATCAAGGCATCGCCGAAGGCGTCAGCTATGGAAAATTGAAAGCGGTTCTGCCTCTTTTTGATCCTGATTTCATTTTGGAGGCCGATGTAAAGAAAGAGGATCTTGAGGGTCTCATGCGTTCTCTCAGAGACCTAACCTATGAGCAGGTTCTTGATGAAGTCAGACGTTTTAGAGCAAAACATGATTCAACCGGTGCAAGCATGGACTTTGACGAGTTATATTCAGATCTCTATGAGGCGACTGAAACACTGGCCAATATAGTGAATCAAAAGGATTTTGATACAATGAGGTCCATAAGGTCAAAGTATGCGCCAGACTTCCTCGTGGAAATACGCCGCCTTATCGCAGCCATGAAAAATGAGAAAGTGTTTCAAGAGCAAGACAAGATTCTGCCAAAAAGAATCGGGAAAGGTATGAATGAATCGACTTCGGACTTTGACGGTGAGCTTTCGAGAATAGTCCATAAATTGTCACTGGTTCGACAAGCAACACCTGAATTAAGGGACAGGCTAAGAAAGAGGGTGGGGATTTCAAGGCTGGGGGAATTCAGCACGCTGCTCAAGGCGATCTCAACTGATGAGGAACTTCGGCGTTATCTTCGAGGGAAGAGAATATTCGAACAGATTCGTTTAGGTCACATAAACATAAAGCAAGAGCCAGCCTGATACGGTCAACACAGGAATGATCATCACATCTCAGAATACCTGATATCGGCCGTGCCCAAATCTGCAAATTGACTGTAGATTCATTGCGCGATTTTAGAAATAATTACTGTATGAATGAACTAATTCCAGTTGAATGAATATGACCGGTCAGATACTTTGCGAGCATGGCAAGAACCTTGCAGAATGTGAGATCTGTGGCGATTCCTATCCGTCTCAGTTGTTATCGTGGCTCGGTTACAGACGATTCGTGGCGAAAATAGGGACGTATCATTTGACAGCGGTGGTTGGCTGTCTTCGCCGAACCTTCTATGATTTCACACAACCGGAGTCAGAGACCTTGAGGTCCCTTTGGATGAAGCAGCGCGGTCGTATGTTGCATATGATCACACATGCTTTCGGCTGGAGGGAGCTGCCTGTCTGTATGCAATTGGAATATGGCGGAAGAACGGTGGAACTGGTTGGACATGTAGATGCCTATGATCCGAACAAAGGGGTTGTATACGAATTCAAGACGACCTCCCACCTGCCTTGGCAGCTTGAAAGTGGAAAACTTCCTCATGTTCATCATGTAAATCAGATCAGAGGTTACGACGTGCTCCTAAGCAACTATGGTCTCTGTGTCAATCAGCTTGAGTTATGGTACATGGATGACCTGACTCCACCGACCAAGATAATTGTTCAGCGAGAGAACATCAAAGAATGGCTTGTTGATAGAACGAAGGCTCTACACAAGAGTTTGCTGGACAATGAAGAGCCCGCAAGTGAACCCAGCTACATATGCAAGTATTGCCTCTTCTCAGGGACATGTAAGCCCAGATTCCGCTACACACATCAACTGACCTGACACTAGCATCGTACGGATCATAGTTACCTTCATTTAGAATAATCATATTTCCAGACTTCTGTCTTATTTGGATACAAGCAGATCTTATTCAAGGGACAGAGGGGGCATGATGGTGTCCGCGGTGTACAGATGGCTGCACCGAAGTCTATCAACCCCCAGTTGAACTCTTTGGCCAGCCTCTTGGGAACCGGAAGTTCCGCCACTTTCCCCAAGAATATTCTATTTCTTCTTGCCTCTCCTTTGCTGTGAAGATTGAAGATTCTTCTAAGAACCCTGCAGACATTGGAGTCTACTGGAACCACCTTCTCCCCATAGGCATAGCAGAGCACGGCATCCGCGGCATATGCACCCACGCCGGGAAGAGTGAGAAGCTCCTCTCTGGAGTGCGGGATTTCACCATCGAAATTCCTGACGAGTGAACTGCCCATTTTGGTAATCATCGTAGCTCTCCATCTGAGACCCAGAGGTTCCAGCAATTTCTGGACATCTCTTTTGGGGGCGGAGGCAAGAGTCTGTGGATCAGGAAATCTTTTGAGGAATTTCTGATACACAGATACAACCTGATCGGACTTAGTCCTCTGCAGCATCATCTCTGCCACCAAGATTGCATATGGGTCATGTCTGCTCCTCCAAGAATAGCTTCTCCCGTAATGTGCAAAATATTCTATCAGACGATCCACGAAGATCCTCTGTCTCTTTTTATCGCTTGACAATGATGAATCCGACATTCCTTTTCCCACTCATTCATGAATTTCCAAGGCCTGAAAGAGCCTCCCGATGCCGCATGAACAAAATGCGAATGTGCCATTACGCGCACGCGTCAATCTGTGTGTAGTCCTAATGCTCTCTCCACATTCGAGCGTCTTTACCCTCTGCATTCATGAATTCCTTATAGTTTTCAACAAATTCGGCGACAACCTCATATAGCATATCACTTACAGTGATTCGTTCACGCTCACAGATCTCATTTATCTCTTCATAGAACCTAGCGGGAACCTTAAATCCAAGAACCTTAACCATAGTCATCAGCTTTTGACTATCGTCAACGGCGGTTAACCCTCGATAGTGGGTTTGACATTTGTTAACCATAATAACAGGATAGGTCAAAATAAACTTATTATCTATATAGATATTGATATCCAATTACTTCGAATATGGATATATTTCGAATAGAAAAAAACATGCTTATACGCTCGCGTACCATGACTCGAGATAGTTTTGTAACTTGCTTTTATATAAATGCCTATATTATCTATATAGATAGTCAGGCATAACATACCGTCAACAGTGAACATACTCATATGATTTCTGGAGTGGACCCCTGTATTGGAGAACGTTTCTTCGGGTTTTGAACTTATGGTTTTCTCATGCAATCTGGGTCACCTTCAGCTTCTCCAGGTATTCGTAGGGTGTCATGTACTTCAGGGCGGAGTGGATTCTCCTCTGGTTGTAGTCGATGAAGGCTTCCTGGATGGCTTCAGCTGCTTCCTGGAAGCTTTGGAAGTCTCTTGTCCATATGTACTCGCGCTTCAACGTCTTATGGAAGGACTCCATATGCCCGTTCTGCTCCGGTGTATTCACTGCGATGAACTCCTGCTTTAGGCCTAGTACCTTCATTGATTCCCTGAAGGCTTCGCTCTCGTACTGGGGGCCGTGGTCGGTTCTCAACCTTACATCGGCGGCTTCTGGGTGTTTGATGAGGGCTTTCTGGATGCTTAGGATTGCGTTCTCCTTTGTGGCTGAAGTATCGAAGATGTATGAGAGCCATTCTCTTGAGACTATGTCGATCACGTTGAAGAGGAAGGCCCAGCCGTCTATACCGCAGAATATGTAGGTGAGGTCTGTCTCCCACAGTTCATTCGGCCTTGTAGGTTTAGGTCTCCTATCGCAGGCTGCTCTGAGCAGCTGCTTCTTGGTCTTCTGGGGCTGAATCCAGCCTAGATGGCGGTAGATTCGCTGTATGCGCTTGCGGTTGATTGGTCTACCCAGCTTTCTTGCTAGGGTGACTGCCATACGTCTGGTCCCGTAGAGTGGTCTCTTCAAAGCCTCCTGGTGAACCTTCTCTACCATGTATGGGTCTGGTGGTGTGTTTCGCTTCTTGGCTTTGTGGTAGTATGCTCTCCTTGAGCATCCGGACAATTGTAAGGCTCTTCTGAGGCTTAGTCCTTGACCGCGAGTTATGTCTGCTACCATCCTCTTCTCTCTCCCTGCAAAATTTTTTTGAATGCATCGTTTGCTATGGTGAGTTCACCGATCAGCTGCTTCAAGCGTTCATTCTCCGCGAGGAGCCCTCCTCCATCTTCATTTCTTCTGGATCGTGTGAGCGCCTGCTTTCCTCCTTGGATGAACTTCTCTTTCCAGGCGTAGAATACGGCTGGGTTCACAGCGTATTTTCGGCATAGCTCAGCCACGCCTATGCTGGTATTCAATGATTCCAGAACTATCCGGATCTTCTCTTCTGCTGTCCAGCGTCTATGCGTCATAGCTTACCCCTCTCAGCAGGTATCTGTT
>Ga0209609_10002701_pt1 | contig 10100 bp, 10 predicted proteins | sample LakKivw325mmetaG_FD_184136 | JGI IMG/M metagenome (GOLD analysis project Ga0209609, IMG submission 184136) | Anoxic lake water microbial communities from Lake Kivu, Rwanda to study Microbial Dark Matter (Phase II) - Lake Kivu water 325m metaG... | ecosystem: Environmental > Aquatic > Freshwater...
CCAAAGCGCTGAGTGCAGAACGGAGAGCAGCGCTCGCTGCTCTCCGTTCTGCCGTTGGATTTCTGGATGGACGGGCGCGTGAGCTCAGTGCTGTCTCCAGCCGAGGCAGCTAGTGCGAGTTCTGCGCCAGCACTTCCTGCAGAAGTAGGGTTGCTCGCTCAACTAGGGGACCGCAGTTGGCTGAGCCATCTGGTTTCGCATACCGCTCTCGCAAGTGAGCGCACTGCGTTGTGCCGAACTCGGCGAGGAAGCGCTCACGCAAGCTCGTGGCCAACTTGCGGGCAAACTGCTCATCCTCCGCCAGGCTGGCACGACCGTAGAGCATCCCGATAATCATCACCCCTGCGCTCAGTGCGCCGCAGAGTTCCTGGTGCGTTCCCGCAAGGCCGCCTCCGAAAATGCTGGTGATCTTGACCACACTGGAATCCGGGTCCCCCAGCAGATGCTCACCCACGGTGAGCATGAGCGCCTCGCTTCAGTGGTACTTCTGGTTCATCAACTCGCCTGCGCGGCGAGCCAGCATGGTTGCGTCGTCTGGCATCAGTCTTCCCCTTTTTCTGGTTGCCTCTCTATACTCACCAAGCTCCGAGTTGCACGAGGAGCTTGGGCTTGCCTACAAAGCTGTGTTGTGAGAGCCTACCCGGCGAACGTACTCAACATCAAAGAGAACACGGCATCAAAGTCATGCGTCGCTGCGCTTAGATGAATGCGGTATTCTCCGGATCCTGTCAAGGTATACACCACATCGTAGATACCATGATGCGGGGCAAGGTCGGTATAGCGTACGGCGGAGCGTCCGTTGAGAATCAGTTTGCGTTTGCGGTAGCCTTTTCTCTCCAGGTCTTCCATCTCGGCGATGCTCGCTGTGTCAGAGACCCTGACCCATACCTCGGCGTCCCGCATTCCCAGCGTGTGCACGTCTTCGGCGTCGTAGGTGCTGAATTTGGTTGTGGCGGGCGGAGGTGGAAAGAACGTGCCTTGATTGAGGTGCCAAGTGGATGGGAAGCGCATCTGCAAGTGATACTCCGGGCTGACAAAGGTATTCCAAAGGCTGAGTTCTGGAAAGGAATTCAGAGTGACTGGCACGCGAACGAGGCTCTGGGCTGACCCGTCTCGGGGGCTTTCCTCGTACACCTCCAGCGTGGCCAGTTGCTCCTCGGCAGGAGGTGGGTACAGCACGTCAACGTTGAACTCACCCCATTCGGGAGCGCCCTGCGAAGCCATGGTGACTCCTTGGGCGATGATCCGGCCGTCCAAGCTCCTGACGCGCAGAGATACCGTAGCTTCGAAGACCTGTGCCTGGCCGGCCACGTGCAATGTGCCAGGCGCGTCACCTTGCGTACTGACCTCTGTCAGCACAATCCGAGGTTGCTCCGTCGGCGATGCCACCGGCAGGGGCGTTGGAGATGTCGTGGCAGTGGACGTCACCGTGAGCACTGGCGTGGGCGTGGCAGGGAAAGGGGTTCGTGTGGACGGCCGAGTCGAGGATGCCGTAGCAGTGGCTGGAAGAAAGGTTGGCGTCGCCGCGGGTGTCTGCGCTCGGCAGGACAAGGCTGCCAGTGCGATCAGAGCGAGCGCGGTGGCAGGACACGTGCGCGTGCTCAACTTGCCTCCAGTCTGCTTGAGTATCCTCAAGAGGGTGATCCGTCGCCGCTCATAACAACCCAGGTACCCTGGACAGCCAGGCCAGGATGCGCTCTGCAGCCCGTTCCCAGCCAGCATCAAGCATCATCACATGGCCGATGTTGGGCACTACCTCAAGATCTGCGCGATAGGCGTGGGCCAGGCCATACATCTCGGCAGGCGACAACAGGCAATCGCCCTCAGCCGCCAGAATCAACATCGGCGTGCGCACCCGCCCCGGGTGTGGCAGATGCCCCGCTGCGATCTCCAGACAGGCTCGCAGCGATTCCGGTTGCACCAGCCCTTGGTAATGACGCAAGCGCTCATCTGCCAGTTCCCCCGCAAAGAGACTTCTCAGCGTCCGCTGCGACGGCTTGCCAGTCAGCGAGTTTAACCCACTCATTGCCAGCTGCCGCAGCATCAGGCCGGCTCTGCGCCAGGCAAGCCCCGTATGAGGCAGCGATGCCATCAGCACTGCGGCCGGAGCCGTGTGCATGCCCAGATAGTGCTGCAACACCAGGCCGCCCATGGAATGGGCTACGAACACGGGCTCCTGCCCGACCGCCGCAACGGCCTGCGCAACGTCCTGTACATAATCCGTGATGGAAGCCCAGTGGAGCCTACTGCGGCCCTCGCTGCCGCCATGGCCGCGCAGGCTAAGCGCGTGCGACACGTAGCCGTTCTGGGCGAAGAATGGCAGAAAGTGCTCGCTCCAGCACCAGGCGGCGCATGCGGCCCCATGCACGAAAAGGATGGGGGTGACGTGAGTCGGGCTGGTCGGCCATTGGCTGATGAGCTCGATCTTCATGGTTCTGGACACAGGAGTCTTGAATGCGGTGCGAGTGTCATGTTGGCTCCGGTTGCGGAGTGCAGGGACGACGCGTCTGGTAGCATAGTCCCGGGGCACGCTTGTGTCAAACATCAACCGGGGCTGCAACTGGATCTCAGCCCCGGTTGGTTATCCAACCCCAGCACCTTTGGCGAGGGAACAAGCGCCTAGCTTCCCCAGTCTCTGCGGGTCAGGATGCTTGTCACGTCGAGTCGACGCTGACGCTTGGCGCGGCGGCGCTCGATGCGTGCCCAGAGGCTGGCCAATTGCTCGGAGGTCAGGTCGGCATAGTGGTCGCGAAGGTACTGTTCAGTCTCGGCCCGGTGCTTCCAGCTCCAATCCATCCAGTTCAGGACGGTCACGGTGGAGACGCCAGAGCTCTGAGCTACCTCAGCCGTGTACGCGCCACGCGCAAGCGCGACAAGCGCTGGAGCGATGCGCTCCAGCTTGCGCAACTGACTTCGTTGTGACGTATCCGCAACCGTGGCCACTATCCCTCCTTCTGCCAAATGCCTCGAGTCGATGCGCAGAAAGTGATAATCCTTCTCGATGCGCGCCCATGGGCTGATTTCCTACACATTATACTGGACGATTTCAGATTTGTAAAGTACTAGTAGGTTCCTAATTTGCAACTATTGCTCGCTTACGCTATGCTTGTTGAGGCACACTTGAAGGAGGGCATTTGTCATCCTGGAGGAGTTCTGCGGTGATTGCGGCCCGATTCAGAAGCAGGAATGCGTGGGGTAGCGTGGTGGTGGCTCTAGGACTGTTGGCTTGTCAGTCCAGCGATCTGCGGCCAGCGACTCCGACAGCCGCTTCACCTGCATCGTCGCTTGCCACCCGGACGCCGATCCTCGCTACACCCACCCCTGTGCCGGTCATCGCTACGCCTACCCCTGTGCCAGCGCGTGCCTTGAGCTGGATCGAGAACGGCGTGCTGTATCTGGTGCACGTGGGCAGCTTCAACGATGCCGATGGGGACGGTACAGGCGACCTGAGCGGCTTGAAGCAGAAACTCGACTATCTCAACGACGGCGATCCCAGTACCACCGACGACCTAGGCGTCAGCGTCCTGTGCCTATTGCCTGTCTTCTCCGCGACCAGCGCCCATGGCTTTGATACGCTGGATCACTTTGCGATTCGACCCGAGTACGGCAGTCGTGCGGATCTGCTGGACCTTGTGGGCGATTGCCACCGGCGAGGTATGAAAGTGATCCTACAGTACGTGATGGGTTATGTGTCAGACCAACAAGCCTTTTTTCAGCACGCCTATGACCATGAGCCCTCTGCCTACTCGGAGTGGTTCCAATGGCTGGATTATCCGCAGACGCGTTACCGGGCGCTGGACGGTGTACCGACGCTGCCGCTGTTGAATGGCGCCAGCAGGGGTGTGCAGGAATACGCACTGCGGGTTGCCCGCTACTGGATGGACCTGGATGGCGACGGGAACTGCGGCGACGGGGTGGATGGCTATCTATGCGATCGCCCATCCCTACTGCCTGCCTCTTTCTGGGAGCGCTTGCGCGCCCAGTGCAAAGGACTGCGACCGGACTTTGTGCTGGCGGCCTCGCTGGCGCCGAGCGCAGATGGTGCAGTGGCATCGTATCAGGAGCCGTTTGATGCAGTACTGGACATTCTGCTGCACTCGGCACTCACCGGGTCTGAGAAAGGAAGTGAGAGCAGTGTGCTGGGTGGAGCTGGTCGCTCCGAGCTGATTGCGACAGCGCTGGCACAGAAAGCGGAGCTCTATCCGCAGGGTGCGCTTGGTATCGGTTATCTCAGCGCTCCTGACTCAGACCGTATCATGAGCGTGGTGCACGCAGATATGCAGCGCGCTAGGCTGGCTGCGACCATGCTGTTCACGCTTCCCGGCGTGCCCATGCTCTACTATGGCGAAGAGATCGGCATGGCGGGAGAGCGCGACACGACACAGCCCTTCGGCAGTGATTACTGCCGCGAGCCTATGGATTGGTATGCGGTTGAGCAGGGCGCGGGCATGCCCACCTGGTTCCGCCCCGATGGACGTGGCAATCGCGCGGGCGACGGCGTTTCGGTAGAAGAACAGACCAGCGACCCAGGTTCTCTGTTGAACCTGTATCGGCGCTTGATCCGCATGCACGGCACTCACTCTGCCCTGCGTCTGGGCAGCTCTGAGCGCATTGCCCTCGAAGAGGACCGGCCCTATGTGGGCGCGTACCTACGCCAGGACGCGGAGGATCGCGTGCTGGTGGTGTTCAACCTCGATCACACACCAACAGCGGCAACTCTGTTGCTGGGCTCCGCCCCCATCCCGAGTGGAGTCTGGAACGTTGTGGATCTGTTGGGCACCCGGATGTGTCCTGCTTACTCTGGAGGTGGCTATTCACTCGATCTGGGAGCACAGGAGGCACTGGTGCTGGGACTCGAAAGGCGCTAGGTTGGCAACCGTATCCACAGGCACGTGACGCGCCCTGGCGCCGGTGTGGTACGCACCATGGGACCGGCACTCTCGCCGGTCAACCTGTTCTCAGCTCTCCGATGTATGCCTCGTAGGGGGCCAGGCCAAGCCCGGCGAGTGCTTCGAGAGACCCCGGTCGCCGATGGGTCGAAAACAGACAGCGCATGCGCACCCTTGAAAGCCAGCGCTTCGTTCGTTGGAAAAGAGCTGGCTGCCGATCCCCGCTGAGGTTGAGCGCAACTACAAGCCCTTGTTCTGCCGTGCGTCTGATGTAAGCTAGGCATCCTATAGACGTGTCGTCCAGCAAGCTCATGTCGCCCTGGCGAAGAGCAGGGCTGCTCCGGCGCAGTTTGATTAGGCGTCTGTAGAAGCGCAGGAGCGAGTCAGGATCTCGATCTTGGTCGCAGACATTTACGCCCTGCCTGTGATTGGGATGTACGGGTAACCAAGGCGTGACCGCGGCAGGGCAGAAGCCCGCGTTGGGCTCTGGTCCCCACTGCATGGGCGTACGGCACTTGTCGCGGCCTTTCAGATTTGCGACCTGTAGCGCACCTGCCTCCTGCATGCCCAACTGCCGGCGCGCGGTATCGTAGATCCACACACTCAGATTGTCTCGAAACAGATCCGCGCGTGGCATGGGCCAGTCCTGCATGCCGATTTCCTCACCATTGTAGAGGAATGGTGACCCGCGCAGGGTAAGCGTAAGGGTGGCAGCGAGACGAGCCCAGGCCGCATCATGCTCCCCGTCACCAAAGTGCGAGCGGCTGCGGCTGACGTCGTGGTTGCTCAACGTGTTTGCCTCCCAGGCCTCCGCAGGCAGCTTGGGCAGCCGAGCCGACAGGAGGCGATGGGCTTGGCCGGCATCTAGGCGCTCTAGATCCAGGAGTTCAAAGTTGAAAACACTGTGCAACTCGTCTCGCCCATGACCGTAGTACTTGGGGTCTGAGGTCTCACCCACGGCGAAACGCTCGGGGTACTGGTCCAGCAGGCTGCGCAAGTGACGCAGCACGCGATGCACTTCTGGCTGTCCTTCTTGCAGCTTGAATTTGAGGTCGAGTCGCCGCCGCGCCGCTTGTCTTGTCTCTTGGGTAGGTCCGAACTGCCACTGCGCGTAGAGCTCGAGCAGCGACTCTGAGACTGCGCTGTCACGCAGGTCCTCTGCCTCAAACAGAGTCCCTGGGGCATCGAGCCGGAAACCGTCCACGCCCATGTCCAACCAGAAACGTACTGCGTCGAACACCGTTGATTGCACTTCCGGGTTGCGCCAATTCAAATCCGGTTGCTGTCGGAAGAAGAAATGGTAGTAGTACTGCCCCGTGCCGGAGTCGAACTCCCAGGCAGATCCGCCAAAGGTCGATTCCCAGTTGTTGGGAGGGCCATCATCCCTCCCGTCGCGCCAGACGTACCAGTGACGCTTGGGATTGTCACGACTCGACCGCGACTCACGAAACCAGGGGTGTTGATCCGAGGTGTGGTTCAGTACCAAGTCCAGAATCAAGCGCATGTTGCGCTGGTGCAATCCGTCCAACAGATGGCGGAAGTCGTCCATACTGCCGTATTCTGGATTGACCGCAGCATAGTCGGCTATGTCGTATCCGCAGTCGAACTGGGGCGATGGGTAGTGCGGTGACAGCCATACGGCATCCACACCCAGCCAGACAAGGTAGTCAAGCTTCTGGATGATGCCCGGCAGGTCACCGATGCCATCTCCGTTGCTGTCCGCAAAGCTACGCGGGTAGGTCTGGTAAAAGACCGCGCCTTTCCACCAGGGCTGATTGCCCATTGGCGCCTCCCTTTGATTGCCCGAGACTGCTAGCTTTCGCTGCTCTGCCCACGAATGCGCACATCAACAATGCGCCGCGCAGCCATGTCTGCCATGCTTTGCATCAACTCCACAGGTGGTGCGCTCATCGCTGGCGTGTTTCCCCATCCAACTGTCGGACCGGGCCGAAAGGCCTGCAAACGATAGCGCCGCGCACCAGAGATTGCCTCGAGGATTTCAGCGATATTGCCCAGTCCCACAAGCGGGGTTACAACAGTGGTCCGGAACTCGTACTCTACGCCCGATGCGAGTAGCAGGGCGATGGACTGCCTGATGCACTCTACATCGACGGGCCGCCCGGTGGCTTGTGCATAGTGTGACAAGCCTGTCTTCACGTCCATTGCGACATAGTCCACCAAGTGCTGTTGCAGGCACTGTCGTAGCACGTCCGGCATCGACCCGTTCGTATCCAGCTTGACCGCCAGGTCTAGACGTTTGAGGCTGGACAGGAACTCGCACAGATCAGGCTGCAGTGCCGGCTCCCCACCGGTGACGACCACGCCGTCAATGAAACCACGACGTTGTTGCAGCTCTTGCAGCAACTCTGGCACTTGGAGATCGTCCAGGTCCTCTGGGCGCAGCACGAGGTCCACATTGTAACAGAAGGGGCAGCGGAAGTTGCACCCGCCGACAAACACGACGTCGGCGACGCGGCCGGGGTATTCGATTAGCGAGGCCTGTCGCAGCGCTTTGACGTGCACTCAGGGCTTGGACTTGGGGCTCGTGGGTGGCTCGGCAGACACGTCGTACATCTTGCGCTCGACGAACTCCTGCTTCTTGCCCTGGTTCCAGTCACGCACGGGTCGCAGGTAGCCCACGATGCGAGAATAGACTTCGCATGGTACACGCTTGAAGCTTTTGGGTGCGTCGCTTTTGGTATGGTCAACCATTTTGCTCTCCTCTTGAGGTGGGGATGACTAGCAGGCTGGCACCTCCACCCCATATTGCTGCAGTTCTGACTCGGTGTGTTCATATGGGCAGAATTGTTGCTCACCGTTAAGATAGCCATGCACGGGGCAGATGCTGAACGTGGGGGTAAGCGTGAAGTAAGGCAGATGGAAGTTTTCTGCGATGCGCCGCACTAACAAACGCGCCTGGCGCCAGTCGTCAATCTGCTCGCCGATGAAAGCGTGGAAGACAGTGCCACCGGTATACAGCGTCTGCAGCTCGTCCTGGTGCTGTAAGGCGCGGAAGAGATCGGCGGTACAACTTACGGGTAGGTGCGTTGAATTGGTGTAGTAAGGTGTTTCGTGTGTCCCGGAGGTGACGACATCGGGGTATTGCTTGCGGTCGGCCTTGGCCAGGCGGTAATTTGCGCTCTCGGCAGGTGTGGCCTCCAGGTTGTAGAGATTGCTGGTGTCGTTCTGATAGCTCAAGAGCCGGTGGCGCATGAACTGCAGTACCCGCGCGGCAAAACTGCGGCCATCGGGGTGCTCGATGCCTACGCCCAGGAAATTCCGGCAGCATTCTTCCATGCCTACAACCCCAATGGTTGAGAAGTGGTTTGCCCAATGAGAGCCAGAACTGGCCCGAATGGCTGCGAGATAGTGCCGGCTGTAAGGATAGAGGCCGTGCTCGGTGTGGCGCACCAGAACCTTGCGCTTGATCTCCAGCGAAGTGCGAGCCGTGTCCATCAGGCGCTCGAGACGGTAGAAGAAGTCGCGCTCACTGGTGGCGAGATAGCCAATGCGCGGCAGGTTCAAGGTGACGACCCCGATGCTGCCAGTCAGCGGGTTGGCGCCAAAGAGGCCGCCACCGCGCTTGCGCAATTCGCGGTTATCCAGTCTCAGGCGGCAGCACATGGAGCGCGCGTCTTCGGGCTGCAGATCACTGTTGATGAAGTTGGCGAAGTAGGGAATGCCATACTTGGCCGTTACTCGCCATAGCGGTTCGAGGACAGGGTTCTCCCACTCAAAGTCCTTGGTGAGGTTGTAGGTAGGGATGGGGAAAGTGAACACGCGGCCACGGGCATCACCCTCGAGTAGCACTTCTGCAAAGGCACGGTTGATCATGTCCATCTCGGCCTGAAACTCGCCGTAGCTCTCGGTTAGAGCCCGTCCACCGACAATGGCCGGGCTATGCGCAAGAGTGGAGGGTGGGGTCAGGTCGAGAGTGATATTCGTGAAGGGCGTCTGAAAGCCCACGCGAGTGGGAACGTTGATGTTGAACACGAACTCCTGCAACGCTTGTTTCACGCTGGTCTGGGAAAGGCCATCATGACGTACAAAGGGGGCAAGCAGTGTGTCGAAGTTTGAGATGGCCTGGGCGCCGGCGGACTCGCCTTGCACCGTGTAGAAAAAGTTGACGAGCTGCCCCAGGGCAGTGCGCAGGTGTCTGGCTGGATTGCTTTCAAGCTTGCCGGGAACGCCGCCGAAGCCCCGCAGCAGCAGGTCCTGCAGATCCCAGCCACAGCAGTAGGTTGCCAGCATGCCCAGATCGTGAATGTGGAAATCCCCCTCGATGTGGGCCTGGCCGACCTCCGGAGGATAGATCTTGTTGAGCCAGTACTTGGCAGCAATGCTGGAAGCCACATAGAAATTCAGGCCCTGTAGCGAGTAGTTCATGTTGGCGTTCTCGTTGACACGCCAGTCAGCACGATCGATGTAGTCATCCACCAGCTTCATGCCATCGAGAAGCAATTTGTCGGTTTCGCGGACCTGGGAGCGCTGATTGCGATATAGGATGTAGGCCTTGGCGACTTGAACTTCGCCAGAGAGGATGAGCACTTCCTCGACGATGTCCTGGATCTGTTCTACCTGCGGGCAGGATAGGGTGCCAAGACGGTCTTCCAGTACGTCGATCACTTTCTGCGTCACGATCAGCGCCCGCTGATTGCCCTCGGAATGGCCCACGGCCTGATAGGCGCGCAGAACGGCAGCGTGGATGCGCTTGGCGTCAAAGGGCACAATGCGCCCGTCTCGCTTCTGGACAGTGGCAATGCTGGTGCTTACGCGGCTGCTCTGCTCCAGCAGGGACTGGACCATGATGTCTGCTCCTCTGATCAACTCTGTAAGGTGCGGCTACGATGCCTGACGTATGATATTCGTGCGATGGGGTGACGGCAAGGTTTGACGGGCCGGGGTTCGGCCGTTTCAGCAGCCCTCTCTGAGCGGGCATGGTCGGTGTGGAGGGCGATCAAGTACGCGCCCTGGAACCGGAGGACGCCTTGGAAGCGCTACGTTTCTTCCATTTCTTGAACTGGTTGATTTCCTCGACCAAGCCGTCCACGTCCTGGAATCGCCGATAGACCGAAGCAAAACGAACGTATGCCACATCGTCCAGTGCACGCAACTGCTCCATCACCATCTGGCCGATAACTTTGCTTTCTACCTCCGCCTTGCCCAGGGCAAAGAGCGCGGTCTCGAGCTGGGCCACCACGCCCTCGATGG
>Ga0209609_10002702_pt1 | contig 10096 bp, 9 predicted proteins | sample LakKivw325mmetaG_FD_184136 | JGI IMG/M metagenome (GOLD analysis project Ga0209609, IMG submission 184136) | Anoxic lake water microbial communities from Lake Kivu, Rwanda to study Microbial Dark Matter (Phase II) - Lake Kivu water 325m metaG... | ecosystem: Environmental > Aquatic > Freshwater...
GGTAAAGGTTGGGCCGCCGTTGTCCTGGAGCGGACCGAGCATCGGGTCGGTATTAACGAGGTCGCCGGTCGCATCGAAGCCACAGCTATTTTCGCTGTCCAGGTTGTGGCCCGACGAGATGACTGTTCCAAAGTAATTGTACCCATTTTCAGGAAAGTTATCGGCGACAATAGTATTCTTGAAAGTGGCGACGGACGTAAATATCGGCTCGCCTTTATCTTTTAAACACTGTAGCGGTACGTTGGCGAAGCCGCCTCCGTGGGATTCTGTGATTGTAAGCACAGCATGGGCTATAGGTGTACTGAAAAAGTTGGTCCCACTTCGTTGGGCTTTCGCAGTTGCAGACACAGTGTTATTAGCTATAGTTACGTTTAAAAAGCTAGCGTTGCCGCCGCTGTATACACCTCCACCCAGCAAATACTTTATCGCTTCATCTGCAAATTCAGGGCTGGGGTTTAAATCTTCAAACATCTGTCCAACACTGTTTCCATCAATGGTGCAGTTGACCAACGACATTGAGCCATATAAGTCGTCACCCTCTTGTGGTTTCTCGTCGACAAAGTTGGCAATGCCTCCACCAATTTGGCCGGCAGAGTTGCCGCTCACGGTGCATCGGTTTAAGGTGATTTTTCCGGCATTGTAGACACCTCCACCAAAGTAGTCCGCAATATTGTGTTTGATGGTGCAATTATTTATCGTAACCTCGTGCCCATACAAAACGTAAACGCCGCCTCCAACAGGCATTCCGGTATCCCGATTACGATTTCCCCAAGTTATGTGCCCATTCTGAATGGTAAAATTAGATATCGTGTCTATCTGTCCCACGTCGCTGGCTATCCAGAGGACGCGCCCGTCATTATTGCCGTCAATGATGGTTGTCGGGGCGCCCGCCCCAATCATGGTCAAACTCCTTTCAATTTCGAGATTCTCCTGATAAGTTCCTGCCGCCACGTGTACCGTGCCGCCGGTACAAACATTATTGATACCTGTCTGTATTTTTTCAAAGGGCTGAGCGAAGGTGCCGGGATTGGCATCGTTGCCGAGAGGTGGCGGAGCTACCCAGACATCGAACTGGCAGCCGCCATTGGCGCTCGCTATATGCGCCGATAAGATTGGTGACGCCAGGATTATCAATAAAAGAATTGCGGCCAGTGAGATCGTTCTGCTTATTCTAACCATTACCGTCTCCTTATGGTTGGCATCGGCCAATAAATGCCAGTCCTGAATTGTCTCGGATGTTATTATATCAGGCAATACCGCATTGTCAATGGTAGCTGCGACTGCTATACAGGTATACGTACCTCGTGATATCTTTGAGGTTAGTTATTTGCTGTGATGACCACTTGTCAGGCCGGCACTATCTATGATGCGAGTCGTGTCTCTGCCAGGAAGACCTGTCCTGGGTCTGGTTGTCGGTGCTTGTCTGGTTGTCGCTGGTAGTGCCGCGACCACGATGTTCGCGACTTCTATTGACGGTATCGATGGCCTTCTGCCAGTCATTTTTGTGGCTCTGCAAAGCCTTATCCTTGGCATCCGTTAGAGCAGCTATGCTTTTATCGCTGCTGTGGTCGAGAGCTTTTTTCATTCTTTCAATCCTGGCAGCTCTGCTATCGTCTTTTGAAGTGGTAGATGGTTGTGTAGTTGTTGACGGCTGTCCTGTTGTTGCCGGCTCTTCTTGTGTGGTCACCGTCGTCTCCGTAGTTGCCGGCTGCTGCTCCGTCGTTGTCGTTGGCGGTTGCGTCGTTGTTGCCGGAGGCTGCTCCGCTGTCGTCGTTGACGGTTGCTCCGTTGTTGACGGAGGCTGCGCTGTAGTAGAAGGCTGTTCCGTTGTTGGCGGAGCAGTCACAGTCGTAGTTTTATTATCGGTCGCCGTGGTCACGGGAGTTGGGGGCGCTGTGATATCAGGTATGGCGAATTCGGACGGAGTTGCGGTCCCGGGGGGTACAAAGTCCGTTGGTTGTGGGGTAGTCCCCTCAGCATCGGCTATCGCCTCTAGTGCTTTTTCGTATTGTGCGTTGTATCTTTCGGCTGCCTTGGCTGCCTCTTCGGTCTTGCCCTGTTCAGCCATGGCTTCCAGCTCAGTGGCTCGGGCATTGGTGATGTCTGTTTCAACCTCTGCTTGTCTGGTCGGGGTAACGGCAAAAGCCAATTGTATCTGTTCGGTGGCCAGTTTCACAGGATAAAGAGGCTCATCGGGTAATGCGTTGGACGATGCCGCCATGGTGCTGCCGGTGCCCAGCAGGATAATTATTCCTGCCGTGACAGCTAAGGCCCACCCATGCCGCAGCCAGCCTGAGGCCATCGGAGTTGCTGCCGGCGCCTGCTGTGGCTGCCGTGGATAGCGCTGGGCTGTTTCCAGCCGTACCCGGGACCAGTGCCTGAATTCGGGACGAGGTTGTATGTAGGACGACCTCCGGCCGATGTCGAAGGTGGTTCTGAGCAGCGGATCAAGCTGGGCACGATACTCCGGATAGCTGCGCAGGCAGCTCTCAAGGCTTTCGCCCGAGCGTATCCGCTCGTAACACTCGTTAAAAATGTCCTCTATTTTTCTAGCCATCTAATTTTCCACGAAGGGCTTTTCTCAATGAAGCCGTCGCGTTGAACTGCAGCGCCTTAACCGTGCCCTCGCTTTTCCCCAGAGTTTTGGCTACCTCGGCGATCGATAGCTGAGCGATAAAACGCAAAGTAGCCACATCACGTTGGGCTTCCGGTAGTTGCTCCAGTGCCGTTTTCAATTGATAAACCTCATAATCCCTTTCTGTCATTTGTATAGGATCTTCAACACTCCTGGCGTAAGCTTCCTCGAGTGGTGCTCTTTTCTCCTTAGCTTGTTTCCGTACATGGTCAATTACTCTGTTATGTGCAATCTTAAATAGCCAGGCGGCAAATGGCAGGTCCCGCCATTTATACGTATTGATGGACCCCAGTGCTCTGATGAATACATCCTGCGTTAAATCCTCCGCTTCGGCTTGATTTCTAACCTTAATGTAAATATACCGATGTATCCTATCGAAGTTCTGGTTGTATAGCTGCGTAAATGCTGCTTGATTACCATTTACTGCCTGCTGTACTAAATATTCTTCACTTAACACCAGGAGAAACCTCTGACCTGGCGTCTATTATACTAGAACGTAGAACGTGAGAAAAACGTTTATGTTAAATAGCTTTAAAAGCAGAATTTTTGTTCTGAAGCTGGCAGCTTCGATAACCGGGTTGACAGGTGCCCCCCTTTTTTGCACAATTCGCCCCGAAGGGGGTCGAAATGCCCGAATTGAAGTTCGATGAAGCCAAATGCACTGGCTGTAAAGCTGTTAGCTGCCTGGTCAAATGTCAATATATGGATTTCAAGGATAAAAAAAAGGCGAAGTTAGAATGGCAAAAAGTAATCAACGGTGAAGATTCCCATATATTGAAGGATTGCATGACTTGTTATGCCTGTGAAGAATACTGCCCATTCGGTAACCATCCTCTTTACTTAATTGTGGAGCGCCAGGAGGAGAAGGGTATATTACCTCAGGCCAGGCCTATCACAAAGCAGGCAATCAATATGACCACCGCTCAGGGCAAATTTCTGGTGGGGAAACCTGAAAAAACGGCACTGTCTTTTTGTGCCATACCGAGACTTTACACATTAGCTACCGGCAGACTTTTTGAAGGTATTCTGCCTTCGTGGCTACTGGGCACCGAGTTCTTCTGTCAGGCCATGTTCTTGCACTTCGGCAAAATGTCAATAATAAAGGAAAATCTCCCCAGGGTGATAGACAATATCTGGAACCAGGGAATCAGGGAAGTCATATTTTTACATGATGAATGTTATGGCACCTTTACTAAGCTGGCGCCGGCTTACGGAATAGAGGTGCCCTTTCAATCCGTTCACTACTTCGAATATATCTACAAACGGCTTGAAAAACTAAGGAAAGAGATAATGCCCCTAAACATTAAGGCGGCATACCACCGTAACTGTTCGGCCAGGCTGGTGCCGGAAACCGACCACTTTGTGGATGATATATTCGAACTTATTGGGGTTGAAAGAGTTAAGCGGGAATATGACCGTGAGAACGCCCTCTGCTGCGGAGGACTTATGATGACATCGAAGGGTTATGATTTGGGGCATGATGTGCAAAAGCGGAATATAGACGATATGGTGAAGTTTGGAGCGGAGTATTGCGTATTCAACTGCCCGGCCTGCTGGGACCCTCTGGCTGAAAAAGTTGCCAGAAGAGGGATAAAACCGATACATATCATCGACCTATGCAAGCTAGCCATAGGTGAAAAACAGGCAGTGGAGGTGACACTATGAGCGATATATTGGAAGCTCTGGAGAAGATAGTAGGCAAGGATTGGGCCTCGAACCACCAAGAGGAGCGCTATTTCTATGGCCGAGACCCGGGTTTAATGACACCACATGAGGCCGACTATGTGGTAATGCCGGCAACGACGGACGAAGTTCAGCAGATAGTTAAGCTGGCAAACAAGGAGAAGGTAGCCATAGTGCCCAAGGGCGCAGGTCTGGCATTGACCGGCCTGGTGGTTCCCCTTAAGGGCGGAATCGTGATGGACACGAAGAGGATGGACAGGATACTGGAGGTGAATGAAAAGGCAAGATACGCTGTGGTCGAGGCTGGCGTCACGCAAGGTGCGCTAAGGGACTATTTAAATAAGCATCACCCTGACCTGAGACACAGCGTTCCTGAAGCGCCTCCCATAACCACCATAGCCGCCAATGTCGTAATACACGGCCAGGGAAGGCTGACCAACCAGTATGGATTTAACTCGGACATGGTTAACGGACTTGAAGTGGTGCTGCCCACAGGAGACATTTGTAAAATCGGTTCATGTTCCATAGGGCCTTACTGGTTTTCAAAAGGCGCCCCATTGCCCGATCTCTCCGGGCTCTTTTTAGGCTGGCTGGGTACAACCGGCGTCATTACCAAAGTCGGCCTAAAGCTTTATCCCAAAAAGAAAATAAAGGACTTGGAGATATTGGTTACTGACAAAGAAGACCTAGTACCGGATATCATATACAAGCTCACTCATACCGAGATGATAGAAGATTTAGCCATATGGGCTCAAGAACGGCCGCTGATGTTCAGAGGTAATTATCACATTAATATATTCTTGACCGCAGACTCGGAGGGCGAGCTGGAGATGAAGAGGAAGATGGTTTACGATTCTGTCCAAGAGTATGTTGATAGCAAAGATGCCGGATTTATGACCATAAACCTGGATATGAGGCGCGACTTTATGGACAACCCGCAGAAAAGTATGACGGCGTTTGCTGATGTCAGGAGGGGCGGCGGTTTCGAATATGCCGGACCGATTATTCCGCTGGAACTCTATCCGGAATGTGCCAGAAAGGTAGCTGAACTGGCAATAAAACATCGTGTCGTATATGGCGGCTCCGGACGGGTTATTCATGGTGGACATTGCATGATGTTCTCGTTTGCATATACTTTCAACCGGGCGGACCTGGACGAGATGGGTAGAGCCAGGGCGGCTTTACATGAAGCGGCCGAGTTTGTGGCGGATAAGGGAGGCTTACTCTGGAAACCAAATGTAGACGAGCAAAAAATAATGATGGAGAGGATGGACCCTAATACGTTGAAGCTCATGGCGGATGTTAAAAAGCTCCTGGATCCTAATGGAATTATGAACCCCGGAAATTGGGAGGTGAGATAATGGCGCAAGATTATGCGGGCCAGATTCACAGATGCTTTAGATGCGGCTATTGCAAGTTCCCAAATGATTACTCCTCTTTCAATTGCCCGGCATATAGAAGATTTAGATTTGATACCTACTCCACCAGCGGTCGACTATGGCTAACTTACGCCTGGCTTAAGGGCGAAATTGACTGGTCCGAGCATCTAGCCGAAATCTTATACACATGTACAATGTGTAAGAACTGCACCGAGCACTGTCCTATGAAATTTGCCGCCGATATCGTGGACTGGATAGTCGGAGCCAGGAGCGATATGGTGGAAAAGGGCAAGATACCGCCTCGGGTTGCTCACTTCTTCGAGGCTGTTTACGGATATGGTAATCCCTACAAGCTTTTAAGGGATGACAGGGCTGCGTGGGCAAACGGGACGAAGATATATGCACCCGGAGATGAATATCTTCTATATGTAGGGTGCCTCGGCTCGTATGACGAGAACGCACAAAAAATGGCCCGGAGCGTTGTCGAATTGTTAAATACAGCAGGTGTTTCCTTTGGAATACTCGGCAGCGATGAGGAGTGCTGCGGAAACGAAGTATATCTGCTGGGGGAGATGGGCCTGTTTCAGACACTTGCGGAGAAGAACATAAAGAAATTTAGGGAACTAGGAATAAAGAAGATAATAACGATTTGCCCTCATGGTTACAACGTTTTGAAAAATCGTTATCCGGCACTGGGTGCTGATTTCGAAATTTACCACTATACCCAGCTTTTGAATGATTTGGTTCAGAAAAAGAAGATAAAGCCTTTACGACGTAATGACAAAGTCACTTACCATGACCCGTGCTTTCTGGGCAGATATAACAATCTATACGAAGAGCCCAGGCAGGTCTTGCAGTACATACCTGGTCTCACACTGGTTGAGATGGAGAAAAACAGAGCTGATTCATTCTGTTGCGGTGGTGGTAGCGGCAACTTTATCATGGACCTTCTGGCAGGAGGTAAGGAAAGCCCGGCACGGGTTAGAGTCAGAGAGGCCTATGCCACCGGCGCTGACACTCTGGCGGTTGCCTGCCCCAGCTGCCTGGTCATGTTTACCGATGCCGTCAAGGGTGAAGAATTGGATGGTAAGCTCGCTGTGAAGGATATCGGACAGATAGTAACAGAATCGCTATCGGCGAAGAAGGATTAACGACGAAGAAAGGAGCGAAATGCATCACTGGGCTGAACTGAGCGGCGAACTGGAGAACGGGTTACGACTCAGGACGAAGATAATTGCTTACCGGAGGCTTGAGAATGCTGACGAACTTAGCGGCATCAAGAATGTAATAAGGCTGGATAGATTTTTCACGTTCTGCCAGGTACCGTTCATGGTACGCGTTAACAGTATCACTGTCGGAATCACCAAGGACGATAAGATACAGCACCGCTGCTCGAGGCTTTTCGGTTTGAGACCAGCTTCAGAGAAAAGCATGAATGCTGAGGCTGCCATGCTCTCCACCACCTGGTTTCGGTCGCCGGAAGAAGCCCTGCAGCAGCAAAACGATTACTACCGCATTCCCATTGGCGCCGGCATAGTTCTGGCTCCTTTAGCCAAACAGAAATTTGAGCCGGAGGTCGTTCTACTGTATGGCAATCCGGCTCAGGTAATGATGGTCCTGTGTGGCCTGCAAAAGGTGAAGTATGAGCGATTCTCCTTCTCTTTCATCGGCGAAGGAGCTTGCACCGATTCGTTGGCACAGTGCTATGTTACGGGTAAACCAGCGGTGAGCATTCCGTGCTATGGAGAGAGGTCGATGGGAGGGGTAGCAGACGATGAGATGGCAATAGCCCTGCCTGCCGGCGAGCTGGAGCGGACGATATCAGGTTTAAAGGAACTGGCTAAAATAGGATTTAAATACCCGATTAATTCCATCGGCCCATGGCTCGACCCAACCCCGCTGTTGAGCAACATATATAAAGAACCGGGTAAGCAAACTAGCGGCTGAACCTGAAACTAGAAACCTTTGCTCAATATAAAAATGACCAGGTCGGCGAGGCGGCAGCTATAGCCCCATTCGTTATCGTACCATGCCAGGACCTTGACCATATTTCCTGCCAGCACCATGGTGCTCAGGGCATCGAAGATTGAACTGTGCTGGTTGCCCTTGAAGTCGACGCTTACCAGCGGTTCGTCGCAGTATTCCAGTATGCCCTTAAGCTTGCCGTTGGCCGCGGTCTGAAACGCCTTGTTGACCTGCTCGATGGTTGCTTGTTTATCGAGGTCGGCGACGAAGTCACAGAGAGAAACGGTAGGCACCGGCACTCTGAAAGCCACGCCATCGAGCCTGCCCTGTATTTCAGGTATGACCAGCCCGAGAGCCCTGGCGGCTCCGGTGGTAGTGGGTACTATGTTCGTAGCTGCTTGCCGCGCCCGGCGCAGGTCTTTATGATACATATCTTGTAGTCTCTGGTCGTTGGTGTAGGCGTGAATTGTGGTCAGGAACCCTTTAGTTACGCCGAAGTTGTCGTTCAATACCTTAACGACGGGAGCAATGCCGTTGGTGGTGCAGGAGGCGTTGGATACAACGTGGTGCTTCTTCGGATCATATTTCTCTTGGTTTACGCCGAGGACGATTGTGATATCTTCGCCCTTGGCTGGTGCTGAGATGACGACCTTTTTAGCGCCGCCCTGAAAATGAGCAGAGGCTTTAGCGGCATCGGTAAAAAGGCCGGTTGACTCGATTACCAGACTAACGCCGTAGTCTTTCCACGGTATCTTTCCCGGGTCGCGCTCGGCGATTACCTTCGTTTTCTTGCCATCCACCACGATGGCATCGTCCTTTACCTCGACTTTTCCGGGATAGATGCCGTAGTTGCTGTCGTATTTAAGTAGATGGGCATTCGTTTTGGCATCGGTGAGGTCGTTGACCACGGCTACCTCGAGCTTTTCGCTGTAGTGCTGGGTTATGACTCTGAAGGCCAGCCTGCCGATTCGCCCAAATCCATTGATGCCGATTTTCTCTGCCATTTGTTTTTCCTCCTACTCTTGCTCTAGTTCATTGACCCCTTTTACTATTATAACTGACACTTACTTTAGTTTGAATGCCTCCTCTTATGTTCCACTCGGCAGCTACATCCATTCTTTTCGGCTTGGCCGCATTAACCAGATCGTTGAGTATACGATTGGTGGCCTCCTCGAAAAATATTTCCACCATTCTGTAGCTCGTCAGATAGAACTTGAGCGACTTCAATTCAATTATGTACTTATCCGGAATATATTTGATAGTTAGCCTGGCGTAGTCGGGCTGCCCTGGATTTAAAGGACAGAGTGTGGTGAACTCGCCGGTAACGATTTCCTCTTCGTAATCCCTGTCAGTGCTGGGATTGGGCAGTGTTATTAGCAGCTCCGGCTGGGGGGCTTTCTTGTATTTGAGCTTGATGTTCCTGACCCGTTTCTTTAACTGTTCGCTCATGTTGATAAAATCCTAAAACGGATTACCGTGGTTAGCCTCTTGCAAAGTAGAGGTCGACGTTCTCATTGACTACTTTTTGTGCCTTGCCCTCGTTTGTCAGCAGCTTAAGCTGGGCAATAGTCTCCATAACCGCCAATCGTTTATCGAGGGCCGACAGCTTCTTGAACGGTACAGACTCACCGGCCGGTATCCAGGGAATCTCGCTGGCTATTTGATAGGCGCTCTTGGTGTCGCTCTCTATTATTCTGATTATCTCGCGCTGCCGCTGTTGGTGATAATAGTTTAGTTCACTGAGCCTTAGCTTAAAGCCGCTGAAAACGGAGCCATGGCCGGGGAAGACGAAATTGACATCTAGGTTGTTCAGCGCCTCCAGCGACTTAAAGAAATCAGCCAGCGGGTTAACCCCCGACTGCGGATGAAAACCTATGTGAGGAAATATGTCGGGTAGTATGTGGTCGCCGGAGAAAAAGAGCTTCCGTTTCGGCTCGTACAGGCAAATATGCCCCGGTGAATGTCCCGGTGTCAGCATTATCTTGAACTCAGAAGAAGCCACGGTTATTTTGTCACCGTCTTTCAATATGATATCGGGCTTTACCACGCTAACGAACTGCTTTATAGCCAGTGGAGATTCAGCAAGCTCGGTCAGGTCGACCTCGGGAACGCCGTTAGCTGTTAGTAGTTTCTTTACCTGCTGCAATAGCGCATCGGTTTTACCGTAACGGGAATCAACGAACCTGGCCTCGATCTCGCTGAGCGCTATCTTGGCGCCTGACAACTGTTTCAGCTTGTCCACCATACCGAAATGGTCGGGATGGATGTGTGTAGCCGCAATCACTGTTATGTCCTTGAAGCCGAAACCGCCGAACTTAAGTGCATCACGAAGGGCCCCAAAGGCCTCGGGCGCATCAAAGCCGGTATCGATAAGGAGGTTGCCCTGCGTGCCTTCAATTAAATATACATTCACATGGTCTAGGGCCCCCGGTAG
>Ga0209609_10002703_pt1 | contig 10093 bp, 9 predicted proteins | sample LakKivw325mmetaG_FD_184136 | JGI IMG/M metagenome (GOLD analysis project Ga0209609, IMG submission 184136) | Anoxic lake water microbial communities from Lake Kivu, Rwanda to study Microbial Dark Matter (Phase II) - Lake Kivu water 325m metaG... | ecosystem: Environmental > Aquatic > Freshwater...
AGGAACTGCTGGCCATGATCATTGATGCCGATGTACATATCTCACCCTATCCTGATGAAGGCGGCATAGGCGTTGAGGAGTTGCTAAGGCGGATGGACATCCTGCTGAAGATCCGGTCGCTGTCTAGGACGCCATCGGTCGGGAAGGCGTAGACGTTCAATCAGCGCATCGCGTTCCGGCCCAGGAGGTAATGTCAGCAGGCGAGTGAAGTCTGGGTGGAGACGGTAGTAGGTATTGGGGTCGTTGGTGTTCAGTTGGTGGCGAATCACCCAGCCAGCTTCCATAAGCGGGCGCAGAGAAGTTTTGCGGTACGATTCGCGGGTGTTCTCCGCCACAGGGCGACCGATGCCCTGTCGCACAAAGTTCAGGATGTCGTGTATACGAGCCCCATCGGCCAGACAGGTATGCCCAGCAAGCAGCCCTTGGCGCAGTGTGGTGTTGGAAAGGGCTAGGATGCAAAAAGCTGTCTGCTCGGTGATCCAGCGGGAGGAGAAGTTTAGCGCTTGCAACAATGCTTTGATCTCATCAACGGTCATCGGTGTTCTCTGGGACATACCGGTTCCTGGCCAGACTTTCTTGAATGAAGCGAAGTTCGTCAGGAGTGAGGCCATAGACTTCGGCCACCTGTTCGTTCAGCCGCTGCTCCAGTGATGTTCTGGCAGTAGAGTCTGGTGTGTTTTGCAACTGTCGGGCCAGGGCAGCGATCTGCGGCTCCCGATCACAGCGGGGGATGGGCATAAGGTTGAGTTCAGTGGCTGAGACCTGGGTGTTGCCGTTCATGGTGCGGAAGAAGAACTCCATCGCATCAGAGCAAAGAATGCCTAGCAGATAATAGAGATCAATGGGCGGTGCATCGGGGCGGGGCTGGATCACATTCAGGTGGTTTTCCACGAAATACCCCGTTGTGTGCTCAGCACAGAAGGATTCCGGTATGCAGGCAACCAAGCGGTGAGGTTGCTCATCGGCTGTTACTCGCTGAGCCAAGAGGCTTAATCCCCGGTTCATCAGCCGGCGAGTGCGTGCAGTCACCTTCAGGTACGAAGGCCGGCTCTCGCCAGCACTGCCGAAAGAGAAGGCAAATCGCCCCATATCGGTGGCCCATACCAAGGGGAGCGCGTCGGCTTCGGAGCTGGAGCAGAGAAGAGGTTTGACTCGGTTCCACACAATAGGGCCAGTCCTGGCTGGGCAGCCAACGGCTGGGCTGGATAACAAGGGATGATGGCTGAGAATCTTGTCCAGAATATCGTAAGCCCGCTGGGTATTGGCCACGAACCACACGCTGGTGCCGTTTAGGTGACGGACAGCCTGTTCTTGGTTGATCCGGGTGGAGGGCATCTGCTGGGTCTCCAGGTCCCCGGCCGAGTGGGTTATGGCCGTTTTGAGGGGACGCGCGGGAGCTGGCTGACGCTGCAGGATCAATACCATGGTGCCCTGCAATACATTCTCAAAGACCTTCTTGCGCTCGGCAATCAAGGTTACTTCTCGTAAGACAGCTTGTTGCTCAATAAAGCGCCGCAGGTTCTTGAAATACAGCCCGGAGAGCATGGAACGAGGAATGATGTAGCCCAGAACCCCACCGGGCCGGAGCATCTCCAGTCCAGCATGGAGAAAAAGGCCATAGGCATTGGGGTGGCCGTACAGGGAAGCCCGAAAGGCATCCTTCAACTCCCTGCCCAGCCGACCGATCTTGTGGTACGGTGGATTGCCTACCACGAAGTCGAACGAGTCTGTCAGACGGAGAGGAGGCGTATCGTAGAAAAAAAGCCGGGGAGCGCTCAGCTCTGTAACTATCGCTCTCAGTGTGTCTAGACAATATATCGGCAGAGCTGGCAGAGAGGCGTTCGGGTGTGCATCAACCCAGAACAGGATGGCAGGGGTCAACAACAGGCTCAAATTGAAGCGAGCATACAGGCAGGCGATAGGGTCAACATCCACACCTACAAAGGCGGCTCGCACTCGCGGATACCACGCCTCGATAGGGTCGCCCGCCCGCCGTAAGGCTGCCAGGTAAACCCTAGTCGCTTCTACCAGGAAGATGGCCGATCCGCAGGCAGGATCGGCCAGCCGTCTGTCCAGAATATCGGCATCTTCTCGATAGCCTGCTGCCTCCAGGATATACTTCACAATGACGCTGGGGGTGATATACTGGCCCAGACGTTTACGCATCTCCTGAGAGACTAGGTGCAGATAGTCGTGTACCTCCAGATTTTCTGTGTAGTAAGTATCGAACAAAGAGCTTTCTTGCAGGATGTACACTGAAGGATGCCAGTTGGCCCCAGGAATTCTAGCGGGTCCTCTCAAGAGAGAATAGCACAGAGAGGCAACCTGAGAGGCCCCGAAAGACAGCCCAAGCCGCCTCGCCTCCCGGTACAGATGTGCAGCCAGAGCATCCCGCAGCCTATCTAACAGTTTTTGTTCATCAATCGCTTGGGTGTGCTGCTCTTCAACCATCCTTCTACCTACAATACATAGTTCGTTACTCGCTCCTGGGAAGGCTACACTGATTATATTATGAAAGAGAAACAGGGGCAAGCTATGGAGAGTACCAAAAGCCAGTGGGAGGATCTCGTTGGGAACCAAGCTGAGGGAGCAGACATCCCGGCCATCTTGTGCAGCGCAGGGCGCTCCGCTGGCAGCGAGGGCTGAACCAGATGGCCGTCTTAGGCTGCTGAGGGATATAAGGATGAGCCCTTCGTCATGCTGGATATCTTCTACCCAGTACGGGAGGACTTCATCATCCGGTGTGGAATACCCACGTCACCTCTGTCACCTCACCGACCACCTCAAAGGTCCCGATCAACACAGCGGTTCCCTCACCCATAAGATCTTCTGGCCTGGGCTGACGCCCGCCGACGGCCACTTGGAACTCGCCCGGTTCGATCACCCGCCGTCCCTCATCGTCAATCAGCGAGAGTTGGCGAGGCGTGAGGGTAAAGGTGACCCTTTTCGTCTCACCGGGTTCCAGGTGGATGCGCTCAAACCCCTGGAGCTGCCGGATGGGCACCGGAACCGAGGCAGTGACGTCGCTGACGTACAACTGTGCCACCTCATCGCTGGCGTGCTGGCCCACATTCTGCACCTCCACGCTAAGGGTGAGCGGCTCGCTTGGGGTGATCATTTTGGCGCTCAACTGGAGGTCGCTGTAGACGAATGGAGTGTAGCCCAACCCAAAACCGAAGGGGAACAGCGGCTCTCCCCGGAAGTAACGGTAGGTGTGGCCCTCCATGCGGTAATCCTCGAAGGGCGGCAGATCCTCCACCGACTTGTAGAAGGTGATGGGCAGCCGCCCGCCGGGGTTGTAGTCGCCAAAGAGCACGTCGGCGATGGCGTCTCCACCGGCTTGTCCGGGATACCAGGCCTCCACGATGGCCGGGATGTTTTCGGCCGCCCAGTTCACGGCCAGGGCGCTGCCGTTCAACAGCACCAACACCATGGGCTTGCCCAGGGCGTGGATTCGCCTGAGCAGTTCCTCCTGCGGACGAGGCAACTGGATGTCGGTGCGGTCGCCGCCGACAAAGCCCTCGACCTGAACCGGCATCTCCTCGCCTTCCAGGGCAGGGGAAAGGCCCATCATCATGATCACCACCTCTGCCTTTTGGGCTGCCTCAACCGCCTCGGTCAGGTAATCGGCGCCGGGAACAGACCACAGGAGTTGCACCTGCGGATCGGAACCCCGGTTCACATAGTCCAACCGCAGGCTGTAGAAGCGACCCGCCTCCAGCTCAACCTCTTTGGTTCTGGTGATCGGATGGTGGATTCCCCAATAATCCACAATGAGTTTGCCGTCCAGGTAAAGGGCGTAACCGCTCAGGCCGCTGACGCCGAGTTTGTAGGTTCCGGTGACCGGTGGTACGAGGGAGCCGGTCCAGCGCACCGCAAAGGCATCGCCCATGCGGCCAGTCAAGGGTGTGGTGCCTTTCCAGACAAAGTCAACAGCAGGATCCACCCGACTGAGCGCCGGCTCCCCCTCGAACTCTATATTGTCGTAATAGGCCGCCGTCAAGCCGGTCTGGTTCGCGTCGGCGTCCACTGGACGCAGGTAGGTAGAGGGGACCACGCTCAGGGGAGGCACGCCCTCGGCGGTTTCGCAGCCTCGCGCATAGTAGAGTTTGGTGGCAGGTGAGACCTTTTTGCGGATGCCTTCCAGGGGCGTGGTAGCCCTGGAGGGGGTACCGTTGTAATTCCCCAGCAGCACCTGCAGGTCATCCGCATTGGGGCCGATGACGGCGATAGATTGGAGATCTTTGCTCAAGGGCAGGAGATTGTCCTCATTCTTGAGCAGCACGATGGATTCCCGGGCGGCCCGCAGCGCCAGGGCGCGGTGCTCGGGGCAATCGTTGACTTCGTAGGGGATCTGAGCGTAACCCACCTCCTCAGGCGGGTCGAACATCCCCAGGCGGAAGCGGGCCGTGAAGAGCCGCTTGACCGCCCGGTCAATGGTCGCCTCGTCAATGAGGCCCTTTGCGACGGCCTCGTGCAAAGCAGGATAAGTGGTGCCACAGTTCAGGTCACAGCCCGCTTTCACGGCCAGGGCAGCCGCTTCCTCGGCTGTTTCCACCACTTTGTGATGTTGGTAGATGTCGAGGATAGCCCAGCAATCGGAGACCACATAGCCGTCAAAGCCCCACTCTTGGCGGAGGATGTTCTCCAACAGCGTCGGGCTGGCGCAGCAGGGCTCGCCGTTGGTCCGATTGTAGGCCCCCATCACAGAGACGGCTTTTGCCTCCTTCACGCAGGCTTTGAAAGCGGGCAAGTAGGTCTCCCGCAGGTCCCGCTCATCTGCACGCGCATCGAAGTGGTGGCGGTCGGGCTCCGGCCCGCTGTGGACAGCGTAGTGCTTGGGCGTTGCGACCAGCTTGAGATAGCGCGGATCGTCGCCCTGGAGCCCTTTTACAAAGGCCACGCCCATCCGGGCCGTGAGGTAGGGGTCCTCGCCGTAGGTCTCCTGCCCTCGTCCCCAGCGGGGGTCGCGGAAGATGTTGATGTTGGGCGACCAGAAGGTCAGGCCGGTGTAGATCTCCCGGATGGACTGTCGGAGCGCTTCGTGATGCTTGGCCCGGGCCTCGTCGGAGATCGCCACCGCAACCCGGTACATCAGCTCGGTGTTCCAGGTGGCGGCCAGGCCGATGGCCTGAGGAAAGACCGTGGCGACCCCTGCCCGCCCCACACCGTGCAGGCACTCGTTCCACCAGTTGTACTTGGGTATGCCCAATCGCTCGATGGCCGGCGCGTCGTACATTATCTGGGAGATCTTTTCCTCCAGGGTCATTCTGGAGACCAGATCCTCCACCCGTGCTTCAATGGGCAGGGTGGCGTCTTTATACGTGGGGTTGGGATCGAACTCTTTACCTCTCATGTGCTCCCTCCTATCGCCTGAGCAGCAAGCTAATTCCCCTCCAACAGGCTCTCCACATCCACCCCCAGGCCCAACGCCGCCTCCACGATCTGCGACCAGGTGACCTCTTCCACGAAGACCCCCTCCCGTTCCCGCTGGGCCTGGGTCCGGTATTCGATCTCGCCGGGGATGAGGATCTCCTCGAAGCCGGGGGCCAGGGGTACTTCCTTCACTGCCGCGAACACCTGATCTACGGAGGCCTGGAACTCCGCTAGAGGGCAGAAGTTCTGGATGTCAATGGCCATCACGAAGGTGCCATTGCCCCCATCGTAGTCGGGCATGGCAGTGCAGCCGGTGCCGGTGAGGATGCCGCCCAGGATGTCAATGAAGAGGGCCAGGCCGTATCCTTTGTGCCCACCGAAGGGCAGGAGCGCTCCCCCTTCGTACAGGTCATGGGGGTCAGTGGTGGGGTGGCCCTCGGCGTCAATGATCCATCCTTCTGGTACCTGCTTCCCCCGGTTGCGGGCTACCCGCATCTTCCCCTCGGCCACGACGGAGGTGGCAAAGTCCAACAGCAGGGGCGGGCGCTCGCCGGCAGGCACGGCCAAGGCCAGGGGGTTAGTACTGAAGAAGGGCTTTCGGCCGCCGAAGGGGGCCACAATACCACCGGGGGGGCCGGAGTTGCAGAGAGCGATACCGATCATCCCCTGCTCAGCGGCCAGGGCGGGGTATTCCCCCACCCGACCGATGTGGGGGCAACGGAACATCCCCACGGCGGCGATGTGCTGCTCCTTGGCCTTGGCAATGGCCATCTCCATCCCCCGGGCGGCCACCACCTGCCCGAAGGCCCAGTGGCCGTCGAGCAGGGCGGTGGTAGGGGTCTCCCGTACCACCTCGGGCTGGGCTTGGGGGACGATCTGCCCCTCGCTGATCTTGCGCAGGTAGGAGGGGATGCGGATCACACCATGGGAGTCGTGGCCCATCAGGTTGTTGGTCACCAGCGAGTCGCTCACCCGCTGGGCGACATCCGGCGGTGCGCCCACGGCCTCGAAGATCGCTTGGCCGACACCTCGCAGTTGGTTGGCGGTGAAAGTGGGCATGGATCTGCTTCCTCTCTTTTGTCCCAATGTGAGTCAACTACTGCGGCTGGAAGCCATTAACGACGACTCTATTGTACTATTGTCTCCTTCTCTGTCAAATCCATCGGGGCGGGGATCGGCCGCCTCTTACCATCGCCGCCCAACTACCCGGCTCTACCTGGATTTCAGTGTGGCGTTAAAAAACCTGCCTGTTAAGGCAGGGAGGTCGTCTCCAATAAACTACACGGCTGTACTCTGACTGTGGGCTGTCACATTAAGTCGCCCAGGGGGCCCAGGTTGAGGTTCAGCTCCTCGTCCTCCAAACCGAAGACCCGCTTGAGTTCCTCCATCCGTGCCTCCAGCTTCATGAAGGTCTGGCCCAGCCGCTCGGTTTCCTCGTCGCTGAGGGAGCCGGCCTCGATGCGTCGGAGGGCCTGGCGCTCCATGAGCTGGCGTAGGAGCTTGATCGTGGTCAGGATGGGTTGAGCAGGCTCGCTTTCTCCTTGCTTTCATCTTCCAGATGGACGAAGTTGTACGGCGGCCAGGGGCCGCTGAGTGCAAACTCCAGCCCTTTTTCTACGTTGGCTCTCATGAGCTCCGTTACCCTCTGGTTGAAATCTTCGATCTCCCCTCGGGAGACCAGAAAAGCGGCGTTCAGGATCATGCTCGGATCCAGAAGGTGAGTCAGGCAGGCATCAACGGCCCGTCCTCTGAGGTCCTGGAAGATACGCAATGCCTCTCTCTCCCTGGCCGTCTCCATCTCCTCCCGCACCAACTGCTCGAGCTGAGCCATATCCTTCTCCAGCTTCAACTGGAGATAATAGCCTTTTCCTCGCATCCCTGGCCTTTCCCGAATCCGCTTTAACTCCTGAGCTCGGCCAGCCACTTCCTCCCGAAAGCGGGCTACCCGTTCGCTGGCCCTTTCCACCTCACTCCTGACCTCCTCCTCTCCCCAAAGGACCTTGAGGCCCAGTTCGACCTTACCGTGGAGGCGGGCCAGATGCTCCTTGTATCGTTGGCAGTTCTCCGCCAGCATCTCCTGCACCCGTGCCTCACTGGCGAAGACGACGCCAAAACGCAGGGGAAGCACCGTGTGCCCGGCCATCGCCTCCTCGATGACGCCCTCATGAGCCAGGACATGCTCGATGGTCGGTTCGGGGACTTCCAGGGATGTGTCGCTGACCACAGCGCTGATGTCCTGATAGGGAATGGTGTACGCCTGATCTCCCTGGCCACCGATCCCCTCTCGGCCGAAAACCTTTCTCTCGTCACCGCTGACGATGCAGTAGACGTATTTAGCCTCGTGTCCCTCTGGTTTCTGCACTCTCTTCTTCCTCCGGCTCTGGTGTGATCAGCCTGGAGACGAAGCTGTAGGGCGGCCAGGGACCGGTGAAACGTACCTCCACTCCCCCTTCTTCCTCGATCTTCTCCAGCTCCTCGCCCAGTTCCTTCACTCTGTCCCTTCTCACCAGCAGAGAGAGGTTCATGAACATCTGTTTACCCTCAGTCGGCCGCTTCACCTTGTTCACATGGATATCCTCGGCATAGAACGTGATCCACCGGTAGTAGTGGCGGTAATCCTCATCGGCCTTGGCTTCCAGTGCCTGCTTCAGCGCTTTCTCGATCTTCTGCTGGTAAAAATAGGCCATCCCCTTGGGCTTGCCCTCCATCTCCTGTCGCAACTGCCTGATCTCCTCATTGGCCTCGGTAATCTTCTCCGAGATGGCATCCACCAGCCAGAAGATCTGAACCCCCAGCTCAACTTTGTCCCTGAGCTCCTCCAGTTTAGCCTTGAAACCGTTATATTCTGCTCGCAGCCAGGCGATAACTGTCTCCTCGATCGTCCGGCCCTCTGCGGGGCGGATGATGCAGTCAAAGGTCATGGGCAGGATGCTGCCCGCTTCTGCCCAGGCGGCATCTACCACCTGGCCGTGGGTCCAAACCCATTCCTTGACCGTCTCGTCATCCCCCTGATACGGCTCCAGGGGGCAATCGTGGACCAGGGCACTGATATCCTGGTAGGAGATGGTGTAGACGACTTGGCCGTCTAGCCCAATCTCCCCCCAATGCTTCTTCCCGGTATCGGGCATGATACAGTACACGTACCTTCCCGGAGCTTCTGCCATCCGTCTCCCTCCCCATCAGATACTCAGTAGATGAGAAAACTCCCAAATTCTCAAGTACTGATACTTCGGCTAGGCTCGGTACAAGCCTTTTTCAGATTGACGATCAGGATGCCGTTTTTGAAGCGCGTCACTACCCCGTCAGGGTCCACCGATGCGGGAAGGGGAACCTCTTCGCGGTAGCCGACCGAGACATCTTCAATCCACACCACCACCTTCTCCCTCTGGGCTCTGACCCGAATGGCTTCCTCCTCCACACCCGGCAGCTCCACGATGACGTTGATCTCGTGTGCTTCGTTGAAGACTTCGATCTCCGGTTCCCGCCCCTCTGTGGCGGAAGAGGCCCTTCCGGCCAACCACCAGCTAAAGGGAACCATCTCGCCCGTCTCCCGATCGAATCTGGATTCTTCAAAGACCAAAATGGGACGTCCCAGCACCTCTTCGGCTGCGGGGTTGATGCCCTGCCTGATCCTGAACAGAACGTCCATGTGAGTGGGGGCGGCGATCAACGCCGCCAATTCGCCGATGGTGGCATGTCTGTTCAGCCACAGATGCCACACGATTTCCCGGCTGTCCAGGTCCAGTTCCATGGCCAGGCGCTCCACCTGGGCATGGGTGATAGGGGGCATGGGTGCAGAGGCATCTGTGCGGAGGTGCGGAGGTGTGGAGGAGCAGAGGTGAACTCCCCGCTGCTCCTCTCCTCCTCTGCTCCCTTGCTCCTGCCCTGGGAGCGGACCCTGCTTCGAGACAATCTGATGCAACTGCTCCAGCCAACGTCCCAAGGAGGGGGTGATAAACCAGGCCTTGGCCAGGCCCATCTGGCGGGGATCGCGGTAGGAGATGGCCATGGCCATCTTCCTCACCACGGTGAAGCGCTTGCTCTCGGTAGCGACCTCGGTGATCAGGGTGAGGGGGGTGTCGAAGATCACTCCCCGGGGCTGGAGGAAGAGCAGCCTCTCGCCGGTCAGGCGCAGTTCACCGATCTGCCAGACGGGCCGTCCCTTCGACAAGCTCAGGACACCGCCATGGGGCAGGTACACCCCTTGCTCAGCCAGCAAGATCTCACCCTCCCCCTCACAGGGGGAGGGCAGGGTGGGGGTCCCCCCTTCAAGGGAGAGGGTTGGAGAGGGAGTCCTACCCCCTGATACTTTGAGTCTCAAGCTCTTCCCTCCATCGCTCCGGATTGATCATCTTGTCCAGCACCTCGTCCACGAGGTCGTCCAGGCCATCTCGCACACTCTGCACCGCCTCGGCCACACCGTGCTCCTCTTTGATCTGGTCAAGGGCGATGTCCAGTTCCATCAGGGCTTCTCCCAGGCGATTCATCTCTTCTTCATTCAGGCTGCCCGATTCCATCCGCTTGAAGGCCTGGGTCTTGAGGGCATCCTTGATGATCTCGACCAGGGCGATGACCAGCCCCAGTATCCCCTGCTTGAGGTTACCCTCGTCAATGTCAAGCATGGAAATCACCGCCTCCGTAGTCCAGAACCTGTTCCTTGATCTGCCGCTGCCACTGGGGCAGCATCTCCCCTGAGAACAGAGCCTCCTCCTGGCCC
>Ga0209609_10002704_pt1 | contig 10091 bp, 5 predicted proteins | sample LakKivw325mmetaG_FD_184136 | JGI IMG/M metagenome (GOLD analysis project Ga0209609, IMG submission 184136) | Anoxic lake water microbial communities from Lake Kivu, Rwanda to study Microbial Dark Matter (Phase II) - Lake Kivu water 325m metaG... | ecosystem: Environmental > Aquatic > Freshwater...
GTGCCGCAGCCTCGATCTTGGGCGTGATCCCCCCCACCGGGAGGACATCACCTCGCACGGAGAGCGAGCCGGTCATCGCGACGCTCTGATCCACCGGTATATTCTCCAGTGAGGAGATGACCGCTGTGGCGACGGAGATGCTCGCCGAATCACCCTCCACGCCTTCGTGCGTCCCCACGAACTGAATATGGATGTCTTTGCTGGAGATATCCTTTCCCGTGAACTTCTTGAAGACCGCGGAGACGTTCTGCACCGCTTCCTGGGCGATCTCCTGCAGCCGACCAGTTGCGATCACCTTGCCCTCCTCCCGCGATTGTGCCGGTGTCACCTCCGCGATGATGGGCAGCATCACGCCGGAATCGCCCACGACCGCGAGGCCATTCACCCTGCCGATTTCATAGCCCTCGGTCTTGAACAACTTGTAATCCTTCTTGTGCTCGAGATATTCATCAGCCACCTGCTGCTCCACGGATCGCGCCATCGACTTGGCCTGGAGCACATGCTCGCCCGTCGTGTACTGCGCGCCTTCCGCACGGGCGATATCACCTGCGACGCGCACCAGGCCGCCCAGATCGCGGAGAATGAGGGTGAGATGCCCTTTTCGACCCGAGCGTCGGCGCGCCTCATGGATGATCTCCTCCACGCCGGATTGATCGAAATGGGGTATCTTCTTGTCCTTGCGCACCTCCTGAGCCACGAACCGGACGAGTTTCTGCCGGTTCTCCGCGGTGTCCTCCATCGAGTCCTTCATGTAGATCTCGTAGCCGTAGCCCTTGATACGTGATCTGAGCGCGGGATGCATCCCGGCCATCGCATCGAGGTTGCCCGCGGCCACCATAATGAAATCGCAGGGCACGGGTTCGGTCTTGACCATCGCGCCTGCGCTCCGCTCCGATTGCCCGGTGATCGGATATGCCTTCTCCTGCATCGCGGTGAGCAAGTTCTGCTGCGCCTCGATCCGGAGCGTATTGATCTCATCGATGAACAGTATCCCTTTGTGTGCCTTCTGGATCGCGCCTGCTTCTACTCGGTCATGCGCGGGCGTCTCCAGGCCGCCGGACTGGTAGGGATCGTGGCGGACATCGCCGAGGAGCGCCCCTGAGTGGGCACCGGTCGCATCGATGAACGGCGCGGTCTCACGGTCCGCGTTGCTGACCAGCAGCTTCGGCGTCAGCGCTTCCTCCTTCGGCATCATCCACCGGAAGACGAGCATGACGACTGCAGCAGCGATGATTGACCAGAAGATGTACTCGAATCGGCCGGTTTGGATCGCATAAATCAGGCCCATCCCCATGATGAGGAAGAAGGTGAACATGAAGAACGCATTACGCAGCTGGATCCGCTTCCTCACCTCGTAGCGTTGTGCGTCGACGATCTCCTTTCCCTTGCCCCGCGGCACGACCCGGATCTTCGGCATGTTCTTGTCATCGGCGTTGGGGTAGACTAAAATATCCTGCAACTCCTCCTTCGGCAGCAGTTCAGCCATGCTGCTCGCCAGCATCGATTTCCCGGTACCGGGTGTGCCGATGAGCATCGCGTGCCGGCGCTGCTTCGCCGCCTTCTTGATTACTTCCACGCCGTGCTCCTGCCCGATGACCTGATCGATCAGTAGCTTGGGTACCTCAAGCTCCTCGGTCGTTTTAAGTGCAATGCCACCCAGGAGATCCCCGTCCACTTCAGGGTCCGTCGTACTTCCCGCTTCCAATTCACTCATGGTTGATCTCGTACCAAATCACACGTACCATAAAATCTTGCACTTTATCAGATATATAGATTTCAACGGCACCCCCTCCTCGCTCTGCAGTACTGCACTCGCCCTGCTCACCGCATTGAGCGGTCAAGCGTTCTTCTGCGCGGTCCAACGTGCCGTGGGTGCTTTCCCAGAAGCGGTTTATCCGGATCCCATCTCAAAGACGTCGTGAATGGCCTGCGCGGCACGGTAAGCCTCCTTCTTCTTCACGACGAAGGAGATATTGAACTCCGAGCTGCCCTGCGAGATCATGATCACGCTAATGCCCGCTTTACCGAGTGCGGAAAAGACCTTACCGGCGACGCCCGGTGTGCCGGCCATACCCGCGCCGACGACGCCCATGGCACAGACATCGCTGTTGGACGCGAAATCGCGGATGACCGCGCCGCCCGAATTGATGTTCTGGATCGCCTCAATGGCGCGTTCGAGCTGTGTGCCTTTGATGACGAGTGAGATGGTGAGTTCCGATGAGCCCTGGCTGATCATGATCACGTCCACGTTCTTCGCCGCCAGGACGGAGAAGATGCGAGCCGCGACATCCGCAATACTCCGCGCGCCGGTTCCCGAGACGTTGACAATCGATGCGTTCTCGATGAGCGTAATGGCCTTGGCCGCTTTCTTCGTCTTCTCCGGCTCCTCGCCGATGAGCGTCCCCGGGTCGCCGGGGTGATAGACATTCTTCACCCGTATTGGTATCTTCTTGCGCATCACGGGTAGGATGGCTCGCGGATGGAGTACCGTGGCACCGAAATAGGACAATTCCATCGCTTCGATGTAGGAGATGTAGGGTAACATACGAGCATTCTTCACGATCTTTGGGTCCGCACTCATGACCCCCTCAGTCTCTTTCCAGAGCCAGATCTCGTCCGCATCGATCGCCGCGCCAATGATGGTCGCGGAGTAGTCCGAGCCGCCGCGGCCGAGGGTGGTGATGATCCCCTTTCTCGTCTCACCGATGAAGCCCGTGACCACGGGGATCGTCGTCTCCAGGAGCGGCATGATCCGCTCGCGGATCAATCGCTCGGCATCCCAGGTCAATTGCGCGTTGCCAAAGTCATCGTTCGTGATGATCCCCGCTTCGCCACCCGTGAGATGTGCCGCCTCCATGCCGATCGAGCGGAGCGTGCCAGCCAGTATCGGGGCTGATAAGCGCTCACCAAACGAGCTGATATAGTCCAGCGAACGAGGAGTCACCTCACCGAGGAGGCAGATCCCGCTCAAGGCCTTCTCCACCTCCGTGATTCGCTCCGTCAATTCGACCCGCACCGTCTCCACCTCCGCGCCATTGCTGATCGCGTCAGCAGCCGCTCGCTCGTGCTTCTCCTGCAATTGCTTCACGAAGTCCTTTACGTGGTACATATCGCCCTCCTGCGCGACCCGATTTGCGGTCTCCAGGAGCGAATCGGTGACGCCCGAGAGTGCTGAGGTGACGATCACGATCTCAGCCCTGCTCTTGCTGGTGCGTTCACCCTCCTCCTTGAATTGCTTGATCAACTGCGCTACGGTCTTGATCTTCGCACCATCGGCGACTGCTCGCCCACCAAATTTCATCACCACACGCATCGCTTTTTGCTTCCTCCCCTCCGCCTCGCCTTCTTCCTTTCTTCTCCCTGCTCTTCCCTTTACTACTTATTCACCGTTCCGAAAATATTTATATGCGGGCAGTTAAAAGGTAAGGTACAAGTTGGTTCCGTGTTCCATTCCAACTATCGAGTAAAGAACGAACGAGGAATATGAGAAAATGGCTGGACAATTAGGTGGAATTCCGGTTTTAGTATTGCGGGAAGGAAGTGAGCGTACTCGCGGAAGAGATGCGCAGAGTGCGAACATCAATGCGGCGAAGGCGGTGGCTGCTGCCGTTCGCACAACCCTGGGCCCGAAGGGAATGGATAAGATGCTCGTGGATTCGCTTGGTGACGTGGTGATCACGAACGATGGTGTCACGATCCTCAAAGAGATGGACATCGAGAGCCCCGCGGCAAAGATGATCGTAGAAGTGGCGAAGACGGTGGACGAGGAAGCCGGGGACGGCACGACGACGGCCGTGGTAATTGCCGGCGAACTGCTGAAGAAGGCCGAGGAGCTCCTGGAGCAGAAACTTCATCCCGCGGTCATTGCCCTAGGCTACCGATTCGCCGCGGAGGAGGCGCGAAAGGTGCTGAATTCGATCGCCTTTGAGATTTCGAGCGAGGACGAGACGGAGCTGAAGAAGGTAGCGCAAACAGCAATCACGGGCAAATCCGCGGAGGCATCGCGCGACTTCCTGGCTGATATTGCGATCAAAGCGGTGAAAGCAGTGGCCGAAGAGACCACGGCGGGCAGGAACGAGGTCGATGTGGATAACATCAACGTGGAGAAGAAGGTCGGCGGCAGGATCGGGGATACCGAGCTCGTCCAGGGCATTGCGATGGACAAGGAGATCGTGCATCCCGGCATGCCGCGGAAGGTCGAGAACGCGAAGATCGCGCTGATCAACGCCGCCTTAGAGGTGAAGAAGACCGAAACGAGTGCGGAAGTGCGGATTCGCACCTCTGACCAGCTGAAGAGCTTCCTCGCGGAAGAAGAGCGGATGATGAAGCGGCTCGCGGAACGCATCAAGGGGAGTGGCGCGAACGTAGTGGTCTGCCAGAAAGGTATCGATGATCTGGTGCAGCATTACCTGGCGAAGGAGGGCATCATGGCGGTTCGCCGGGCGAAGAAGAGCGATATGGAGAAGCTGGAGAAGGCCACCGGAGGGCGGATCGTCATGACCGTGGATGACCTCACGGATGCTGATTTGGGACGCGCGGGCCTGGCGGAGGAGCGGAAGATATCGGGCGATAAGATGCTCTTCATCGAGCAGTGCGAGAACCCCCATGCAGTCTCGATCGTGGTCCGGGGGAGTACCGAGCACGTGGTTGACGAGGTTGAGCGCTCGTTGCACGATACGCTCCGGGTGGTCTCGAGCATCATCGAGGATGGCAAAGCAGTGGCAGGCGGCGGCGCGGTGGAGACGGAGCTCGCCTTGAAGATCCGGGATTTCAGTGCCGCGCTCAAGGGCCGGGAGCAGTTAGCGGTCGAGAAATTCGCGGAGGCGATGGAGATTATCCCGCGAACCCTGGCGGAGAACTCGGGACTTGACCCGATCGACAAGCTCGTCGCGTTGAAGGCCGCGCACGAGCGTGGTGAGAAGTACGCCGGGCTGGACGCGTATACCGGTAAGATCGTGGACATGCGTGCGAACAACGTGATCGAGCCGCTGCGGACGAAGCGCCAGGCGGTGGAATCGGCAGCCGATGCCGCGATCATGATCCTCAAGATCGATGATGTGGTCGCCTCGAAGCGTGAAGCACCAATGCCGCCACCCGGTGCGGGCGGAATGCCCGGCGGTATGCCCGGGGGTATGCCGCCCGGCGGCATGTACTGAGTGAGTGAGTGAGCCAGCTCGAGATTCATCTTTGAAGGAAGAGAAGAGAGAAGCTGCGGAGAATGGAGAATCAAATCCGTTCTCTGCTTCTATTCTTTATTCTTTTTTTTAGAGGTGCAGAATGTCAGGCGCAACATTGTTGGGTGTCCTACATCTCTTGGTCGAGCTGTTTGTCTTCCTGGTGGCCTTCGGCCTCGCGTACCGATACTGGCAGAGCTATAACCAGCGCCACCAGCGGGAGTGGCTCAAAGCCGCCATAGGGTTCGCTGCCATTGGCGTGAGCGGCATCATTACCTCCTCCACTCTGACCGGTGATGCGTACGTCTGGACGGTCTTCGTCGGCCGAATCCTCGGCTATGCGCTGATCCTGTGGAGCCTGTGGGACCAGCGCCGTAAAGCTGAATGGACCATGGCATCCATCACCATCGCAACCCTTCAACAACCGCTATACGCGGTCACGGCCCTCGTGGCCCTCGGGGCGACCTATTTGGCCTATCAGCGTTACAAGGCGACCCAGAAACTGGGCGACCGGATCTATGCTCTCTCCTTCGCCGCCCTGCTGATCAGTGAGATCCTGTTTGTGCTCAGCATTCCAGGTGTCTACGACTTGTGGTGGAAACTGGCTCACCTCATGAAGCTCATCGGGTTTGCTGGACTCGGCGTCTATCTGGTGAAAGAGTTGGGCCCGACCGCGACGATCACCTGATGTGCGATGCAATCGCACGAATTTCTCAGGCGGCTTGAGCCAGAGAAATAAGAGGTAAACCTCCCCTTACTCCCGGTAGACCGATCTCGCGCTCTTTCCTCGCTCAGGTTCTCGTATATTTCAGCCGCCCACCTTTATACGCGAACTCAGGCGGTGCCCGCTCCGTCTCGATCAACTCGCGCGTGCGGCCTGAGATCTTCGACTCCACGTCCGCAGCCTCTTTGGACACCTCGCTCTTCGCGATGTGCAGATCGTCGATCTTGATCATGCCCGCAGCGGCTGAAGCGGCTAGGACATAAGCATGCAGTTTCACCAGCAGGGGATCGACGATGCCCAGTGCCACCATATCATCCTTCACGACCTTATCCATCCCCGATATGCCCGCATTCTTCTGGCCCGCGAAATGCGCAGCTCTGAGCGAGGTGAGTGTATCGATCATGTCTATGCCGCAGTTCTTCGCCAGTGCCGTAGGAATGCTTTCGAGCGCATCAGCAAAGACATTGATGGCCAGCTGCTCCTTGCTCGGGATGGACTTCGCATAGTCGCGGAGGGCCGCGGCACACGCGATCTCCGTGGCACCACCGCCCGGGACGATGCGGGGATCCTCAAATAAGCACGCAACGGCGTGCAGCGCGCTCTTGATATCACCGACCATCCCTTCGAGGATGCGGAGATGCGCACCACGGAGCACGATAGTCGAGGATTTCCTGTACGGGCAGTCCTCAACGAAGACGAATTTCACGCCCCCGACCTCGCGCTGCACCACGTGCCCGGCTGAGCCCAACGTATCTGCCGTCAGATCACTGACATCCTGCACGATCTTCGCACCGGTGGACTTCTCCAACCGCTCTAGATCGGTCAGTTTCACCCGCTTCAGCAGCATGATCCCCGCATGGCGGAACTTATCGAGCGCATCGTCATCCACACCCCAGCGGCAGCAGATTACGGTCGCACCAGAGGTGATCACCGCGTCGAGGAGCTCGTTGAAGAGCCGAGTTCGCACGTCGCGGAAGGCGCGCAGGTGCGCGGCCTGCGAGATCTTCATGTGGAAATCGACCGCGCCGAGTGTATCACCCGCTTTACTCCGCTCACGAGCAGCGGTTCCGGATTGCAGCTCCTTCCTGCCCTTCACTTTGGGCTCCTTATGCTCGAGCGGGAAATCAAGCAAGGCGATCTTCGCGTTGACCATCTCCGTGGGCAGCTCATCAAGGACATCGCGGTCTACCATCACGCCCTCGATGAAGCTCGTTTCACTCACGCTCCCGCCACTCTTTGCCTCGATCACCACGTCATCCACCTCGAGAGGCAGCTCGCCGCTACCGCTCTCGCTGATCCGTCTGATGCTCGTTATGATCGCGTCGACCAGACGCTCCTCGTCACAGTACTCCCCCTTCTTCAATGCGGTGCTCGCCACCTGCCGTAGGAAATCGTCCGTTTCCTGTAGCGCTACCGGTACAGCGAGCTCCTGGAGCACCTCTTTCGCACGCTCAACGGCCTTCGCATAGCCATTCACGATGATGGTCTGGTGGACGCCCAGCTGCTTCAACGCATAGCCGCGCCAGACCAGCTCACCCAGCAGCGTCATGACGGTCGCAATGCCATCACCGACCCGTTCCCCCTGCGTCAAGCCCGCATTGATCAGGATGTCAGCGGTGGGATGCTGGTATTTCAATTCACGGACGATGCTGTACGCATTGCTCGTGACGAGATCATCAGCTTCCACCTGCGTTGCACCCGCGGTGATCATTTTCTTCGAGCCCAGAGGACCCAGGGTCGATTTGAAGAGCTCGGCGAATGAATGAGAAACGAGCGCGTTCGCTTCCTGGATTTCTTCTGGTGAGACTTCACCCGGCGGTAATTCTCCCTTGATGGTCATGCTTCTCTTCCCTCGCTCACTCTACCTCGTTGTGTAAGAGAAGCGCGCCTTACAAATAACTTTTCGATTTTGCGTCCACGCACCCGCCCAAACGCCGCAGCCCGAGAGGCGCGGGCAGGAAGGACTCAACACCCCTTGAGATGTGCCCACCGGCGGAAATGCTCACGGATGATATCCGATCTGCCGATAATCCCGATCAACTCCTTCCTCCCATCCGCGCCCTCACCCTGCACCACGGGCAAGCGACCCACATGATACCGGTCCATCTTCCGCAGTGCGTCCTCCAAGGGCTCATCCAGGTACGTCACGACGACGTCTTTGACGCACATCAGATCCACCCGTTTGTATTCTGAACCTGCTTCCCGTTCCTTCTCCAGGTCGATCACGCTCGTTATCCCGATCATCTGCCCTCTCGCATCCACCACGGGATAGCTGATGTGCCCGTGCTTCTCGGCGTAATAGAGCGCCTCCTTCACGGTCTTCTCGCCGGGAATGGTGAGTACTTCCTTCGTGTACGCATCCTTCACCTTCAAGCCTTCGAGGATGTCCACGATGAACTCACGCCGGTGCGCGGGCGAATCTTTCTGGACCTCATACTGCTCCGGATAAATCGTCCATTTACCGATGAGCATGTACGCGGGTATGATCGCGAGCAACGCGGGCACGAAGAGCGCGTAGGAGCCGGAGATCTCGGAAACAATGAAGAGCGCGGCGAGTGGCGCGTGCGCAGCGGCTCCGAAGAAGGCCGCGGCACCGATGAGTGAGAACAACCAGGGGTTCACCACTGTCTGGGGGAAGACGTAGCTCAGGAGCTGGCCGACGGCACCACCTAACGCGCCACCGATGGTCAACGCGGGTATGAACGAGCCGCCACTGCCGCCCGAGCCGAGGGTTAACGCCGTGCCCACGATCTTCGCAAGGATGATGAAGATCAGGACACTCAGCGCGAGCTCGCCATACAAGGCCAGCTGCAGAAAGCCATAGCCGCCACCAAAGAGCCCGCTCGCGATACTAACGCCGCGTTGCGGGTCGTTTCGCGGATTGAGGAGGAGCGAGCCGAAGAGGAAAAGGACGCCGAGCAAAAATCCGCCGATGCACGGCTTGATGTAATCGGGGATGGTCATCCGCTCGAAGAAGATTGCCCGTGAGCGGTCCATCAGATACGCGAAGAGGATGACAAACGGGACGCAGGCCACGCCGAGCAGGAGGAAGAGTACTAATGAGAGCGGTTTCAGAAGGTGTGCCAGGTCATAGGTGCCGATCTCGTAGAGCGCACCCATCCCGAAGAATGAGCTGGAGACGATGTACGCAGTGATCGCGCAGATAATGGCGGGCGCGAGCGCTTCAATCTCCATATCGCGCCGGTACAGGGTTTCAATCCCGAAGAATGCGCCGCCCAGGGGCGATTTGAAGATCGCGGCTATTCCCGCACCCGCAGCTGCGGCGACGATTCTCCGCCGTTCACGCTCACTCAGGTTGAAGAACCGGCTGAATGCCGAGCCGATCGTGGCACCCAGCATTGCACTCGGCCCCTCGCGGCCCGCGCTGCCGCCCGAGCCGATGGTAATCACCGAGCACACGCCCCGGACCAATCCCGTCCTTCCCTTGATAATGCCCTTCTGATTGTGGAACCCATCGATGAAGACATCAGTCTCATGCAACTCAGGGTTCTCCACGGGGACGAGTTTGTACTTCAGCAGGCCGCAGAGCAAGCCACCTGCCGCGGGGAGCAGCGCTAAGAGCACGAGTACTATCGGACTGCTGAAGACCGAGCCGAACCGCGGCGTGAAGGCGAAGAAATGCGGCTCGTTCATTGGTGCGGGCGGCGTGTACCCGCCAAGGTATTCAAGGCAGAAAGGTTGGAGGAAATTGAGTGCCAGGAAGAATGCAGCGATGGCAAGCCCGACAAGGACGCCAATCAGCGCATAATAGAAGGTCTGCTTGGCCCAGGTTTCCAGAACGCGCATTTCAACGCCCACGTTTGTGCCCATTGCCACTCAGAAGTCGTCCCTTACTTTATATCCCATTTTTATTAAAGGGTTACCCACACACATGCATGCGCTGCAGTAAGAGGAGATGCACCAATCCCGCGATACACCACGAACGCTACTCCGGTCTGTACTTCTGTCGCGACCATCTCGTTGCGGAGGTCGAGCGGCGGATGAAGAAAGCGATGCGGAAGGAGCTGATGGTGGAGCGCGGGGATACCATTGCAGTGGCGTTGAGCGGTGGAAAGGACAGCACCGCGCTCCTCGTGCTCCTTACGAAGATCTTCCGCAACCGGACCGATCTGCACTTTCTGGCGATTGGGGTCGATGAAGGCATTGAAGGCTACCGGGCGATCACGCTCAGC
>Ga0209609_10002707_pt1 | contig 10085 bp, 11 predicted proteins | sample LakKivw325mmetaG_FD_184136 | JGI IMG/M metagenome (GOLD analysis project Ga0209609, IMG submission 184136) | Anoxic lake water microbial communities from Lake Kivu, Rwanda to study Microbial Dark Matter (Phase II) - Lake Kivu water 325m metaG... | ecosystem: Environmental > Aquatic > Freshwater...
ATGTAAACTTATTACCACCAATTTAAAAGGTTAAAAACATGAAAAGAGAGTACCGCGGAAATGCTCCTTCAGGAGCCGTTTACGGCCTCGGACTTATCGGCGCCGCCATTTATTTCATCTCACAGGCCACCGGTTTCTGGATCGGCGTGCTTGGCTTCCTGAAAGCCGTCGTATGGCCGGTGTTCCTGGTGTATGAAGCGTTCAAGTATTTGGGAATGCACTGATATGACCATTTCCTAAAAATTAATTCAGGTTGGCAGGTTATTATGATGTGAATGCCACGTCGGTTATTGACAAGGTTTGATGATATGCCTTTAAACAGTGACCGGCAGGTTTTACTCCGTTGTCAGGCATGTCCGGTACGCAGGGGTGTTCTGTCAATATTTATTGCCCCCCTTTATTGTATCCTCACCGGATTTTTGCTGCTCTTGCCATTCCCGGAATATGGCTGACTTAACTTGACACGAAATGATGTACCCAAAGTTAAAAAACCTTTTGTCGATAGCCATCGGCGCTTTTTATTTAACCGCAGAGTTCGCAGAGGAATCGCAACCCCGACAATTGTCGGGGGCAGAGTATTAAAAATCAATTTTTTACTCCTTGATGTTTTCCGTTATCCTCTAACGTTTTTATGGTCAAAACAATTTTTTAAACAACCTCTTAGGGAATAAGGTGTTAGCAGATCGCGGCTCGCAGCTTATACCTTGCAGCTTTTAACTATCTTTGTTCCGAATAACAACTGCCTTGAACTTCGAGCTCTTTATATCGCGTCGCATCATCGCCAAAGGCCGGGCCAGCTTTTCGCGGCCCATCATACGCATCACCATCCTGAGCATTGTCCTGGGCCTGGCCGTGATGATCGTCTCCGTGGCCATCGTCACAGGCTTCCAGCAACAGATACGCGACAAGGTCATCGGTTTCGGAGGCGCCATTCAGATCAGCCGTTACGACATGAACGCCTCTTATGAGACAACCCCCATCGACAGAGACCAGGCCTTTTATGCAGCCGTTCAGAAAGTGCCGGGCGTGAAACACATCGAGGCCTATGCCCTCAAGGCGGGCATCATCAAGACACAGGACCAGATGGAAGGCGTCGTGCTGAAAGGCGTCGGCAGCGACTTCGACTGGTCGTTCTTCAAAGACCGCATCATCGCCGGTAACGTTTTCACCGTCAGTGACACCGGTAAGACCGACGATGTCATCATCTCCAAAAACATCGCTTCCAAACTCCGTTTTAAAGTCGGCGACGACCTGAGGATGTATTTCATCATCGACAATTACACCCGCGGACGCAAGTTCAGGGTCGCCGGCATCTATGAGACGGGCCTGGAAGAGTTCGACAACACCTATGTGCTGGGAGATATCGGTCACATACAAAAGCTGAACAACTGGACGCCGGAGCAGGTCTCCGGCTTCGAAGTACTGATAAACAATTTCAAAGACCTCGATGACATCGCCGATGAGATCTATGCCCTGGTCCCTTACAATCTCAACGTGCAGACCATCCGGCAGCTCTACCCCCAGATGTTCGACTGGCTGGCGTTGCAGGACATGAACGTGTTCATCATCCTGGCCCTGATGGTCATCGTCGCCGGTATTACCATGATCTCGACCCTGCTCATCCTGATACTGGAACGGACCAACATGATCGGCATCCTCAAGGCCTTGGGCACCCGCAGCTGGAGCATACGGAAGATATTCCTGTACCATGCCGTGTACCTGATAGGAAAAGGGTTACTGTGGGGGAACATCGCCGGCCTGGCCCTCTGCCTCATACAGCTTAAATTTGGTATCATCAGGCTGCCGCAGGAATCCTATTATGTGTCGGTGGTGCCCATCAACCTGAACGTGCCGGAGATCATTCTGCTGAACATAGGGACAATGATCATCTGCACCCTGATGCTGGTGGTGCCCTCCTACATCATTACCAGGATCACGCCGGTGAAGGCCATCAGGTTCAATTGATAATATACCTTAAAGAGATAAATCATAAGGATGTCATGATCCGAAATTCCACAGGAAAAATGAGAAACCTTTCCTCTCTGCTGATCATAGCGATATTCATCACCGCATGTTCACAGCCATGGCAAAAAGATTATCCTGTCCGGCCCGTAGATTTCACCGGTGTTCATCTGACGGATCATTTCTGGGCTCCCAGGATAGAGATCAACAGGACGGTCACCATACCTTTTGCTTTCAGGCAATGTGAGGAGACCGGCCGCATCGATAATTTCGCTATCGCCGGCGGCTTGAAAAAGGGCGAGCACAAAGGCGACTATCCTTTTGATGATACCGACGTCTATAAGCTTCTGGAAGGGGCTGCTTACACCCTGGCGGTGCATCCCGACAAGGCTCTCGAGGCTTACTGCGACAGCCTCATCCGGCTGGTCGCCGCAGCCCAGGAAAAGGACGGGTACCTGTATACCTGCCGCACCAATCGTTGTGCACGCCTGGAACGCTGGATGGGCAAAGAACGGTGGGAGAAGCTCAACAGCCATGAGCTGTATAACATGGGTCATCTTTATGAGGCCGCTGTGGCCTACTACCAGGCCACGGGAAAACGCCGGCTGCTCGATGTAGCGGTAAAGAATGCCGATCTCATCTGTCAGGTGTTCGGTCCACGGCCGGAGCAGAAACATTGTCCCTCAGGTCATCCGATCATCGAGATGGCGCTGGTGAAGCTGTACAGGACCACCGGCGAACGGAAATACCTCCGTGAGGCTAAGTTCTTTCTTGATGAGACCGGTTACGGCCATGACGGTCATAAGCCCGGTCCTTACAGCCAGGATCACATGCCGCTAAAGGAGCAGGATGAGGCTGTGGGCCATGCCGTCAGAGCCGGCTATCTTTACTCAGGCGTGGCCGATGTGGCGGCGCTGACAGGTGATGCCGGTTATGTGAAGGCCATCGACAGGCTGTGGGACAACGTGGTGACGAAGAAGCTGTATGTCACCGGCGGCATAGGAGCCAGGGCCTTCGGCGAAGGCTTCGGAGATAACTATGAGCTGCCCAACATGACAGCTTACTGTGAGACATGTGCCTCCGTGGCCAACGTCTTCTGGAACTACAGGCTCTTTCTGTTGCACGGTGATGCCAAATATATCGATGTACTGGAGCGGACTCTCTATAATGCCTTGCTATCCGGGGTGTCACTCAGCGGTGATCGTTTCTTTTACGATAATCCTTTGGCCTCCAACGGCATCCACGAACGCCGTCCCTGGTTCGGCTGTGCCTGCTGCCCCGGTAACATCACCCGCTTTTTGGCGTCGGTGCCGGGTTATTTCTATGCCGTCGACGGCCGGAAGCTGTATGTGAACCTTTATGCCTCAGGAAAAGCGAAGATAGGGCTCGGCGAGAATAATGTATCCGTCGAACAGCAGACGGAGTACCCCTGGGATGGGACCATCAGGATCACCGTGAAGCCGGAGGTGCCGGCCCGTTTCGCATTGCTGCTGCGCATACCGGGATGGGCACGCAACAGCCCCGTTGCCGGGGACCTCTATACTTTTCTGGATACCACCACCGACAGCGTTTCGCTTCTCGTGAACGGAAAGGCCGTGCCGCTGCGCCTTGAGAAGGGTTATGCCTGCCTCAGCCGCCGCTGGCAGACCGGCGATATCGTGACTCTGACGCTGCCCATGCCCGTCAGACGTGTCATCAGCAATGACCGCGTGGCTGACGACACCGGCAAGGTAGCCCTGCAATGCGGACCGATTGTTTATTGCGTCGAGTGGGCTGACTATGACGATCATCATGTTATGAATCTCTTTCTGCCCGACAGTGCCCGTCTTGTGACCCGGTTTCAACCCGGGCTGCTGAACGGGATAAAGGTCATCACAGGCCATGTCTGTCTGGTCACAGGCCGTCAGGATGACGGTCAGGCCGTGACCAGGCCCGTCCCTTTCACCGCCATACCTTATGCCGTATGGGAAAACCGCGGCCCGGGCGAGATGACGGTGTGGATACCTTGGCGGTCACAGGTGGCCAGGATCACCCCTCCGCCGTCCATCGCCTCCACCAGCCGCGTCACCGTCTCGGCAGGCGACAACATCGGCCTCAACGACCAGTTCGAGCCACGCAGCTCACACGATAACTCAACCCTGTTCTTTTACTGGTGGCTGAAGAACGGGACACGCGAATGGGTGCAGTATAACTTTCAGCAGCCGGCCACCATTTCGTCTGTGGAGGTTTATTGGTTTGAGTTTTCGCATTATGACTATGAATGCCGTGTGCCCGAATCGTGGGAGCTGTTGTACCGTGAAGACGGCATGTGGATGCCTGTGACCAACACCTGCCCTTACGGGTGCGACATTGACATGTATAACGTGGTGACCTTTGCTCCGGTGGAAACCGACGCCCTGCGCCTCGAAGCCCAGTTACAAAAAGATTACTCCGCCGGTATCATTGAATGGAAAGTGTATGAATGACCTCTTACACATGCATTTTTCATTTTCCATCTTTCATCTTTCATCTTTCATCTTTCTTTCCAGCTTCCTTCACATGCAGCCCGCACTCCTTCTGTCCTTCCTGCTCCCACCACCAGCGTCCGGAACGGATGTCGTCACCTGCCTGCACCGCCCGCGTACAGGGCTGGCATCCGATGCTGGGATAGTCCTGGTCATGAAGCTTGTTGTACGGGACATGGTGCTTCCTGATATACTCCCATACCTGTTCATGCGTCCAGTCGACAAGCGGGTTGATCTTGATCATACCATGCTGCTCATCCCATTCCACCCGCCGAATGTCATGCCTCGACAGGGACTGCTCCCGGCGCAGACCGCTGAACCAGGCATCCATCCCTGCCAGAGCCCTTTTCAATGGCTCCGTCTTGCGGATGTGGCAACACAGCAAACGGTTTTCAAAACTGTCATAAAAAAGGTTGATGCCTTTTTCCGACACCATCGCTTCAACATGCGACGCATCAGGGAAATAGATCTCAACAGGGAGATGATATTTAGCCCTGGTGATATCCAGCACATCGTAAGTTTCCTGGAAGAGACGGCCGGTATCGAGGGTGAAGATGCGAAGGGTCAGCCCAAGACCTGACAGCATGTGGGTGATCACCTGGTCTTCTGCCCCCAGACTGGTGGAAAAGGCGACCTTATCTTTGTATTTTTTGATAAAGAATGAAAGGACTTCCTCGGGAGAGGACGCCCCAAACCGGTGATTTAATTCTTCAATCTGACTTTGATCCATTTGAATGGCTGAAAGGGATGCAAAGTTAATAAATTTTGATCATTTTCTTTATAACCGCAATGAGCGCAATGAATACGCAATGGGCGCAAGGATTGGAGCTGAATTAATCCCTTGTCAACCCCGGTCCGATTTCTTTTTTTATCTTTGTTTCCGTTATAGGTTTATTAAATATTCTGCTCTGATGGGTCACATATCTTAAATTACGGGATAAACCTCTTGAGATGAAGAAAGTCGACAAACTCAGGCACGAACGTTATGTCGTCTCCATGAAGATCATCGAACTGGAATCTAAAGAGAAGAGAATGAAACTAACTAAAAATGAGTCATCCGAACTGACCATTTTGCAGGAAAAGTTGGAGGAGATGGAGCGGAGGCTGAGAGAGATTGGGGGATAGGCTGTTTGGAGGTTTGCAGTCATGCACCTCATCCCCCAACCCCTTCTCCTGAAGGAGAAGGGGGGTACCACCAATAGTCCCTCTCCTTTAGGAGAGGGGTTGGGGTGAGGTTTTAGAAATAACAATTTTGAACAATTGAACCATTATTCCCATGAAGTATTTTTTCTCACTCTTTCTGATTATTCATTTTTCCACCTTCGCTCAGGTTATACCGTATCACGATATCCCCGACTGGGAGTCGACACCGGCAGGTGCCGTCTCGACGGGTCTTGGCCTGGGCGATATCAACGGCGACGGCTGGAAGGACATCGTGGTGGCCAACGGCAATGACATCGAGCGCCAGCATGTGGTAGTTTATTACAACAACGGGGACGGCACCTTCCCCCTGTTGCCGGAATGGCAGTCGGACGACATTGATTACCACGGTCACCTGGCCCTTGGTGATGTCAATAACGACGGATGGCTTGACGCCGCCGTCTCGGTGTACCTCGGTCCCGATGGCTTCGGACATCCCGGCAAAGTGAAGGTCTATTATAACATCGGGGGGCAGCTTGAATCCACCCCCTCTTTTGAGTCGGATGAGCTTTACACCTTCAGCTGTGCCCTAGGCGATGTCAATGGCGATGGTTACCTTGACCTGGCCGTGGCCTGCGGCGAACCTTATAGCGGCCTGAAGAAACCCGGACGCATATATTTCAATAACTATGGTGTCTTCAGCAACCAAAGCTATTGGGAGTCGTCGGTGACCATGGGCGCCCTCGACGTGGATATCAACGACATGGACGATAACGGCTTCGCCGATGTGGTGTTCGTGTGCGAGGGCGGCAGCAATTACATTTATCTGGCCAGCGAGGCAGGCCTTATACAGCCTCAACCGGCCTGGACTTCATCCGAAACCAGCAATTTCATGAACTCAGTCGTGACGGGCCGGATGCAACCCGGCCGGCTGCCCTGTCTCCTGATGACCGGCAACAACCAGATCGGCGGCGACGGTAAGATACGGCAGTATACTTTTACATTACCGTTCCCTTCCTCCTCGGCGGCATCGTGGACCTCGGCGCCGGTGGGTTATGGCTCCGGCATCTTCCTCGCCGACGTGACCCGCGACGATACCCTCGACCTCATCTATGGCGGATGGTGGCTGCCCATGCAGATACTCGTCGGTAACGGCCAGGATTTTAAAAACACCCCCGCTTACACCTCAGCTACCGCTTCGGTGGTCGAGGCGATACAGATGGCCGACCTGGCGAAAGATAATCTCATCGAGGCCATCGATACCGTTAGCATAGATAAACCCGAAGCGGTCATGGTCACCCTCAGCCATGAGGTCATCGAAGATGTCGAGGAGGTACAGGTGAACGGCGTCCTCCTCACACAGGTCAATTATAAGACCTTACCCGGACGGAATCTCGTCTTTCTGAAAGTGCTCCTGTTCCTGGGCGATCAGGTCATCGTGAAATACCACTACTGCCTCGATGGCGATATCGTGATCTCCAACTGGGATTCGAATGTCGGGAATTATATCTTTTACAATACCAATTCGCCGGCAGGGGTGAACAATCATGAAGCAGGTTCTGCGATGACCGGGATATTAAATATCTTTCCTAATCCCGCTTCCGGAAAGATAAATATTCGGATCGTTCTTTTTCAAAACACTCACATTGCTCTGACTATTTGTGATATGACCGGTAGGGAGGTGATGGAGCTGTTTTCAGGGATGCACGAAGAGGGCGTCTGTCAATTTGAAAAGGGTGTTTCATCTCTGAAAGCCGGTGTTTATATCGTCCGGCTGGAGAGAGGCGATGATCTTATCCTGAAAAAATTGATTGTATTATAAGGATATCTTTAATAAACAAGCCAACTCAGTTAGCAGCCCTTGACGCCCATTATGTAATCTTTGCGCGAATGGCGGTTAAATAAAAGGCTTCTTGAATCTCCAGAAATATAAAGAATAAACAAGAAATAGTATGACGCTGCCTTTCTCATTCAGCGCACGTCTGATCTGTCTTCTCCGGTTTGATGAGATCAAAACCCTTCGCTGACAGCTTCTCCATAATTGAATCGTACACATCCGGTGAGATGGTTTTGGTGCGGCTGAGAATCCACAGATACTTTCTGCCTGGGGCGCTCACCACGGCATAGGAATAATCATCGGCCAGGTCGATGATCCAGTAATTACCACGGAAAGGCCAGAAGAACTGAACTTTCAGTTTGGCATTACCTGAATTTTTAACGGTGAAAGCCTTGCCACGGATGGATGACCAGGTGCCGTTGGCTCTGAGACAACGGTTTGTGACGATGACATGCCCTTTCGGTGACAGGGCATATTGCGCCGTCACACAGCGGCATCCCTTTTCAAAACGGACGGGATAGCGGGCTATCTCATACCACCGGCCTGAGTATTTTGTGAGGTCGACATTCCCGACCGTCTCAAGGGGCAGATTTCTGTTTGAACTACACGATGAGAGAATCATGGCAATCATGATAAAAAAAAGCTTAAGATACTTCATGTAAGTGTTATTATTATTGTTTTTTTTCTTCCACACCGGCAGTGAAGCGCACCACTTTATTGGCAATGGGTTTGAGTGAATACAGATAATCGAACAAATCCCCCAGATTCTCCTTGGTCATTCCCGAAAACCATATCCAGGGCATGACGGTGTTGAATGCATTGGGCTCGACGGGGAAAGGTTTAAACACCGTATCGGAGAACACGACAAACCGGGCGAGGAAAATTTCTTTTGTCCATTTGCCGATGCCGGTGCTGTCGTCGGGGGTGATGTTCTTGGAGATAATGGTGCCGGGCAAACCAAAATGATGATCGAAGATTTCACCCCCTCCACCGGTGGTGCCCTCCTTGGCCGGCCCCGCAAACAGTGTCAGATCCCGGATGGAATGGCAGTCGATGCATCCGGCATTGTGATTGGCTAAGTAAGAGCCGCGGTCAATCATCGCGGTAGTCGGTTCAATCTTCAGATCGGGTGCAGCACCGACATTGGGCTTGAAAAGCTTGATGTAACCTATAATCCCTGCCACAACTACAATGATGACAAGAATGATGATCAGGATAACTCTGCCGAATGTTTTCATGCCTCAGGAATTAAAGTTAGGGTAATTAATTGTGGGACAATAAAATTACACTTGAAAGATGCCGGATGCAAGAGAACGATCAAATATTTTTATCCCGAAAAGTCAAAGTCTCAATAAAAATACCATGAACCAGATATTTTGTGTCCTTAAATTTACTTTTTCATTAATTTTAACCGTGTAACCCTGTAATCCTTCGTGTTGGCCAGAATTCAGAGCATATTGTTGTCATCCTGGTTTATAGCATTGATTATCAGTGTTGTCATCATCATCTTCCTACCTCCCATATTTGATCATTATAAGATCGAAATACTCGAATCAGGATCATTTTCGGCTTCATCAAGCACGTTTTTTTTTCAGTGATCTCAATAACGATCATTTTACTGAAAGGATTATGACCTATAAAGATCCAAGTGGAATATCAGCTATCCAGGTCTTTGATCCGGATGGTGGGATCTATGATCAATGGAATTTACCGGGGAGCTTCCCGAATGATATTAATGAACGACTTTATTTTGGGGATTATAATGACGATTTAAACAAAGAGATCTATGTTTTTTCACAGGTGGGTGATTCGATCTTTCTGAGTTGTTTTGATAAACTGGATGGCAGTTTCAGATTATTCAAAATGATTACAGTGCCTGGTTGATGGTGTTCAACCACCGGCTTGATTTTCTTTTTAAGCCCGTTGCATTCCCCGGCTTCAGGTCAGAGATAACGGTCTATCCTTACATTTATAACCATCAGCCATCCATTCTGGTGTCTTACAATAACGTCGGTTCTACTGAAAGATGCCCGGCTCTTATCGGTACATACTCTAAAAACATTTTAATCATTGTTTTGTGTGATCTTCACCGTCCCGCTCGGGACGGGATCTTGGTAGAAAACTGATACCCAACAATCATTGAAGTCCTGTCAGGGACGGAATATCATTTAAATGTGGATCATTTGATCCTGGCCTGATAGTTTATATTTCGTCCCTGACGGGACTCTGAATATTTTAGAGGCCTCCCATTTTCTACCAATATGTTGTCCCTGAAGGGACATTTTCAATGGCATTTGTAATTCCATGACTGTGACAACTATTCCTGCCAAATGAAGCGGGATATCTTAATGATATTTAAATATAGCCTCAGAAGGCAGAAAATATAACACTTACAGAATCCCAATAAGACTTCGTCATTTCGGGTATATCTCAATTATAGAAACATTGACAGCTATATTTAATAAAATTCGGCAAGTTAACTTGCCAAATTAAAAAAAATTAATAACAGGAATATATCCCGAAGTAAATTGAGCATGCAAAATGCCACTTTAGCAGTACCAAGGATACAGGTTTCACACCCGGATTAATTCTTACATTTTAATGTGACAATTATCTTCCTTTTTGACTTATCACATTATTTA
>Ga0209609_10002710_pt1 | contig 10083 bp, 4 predicted proteins | sample LakKivw325mmetaG_FD_184136 | JGI IMG/M metagenome (GOLD analysis project Ga0209609, IMG submission 184136) | Anoxic lake water microbial communities from Lake Kivu, Rwanda to study Microbial Dark Matter (Phase II) - Lake Kivu water 325m metaG... | ecosystem: Environmental > Aquatic > Freshwater...
GTATTATGGCATTATAATATGAAATTTTCTGGAGTAAATTTCATAACTTCTGTAACAACATTCAAACTTTTCTTCCGATTTTCAAGCCATCTTCTTTTCCAATAGGATACCAATTCATTTATAGAGTAATCATAGTAGCATAGTTCTTGTGTGGTACTGTTAAGAAATTCACGATAGTTTGTTGCATAAGGTACAAAATAGATCGCTCTTTTAAATGAGTGTTGTAATAAGATATCTGAGTTAAAACCTAAAACGTCTCCAGTAGCTCTTATTATTCGCATTACCCAACTTGGACCCTCACCAAACCTATGGCTAATGAATATTCCCTTTGATTTTAACAATTCAATCATCGCACTAATTGTCATATCAGATAAATGCAGAGTACCATATCCTCTAGTAAATCCGATATGTTTGTATAGAAGCACATCATTGTATTTAATTCTATTGTACTGAGAACTTTTCCCATACAAGCTAGTAGTAAATATTCCTGCTAATTGATTAGATTTTCTTTTGCTTATGATTGATAATTTATTACTGTATTTTCTTTCGTAAATCTGTCTGACTTCTTTGGATGCCAGAATGTACGAAATCAGTTTTCCACCTAAAAGATGGTTATATGGAGGTAAAGCTCCCGCTACATATGCGTCCATTGTAAAAACAAGATTTTTCGTTCTTGTTTGTTTATCCCATCCGATAAAATCATCTCGTTCAGGTATATGAATAATCGGGCTACCTAATGCTGCAATGCCAATCACTGGGTTATTAGGTATTGCACAATCACGAATAATCAGTTTGATCCTTCTACCGACATAGTCGCTGTAAGGAGAGCTCCAGTAGTAACGGTAAATCCTGAATAAATCATGTTGATCTTGTGTGTGACAGACTTCGATTACTGGATTAATACTTGACTTGAGTACCGAAGGCCCTGATGCTAAATTTTCCCTGGCTAGATCTAGGTGCTTAAATATCCATTCCTTATTCAAATCAATGATTTCTCTTCTTTTAACAGACATAGTGGAGACAATTGTTTGTTTATCATATGACTTCGGTGGTAACACCTCAATTTTATTACTATTTATTTTTATTTGCCAATTAACTTTTAGTAGATCATTGAGAATTAATGCTTTTACTCTATCCTCTATATCAGCATACTCTACCTGTATGCCGTTCTCTTGATTTGAAGGTAGAAGGTGTCTTAATTCTTTTTTAAAAAATAATGAATTGCCCATTATCGTTATTTCGCAATTCCTGCCTTAATCCAAGATTGTTTGGAGGCACACAAGAAATTTGCTTCTCCTTCTTTATGCGGTGCTTTACAAAAGTTAACTTTTTCTTTTAGAATAGTCTCGAGTAAGATGGTTTTGAGATCATTCTCTTCTCTTAGTTCATTTTTGAAAACGGTCTGTTTAAGCTCACGAATTATCATATACAACTGTTTATCGTATACTCCTAATAGACCGTTCTCGAAATCATGGTAAACAATTGTCTTCTCTTTTAATTTTTCTTTCAAAGCATCAGCGAAAGTCTTGTTCTGTTCAACAATTCTACTCATATAGTTTGATGCTATGGACTTATTGTAAGGTTGAGATTTATCATCTTTAATCACTTCTTTGCAGTATAATTCTTCAAAACTCCTGACTCTTACAGGCAAAACAAATGGCTGGTGAGGAGCACTCCACATATAGCAGTTACCCTGGATAGGTTCTCCAATAAGATGTGATAGAATATCATGTGAGTAGTGGGAATTGTATTTTCCTAAAGTAATGGCATCTCCTTCCGATAATAGATGAAAACTAAACCAGTTATCGGCTTGACTTAACAATTCAGGTGATAACGAACTGGGTTGCTGAGTTATTAATATAGCTCCCAAATCATATTTTCTGCCTTCTTTTACCCATTCAACATAAGGACTAGTTTCTTCAAGATTGCGCCCTAAAACGCTTTGAGCTTCTTCGATCACTGTAATGACAGGAATTGGCGAGGTTCCAGTAAAATTCTCCTGATTGTAATTGAATATCTTTCTAAGTAACAATCCTGCAATGTTATAACCAGCAACAGAGCTAAGTAGACTAATATCGATAACAACGCAATTGCCATTGTTTAAAGCATCTAAAGTTCCATTAATCAACTGACTTTCAGGATCATGTAAATGATTTACAACAGCATTCATATTGCTTTTTGCTGCAATTACTTCAGGATTGCTACTATAAGGCTCTGACACACCTAGAATTCTACCTATTTCGTCTTCTGATGCTTGAAATTTATCTCTGTATATCAGGTCTACAAGGTGTCTCCAATTCTCTTCTGACAAAGATTTCAATTTTATAATATTCTGTTGTGTTTGCCTTTCTTGTGAGATAGCTATTCCAATTACATCTCTCGCTGGTAGAGTTCTTATATCAAGTTTTACAGATCCAGCTTTCCAACTTGCGTAATAATGGCTTTCTGCGTTTCTATTAGTAAAAACCATCAGATTATTTCGCAGATGAGGAACATCACATAGACCCGGTCTTCCCTTGAAATCAGGCCAAAAATATTCACCATCAGCATCAAAAATAAGGACGCCAACACTCTTGTTGTTGCCCTGACCTCTCTCAACTTTAGGCACACCTTTTCTGTATAATTCACTAATCAAATATTTAATTAGATTTGATTTTCCATAACCAGCTCTAGCAAATACAACGCTCCGCTTTGATACGAGATTGTTTATATCAAACTTAACTTCGAGTTTAGGGGATAAATGTCTGAATACGGATGCAGGTTCAGATGTTTTTCCAGAATAGATAAATTCACCCAGAACATAGTCTCCTAAATCTGTATTACCGTTACTAAGTGCACATAGCTCTTTTAAAACATCATTACTAGGCAGGGATACTTTAGCACCCAGATGCGGAAGTCTTCTTTGTGAAGGCACATATATGATTTTGTTATCAACATTTTTAACAGCACCAAGTAGTTTTATCTGAACTCGATACTTTAGTTTTGACTTTTTTAAATCCTCTGGGACTTCCTGATCTCTGCTTTGCATTGTATTAATATAATCTTCACCCTCTGCACTGGATAATAATCCTGATGGAACAAATTTGGTAATTCTACCTAATGATGCTTCCTCAATATTATCAAGCTGTATTAACAAGAATTGACCCATTTGTGGTTTTTCGGTCATCGAACTATCATAGGGAGCTATTATTTCAGCTGCAAACTCATACCCTTTATCAGCGAATCCTTTGAAAGTGCCGAACACACTTGATTTGGAGAATAATTCAGGCATTTTTATACCTCACATTTGTTAGATTTTGCCCCAAGTATTTCATTCTTAGTATTTTCTCTTTTTCTTCATTACTCATCGCCTCAGTAATTCCATCGTATAGAATGTCTAGCAATACATCTAATTCCAGTCCATTTATTTTAGCATGATCATGGGCTTTTTGTACACACATAGGAAAATCAGGTATAGGAAAGCCTGGTCTAGCATCCTCAGCAAGCTGCCCGATAATTTTATCTGCTTCATCTTCCTGCCATTCAGCAATGTCTACTGGCCACACGGGATCATATACTCTATCCCCAAACTTTACCAGGTAAAGTTTTCCAATAGATTGATAGAGATATTGCCCCTCCTCATCAGGTTCACTGGTTTCAAGAGTATCTAGCCAAGTCCTATCATAATTGTAACAGAACTTTTCTATATCATCGGGAACCTTTGCGTAGCAGGGATACGGCTTATTAAACACATTTTCCAATTCCAAAGCCATAGCTAATCTACTCAAAACAGCGCTTTGTTTTGCAACACCAACTAATGAAACTGTCACACTATTTTGCTTATGTTTATTGTAAGCTTCTCTGATTAAACCATCTATTAAAGGGAAAACCTTACGCTTAAAAGATTTAGTTCTTAGCAATCCTTCTCTCACTATAATTGTGTCTGATCCCCATTCTCGATATTTAATCAAATCATACAACACAGCCCACTCAACGATATCCCTGTAGACCCTAATAGCTCCAGTACTTTTTCCTTCCTGCTCAATACCCTTAAGAAGATATGATAAATCTAGCACATTCATTTTCAAATCATCACATAAAGCTTGTAGCGGTTTAACAAGAAGTGGATTGTTGGTATCTGCTCTTTTATTAAAATCTGTTGCTTTAGAATTACCAGATAAAGCGTCTAAAGCACATTGATTGCCCCTGGAATCTACAACTCGGACTAATTCAATAACGGCGGGATTGAAGTATAAACGATTATCTCCACCATCAGAAGACACACACGAGACAGCATTAACAGAATATGGCTTAATAGGTTTGATATTCTGACTGAGTATCTTTGCATACTCTCTTAAACCTTTCAAAACGTTTTCTTCGTTCTTGTATGCTTCTTTTATCCTATTCTTGATCTCACCAAGATTATTATCAGCCAATACCATTAATCTCTCCTAAAAGACTACTTACTTCTTTACTCAGTCTCAAAAATTTGAACATCAACAGCTTCATCGCTAATTCTGAATTCATAATAAGATTCTGGCTCAGAAGTATACACATTAACTAGCTGATGAGTAGTAATGAATGTGTTTTCAGAAACGTAACTGCTATTCTTCTTTAGTATTAACTCCATATCTTTTGAAGAATATACGATTGGTTTCTTGACGTCTTCCATTATTTTCAGTATTTTGTTTATACCTAACAAATGTTGATATCCTTTTGTATTGTAATCAGGGACTAGTAGAATTAAGTAATCTCTTGCTCTACTTATAGCTACGTTAAGAATATTCTGATTGTTAATAAATAAACGGTTAGCACTTGTTTGGTATAAACCGGCAGGAGCATTGAAAAGACAAATAACAATGTCACACTCATCCCCTTGAAATCCATGCACTGTAGCAACCGATATCTTAATCTTTTCATGTACCGGGAATTTCGATGCTATGATCTTTCCCGCTAAATCTGCTTGTACCCTATAGGGACTAATGATTCCTATAGATAGATGATCAGTAATACCATCAAGCTTCTTGAGCATATGTTCTATTAGCTCAACAGTAAAAAGAACTGAATATGGATGATAAGGAGATTTCTTAAGTCGGCTCGATTTATATAGCAGATTATTGCTGTTTACTGGATATTGAACAACTGTGAAATCATCAATCTTAAAACCAAGATCTGGTAGGATTCTTTTTTCATTCTTCCGATAGTGAGTTAGCATTGCATCATAGCTAAATTGGCTGAAAAGTTCACCTATGGAGTTTATGCTTCTATATTGCGTAGTCAAGTTACAAATAGGATATTCACTTCCTAACGTGCTTATCAATTCGTCCTTTTGCTTATTGGGATTAAAGGATTTCAAACCGCAAAAGCTGTAAATATTCTCATTGCTCCATATATCAACTAATTGTACTGGAGGAATTTGAAATGGATCTCCAGCTATAATCATTGGACAGTGCTCGTTAACATATCTGATACAATAAATTGTATAAATGATATAGGCTATGGGTATCATAGAAGCTTCATCGAAAATAACTAAATCCCATTTCTTATTTCTGAATATATTCTCATTATTATGGCTTTTAAAACCATCATAAGCAAAACGATGAATTGTAGTAACAACAACAGATCCTTTCATCTTAGAGTATTTACTATTATCGTTCCTTTCCAAGATCAATTCTGATGCTTCACGTTCAATACTTTCAGAATCCGTAGTCTCGAATCTAACCAGATAATTTTTATAGTTTTCGTTATTTTTATTCGATCCTGTTTGGATAACTTTCTCAGCTAAAACATCTGCAGCCTTGTTTGTGGGTGTTAGAACTAATATGTTTAAATTGGATTTATAGTCGGCTAATTTTCTATAAGCAAAACCTGCTAAAATTCCGTTATCTCCACTTATTTCGTCTTTGTATTTAAGTGTCCTATCTAAAAGATCACAGATAATTCTTTCAGCAAGATAGGTTGTTTTACCGGTACCAGGGGGACCGTATATAAAGGATAAGTTTCTTATCTCTCTTGAGAATTCTTTATGAAAATTGTAGTCATCTTCTATCTTGCTGTTTGAAAGATTAGGTAACTCTTTATATCTCTCCAGTAATTCTTGTAAGAGGAAGACAGGATCTTTAATGTTAAGAGAAATAAGCACAACATCTTCAAGTTTTATATTATGATACTTCTCAACATCTTCAGGAATAAACTTTAATAGCAGTTTTGGAATCGGATACTTGCCTTTGTCATCAACCCTTCTGCTTGCAGCATCAACTCTAAGCTCCTTTTTTGTGCCGTCTTTAAGTGTCAGGTTAAGTCTAAAATCAGCCAGATTTTCTACTATGGAAGGTATATAATTTGTTTTATTGGTTATTACTACCATCTTATTAGATCTTGAATACGGTTCTATCTTATCAAAATATAGAGTGACATCCTTTTTTCTTGAATTCTCCCCGGAGCTTATGATTTCAAGATTTATCAAATTAATAAACCAGTTGTAGCTATACTTGACTTGAGATTCTGCCAGAGACCTGTACTCCTCATATGCAGTGCCAAACTTAATGTCTTCAATAACTGAGCTAGCAGAATTATCATCAAACAACTCAATCTCATCATTATCAGTATTTGTACTAACAGAACCTTGATTCTGACTTTTCTGCATCAGTTGTACAGATCCTTTTAATTGGCTGTACTCATCTTTAGATAGATTAAAAACTGTCTCCAGAAAGTCAGCAATTTCATTTTCGTTGTGTCCATTATCTACTGCTTTCTGTATAAAATTGCTGTATAACTGACCAACGTCTACGCTTGTGCTAAATTCCTGAAAGTTTATTACTGAAAAGATATGGTCTTTATGAGGTGATTTGATGCTCTCATATTTAGGGTTAAGATCCTTTCTGAATACCTCGCATGGTTTGAGCTTTTCGTTTTTGAAATTAAACAACCAAGCGTAGGCATTTAGTGAGTGAGATATTTTCGTGTTATTTAAAGTATTTATCTTCTTAGTATCCACTAATTCAATCAGAAGGTTTATTAAACTAATGGACTGATCTATAGTATTCATTCTGTTTAGATAATTGACCAAACCATCAATATTCTGCCCTTGTTCTGTAACTACAGGCTGGAACTTCACACCAGCATAATCCAACAAGATTTGAAAATATTCTTTATCCTCAATGAATTTATCGTAGAATTCTATATCCAGCCAAATGATATCCTGTTTGGAGTAATAATCAGTTAAAAAACTTGAGGGATAATACAAACTGGTTCCTCTCTCAATTGTTCTTGTTTCACCTTTTCTGCCCACAAGAAATGGATATGTTCTCAGATTATCGTAAAATTTCTGGATTTCGTCGTTATTATAACACCCTACGAAATTAGATAATAGATTAACAAAATCACAATATTCCTGTCTTGCTTCTTTGGTTGCTTTGATTATCTTTTGATAAGCATCATTACCTGTTTCCTTGAACAATTGTATCAAGATATTTCTAAAAACTTCATGTTCTTTTACTTCTGGTATTTGTAAGTGATTTTTTAGAAAATCTCTGGTAAGCTTATCCTCTAATAATTTGGGATCCAGATAACTAACCCCTATGTTGGAGTAACATTGGAGATTTGTGTTCTTCGCGCTTTTCAAATATACAAGCGGATTTCCGTCCTTATCATAAGGAGACGAATTGATCGTATGTGGCGAAATTCTGATTATTGGTTTGTATTTGATTATTTCAATCAGGGATATTCTGTCTGACAATACATATCTATAAAAAGCTATTAACCATTCTAATGGTTGTTTCTGCCAAAATTGATCAGATTGATTTTGAATGATTTCACTAGCGTATTGGTCTGCATCCGGTATTAATAGGATATGCTTTAATACGTCAGAAGAATCGGTATTCTGAAGAAGTTTCTCTGATACGAGTTTTACGTTCATAGATCTATAAATGGTATTTGCCTCTTTGTCATTACTTGGCAAGAACATTAATGGCTTATCTGTCGAGAAAGGTGCAATATTTAAATCTTTGTTTTCAATTCGTACTATAGGCTTTAACTTAAGTCTTCCTGCAATAGAAGGAACCTCTTTAATATATAGGTACAACTTATTTAGCCATTCGGGTGATTGTTCTTGTAAAAATTCATCCGGTAGCAGATTAGGAAGTTCTTTAGAAGAAAAAACTCTGGCTTTTAATTTTGATTGCATGAACACAAATAGTGGATCAGTTTCATTCAGAGAACCAAATACCCAATTTGCATTAGGCAAAGATAATAATTTTTGCAGATCAGTGGAATTTAACAATTTAATTAATTCATCACCACGAGCAATACAAACTTCATGCAGGTTAATAAGGTTTCCAGACATTGAAGGATAGCAAGAAACACTAGATAGTTTCAATTTATCTATCAATTTTTCAGTGAAAACATTAAAATTTAGATTAGCATTACTCTGTGCATCAGATTTTTTATAATTATCAGTCGAATATATTGGGAGTGCTCTAAATAAAGATTCACTAATTAGTTGTTCTTTTCTAAAGATATCAATGCAGTCAGCAGATAAGGATGCCAATAAATCTAATAACTCAATATTCCAAGCATCATCTTTGATAGTTTCTCTGCTGTATGTGATAAGAAAGGGCGCATGAATCATGAATCGTAAATCAGTACTTACTTCAGTTCTAAAAAAGCAATAGGCTTTATAGGTCTCATGATTAACGATTGATTTACCATTCATAAAGAAAACTATTGAATATTTGTGTCTTGTACCTTTGTCATCCACCACGTATCTCGACAGTTTTATGCCATTCTTAATCAAAGGCTTATCAATTACCACACTTTCTTGAAAGTAAGAGTATTCAACATCTTCTTGGTCATCCATTGAAAAAGAGAACTTCTTATCAAAGTGAATTTGATAATAACCGCTTTTCCCGTCAAATTCCCATTCAATCTTGTTTATGGAATTAAGAAACAATAATGGATGATTCAAATCTAATAGGTCTTTCTTGATTTCATCATAAGCAATTTGAGCCGGTTTCTTATCAATGTTAAATGGAAACTGGAATACAGTTTCCCCCTTTTTCCTGTGCGGAAAATCACTTTTCAACAGATCTGGGACAATGTAATTAACTATAGTAAATTGATAATCATCATCATAAATTTCAGGGCTGCTCGTAAAAGAAAAAACTGATTTAAAACCTATCCCAAATTTCCCTATCTTGTCATTATCTGAGAGTTCGCCGCTTTTTGTAGATGCTCCAATTGAAGTAATTGAGTTAATGTGACCTTTTTCTTTTTTTGTATCTTCAGGATCTGAAATTGAAAATCTTTCGCTCCCATTGTGAGTAAAGACTAATCGATCTTTGAATAATGAAAACCTGACTATTGTTGCCTTTGCATCATCTGCATTTTGAAGCAGTTCATATATGAAATGAGTTTTGCTTTTATATAAATCCTTGATAATATCAAAAACACCTGGATAATCAGGGTCTTGAAATACCCTAATATCATTTAACCTTTTTTCCCTAAGTTTTTTAAAGAGTTCCTTGTCCATGATATCCCCTGAATTTATTAAATCGATCCAGATTCAATTTACATTGTCTTTTTTGCTAACTGGGCATTATCGATACAAATATCTATTTATTTAACAAGCACTAATTGTCAATACTGTTTTTCTTTCTTATATCGTGGGGTTAACGAGGGGACAGCGTGGGGAATGCCCACGCTACCCCCTCGCAGCAAGCAGGATAATTAGGAATGTGTGAAAAGAAATGCTTGACCGATAAGGCATCTTCCATATGTTTCCATTTTATTCGGATTATGAGTAATAATATGCCATATAGATAGTTATATCTGTCTTAGAAACATGTGCCTGAAGTGATGGGGATAAGCTTATGTATAACTTAGCCAAGAGTATCTTAAACTATTATTCGACCTACAACGAGACTAGGTTTCGCTTTGACACCAGAATTGCCTTTGCCTGGACTGATGATGATCTAACCTTGGATATCCCCTTCTTCCCCGATGTTGCTGATAAGCTCTTATCAACTGTCCTTTCCGGGAACAAGATAAATTTGGAGATAAATCCCAAGGAATACTCAATAAATCTCGATAAAGACCTATTTATTA
>Ga0209609_10002713_pt1 | contig 10076 bp, 7 predicted proteins | sample LakKivw325mmetaG_FD_184136 | JGI IMG/M metagenome (GOLD analysis project Ga0209609, IMG submission 184136) | Anoxic lake water microbial communities from Lake Kivu, Rwanda to study Microbial Dark Matter (Phase II) - Lake Kivu water 325m metaG... | ecosystem: Environmental > Aquatic > Freshwater...
GGAAAAGGACACAATAGCTTCTACTAAACACTCATGTGCCTTAAATAAAAGGCTGAACTCTATTCGAATATCACTTACTCGCATCCTGTCAGATCAACTCATACCTCAAAAACTGTCCCTGCTGTTTATCGCATTATTCGCACTTGTTGTATCAATCTCCTTTGCCAAAACTAACGTTCGTTATGCAGGCTTTTGCTTCAATGGAAGCTATGTTGATATTCCTACCAATTACAAATATACCAATCTGATAGTTCAGCAAAAAAATGATAATCAGACAATACTTGATAAGGAATTCAGCCGATTCTTTCAGAGCAATTCAGAATTCAATAATTTTTCCCTGGTATTCGGTCAGGCTTCAGATGCAGATAAAATTGCTTTAGCCATCGCCCTAAACAGAGAGGATGTAGCTTTTGAAAACATAGACGGTAAGACCAAAGCCATCTACAATTTGGGATGCACTATTTTTATTCTCGATTTTGCAGAAATGAAAGTAATCCAATCTTATCCTCTCAAAGCTTCATTTATTGATCTATACAATCAGAAACCTTCAGACAACACAATAAAGGATACTTTCACACGCTTGTATCTTGAAAAAATCACTCAACAGATTACCTCAAATAAATCCAATATTGCGTTACGATCAGCAAATGCCAGAAGCATGAAAGTGGCAAACGTTACTTTTTCTGCCGATGCCCTTCCCTACCTGAGTTTTTACAAAGACAATCTCAAGGCTTATTCCAGTTTAATAGCTCAGCACGTCACAGAATGTTTTGCCTATCAGATGAACGTAACCATGTTACCCTATAGTAAAGATTATCTGGGGCAAAAAATGTCACTGGCATTCACTGATGCGAGTGTCCAAAATTTTAGTATCCCGGCTTCCAGTTATGATATCGATGTCGATGTAACCAAGTTTGTAAAGAAACTGTATAAAGAATCAGCAGCAGAAAAGGTGGATATCTATGGTTCCTATGTGAATGTGCGTATCTATGATGCAGAGCTGGGCACAGAATATTGGAAGAATGAAATCAAGTATGGGGCGACCAAACAAACCTCAGCCAATCAAATCATCGAAGATGACTTTTTTAACTACAATGAAGTGCTGCTGGCTACTTTTTCCAAGCAAGTGATAACCACCTTGCAAGAAGATAAAAAATTGATGAAAGGAGTGATAGCAAAATGCGCAAATTATTGATATCCATCATAGTAATATGCACACTTATCTCTTTTAGTGTGTCAATGTCGGCTATAGTAAAGGTAAAAGTAAAAGGCATCATCGAAACAAAAAACAAAAAGCCAAAACCCGACGAAAAAAAATCAGCACTCCAAAATGGCAAAGTACAAGCTCTAAAAAAATACATCAGTGGCCTGGATTCACAAAGACTGCAAATCCTCAATGAATTGATGCCGGAAATTCAAGCTAATTTGGATACTTATATTTTGGAATCAACCAATCTTTCCGATGGAGAGTATATCAATGGCCAATGGGAAATCAATCTGGAAGTATCTATAAACGATGCACAGATCGAGCAGCTGGTAAATTCCCGCATGAAAGATAAGATGGCTCAAAAGGATGAAACCTATCTCAGCTTCGTCTATGTAGCCAGGGAAGTGGGTAGCGTGGAAAAATTTGATGCTTCCATTAGCAAGCAGCAAAATGCCAATACTAAGATCAGCGGAGACCGTACGGTAAGTGCAAACACCAATACTCAAACTGAAACCAATAGCAAAACCCTAACCAATGTGGATCAAACCAATGCCTCTGCTTCGCAATCGAATACCAAAATCAATACCGATAGTGCCCAGAATACCAATCAAAGCTCTGATACGATCAGCGGTAAAGTCACCTCCCGCTATGATGATGATAATGTAAAAGCCAAAGTAACAATCTCCGGCAGTGAATCCACTTCCTCCACAGACACAAATTCCACCTTGGATCAAACTGTAAATACCAGCCAAACAGGTGCATCCACATCCAATACAAAAGTGACTGTAAAAGGCAGTGAAAATGTGAACACCAATACCACTACCAATACCTCTCTAAACCAAACTACCGACGTTACCACTTCTACTCAAACTTCAGGCTCTACAATGAAGAAGAGTGAAGAGCTGGCATACCGTGGTTACAATCCCTCTGAGATAGATACAAAAGTAACCGAAATCTTTAACAAAGCCAGCTTTGAAGTAGTTCCAGCTTACGAAGTGAATATCACCCCCGAACAATTTGCCACCGATTTTGCCACCTTAAACGAAATCTCCAGCTCCACTCAAAAAGAAGCCACTAATCTGGCACGGGAAGGCGGATTGGATTTTCTCGCCATAGGCATGCTGGACGTAGGTAGAGAAGAGACTGATCCGGTAACCGGTCAATACAAAATATACGTGAAAGTAAATGGCTATATCATGGATCTGCGCAAAAAATTTGCTGTAAAAATTTGCAGTGTGGGTCCCGTCCAATACAGCGGTTTTGGTGAAAACCCTACCGTGGCAAAGACCAATGCACTCATCGAAGCATCTACGAAAGCATCCAAGGACTTGGTTGACCAGCTTAGGGTCAAACTAAGCTCAAATTAAGGATGCCCAATAAAGGTTGTGTCTCAAAGGTTGGTGTAAATTGGGTGAAGCCAGATGAAGAAAAAGGTTGAGCCGGATCCCACTCATTGTTTTGATGGTTTTGAACAAAAACTAAAGAACAAGGAGACGATCATGACTCAACCTAAGAGAAAGAAAGATGAGAAGGCGGAATTGGTCAAGCTAATTCAGTCGGTAATCCCGGGAAACTTTGTTAAAGTGTTGGAAAACAGCATACAAAGGATAGTGGAGGAAGAAGTAAGTATAGTGCTTGGAGCTGACCCATATCAGCGTTCAGAAGCCAGGACAAACTATCGTAATGGTTACAGAGGGCGCAAAGAAGCTCTTGGAACAGGGATAGGCCCTGTGAACATAAGCATTCCCAAGTTGAGAAAAGGCGGTTTCTATCCCTCGATTTTGGAACAATACCAGCGGGTGGACAGGGCATTAATCAGCATCATCAGTGATGCGTATATTTCCGGTGTCTCTACCCGCAAAATGAGCCATATATTCAATGATCTTGATCTATCTGGTATTGACCGCAGTTTTGTAAGTCGCTGCGCAGCTCAAATTGATGCTGAAGTAGAGGTTTGGAAAAATAGAGAGCTGGACACCCGCTATGCATATATCTGGTTAGATGCTATTTATACGAAGATTAGGACTGAACGGGGGGTGGTATCAACGGCTGTGTTGATCGCTATCGGACTCAGAGAGGATGGGCATCGTGACGTGCTTGGTCTTCATTTAGGTAATAAGGAGAGCTATTATAGCTGGAAGGACTTTCTACAAAGTCTAAAAGCCCGTGGTTTGGAACGCAGTGAACTCTGGATCAGCGATGAACATGATGGTCTTATCAAAGCAATAGAAGAGTGCTTCCCAGGACAGCAAAGGCAACGCTGCATTGTCCACTGGATGCGTAATGCTCAGAGCAAGGTGAGTAAGACAGATCTGATGTGGATGTTACCACTGTTGAAAGACTTGGTGGGTTCCAGAACCGTAGATTCTTTTGAGTTGGCATGGAAAGAGCTTATCAATACAGCGCAAGCCAAAGGAAAGGATAAACTTCTGGACTGGCTGGATAGCACATTCCATGAAATATCAGTATATCTGGAGTTTCCACCCTCACATTGGAGCAAGATAAAAAGCACCAATCCTCTGGAGCGTCTCAATGAGGAACTCAGACGCCGTGAGAAATGCATCCGAATATTCCCCAATGAGGATAGTTGTGTGCGGCTGTTCGGAGCTATCCTACAAGGATATTCGGAGGATTGGACAAGTGGAAAGCTATATCTTTCAGAACCACTGATAAGGATCAAAGAGAACAGGAAGAAACCCATAGCATTGGAGTCGAAGAGCGACGGGCTGAAGCCCTGCTCCGTCGGCTACGCCTCCTCCACAGGGCTTCAGCCCGTCGCAATGAGGTCACTTTGAAAAAAGTTCTTGACGTGGAAACAAAGATTAAAAACAATGTAATCGGTCGCTTGACCTTACATAGAGTGTGAGAAACTGAGGATAGTAAGAATGTCCTCAAATAACCTGAGAAACAATGAGTTGGAATTTACACCAACATTTGGGACTCAACAAATAAAGGAGAATGTATATGAAAACACTCAAAGTCCTCATTGTATTACTTAGCATGCTGATTGTGTTCGGCTGCGCTTCAAACAAGGGTTCGGAAAAAAGTAGTGGCAAGTCCAAAGCTGCAGGAAAAGTGGCAGCAATGTATCTGGATGATAGCAAAATTAATTCCCCGCAATATGCTATGGAATTTGGACAAACTGTCATTGAGACATTAAAGCAAGTTCCCAGCTACATAGACCAGAATTCCTTTGATAAAATCGCTATGCTCTTTGATGATTCAAAGAAGTACATTGCTATTTCTGAGGAAGCATCAATGGTGGCATTGGGGCTAAGAGAAAAAGCTGTTGCCGCCAGAGCCAGTGCTGCTGCTGCCGGATCTGGAAATGCTGGATCTGACCAAGCAGATCTGGGAGCAAGTGTTACCGCAGAACGAGACGCTTTGCTCGCCAAAGGTGTCCAAATGTCTGATATTCAAAAACAGTATTTCTTGATAAGTCTGACAAGCTTAGCGGTGGCAATTGCCCAAGAAACGATTCTGGTAAAAAATGCTACAAAATATCCTGATTACGTTAAAGGGTTGGACAAAATGTCTCAAGTCAAAGAAGCAAAGAATCTACCCAAAGCAGCAAAAATGGTATCAGAGCTGCCCGGAACAATAGCTTCCCAGCTTAAGACTCTCAAGACCTATATCGATATCGCCAAAACCAACAATATCAAAATCCCAGATGATGTCAGTAAACTCATCTAAATACATATAGCCATGAAGTATCTTGGGGGTTCTGACCATTTGATCAGTTTCAGTCATTAGTCTCAGATTAGATGTGAACCCCCAAAAACAAAAACAAAAACAAAAACATCTTACTAAGTGAAATCTACTATTATAGGATAAGATAATGCATAGATGGATGATTGCTCTGTTTCTTTGTGCAGGTATGGGTTTTTTATCTGCGGTCATCAAGCCAAAAAACAATACTCCACCTGCCTGGATCTCAAATCCTATGTTGGAATATCCTGCCAAAAACTATTTGAGTGGGGTTGGAATCGGTGCCACCACTGCTCTGGCAGAGAAAAAGGCATTGGCTTCACTTGCTCAGTTTTTTGAGACTACCGTAAAGGCTACTACCACCACTTCTGAAACAGAAAATTCTGAAACGGAAAACCAGATTACGCAGACCAAGCTGCAAAGCTCTTTCGCCAATCAGATAGAAACTTTTTCCACAGCCAAAATCCAGTTTGCTGAAGTGGTAAAAACCTGGCAAAATCCTGAAAACAATAATTTCTATGTGCTAATGGTAATAAACAAAGCCAAAGCATGTGAGATTTATGCACAACAAATAGCCAATAGCGAGCATCTGCTCTCAATCTATCTCGCACCGGTGGAAAGCCCGCTGCTCAGATTTGCCAATTTGCGCAAAGCCCTCTCCTGTAGCCAGGAGGCAGAACCCAGCTACTATTATTACAATGCTCTCGCTGATCCCAAGTTTCCCATGAAAATGGCAGATCAATCTACTGGTGAGATAGAAGCTATGAAATATTCTGCCGGGCAAGCGATTTGCTTTCAATTATCTATCCAGGGTGATTCATTGAGTATAATCCGAAACTCATTAGAAGAAACGACTCGCAAAATGGGTTTTTCTTATGGATCTGAAAGTGAATTACAAATGCAGATTAAGATAGTACCTGCTATGGACAAAGTAATGGGTAAACAGATCTTTGCCAGCTATTCTGCCACTATCCAGCTTTACTATCAGGATAAACAAATCTTTACTCTGTCTGATCAAGTGCAGCAAGGTGATACCACTCTGCTTTTGGCAAAATCCAGAGCAATCAAAGCACTCTCCACTTCGATTAGCCAAAAATTCAAGAAAGAATTTAACAAGTATCTGGAGCAAATGTAAAACCGTGTACCGCGCCCAATTCTTTGGACACCGTTCATCGCTAAATTGTGGGTCATGCGGCCTCGTTGTCAAGGCCATTTTTGTTCAGCCATTCAGTTCTTGCTTCGCGGGGTGATTTGAAGCCCATTTTCTCGAATCGCCAGTGTTGGTTGTAGTTATCGATGAAGGCACTTATCGCGGTCTTTAACTCGCTGATCGATGTGAAGTAACGGCCATGTACGACCTGATGCCACCAAGGCAGGGGGATCCTCATTGAAAACAGAGCCTACTGTCACATTGACAGTAAGTCCGCCAGCTCCGATGCCATGCAGGTTTATGGCATCGATAGCGGTGGAAAAGGAAGTGTAATTGCCACCACCTTCGAATCCGGATGGATTGATGGACATAGTACCGGTAAATGGAGCTGCTTCCAAAACCGTAAAATCGTCGATATTCCATCCCGTCAGTTCTATTAGATCATTGGAGAGGTAAGTAAATCTGAATTGAATGGTCAGGTGACCGTCTGCGAGATCTGAGATGTCGAGATAATGCTTTGTCCATTTGTCTTCCTTGACATCCTCTACCTTGTCTATCAGAGTCCAGGCTCCTTCATCTACTTTGAGATAAAGATGTCCGATATCATAACCGTAGCCATGAAATCTGGAATAGCTCCAGTAGGCCACTTTCAGATTCTCTGCACCCTCGCAATTGATCACTGGACTTTGGGCATAATTGGAAAAAATCGCCTGATTGGGCAGGTAATCTCCAGCCAAGTTGCTACCCATTATCCGGATACCTGAGTGAGCTGAGTTGCAATAATTGCTGTGTGAGGGTATATTAATTTCAAATTGCCCGTTGAAAGTCCAACCCGCCGCTCCCATTTCAAAATCTTCAAAATGGAGAACATCCCGGGTCTGTGCCGATAACATGATAACAAAAGTAGCGAAGACAACCAAGAAACTAAGCTTGGTGTGAGCTTTCATATTTCCTCCCTGTTTACACTTATTGTGGAAAACTCTGTAACATTCATACTTAATCAGGCAGAATGTTTGGCAAGTGAAAGATGAGTCACAAACGTCGGTGGAGATTCCAACTCGTTGTTTCTCACGTTAGTTGAGGATATTCTTTTTATCCAAGTTTCTACACTCTATATAAAGTCATTCGACCGATCGTATTGTCTTGCACCCTTGTTATTTGTCAAGTTCAATTTATATCCTCACATCCCCCCATTTTTCAGGCAGGGTAGAATCAGCTATAAACCCTCACTGAAAACTTCAAATCCAATCACCAAAACTTCATATGTCCAAGTCCAAAAGATGATGAGCTAGACAAGTCGATTGTTCTGAAATTGCTAACTTCTTTCAGGTCATTTTATTGTGTATATGACGCAAGTTTCCTGATAATCAAAGTGAATGTCCAAGTCCCTCAATAAACGGTGGGTGATTTGAAGTTTTGGTGATAAAAAGAGTTAGATAATAAAGGAATGTCCAAGTCCAACAAAGCAGATAAGTCTGACCATATCGTATTTGTTAACAATGTGATAACTTCAATTGTCCAAGTGAGAGCAATTTGAAGTTTTATGTGAGGGTTTGCAATACAACAGGGCAAAGGGTCAAGAGGGAAAAAGGGAAAAGGGGAAAAAGGGAGCTGGCGCTGGATAGAGGAGTATCAGGCATCCTGCCTGATGGGTCCGTCAGCCACGCTTCCAGGCAGGATGCCTGGGTTCCTCTCCACCGCGTCAGCCCTGGAACAGCAAACCATCCGCAACACACACAGCTATAATGCTTTATGAGTCCATTGTGCCACCAGATGACACCTTAAGTGGCTCGGGAAACACCCACCAAATGCAAATCTATGAACACGGATCAATGCAACAGAACACAATCCATCCGCCAAGGTTGAAAATACCGGCTAAAGCCGGCGAAACGACCGGCTGAAGCCTGTGTTACCCGGCGCAGCATTAACCATTAACCACTAACCACTAACCTCCATCCCCGGCGCAGCACTAATCACTAATCACTAATCACTAACTGACCATTAACCACTCGCCCCCCCCCCTATCGTGGGGAGTTCACGCGGAAACCGGCACCGCCTGCGCCAGTGGGATGATCCTCAAGCCCATGGCCTGCACCTGGGCGATGAACTTGACCAGGGCGTCCAGTTTCTGGCGATTGTGGCAATGGGTGATGATCACCACCGGCTCGCTGCGGCCTTTGAAGCGTCCCAATTCGTTGATCTTGGCGGCCAGGGTGGCATCGGAATTATCCGGCACATCCAGAAAGATGTCACGCTTGATCACTGGATAGCCCAGATGTTGAGCCAAAGCGGGAACCACACTGGCAGCGGTGGTAACGCTGTCCACAAAGAACAATCCTCTGCTGTTCAGATGGTTAAGCACGGTTGTCATGGCGGTGCGGTCGGCGGTAATGGCGGAACCCATGTGGTTGTTGGCTGCGATCGCCATCGGCAGTTGTTCATAAAAAGAATCCAGCAGAGCGGCAATCTCTTCCTGTGTGCTGGAGACTTTCACATGGTTTTTGCCCGGATTGGCATTGGCCGAATTGGCCTGCATGGGGATGTGGATGATCACTTCATGGCCGTGTTGGGCGGCGATCTTTCCGCTTTTTTCGGTGAAATCCAGATCCGGAAGCACTGCAAATACAAGCTCGGAAGGCAGCGCCGCGAAATCCTCCAGCAGTTTGCCCCCGCTATTGCCAAAATCGTCGATGATGATCACCAGGGGCGGAATATCCTTTGAATCGGTCCAGGTATAGCGATAAGCCACAAGGGCAAGGCTGTCCGATCCCACCGGTTCTGCCGGAGCCAGCTCAAGCTCTTCAGGCGGAATCTCTTCCAGATGTTTTTCCGAATAGACCACATCCTCTTTCGCCGGGAGGGGGGAATGGTCCTTGCGGCAACTTGCCAGAGGGATAAGTAATAACAACAAGAGTAAGATAAGGCTGTGTTTCATTGGTTCCGGTTCCACTCGATGGTGTCACCCACTTGGATGCCAAGCTTTTGCACCACTCCAGCATTTACCTCGAGGGTGTATTTGTTCAGACCGTTCACATCGATCAGGTGTTCGCTGAAGGGGGTGGTTTTTTCCTCGATCTGAAAGATAACTCCATCAGCATCAATAAACAGCATATCCAGGGAGAGGTAGGTATCCTTCATCCAAAAGGGATAGGGCTGGGCGCCGTCGAAGATGAACAGCATGCCCTGGTTCTGCTGCAGATTCTCGCGAAACATCAGTCCCCGCGCAGTGCTGGCCTCGGTTTCGGCGATCTCGATCTCAAATGTTCCCCTGTGTGCACCCTGCGGGCTGGTGATGGTCAGTTCTCCGTCTTTGCGAAAAGTGGGCTGTTTTGTTTCAGGAGGCTCAGGATCCGCTTTTTTACAGGCGCTCAGGGACAGCAGGGCCAGGCAGAGCAGTGCCAGCAGATAGTATTTGTTACGCATCACAGAGCTCACTTCAGCAGGAGCATTTTGCGGGTCTGCAGTTGATTTCCATTGCTGAGCCGGTAGAGATAGATCCCGCTGCCAACTGACTGTCCCGCATTGTCTTTGCCATCCCAGACGCGGCTATGCGATCCCACAGGCAACAGCTCGTCCACCAGGCTGCGGATCAATTGCCCTCGGGCGTTATAGACGCTCAGTATCGTCCTGGCGGAAGCATCGCTGAGGGAGAACGAGATCCGGGTGCTGGGATTGAAGGGATTGGGATGGTTCTGGGCAAGGCTGAAGACGGGTTGGGGTGCGTCGGCATCGTCCGCAGCGCTGCCGGAACTGATGACGAGGGTGCCGGCAATGCCATTGAGGCGGTAATCGCAGGTGATGGAGGGTTGGTCTGAACCAAGCCAGACGATCAATCCTGCGCAGGGATCTGCCCCCCTGATCCAGGAGATGCGGTTCTGGTCATAATTGACGGAATGGATACTGCCCAAGGGAGTTACGCCATAGTTGTAGATGTCCACCCCGGACAGGGGAAGGAACTGCAGGCTATAGCAATTGACATCGTTGGCCGGGGAGATCTGAAACACATGGGAC